>Ga0265319_1001663_pt1 | contig 12868 bp, 10 predicted proteins | sample 4824metaG_FD_192443 | JGI IMG/M metagenome (GOLD analysis project Ga0265319, IMG submission 192443) | Rhizosphere microbial communities from Carex aquatilis grown in University of Washington, Seatle, WA, United States - 4-8-24 metaG | ecosystem: Host-associated > Plants > Roots > Rhizosphere >...
AGTAGCCATGGAGGCACGCCCGCCTGACGTATTATTGATGAACGGAATGAGATTACTAGTTACATTGAAGAACTGGGACGGATGCCGCATCACATAGTCAGCATCCTTCAAATGCCCCTCGGTGATTTCATTCCCAGGTGCTGACCACTTCACAGCTGTGGTCTTCGCCGTAGGCTTGTCATCCTTCCACTCAACCTGGTCTGGCAGCACGACACGCGAACGCAAGAACTTGGCGGGCCCTATGTACTCCATCTGCCCGGTCTTCACATTGTACAAAGGAACCTGCGGCTCATTGCCGACTTTGCGCACACCAAGTGGCATGCGAAGCGTTACCCCAGTCTTACTCCCTTCAGGTGTATGAATCGGGTCTAGAAAGCACATGTGAGATGGATTGACGAACTTCACCTCATCGAGGATTGTATTCTCAGATTGAATCCCCCCGGGGCCCATCACCGTCGTTTGCTGTGCAGCGGATACCATCTCCACAGGGTTCACCTGCTTTGCCACCTGCGCCGCAGAGTTCTTGTGGAAGGTCTCACGTACTGGTTTATTGAAGAACTCAGGACGAACTATTTCGCGCGGGTTGCTTGAAGTGTTGACCTTACGCAGCATCTTCATTCGAATGGTAGGTGCGGCAGCTACAATCTTGTCGTGCGAGAAATCCCCTACGCTACGTAGGTCTTTGAACATCAAAGAATCACGGTCATCCATCGGGGCGCCACCATGCACATCCAACATGCGCTTAGTCGCGCGCACCAAGACGTCGCCGTCAACATGGTCTACAGCCCGGCCTAAGGTAACAACGGTTGACTCTGGCCGCATGTCGAACTGGTCAAAGTGCTGAGCTACGTTGGCCACTGCTGCCGCATGAGATGGTGCTTCAACTCGTCGTGTAGTTTTGTAAAACCTGGCTAAAGCGCCGGCCGTATCGCGGGCACCCTTGTTTGCAGCCAGTACATCCTTACCCCAGGTCTTTTCTAAATCCTCATCATGAACACCCAGTGTCGACAGCAGCGGGTACAACGGGATGCGCGCCTTTGTACCGAACTCAACCTTGAACTCCTTTGATACATCGTCAAATGTAACGTCGAAGTTAGGCTTCTTACTCGATTGAAAGGCAGTCTCAATCTCGCCTGTCTGCTTTCGTCGAGTATAGGCACCCGGTTTCAACTGCCACTGATTATCAACTTGATACTCCTGCCCGTTGACGATTTGGCTATGACGACGCGTGACTTTAGGCAGCTCAGCAATACGCGTCTTCGCGCGTATCTCACGGCCAGTCTGCTTGTCCCGTAAAACCAGGTGGGCAATCACCGGAACACCCCACGTTTGGCCGTTCACCTTGGCCTGATGCTGCCCGCGCAGGTCATCTGGGTTTAGGTTGTCCTGCACTTCCAAGTGCTCGAGCGAAAGGACCTGTGTCCTCCCATCCACTGGGAACTGTTTCCCAATGGCCTCCAGCGTCCGGTCTCGATAGTTGTTGAAGGCTTCAGCAGGGTCCAAGTACGACATGCGCTCTCCGAAGTATAACCGGCCTGGGGTACCAAGTGGCCTGGAATATCGCAACTACCACACTTTTGCCGAGATAAGAGCTTTGAACAAAGGAATCACGGCGTGCAAAGCAACGATACACCCTCTAAAGGCAATGAAACACCCAGCCCGCCTACAACAACGGGCAAAGCATACGAGCAGCTTGTAGAAAGCCTTTACCTAGGAAGAACACAACCGACCGAGGAGACGGGTCAATGCTCACATCCGACAAAGAAAAATTAGAAGATTATGGCAACCGTCTGCTGGCAGTAGGTGAGCCACAGCTGGAGTCAGCCGAGGCCAAGTTGGCACTCGAGAAATTCACTGACGACCTGGCAGAGATGGTGGTTGGTCAGTTACAACCGTTTGACCGCTGAAAAAAGCAAAGACACGGAATAAGAATTACGTGAAAGTACTAATCATCTGGGCGTTCATCGCGGGCCTTCTCAATGGAATCCTGATGAGACTACATGACTTCTGTCTGGAGATGGAGGCTATAGATGCTGGTCAATCCTTCGGCTGCTAGCAGTGAGCTACTAACTACACTGCCAGGAACGAACATCCTTGGAGAGACATTCGGAATAATCGGGGCCAGCTTTCTCGACCCTACAAACATCATTCGAGAATGGACAGTACAATCGTTGTACTCCCCAGTGCACGGACGAGCACTCGGGGGAATTAGAGCAAAGGTAGTAGACCAAAAAGACTTCATCAGTTTTGTAAACCAAAGGGATTTAGAGGTTCTGCTTGAGCTTGGCTACCCAGGAGCCTACTGCAAATGGCTAGACCAGGACTATGTAGAACCCGGGGAACCAGGCTGGTTCGGGCTTTGCGTAGACAGTAACGACCTAATCGATGACCTATACGACCGAGAGATGGAAGCCAGGGCACAATTCCCTGAAGACTATGTGCTTCCGGAAGGGTTGAACTTCGAGCGACGCGTCCACGATGGAGAAGACAACGACTACATAGAAACCATGCTGTTGCTGTGGGACTTTGACCCAGTGTCTGGGATGGGGCCCGATACACGACTAGAGACAGTCGGGCGTCGTTGGCAAAGCATTGAACGTACATCTGGAAGGGAGCGCGACAGATTATGGATACGTCTCTAGCTGACTTCCCTTTCGAAGAGGAAGAAGACACCGAAGAAGAAGAGGATGAGTCACTCGAGCCCACCGGTTGCTATTGCGGGCAATGCTCGAACGAATTGGAGATGGTGGAAGAAGTCTTCCTGCTGCGGGTAGTACAGCCCTACATGGTAGACGGGAAACTACAACATAACGATGTGCTCACTCATGAAGGTGAGTTCAAGTATGAACCATCCTTCTTCTGCTTTGACTGCTGCGAAGAAGTCCTAGAAGAACTGCGTGAGATGCAGGAAGACTCACCGCCAATATCGGACCCGCACGGCATCCTCCTATGCGACATCTGTGAAAGTGACATCCTCCAAGGAGAACTAGTAGGGCTCGCCCAGTTTGGTGAAATACATTGGTCGGAGCGTGCCCCTAATGGGCGGTACAGTCCGGTCTTTGTTGACATGAATGACGAGAAACACATCTGCATAAGTTGCCTCCACTTCATGGAGGGAGAACGCGACAAACCCCTATGGCCAGCTGGCGTTGAGCCTGTACCTGGCTTTGAAGCATGCGAAGACGGATTGTTCACGCGCTGCTGGCGCTACGGCAACTGTCAATGTAATACCTAAGGAACGAACTGAAGAGTATGGCAAAAACAACAACGACTGCGGCTAGGCTGGTTACGGAATCCCTAACAAGTACGGAGGTAAGCGAGCTAATAGAAGTGGCGCTTTCTACGCCAATGGACGGCTACCCAGGCCATGACGACTGCAAATGGGGGCTGCCGCTACTTATCGAAGGCAATCCTGGCACGGCTAAAACAGCGCGTGTCAAGCAAGTGGCCAAAGCGATGGGCGCCCATCTGGAAACTATCTTCTCCGCGCCTCATCCCCCGGAAGATTTCTCCGGCGCGTTGATTCCCGACGGTAAGGGCGATGCCAACCAAATCGCGGTACTGCCACAGATACGCAGGCTACTGAAGGCGAAAGAAGGCATTCTGTTCCTAGACGAGGTCAACGGTGCACCGCCTGCCACACAAGGCGCGCTGATGAGCCTCATCCATGAACGGCACACCGGCGACGCGGACATCCCCCCAAGAGTAAGAATTCTCGCGGCACAAAACCCTGAGGAGATAGCCACTGGTGGCAACCGCCTCGCCCCCGCATTGGCAAACCGATTCGTGCACATCACAGACCCGGGGCCAAATGCGCGCGAGTGGATTACATGGCTAATGGGCTCTGCACAGTCAAAGATGCAGCATTCGATGGCGGCCATCGAGAAGATAATCGTTGAAGACTGGCCCAATCAATATCCAATTACGCAGGGCATATTTGCAGGCTTCATGGAGAAGCTACCAGGGAACTTGTACATGCTGCCCTCCGTCAGTGACCCTCAGAGCGGAAAAGCCTGGGCTTCTCATAGAACTTGGGACTTTGCCACGCGGGGTTGGACCGCTGCTCGCATCCTGGAAAAAAGTGACTCCATCCGTGACGCCATGGTCGAAGCATGTGTTGGACCAGCTGCAGCCGAGCAGTTCTGCGTTTATCAAAAGGAGGCCAATATTCCGCAGCCTCTTGAGATGCTCAAAGGCAAGTGGAAGATTGACAAGAACCGATTGGACATTGTGCTCGCGGCCTACACGGGCATGGTGGCCTACGTACGTCAACGAATTACCCGTGCAGAAAAAGAAGAGTTGGCCCCCGCTGCCTGGACTATCATCGCAAAGTTGTTCGAGGCAGAACTTGCAGACATTATAGTTCCAGCTGCGGAAGGCCTGATTCAAGAACGACTCGGGCGTAACTCGAATAACAAGGACATCATGAAAGCGGCAAACTTGGTGCTAGTCCCACTAGCAAAAAGCGGCCTAGCAAAACATTTAGAGGAGCGCACGTGATATCACCGCCACTGAAGCGCGGGTGGCAAGCGCATAAGGATTCCAACCTTTCGCTCGCCCGCGCATACGTCAAGCAGTACGCGCCGTACCTGACCTCTACTCTCTACGGACTAATCCCAACGCCCGTGGAGAACATGGATAACATCTACGGCGGGCCCATGGGTGTATCAGAACGTCTCGTTCTCTACTATGACCCAGCCTGGGTTGACTCGGTATCCGTGGGTATACTGGCAACGGGTCTTGCCCACGAATGCTTCCATGACCAATTGAGACACGTGAAACGTGGCAAGGCCTACCCTAACCCCAAGCTGTTCAACATTGCTGCTGACCTGTTCATCAACGGGACAATGCTGACACAAACTAGGCAGGTCAGGGTACAAGGCTCAGGAAGAATAAGCGCCACCACAACCACTATGCTCATGTGGGAGTTTCCAGAATGGGCAGTCATGCCTGAGAAGTTTGGCTTCAAGACTGGACTAACCGCGGATGAGTACTACGCCTTGCTGGAGGAACTTGAAAAAGAACAAGCTAAGAAAAAGCCGAAGCCAGGTAAAGGCGGTCAAGCCGGTCAAGCCGATGGCGATAGCAACGGAGCCGCAGGAGAATCACCCGACGGAGAACCACAACCTGGTCAAAATCAAAGTAACGGCAGTGGGAGTGGTGGACACAGCCACGGTCACGGTGACAACCAAATCATGTCAGGTTGTTGTGGTGGCGTAGCTGGCAACGCCCTGAGTCGAGAGTTCGAGAATACCAAAAACGAGGAGGTCGGTAGGTCAGAAGCTGACTGTAAGAGCATCGCTAGAGAAACTTCACGTGCAATCAAAAAGCACATGGAGGCCCAGAAGGGACGGGGAGACACCACTGGTAACTGGTCTGAGCTAGTTGAAATCAGTGACACAGTATTCGTCGTTCCATGGCGCTCTAAACTGGCAAACGTGACTAGAGACTACATTGGTCGCATTCGCTCAGGTGGCATGGACTACAGCATGCGCAGGCCATCAAAGCGGTCGTACCTACGTGGAATAATACTGCCTAGTCTCATCTCCTACGACCCAAACATTGCATTCATCATCGACAGCTCTGGTTCAATGGGCAGCAAAGAGTTGAGCGACGCCAAAAGAGTAGTCGCTGACGTAATGATGCAAACCGGTATCCAAAAAGTCTGGTACATGGAGGCAGATACAAAGCAGCAACGCGACCTAACCCAACTGTCCATCCACGAGCTACGTGACATTCCAATACTTGGCCGAGGTGGCACAGACTTCAGACCCGCCATCAAATACATAAATGAATTCAGGCCAAGGATGCACATCGTCATCTACGTGACAGACGGCGATGGTGCAGCTCCAGCAAATGCACCGGACCGAATGAAGTTCATATGGTGCATTGTACCGTCGTCGAAGACAGTGCCAGCTCCGTGGGGTGAGACCATCCTGCTGAGTGATGCCGTAGCCGCTTAGTGAAATTCTGTGTAAAAAGCGGGCATAAGATACGTAGAGAGAGGATAGCCATTTCGGTTACCCAGAAGGAAAGTCATGACCAGAACTATGAACATCATCCTAGTATCAGCCGGTAGTGTAGTCGCCACAGCAGTTGTTGGCGCAACTGGGTTCTTCCTCGGCAAACGCAACGTCATCAAGAGCATCGAGTCTGGAAAGATTCGAGTCTTGTCTGACGCTGGCAAAACCGAGGTGCGCCGCACGGATACACGAAGCGAAACTAGAGCGTCTTCGTAACGAAGGGGAAAAGCCGCACGCACGTGCGCGGCTTTTTCTTAGCCCCTTGTTAGACGATACCGGCAGCGCGACGAGGAGGGAGTTTCTCAGGAAGCGGCCTTGTATCTACCTTGGCTGCTGCCTCTCCATTGGCGCCCAACATGTTCTGGCCCCCGCCTTGCTGCTGCAGTTGGGGAGCTGCATTGGGATTAGACGCCAAGTATTGAAGCACCAAGTCCGCCAGTTCTGGAGACTGAGCTCGTAGCCTCTTGATAGTGAGCATCTGGGTTGCTGGGTCTTGAGCCGCCAATTGGGCGGCAATAGTTTGCGCCATCGTGATGATGTTGGTAGCGCCCAGCATTGCCCCTTGGGTACCGGGATTGCTAGTCCCCATTCCCATGTTCTGCCCTGCATTCAAAGGACTTTGAACCGCGGCCATCGGGTCCGCCCCTGCGCCTGGCTGGTCAGGAAGAACCTCGCCGCCACCTTGTCCGCCGGGAGGTGCAGCCCCTGTCTCAGGCCCGCCAGGCTCACCTGGAGCAGCCGGGGCTTGCATGGCCTGCTGCATCTCTTGCTGGGCTTTGGCCTGCTGCTTCATCATGATGACTTGCTGCTTACCCTGGAGCTCGGCCATCGCCAACTGCTGCTTCTCTGTCGCAGCCATGCGATTAGCCGTCTCACGCTCCATGATTTGGTCTTCCTTTTCCTGACTCAAATCGGAGTCTGCCAGCAATGTAGTGTCACTGACCTTCCCAGCTTGGTTGAGCTGGAACAAGTAGGCCTTGCGCTGAATGTCATCGGCCATCTTGAACGGCTTGAAGCGAATCTTCGCCATTGGCCAATCCATGTAGTCGGCGACCTGCCGCATTACCCAGTTGGCCATGCGCTGATGGCGCGCCAGATAAATGATGAACTGGTTCTCAAGCATGCGCATTGAGATGTTCGTACCGGCGTAGCTCAAACCACCCTTGATAAACTCGAGGGGTACCTGCATCCCATTGATGAGCTGCTCGCTCAAGGTCTGCATCTCTTGCACCATCAAGAGCGCGCGACCGTCTCCACCGATTGTTTGATTGCCAATCGGTAGAGGCAAAATAGGAATGTAGTTTTGGTCCATGCGCCAACGAGCTATCTCGGTTGCTACATGGTCACGCCAATCCACGAGATTTATCGTGGTGTAAGGGTCCGACGTGCCGCTTCCAGCCTGTGGGAAGAGCACCCTAAGCGGCACGATGTGCTCGAGGAGAATTGCCTCCTGAGCTTTCTTCATAATTTGAAGATAGAAAGTGTCCTTCAGGCAGGCTAATAGCAGCGGGATGCCCCACCCACGGTCCTGGTCAGCCAGTGTAGGTCGCCGTAGATGAAAGAACATATCTGGGTTGAAGATAACGCCTTTCTGCTGACGCAATGCCTGAATGAAAACTTCAGGTACCTTCTCAACCGCATCTTTCTTACCGATGATAACGTCGTTACGAACAGTCGGGGGTATGTTGTAGAAGTAAGTGTATTCGCCGGTGAGGTCGGAGTAACTAATCTCCACGTCCTCTGGCGACCAACGCATGACACGAACACCACTCTCGTTCTTGAAGTAAATGTCCTTGGCCTTTGCAGTACCGAGATGACCGCAGCGAGGGCAGCTAAGGCGGTACTCAAAGTTGGTGAAAACCCAATGTGGTCGGATGCGTTTAGCCTCCGCCTGGTGTCCACACCCAGAACACGTCAAGTACTTTTTGAACGGGAAACTCAAGCTCGAGAGACAGTTACCGTACGTGTTGTAATCGAGACCGCATTCAATTTGATACCCGCGATAATTCAGATGGTCTTCGAAGTACTCTTTCCACTTTTTCGCGACCCGAGTCTCGGGATGGTCAATCATCATCTCAGTGATGGGATATTCCGAGAGCTTGAAGACCGTGGCATTGATTATTGGGTTAGTAAGAAAGTAGTACCGGCACCATCGGAACATCGACTTGACGGTGGTGGGTAAATACGTGTGCGCGATATCGAAGAACGGACTCGGGTAGTTGACGCCCTGATTGAATCCGTTGTTGATTCGACCGCGAGTAGCTGCAAAGCGAAGACCTCCGCCAGCACCAACTCCACCCATACTCATTGCGCCGGGGATACTCATGAATTACTCCAAGCCCCCGGCACCGCCGCTGTATCCGGTGCCGAAGACTCTCTCTGTCGCCACTTGCCCGGTGTCACCGGGTTCGCTAGCTGGTGGTCGTGATGGCTCATGTGGAACCTGAGGTGGAACAAGCGGTTGCTTACGCCCGCGCAACTTGTCCACGCCTTTACCGGCAAGGCCACCCGCACGTTCGAGCGCTGTGCTAAGCGCCAAGCTGCCCGACAGTGAGATGGGAGCCGCCATGCTGCCCAATGTCCCACCAGCCAAACGGCCTATACGCTCACCCTTGCCCTGGCCTGGCTTGTTGGGGTCGTTCTGCGTGCGCATCGCGGACAACGCCTGCGATGCCGGCATCCCCACCATCAAGGCCTTCATCTTCGGAGACGCTCCTGCCCAACCCGCGTGCAAACCAGCCTTTGCCGTTGGAAGAAGGCCTTCTTTTCCAACCGACTTGACGATGCCGGGGAGGCTAGTTAGCCCCATTTTCTGTGCCTTCTCCGTGGCCTCCAAAGCTTGGGTTGCTCGAGCAACCGCCTTGGGGCTTCCACCTTTGGCCACTGTGTCTGCCAACGCTTTACGAGGACCAGCGGCTCCGGCGCCAATGCTCTCCACTGACTTGGCACTGCCGCCTGGCTTCCACCCCGTCAAACTGTGCACTTGCCGCTGACCGAAGCGGGAAAACGTGCCTAGCTGGTTGCTCTTGGTGGCCAGGTCCTTTGTGGCTCCAATAACAGCCTTGGGGGCCAAAAGTCCTGCACCCGTGCCTACTCCAGCGCCAATAACGGCGCCTTTGGCCGCCCCACGTAACGCTCCAGAAAGGCCGCCTCCAATAGCGGCACCCGCAGCCTGCGCGCGCCCTTGCCCACCCTCGCGTGCGGCGCGATAGGACTGAACTCCGCCCTTCGCACCTCCTGCAAGCAGCCCGGCGCCTAGCCCGAGGCCCAATCCACTGCCCGCACCAGCCTGTACTGCATTGCGCACACCACTTCTCTGCACATGGCGCAGCACATCCGCCATCGGGGCGGCTTCCTTCTCGAGCTGCGTGTAAAAGCCCTTCATAACGGGCTCAGTGAGTGTGATTTCAAACATACTGGAGTACTTGAAGTTGGGTGTTTAGCCGAGCGCGAGCCATTTCAAGGTATACCCATGAGCCCAGCATCCTACGTAGTTGCTCATCCTCGATGGTAGCACCCGTGGGAGCCTTGCCTGACGCACGAACCAGTGGCCACTTCGCCATAATGGAGGCGCAGTCGACAGGGAAGCCTTCGGTATCCACCTTCACAAAGTCCAATGGTGGTTGAGGGCACATAATGCCTTGGTGCCGATGCACTACACTCAAAAACGTCTTGATTTCCTGACTCCATTGCATGTCGTCACGAATTCTGTTGGCGACATCAACGGCCACCATGCACTCGGCTACATCGGGCACCTGCATGCTGCGGAAATCGGCGAACATGCCGTTGAATGCCGCGCAACAAGGCAGAAAAACCTCCCATCGCAACCAAAAGTCATCAACTAGATGAAGCGCCTTACACGCTTGCACCTTCTCGAGGTTGATGTCGGAGACCGTCGGCGTACTAAAGTCGGCCGTAATCTTAGAAACAAGTGTCTCCAGCTCCCAGCTGAGCCATTCCGACTTGTATTTACGCAAAAGGGCCAAGTCCAGTATCAACGGGTGCGTATCAGGGCTCCGAAAAAGGTTCGCCACTGACACGTTGGATACTTTGGACTTAGCCTCCACAGCTACCGCTGGCACCGTAGGGTTTACGTCTTCATCACCCTGCGTTGTCTCAACGACGACCGTCGGGTCCTCTTCAACTATCGCGACTGGGTCGCGGACTTTGGAGAGAACCCGTTCGAAGATGTCGTTACTGAACGTCATGCAGACCCGTTGCCCCATTGTCGGAGGCAGCTCGAGCCATACGCCGCTTCTGCTCTAATGGCAACGAATTGAAGATGCCCCACGGGTCCTTCATGAACTCTTTCTTGAAGTCAGCGCCGTAATCATCGGCCAATGTAATCCCCGCGGTGACAGAGTAGTTCTCGATTTGGCGCTTTGTAACGTAGTCATTGCCGCTAATCCAGCTGTCTCCCTCATCGGCGGCGGTCTTTTGGACCCCGAAGGTTGAAGCAGCCGGGTCAACTACTGCGCTATCGTAGCGGTAGTCAATCTCTGCAACCTTGTCGAACTCGGATAGTACATCGCAGAACTGGTCTGGGCCAAGTTCTGCTCTGCGCTCATACAACGTGTCAAGCACGGCCACTTGGGCCTCTTTCAGGAAAGGCCGACGTGTGTCTAACGCAATACGAATGTGCTCATCTGGGGCAAACGTAGTTGAACCATAGTCGGCCGCCGTCTTGCTAAAGGGAATGCCCATTGCAGAGGCACGCTTCACCATGTTTACAGCAAACGTGTGTCGCATCTCAGGCTCCATGGCGCCGAAGTTGCTGTCGAAGTACTGCACAGCTGCCTGAACCTGAGCGTAGCTGTCGAGAGGATACGCATTACCGTAGGCGTAATTAGAAGCCTCCTTCTGCTTGAGCATCTTTGGGGGCTCCTTATTGAGCACGCCGATGTGCGGCTTCAATGACAGAGCGGGCGCCTGCGGAGCGCGCTCGTACTGCTCTCCTGCGGCACCTCTTGTAGTCTCAAGCTCACCTGGAACTTCTCCTCGATGATGGTCTACCAAATGGCCAACCTCGGCCGACTTGATGGCACTGGTGTTGCTGGAGCCAGGCTTACCCCGTGCACCTGAGTCTGATAAGTCACCGGCATCTTGGTTGGGCATCAGGCTAGTGCCAGAGACATCGGCACGCTTCATGTAACCGCCCAAAGAAGATTGGTCACGTGGGGTCAACACTTGACCTCCCGCAGCTCTTGTGGCCGCCAGATTGCCACTCATCTGTCCCGCGGTTCCCTTCAATAGTGAAGGAGCGGTCAGTGCAGTCATCACTGTACCGACGCCAAGCGCAACCTTCTCGAGCTCTTCGGGAACTTCAATCCCATACCAACCAGCAGCTTTTACAAGATTGAGAGCAGCAACCTTCTGTGCCTCTGCCGGTAGCTTGTGCCCGTTCAAGAAGAACGTGGCCATACTCATGGCTACATTGCCAGCATCGATGCAGGCGTACTTCCTAAGGGGTGCCTGGTTGGACTCCCCAAGCATAACCAGCGCGAAGGCGTCGTCCGGTAATGCCTCGAGCATTGTGGGGGTCAACCACTCTGCCGTCTTCACCATATCAGGAACTACATCCAAAGACGGGAAGATGCTCTTGAAGTCTCTGGGATTGTCGTACAGGTCTAAAACTAGTCCAGCGGTGTGCATTGCGGCCTCTCCATGAGCGTAACTCAGTGGTTGTAGCAGATGCAAGGATACTAGGCTAGGCAGCCGTAAAGGAACAAGTCATTGATATTTCTTCAGATAGGCCAGCATACTACGCGCTTTAGCTGCGCTCTTCTCCAGATGCCCAATTGCTATGTTACATCCGGCGCATAGGAGTCCACGCGGCCTACTAGTTCTGTGGCAATGGTCAAAGTGCAGCCTTCTTTTGAAGTCTGAAGCGGGGCGCTTACAAATTGCACAGCAACTTTTCTGCGCGGTAAGCAACCGATTGTAATCTGCTAATGTGCTTCCGTGTCTTGTTTTATACGACCGAGCTAACTGCAATTCCCTAATGTGTTCTTTATTATTACGACGATAGCGTCGATTGACCTCTGGGTGTTTTGCATGCCATATCTTATTGGCTGCATTTGCCACAGCTCTAGCATGAGGGGGTTTTACGGTACCTATCCCTGTTAGCTATAGCTCTGAGCCGCTCACGTTTCTTTGTGGCTAGTCTATAAGCTGGCATGTACTGCGCCTGCCAATGCCTTTTACATAGGCCTTTTGTGTAGGCGTCAGCCTTGCACCCCCGCTCTGCGCACTTCAGTCCTTTATTTTTTTGATAAGGTCCACGCTTCATGAAATTCTCTTACATTGCAAACAAATAAAAGTATAGGGGAAAAGAGAACTAGAGCAAAGAACGAGCCAATAGCACTAAGGAGATTCATGCTGAAAATAGACCAAGTAGTGGCAGAAAGACCGCATTGCTTCGGAAAAGAGTACGACAGTACAGCATCTGAATGCGTCGGCGGGCATGACCCAGCCTACAGCGACCCTGACAAGCCGGGGAGTCGAGTCCGGCCCAGATGCGACTTCGTAAGTACATGTGCCGTTCACATGCAGGCGAACAGGCAGATAAATCGCCAAGAGCAACGGTACCCAAACGGGTTCGTTCCAGCGACTAACTTGACAAGGCCGTCAACGCAGTTCAATCCACCGGTTGCTCAACGACCTCCATGGAGTCCGCCTGGGCAGCAAGGACCAATGGTTCAACAACCGCATTGGCAAGGAAACGGTCAACCAAGGTATTACATGGAGCAGTATCTAACAGTACGGCAGCCAGTGAACTCGGGACAGTCACTAGGTGGTCGGCTCTTTTGGGAGTCTGTAAGGTCCATGGGGAAGTCACTGGGCCA
>Ga0265319_1001666_pt1 | contig 12856 bp, 14 predicted proteins | sample 4824metaG_FD_192443 | JGI IMG/M metagenome (GOLD analysis project Ga0265319, IMG submission 192443) | Rhizosphere microbial communities from Carex aquatilis grown in University of Washington, Seatle, WA, United States - 4-8-24 metaG | ecosystem: Host-associated > Plants > Roots > Rhizosphere >...
CTGCCCATTCAGGTCAACGGCAAGCTGCGCGACCTGGTGCACATGCCATCCGGCCTGTCGGAGATCGAGATCGAGCAGATCGTCATGGCGCGGCCGAAGATCATCTCCGCCCTCGAACGCCAGGAGGTGGTCCACGTGATCCACATCCCGAACCGCCTCGTGAACGTGGTGACGCGGCCGCGCGCCTAGGCCGCGCGCCCACCAGGCGTGGAGGGTGCGATATAGGTGACGTGTGGTCTAGCATCGTTTAAGAACTCGCTCGAGTAGGAACGGGCGTCACATTCGTCTCCCGGCCTTCTTAAGTTGTAGGCGTAGTACGGAAAACCGTCACCGCAAAGACGACTTATGGACGGGCCGACGCTAACACTGAGGTGCACGAAAACCAACCCTTTGGCAATGCATGGTTTGGATGTAAGGCCGCTTACACGTGCGATAACGACAACTATGGCATCGAGGTTAATGGCGGTTCGGGATGGAACCTGTGCTGCAGTACGCCTCGAGCGATCGGACCGGTCGACGTGGCACACGAGCCCGGCTCACAAAACCCGTATCGTTTCACGTACAACTTGGCATGGTCCTTCAAGAATTGCTCCGTGGCTGCATCGTGTACGTAGCTGTTCAATTTAGGCTTTCTCGTATCGGGGCGGCCCGGGCGCCGCTTTTCATGACCGTCCTTTTGTGCGCAGCGATGGGGTGTAGAGCGGGAGCCACTGCGTCGCCACGGCTGCCGCAGAACGCCACGCTAGCCGCGACCGACCAAGCCACAGCCGATCCGATAACGAGTCCGAGTCCGACTGACACTCCCCGCGGGACTAACGACGGCATCACCGAGCAACGGGCGATCGCGTTGGCCAACGCGGAGATTCCAGCACAAGGCGACCCAGAACTATGGGCGACCGATCACGGTCCGTTCGCCGACGTTTTTGACGCTCTTGCGAATCGACCTGACAATGCGGATCAGCCTTTACCAGACTCGACGACTTCCGACCATCAGGTATGGGGTATCGCTTTTGCCGTGACAGTACAAATATGCGGCCCACAGGGCGTCGATTGTGAGGATCGACGGGCAATTCGGACGGTTTTTCTCGACTACGCCGATGGGACGTGGATCACCACAGCGACGTACTCACCATCACCTGATGAACCGTTTCCGACACCGCCACAAGGTCTTTCGTAACTAGTCCATTCGTCTCGAGGTCCATAGTCGCCTAAGCGAGTGGCGAATCGGTCGGCACCTCAGACATCTGCTTGCGACGCTCGCGATGGCGCGCGGCCTTGGCACGGTTGCCGCAGCTCGACATGTCGCACCACTTGCGCCGGCCGGCGGGCGAGTTGTCGCGGAACACCCAGCGGCACTCGTCGTTGGCGCACACGCGCAGGCGCTCCTTGTCCATCTGGGTCAGCTCGCGCGCGATCGCCTCTGACAGGCGGGCCATCGCGCCGCTGATCGGGTCGCCCTCGTGGCGATGGTCGAGCGACACGCCGTCGGCGGCCGGAACGAGCTCGTAGACATATGGCGCGCGCAGCGCCCGGTTGACCTCGCGCAGCGCACTCTCCGCCGGCGGCCGCCGCTCGACGGCCGCATCGAGCAACTCGCGCAGCGCGCCCCGGGTCTTCTGGATGCGCTGCAGCAGGCGCAGGGCGGCCGCCTCGTCGGTCGAGACGTCCCTGATCAGCACGTCCGCGGTCTCGCGGTGGAGCAGCTGGTGCTGCTGCAGCCAGATGACCGCGCCGGCCGCGTCGGTGAATTGGTCGCGTGCCATGCCCTTGCTGAATTCGAGCGTGTTGACGAAGTCCAGGCCGTCCGCAAGCGAGGCCTGATGGCCGTGTCTGCCGTGCTCGTCGAAGTCGTGCATCGACTCCTGCGAGGGGGTCGATGAAGTTGAAACCAGATCCATTGCGTAACTGGTTGTACACCATTGACAGGTTACGCGCAAGGGGCTATAGTTCGGTCATCAGATAACCGGATGAACGAGTCGTAAGAGTTACGGGGGAAGAAAGGAGGAACCGGCCAATGTGGTATCAGTCAGAACTTCTGCTGCGGGATCGCCAGCAGCGCGTCGAGCGCCTGGCGGAAGAGTCTCGAATGCACCGCCTCGCTGCCGGTCGTGCGCATGAGCCGGCCAGGCCGCGTCGCCTTCATTTCCTGAGTCGGAGGTAATCGTGGACGCCATCCTCGTCTTGGTCCTGATCGTAGCCAGCCTCGCTGGCCTCGGCGCGGCCGCCGGCCGCTTTGGGGTCGACACTCGCGAAGGCTCAACGACAACCAAATAGCAAATTTCATCGAGCGGCCCGCCCGGACCTCCTCCCGGTGGGCCGCTTCCGTGTACGCTCGACCCGATGAACGATCCAATCCGTTTTGGCGCGCTGTGCTGGAACCAGTACACCGACTGGGCCAGCTTCCTCGAGGCCGGCCGCCGTGCAGAGCGCCTCGGCTTCCATTCACTGTGGACCTGGGATCACCTCTACCCGATCGTCGGCTCTGAGCAAGGCCCGATGTTCGAGGGCTACATGACCCTCGCGGCGTGGGCAATGGCAACGGAGCGCGTCAGGCTCGGGCTGATGGTCGGTGCCAACCCGTACCGCAACCCTGCGCTCGTGGCCAAGATGGTCACCACGCTCGATCACCTCAGCAACGGCCGTGCCTATCTGGGCATCGGCTCAGCGTGGGACGAGTCGGAAGCGCACGCCTTCGGCATCGAGTTCGGCGAGTCACCGGCAGAGAGGCTGCGCTGGTTGCGCGAGGCGCTGCCCGTGATGCGCGGCATGCTCCGCGGCGAGGAGCCGAGCGCTGCCGGCCCGCACTACGCGATGGACCAGGTGCGCAACGAGCCGCGGCCGGTGCAGAGGCAACTGCCGCTGATCATTGGCGGCGGCGGTGAGCAGGTCACGCTGCGCCTCGTCGCGCGCTACGCCGACGCGTGCAACATCGGCTTTGCCGCCGGCCTCGAAGGTTTCAAGCGCAAGGACGAGGCGCTGCGCCGGCACTGCCAGGAGGTCGGCCGCGACGAGCGCGAGATCGAGCGGACGATGAATACCGGCCCGATCATCATCCGCGACTCGGAGGCCGAGGCGCTGCGCGTGCTCGAGCGGACATACGAGCACAACGGCAAGGCCGAGACATGGAGCGGCCGGCCGGCGTCGGCCCAGCCCACCGGCTCGCCCGAGCACGTCGTCGAGGTCCTGGCGCCCTTCGCAGAATTGGGCTACCACCACGTCGTGGTCGGCTTCCCGGCGCCGTACGACGAGGAGACGATGACGCGCATGATCAGCGAGGTCCAGCCGATGCTCTCGCACTCGCTCGGCCTCGCCTAGCTCCGCCGTGGCCGAGTTCGAGATCCGCCCGCGCGGACCGTTCAGTCTGGCCGCCGCACAGGACTTTGCCGGAGGCTTTCCCGCCGGCATCGGCGGCGGTTCCGTCGGCGAGCAGTCGATCGCCATGGCCTTTCCCATCGAAGGCACCGATTCATCCGCCGCAGTCGATATCCGCCAGCGGGAGGACGGCGTCGTGGTCGGTCGGACGGACGCACCCACTGAGTTGCTCGAGGCAGTCCGCCGGCAGGCGGCCCGTTCCCTGTCGCTCGATCATGACGGCACCGACTGGCCCGCGGTGGGACAACGCGACCCGGTCATAGGCACGTTCCAGGAGGCGCATGGCTTCCTGCGCCCGGTCTGCTTCTACTCGGCCTATGAGGCGGCGACGTCGTTCGTCATCGGCCAGCGCATCGCGATGCACCAGAGCGCACGGATCAAGCGCTGGCTGGGCGAGCAGCTCGGCGACCGGCCCACGATCGGCGGCCAGGAGTTCGTGGCGTTCCCGCGCCCGGAGCGCCTGTTCGAGATGAGTGTCGTGCCCGGGCTGAACCAGAAGAAGGTCGGCTGGTTGAAGGGGATCGCCGGAGCAGCCATCGGCGGTCGGCTCGATACGCAACGGTTGGGCGGCATGGGCCGCGAGGAAGCGTTGGCACGCCTGCGCGAGCTGCCCGGCGTCGGCCCGTTCACGGCCGAGGCGGTCTGGCTGCGCGGTTGCGGGATCGTCGACGAGCTGCCGTCGAGCGAGGACGTGAGCGTGACGGCGGCGCGCGAGATGTACGGCCGGCCGCAGATGACGCGCGACGAATTCGTTGAGCTTGCCGAGGAGTGGCGACCGTACCGGATGTGGGCGACCGTGCTGCTTCGCGTCGGCTGGGGCCGGCGGGCCGGCCGGCAGAGCTACCGGCAACCTCCCTCCTAGATCAGCATCGCGTCCCGGCGCGCGGTGGCGTACCGCGGATGAGAAATGTGTCGACGCTGTCGACGATGCACGTGTTGCCCGACAGGTACGCGGTGTGGCCGTCGCCATCGCGCGTGAGCAGCACTCCGTTGGCCAGGGTGTGAGCGAGCTGCTGTGCCCACACCAGCGGCGTCGCCGGATCGCGGGTCGTGCCGACGACGAGGATCGGCGGCGTGCCCGGAGCACGGTAGTTAGGCGCTGTCAGCGTCGTCGTCAGCGGCCAATCGCCGCAGCCACGGTCGGCGAGGCCGAACATGATGTCGCCGGCGATCGGCGAGTCGGCACGAAACACTGACTCTGGCGTCGTCGTCGGGCCGCCGCGGACCTCCTCGTCCAGGCAGTTGATGGCCTGGTTGGCCTGCAGCTCGTTGTCGACGTAGCTGCCGTCGACACGCTGGAAGTACGCGTCCGACATCGACAGCAGCTCCTGGCCATCGCCGGCCAGTGCCGCACCCAGCGCATCGCGCAGCTCGGGCCAGGACGTCGGGCTGTACATCGCGTCGATGACGCCATAGAACGCCAGTGCCTGGGTCAACGGCCGTGCCGGATCGCCAGTGGCCAGCGGCGTCGAGTCGACGCTGACCAGGAAGTCGCGCAGCGTCTTCTGGCCGTCGCTGACTGTCTGGCCGAGCGGGCAGGTGGCACCCGTCTTGACGCAGTTCGCGAGGAACGCGTCGAGCTCGGTCTCGAGGCCCTGGGTCTGGACCTCGGCGACCTGCATCGTGCTCAGCCCCGGAGCGAGGGCACCATCGAGCACGAAGCGATCGACCTTGCCCGGGAAGAGGGCCGCATACGTCGTGCCGAGGAAAGTGCCGTACGAAAAGCCGAAGTAGTCCAGCTTGTCGTCGCCCAGGACGGCGCGCAGCACGTCGATGTCCCGCGCGGCCTCGATCGTCGTGACGTGACTGGCGAGCAGGCCCGAGTTCTGCTTGCAGGCGTCACCCTGGGCGTCAACGAGGTCGATGCCCTGCTGGCGTTCCTGGGCGGTCTCGGGCGTCGGGTCGAACGCGTTGAGCGCGTCGAGCGCCGGCGTGTCGAGGCACACGAGTGGGTCGCTCTCGCCCGTGCCACGCGGATCGAAGCCGACGATGTTGAAGTTCGACGACAGCCCGGGCGCTTCGCTCGCCAGGTAGCCCGCGAAGCCAATGCCCGCGGCGCCGGGGCCGCCAGGGTTGATGAACAGATCACCCTGGGCCGTGCCCGTCGCGGGGAAACGGGCAACGGCAATCGCGGTGGTGCCGGCGTCGGGCTGCTCGTAGACCGTCGGCACGAAAACCGTTGCGCACGACCCGTCAACGCCATCAAAGGAGCAGCTCACCCAGGGCACGCTCTGGCCATATGCGTCGTCCACCGAGCTGAAGATCGGTCGCCCCGATGGCGAAACGGTGGGCGGGGTCGACGGTGAGGGCGAGTTCGACGGTGAGGGCGAGTGCGCGGGGGACGGCCCTGCCGATGCAGACGGCGACGGGGCCGGCGTGACCGAGGCTGACGCGCTCGCCGTTGGCGATGGTTGGGCGGATGGAGTGGGCGTGGGCGTGGGCGTGGGCGTGGGCGTCGGGATCGAAACGCATCCGACGACGCTCACGAGCAAGGCAATCGCTGCACCAACGGAACGCACCTACCGATCGTACGGTGCGCTGGGTATTGACCCTTGGGAGACGACCCGCCTACGTGGCCGCAGCCGGGACGTTGGCCGTCGCCGCAGCGAACATGCGGATTCGCCCGGCGATCTCATTGCGCACCTTGCGGTAGACCTCCAGCCGCTCCATCTCAGTGCCCGTCGCCTTCGATGGGTCCCTGAAGCTCCAGTGCGAGCGGTCGGCCGCTCCCGGAAAAATCGGGCATGACTCGTTGGCGTCGTCGCACACCGTGATCACGTAATCCCACGGCTCGTGGAGGTAGCGCTCGAGCGTCTTGCTCGTCTGGCCGCTGATGTCGATCCCGACTTCGCTCATCACCTTGATCGCCTCGGGCCTGACGGAGGTCGCCTCAGTGCCCGCGCTGTAGACGTCGAAGCGATCGCCCGCGATGGTCCGCAGCAGTCCCTCGGCCATCTGCGAGCGGGCGCTGTTGTGGGTGCAGATGAAAAGCACGCGCTTCATTCGATTTCTCCTCAGCAGCAGCCTCCGCCGCAACAACTATCGCTCAACTGGGGGATCTGTCGGTCTGTCCGGTCTGCTGTCGACTGTTGAGGCTTCGTTGCGCGCACGACGGCGCTGAACATCCCATCCGCGACGCTGTGCGTCGGAGTGACCGAGATGTCTTCCAATCCGACGTCACGCAAGCCGCTTTCGAATTCGGCGATGGAGAGCGCACCCGCGATGCAGCCGGCGAACGACCCGCGCTCGGCGCGTTGGGCGACAGACAGCGAGTCGTCGGCGACGATGTCCGTGATACCGATTCGACCGCCCGGGCGAAGCACACGAGCGACTTCCGAGAACACCGCCCGCTTGTCCGCGGCGAGGTTCACGACACAGTTGCTGATGACGACGTCGATCGAGTTGGCCGGCAGGGGAATCGCCTCGATCTCGCCCTTCAGCAGCTCGACGTTCTTCGCGCCCGCCTGGGCGATGTTGTGCTGAGCGAGCTCGAGCATCTCGTCGGTCATGTCCAGGCCAAAGACACGACCCGTCTGACCGACTCGCGTAGCGGACAGGAGGATGTCGATCCCGCCGCCAGAGCCCAGGTCGAGCACGCGTTCACCTTCATGCAACTCGGCGACATTGACGGGGTTGCCACAGCCGAGCGATGCCAGCACGGCCGCATCAGGCAGGCCGTCTCGTTCGAGCGCGCTGTACAGATCCGGTCCTATTCCCGCCCCGGGCGCGCAACAGCTGCTGCCGCCTTCGAGAATGGCAATCGCGGACTGCGCGTAGTGCTCGCGGACGAGCTCGTGAACCTGATCAGACATGTGACTTCTCCCGGGGTTATATATCGACCGAGATGAATATAGGCGCACATCGATATACTCGTCAAGAGATGGCACGCACGACTGATCCCGATATCCGTCTCCTCCAGGCGGCAGCCGACCCGGTTCGCCTGCGCATGCTCCGCCAGCTTGCTCTCGGACCCGTCTGCGCGTGCGACTTCACGGCAGATTCGAAGGTCAGCCAGCCGACCGTGTCGCACCACCTGCGCGTCCTGCGCGATGCGGGCTGGGTCACGACCGAGCGGCGCGGGACATGGATCTGGTACTCGGTCAACCCGGAAGCAGTTGAGCGCCTGCGCGCGCTGGGCGCTGGACTCGATCCGGAGCCCGCGATCGCGGGAGCGCAGCACGGCCGCGGTGTCCGACTGCCGGTTGTCGAGGCAAATCCCCGGTAAGCGCGAAATAAGTCGCTGATAAGTAGCGATTCGTAAAGTCGCGTCCTCGCCCGCCTGACCGCTCGAAGTGCCCCGGGTGGTCGGCGGGCGAACCGTCGTGCTTGGGCCCGCCAGGACAGCCCGCCCGGGAGTGCGACATGGATGCGACCGGCGGATGGTCGCTCATCGAGCCGGACAGCGAGCCGCCCAAGCCGGCAGCGGCTGTGGTGCCGTCCGGGGACCACGTTTCGCGTGCGCTGCTGGCCGGCATCGTCGTCGCGGTTAGCGGGATCGTGCTCGCGGCGATCTGGCTGACGCTGCCCAGCGGCGGCGTCACCGTCGACAGCCCTGGCGACGGCCTGCAGTCTCGAGCGGTCGCGGCCGTCGGTTCGTCTGCACCAAGCTCGTTCGCCGTGGGTGCCGTCTCGTCCGCGCCGGCAACGCTGATCGTCGACGTCGAAGGCGCTGTCGTGTCTCCCGGCGTCCACGCCTTACCCGACGGCAGCCGGGTCGGCGACGCGATCGCTGCCGCGGATGGCTATGCGCCGGCGGTGGACATCGCGGCGGCCAGCCGATCACTGAATCTGGCCGCGCGGCTGACCGATGGCCAGCAGGTCCACGTTCCGGCCCTCGGCGAGACGGTGGCGAGCCCCTCCGCGCCCGATGTCGGCCAGGGCGGCGACGCGTCTGCCGCGCCGGCTGGAGCCTTGGTGGACATCAATCACGCCACGGCCGATGAGCTCGACACGCTACCTGGCATCGGGCCGGTGACAGCCCAGAAGATCATCGACGCGCGGACCGTAGCGCCGTTCGCCAGCGTCGATGAGCTTCAGTCGCGCGGCGTGGTCGGGGCGAGCACATTCGAGAAGCTGCGCGACCTGATCACCGCCGCTCCCTGACCCGGCAAATGAATCGCACGGCGCGGGCGGCGCTCGGGAGCGTGCTCGGCGCGCTCCTGGCTGTCGCCGTCGACGGCGCCCTGCCGCTCCTGGTCGGAGCGGTGCTGGTGGCCATCGTGGTTCTCGGCGGGGCGCGACTGCTCGGCCGCCGGGGCGTCGCCGTTCAGCCCGTGGCCGTTGGCGCGGCGCTCATCCTCGTGCGCGCCGCGATCGGCTCGTTCCTTGCGCCGGCGGCACTGCCGCCCGATGCGCAGGCGTCCGCGGCGCGCCAGCATGCTGCGGTCGTCGTGTCCGTTGGGACGCCGGACGGCGGGCTGCAACGGGCGATCGTCCAGCTTGGGCCGCCCGAGCCCGCCGAATTCGTGTACGTCTGGTTGCCGCGCTACCCGCAGATCGCCCAGGCCGACCTGATCAGCTTCGACGGTCCGCTCGAGCAAGCGCCCCAGACCGGCACCTTTGCCGATTACCTGGCGCGCAGCAGCATCTCGGTCACAGCCCGGGCCACGACCCTGCACGTCCTGGGCGGCGACGGGTCGCCGGTTGCCGCGCTCGAAGGCCTGCGCCGCGGCGCCGCGGACCTCGTCACGCGCGTCCTTCCCGAGCCACAGGCAGGCCTGGCCACGGCGATGGCGATCGGCCTGCGCGACGTTGTCAGCAGCGACGTCACGGCCGACTTCCGCGTCGCCGGCCTGAGCCACGTCGTGGCCATCAGCGGCTGGCAGATCGCGACGCTCGGGGCGGTTGTGGCGGCCCTGTTCGGCAGCCTGCCGCGCAGGCCAAGGTCCGTGGTCGTCCTCGTCGCGATCTTCGCCTACACGCTTCTCGCCGGGGCCGCGCCGAGCATCCTGCGCGCCGCGCTGATGGCCGGCGCCGTCATCGTCGCGCGCGAGTCGGGCAGGCGCGGCCAGGCGGTATCGGCCCTCAGCCTGACGTGCATCTGCCTGCTCGTGCTGGATCCGCAGACCGTCAACGATGCGGGCTTCCAGCTCTCGGCCGTGGCGACGGCCGGCCTGCTCGCGTGGGCGACGCCGCTTCGCGGCTGGCTGGCGCCGCGCGTGCCCAAGCGCACGCCGGCCTGGCTGCTCGAGGCCATGGCCGTATCGCTCGCGGCGCAGGCCTCGACGCTGCCCCTCGTCCTGCTCCAGTTCGGCCAGCTGTCGCTCGTCGCGCCGCTCGCCAATCTGCTGGTTGCGCCCCTCGTCGCGCCGGCGATGGTCGTGACGGCAATCTGTTTCGTCGCCGGCGCGGCCCTTGGCCTGGGACTGCCGACGCTCCTGATCAGCCCCGTCGCGCTCATTGGCTCGCTCCTGGTCGGCGCTCTCATCGCGATCGCGCACTTCTGCGCGTCCCTCCCCTTCGCCTCGATCCAGCTGCCTCCGCCGCTCAACTACGTCGGGGGTGCCGTCTGCGCGCTAGTCATCTGGGCATTCGTGCGGCACAGGCGAGCTCGCGAGCCGTCGAAGAACCCACCCGCGCCGGCGCCGCCAAAGCTCCCCAGTCTCCGGCTGTCCCGCTCGCTGCTCATCGTTCTTGGCGCGGCCGCGGCGATGTCCCTGCTGCTCGCCGTTGTCGTGGCCGCGCGACCGGATGGCCGGCTGCACGTCACAGTCCTGGACATCGGGCAGGGCGATTCCATCCTCCTGCAGGGCGCCGACGGAGGCCGCATGCTGATCGACACAGGCCCGGACCCCGACCTGTTGATGACCCGGCTCGACGCGCGGATCCCGTCCTGGGACAGGCGCATCGATGTCGTCCTGCTGACCCATCCGCACGAGGATCATGTCGGTGGCCTGGCCTTGCTCCTCGAGCGTTACCGTGTCGGAAGCGTGCTCGAGACGGGCATGGTCGGACGCGGGCCGGGCGACGCCGCGTACCGACGCGAGATGGTGCGCGAGCAGCGCACGAGCACGATCGTTGCGGCCGGCGATCGACTCATGCTCGACGGTGCGCGACTCGACGTCGACTGGCCACCGCCCGATTCGGTTCCGCCACTGGCGCCCGACGACGGCAAGAAGGTCAACGACGAGTCGATCGTGCTCGAGCTCCATTACGGCAGCCGCACGATGCTGTTCACGGGCGACGCCGAGGAGGAGATAGACCCTCAGCTACTGACTCGCGGGCTCGCGGCACACCTCGGCGGCCACGTGGATGTTCTGAAGGTTGCCCATCACGGCAGTGGGACAGCGACGACCAACGCGCTCCTCGACGCCATCCAGCCGCGCATCGCGATCATCAGCGTCGGCGCCGGCAACCCATACGGTCATCCGGCACCCGCAACCATCCAGCGCCTCGAGGATCATGGCGCCGCGGTCTATCGCACCGACCTCAACGGCTCGGTGGAGGTGGCGACCGACGGGCGCGATCTGACGGTCAGGCCGGAGCGTCAGCCAAACCGGCCGACGCCAACATCGACCGCGTCATTGGCACTGCCCGCGGACGTGGAGCGACGGCGGCAGATAGTCCTGGCCCGTCGTCCGCGGCTCCAAACCTACAATCTGTGGGATGTCCGTTCCGTCGAGAGTCGCCGCCGCCGCGATGGTGCGCGCCCTGCGGCCGAACGCGCGGCTGCTGCAGCATTCCACGGCCGTGGCGGAGGTCGCGTCGTTCCTTGTCGCAGCCATGGTCCGCCGCGGCGTCGCGGTTGACGCCACGCTCGTCGAGACCGCGGCGCTGCTGCACGACGTTGACAAGATGCTGCCCGACGACGATCCGCTCAAGGCCCTGGGCCATGGGGCGGCCGGCGCCGAATGGCTCCGTCAGAGAGACCATGCCGAGCTCGCGCCGGCCGTCGCCAGCCACCCGGTGATGGCACTGGGCACGGCGCCGTCGTACGAGGATTGGGCGACGGCCGCGGGTCTCGCCGGCCAGATCGTGACCTACGCCGACAAGCGCGCTCGACAGGAGCTCATTTCGCTCGACGACAGGTTTGCCCGCTGGCACGAGCGCTACCCGGACAGTCCGGATCTTGATGTGGCGCACGAGCGCGCGCGGCGCCTCGAACGCGAGGTGTGCGAGATGGCCGGCGTGCGCCCCGAGGATGTCGCGCGCGCCGCCTGGGTCGGTGAGGCGCTCGGTGCCGCGGCCTGAGCTGGCCTACTTCTGGGGCGAGGACGCCTGGTCGATCGAACGCGCCGCGCGTGATTTCCGGGCGAGCATCGAGAAGGACGCCGGTCTCGAGCTCGACGTGTGGCGGACAACCGGTGACGAGGACGACTCGGCGGCCAGTGCCGGGGCCGAGGCGGCCGGCGGACGTCGGCGCGACCGCGTGATCGATGCCATCGCCGAGCATCTCGCGACGGCGCCGATGTTCAGCGGCGGCACGCTCGTGATCGTCCGCCAGCCGGGCTCGCTGATCCGCGAGACGGCCGCTCGCGAGAGAGTGATCCGGCTCATCGCCGAGATGATGCCCGGCAACGCGCTGCTCTTCACCGAGCTCATCGCGGCCGGGGCGAGCGGCCCGGCACAGCAGGGAGCGCTGCGTGACGCCATCGGCGGCGCCGGCGGCACGGTCCGCGACTTCCCGGCACTGTCGCGTGAGCGGATGGAGGGCTGGGTCGGCACGCGCGCCACGGAGCTCGGTATCGGGCTCGCGCCGGGTGCCGCGCGGCTGCTCGCCGAGCGAGTTGGCGCGTACGTACGAGAGGGTGACGTCGACCGGCGCCGGATGAGCGAGCTCGCCAACGGCGAGCTCGAGAAGCTCGCGCTCTATCGGCCCAACGGGACGATCGCCCGGGAGGACATCGACGCGCTCGTGGCCGAGGCCGTGCCGGGCTCGACGTGGGCGTTCCTGGACGCGATCGGCTACCGCCGGACCGGGGAGGCGGCGAGCCTCGCGCAGCGGCTGTTCACCGAGGGCACGCCCATCCAGGTCATGACGACGCAGCTCCATCGTCGGCTGCGCGAGCTCATCCTCGTGCTCGACCATGTCGTGGCCGGGACGAAGCCGGCGGATCTTGTGCGGGAGCTCAAGCTTCAGCCCTTCCGAGCTCAGAAGCTGGCCGAACAGGCGCGGGCCTGGCAGCAGCCGGAGCTCGATGGCGCGCTTGCCGCGCTACTCGACGTCGACATGCTGAGCAAGGGAATAGCGTCGGATGGATCGCCGCGAACAGTCTCGGACGATCGGTCGCAGCTGGCGCTGATTGCGTGGATCGGCACGAGCGTCGCGCGCAGTGGCGACGCGCAGCGGGTCGCCTAGGGGTTCGTTGCCGTGGAGTTCCTGGAGGGCCACGCCTCGCGCGTCAGGACCGCGTCGGTCTCGATGGCGAAGGTGCAGCGGCCTTCGGGCACGGCCAGCGTCTCGATCAGGTCCGGATCGAGGTAAAGCTGCTGGCAGATCTCGCACAGGCTCGCCGGAAGCCCGAAGAAGAACCTCTCGCTGCCG
>Ga0265319_1001667_pt1 | contig 12844 bp, 9 predicted proteins | sample 4824metaG_FD_192443 | JGI IMG/M metagenome (GOLD analysis project Ga0265319, IMG submission 192443) | Rhizosphere microbial communities from Carex aquatilis grown in University of Washington, Seatle, WA, United States - 4-8-24 metaG | ecosystem: Host-associated > Plants > Roots > Rhizosphere >...
CTGCTCGACCGGCGGCCCGAAGAACGGCGAGACGGCCAGCGCCTCCTCCCAGGACGCCGGGCCGTCGTGGGCCAGCTCCGGACGCAGACACTCGACGAGGTCGTTGAGCTCGTGCAGGAGCGGATCGTCGTCGTCCCAGCGATTCCAGAGCAGCGCGTAGCCGCCGCCGGGCCGCAATACCCGGTGCATCTCGGCGAGCGCCTCCTCCGTCCTGAACCAGTGGAACGCCTGGCCGGCGGTCACGACGTCGACCGACCCATCCGGCAACGGAATCCGCTCGGCGCTGCCCGCGAGCGCCCGCGCCTCCGGCACGACCTGCTCGAGCACGGCCCGCATCGCGTCGCCGGGCTCGACTGCGATGACGTCGGCGCCGAGCGCCACGAGCTGCCGGGTCAGCTTGCCCGTTCCCGCACCGAGGTCGAGCACTCGACCGAGCGGTAGCCGCTGCTGGAGAAACGCAAGCGCTTCGGGCGCGTACGTCGGCCGCGTGCGCTCGTAGACGTCGGCGACCGCGTCGAAGCTGAGCCGGTAGCGGTCCCTAGACACGGCTCGACGGGCAGAGGTCGTTGACGACGCAGTCGTCGCAGCGCGGGCGGCGCGCGTCGCAGACGCGGCGTCCATGCCAGATCAGCAGGTGGGGAAAGCGAGCCCAATCGTCGCGCGGCACCAGCTTCATCAGATCGCGCTCGATCTTCACCGGATCCTCTTCCTTCGTGAAGCCGAGCCGCTGCGAGAGGCGGCGAACGTGCGTGTCGACGACGACGCCCTGTGCGTGCCCGAGCTCGGCAGACACGACGTTCGCGGTCTTACGCGCAACGCCGGGGATCCTGACGAGCTCGTCCAGCGTGCGCGGCACCTCGCCGTCGAACTCCTCGAGCAGCATCTTCATCATCCCGCGTAGCGACTTCGCCTTCTGCCGGTAGAAGCCCGTGGCGAAGATGTCGCGCTCGAGCTCCTCCTGCGGCACAGCGAGGTAGTCCTCGGGCGCGTGGTATTTCTCGAAGAGCCTCGCCGTCACGCGATTGACGTTCACGTCGGTGGTCTGCGCCGACAACATCACCGAGACGAGCAGCTCGAGCGGGTTCGAGAACGAGAGCGCGATCGTCGCGTCGGCGTGCTCGAGGGCTAGCCGGTCGATCACCGGCCGGATGCGCTGCTTCTTCGGCCCCACGCGCTTGCGAGCCTCGCGGACATAGGTACGCGGCACAGACCGACGGTAGACGATCACCCGACGGCGGCGAGCGGCGCGCCGGCGGGGTCGCCGCCGTCCCACAAGCGGGGACCTGCGCAGACGAGATCGAGCGCCGGACAACTGGAGCACGCGAAGTCGCTCGGCGTCGGCCGGAACTCGCCCGCGTGGATCCTGGCGATCCCGGCCGAAAGCTCGGCCTCGAGCTCGGCAACGTGACCGAGCGTGAACGTCGTCGTTGCGACGGCATCCGGCCGTTCGAGGAAGTGATAGACGACTTCGACTTCCTCGGCGCCGGCGCGGAAGCACGCGAGCGCATAGACGAGACGCTGCAGCCGGTAGTCGTCGTCGACGATCTCCTCCGGGGTCGCATCGCCGATGACGTTCGTCTTGTAGTCGAGCACGAGCGCGCGCGTCCCGTCGAGATACAGCGCGTCGAGATAGCCGTGCAGGAGGACGCCGTCCTGCACGAACGTGAAGTGTCGCTCCTTCTCCACCTTCGGCAACTGCGCAATCCGCGCGGCCAGCTCGGACTCGCAGTACGACGCGACGAAGACGCGGATCCGCGCCAGCTCTTCCTCGCTCACCGTGGGATACCACTCACGTACCTGCTCGACGGCGGGCGCCGTGGGTGCGCCTAGGTCGACCTGCTCGAGCAGGCGGTGCACCGCGTCGCCGATCTCCGTCGCGCGCAAGCCCGCCTCGCCGCCGCCGCCGCGGTCGGGGCGGCGCTCGCTCATTCCCGCAACCCGGATCGCGTAGTACTTGTAGGAGCACTGGTCGAACGTCGAGAGAGCCGTGAACGACAGCCGCCGCACACGGTGCAGCGGCGGCTCCGGCGGCGCGACCAACGCGGGCAACTGCGGCGCACGCGGTACAGCCGGTGCGGCCTCGAGCTCGGCGAAGAGCGCAAGCTGTCCGGCCTCGTCGAGCTCTTCCTGCCGGTCGTCATCCGCCGGCGCCTCGACCCAGTCCCCGTCGCGGTGCCGGTCGACGCGAACGACAAGCCGTGCCTCCTTGCGCGCGATCTCGAGCGGCGCGTCACCGGCCGCCGCGAGCTCCTCGTCGGCGTCGAGGCGGCCGAGCACCCAGCCGATCGGAGTCGACGCATCCGCCGCCTTCTCGCGGTCGATCGAGCCGGAGATGATGAGCCGCTCCTTCGCGCGCGTCATCGCGACGTAGTAGAGGCGCAGCTTCTCGGCCTGCTCCTCGGTACGGCGCGCTTCGCGAACCTCGTCGTAGTCGAAGGCGCCGTGCCGCTTCGTCGTCACGGGGTCAGCGACGCGGAACCCGAAGCGTCCGTCCGACAACGCAAGGATCTCGTCGGGAGAAGGCGGCGCCTTGTCGCGTCCGGCGTCGGCGACGATGACGACCTTGAACTCGAGGCCCTTGGCTGCATGGATCGTCAGCAGGCGCACGACGTCGGCGCCCTCTTCCTCCGCGACCGCTTCGAGCTCGCGCGCCCCGACCGCCTCCCGCTCGGCGACGAATCGTACGAAGCCTTCGATGTCGGGGCCGCGCAGCTCCTCGTACGAGCGCGCGAGGCGCGCGAGCTTGCGCATGTTCGCGTAACGGCGGCGGCCGTCCCACTGCGCAAGCACCGCGAGGTCGTAGTCGTGCTCGCTGATGATGCGCTCGCACAGCCGCTCGAGCGAGAGCCGCGGCACGACGGCAGCCAGCCGGTCGTACCGCTGGCGGAATGCAAGCAGCAGGCGCTCGTCCCGCTGCGCCAGCCCCGGGGGCACCGTTCGCTCGAGCCCTGCGAAGAGCGGTCGCTTCGATGCTGCGCGCCGCAACAGCGCGAGCGCGTCGTTCGAGAGGCCGACGAAGGGAGACGCAAGCACGCTGAGCAGCGCGCGGTCGTCGTAGCGGTTCTGCAACAAGCGCAGATACGCCAGAAGGTCGGCGACCTGCTGCTGGCCGAAGTAGCCCTTGCCGGTCGCGCGGTAGGTCGGCAGCCCGGCCTTCCGCAGCTCGTCCTCGTACCACTCCGCGTCGGTGCCGGCCGCGAAGAGCAACACGATCTCGCCGGGCGTCGCCGCACCCGCGTCGACGAGCTCCCGGACGCGGCGCGCCACCGAGCGCGCTTCGCCGCGGCGCCAGTGCACGCCCGAGTCCTTGTAGCTCGCTTTGTCGGTGACGAGCAGCTCGACCGGCTGACCGAACACCGGATCCGGGAACTCCGCACCGGCGTGCAGCGGCTGGAACTCGTCGCCGAAGTGCGCACCGAAGAGCTCGTTGACCGCCGCCAGCACCTCGGCGCGCGACCGGTAGTTCCACGTGAGCGGCAGCAATTGCTTGGCCTGTGCGCGTCGCTCGCGAAACACACCGACGTCTGCATGGCGGAAGCCGTAGATCGACTGGAACTCGTCGCCGACGAAGAACAGCTCCGCGGCCGGCATGCGCAGCAGCTCGACGAGCTCGCACTGGAGCGCGTTCGTGTCCTGGAACTCGTCGACCATGATCGAGCGGAACCGCAGTCCTTCGCGCTCGCGGATCTCTGCGTTGTCGCGGAGCAGGTTGCGCGCCTGGAGCTGGAGGTCCTCGAAGTCGAGCGCCGACTCGCGCGCCTTCGCCTCCGAGTAGGCCGCCGCGAAGCGGGTGAGCAGCTCCTGGAGCAGCACGCGGTCGCGCATCGCCGCCTCGTCGAGCGCTGCGCGTTCCACGGCCTTGCGCGCCTCCTCGTACGACGCCGCCCGCTCGCCCGAGGCGCGGAAGCCGGAGAGCTCCATCAGCCGGTCGGGACGGGTGTCGCGCTCGAGCAGCGCAAGGAGCTGGGTCGCGTTGCCCCGCTGCAACTCTGTCGCCGCCGGGTCCTCCGCCAGAGCACGAGCCGCCTCGCGCAACTCCTCGACCCGGCCGTCGAGCTGCGGCAGGATCGCGACCGCGAGATCGAGATCGCGTCCCGCCGACCGCAGCGTCTCGTAGACGCCGGTCAGCATGCGGCGCAGTCCGTCGGCGCCGTACGTCGCGAGCAGCCGCAGCCGGTCGGGCTCCTCCCCCACACAGAATTCGGCCAACGCCTGCTTGAACGACTCGCTGCGGAGCACCGCGCCCTGCGCGTCGTCGAGCTCCCGGAAGCGCGGGTCGAGCCCCGCAGCGAACGGATAGCTCTTCAGCAGGCGCAGGCAGAAGCCGTGGATCGTCGAGATCCACGCGCCGTCGAGCTCACGCGCAAGGTCATGCCGCCCACGCTCCGCAAGCGCCGCACGGATGCGCGTGCGCAACTCGCCGGCCGCGCGGCGCGTGTAGGTGATGACGAGGATCGAGTCGACGTCGAGCCCGCGATCGCAGACAGCACGCACGAAACGCTCGACCAGGACTGCGGTCTTGCCGGTCCCGGCGCCCGCCGAGACGAACACCTCCCCGGTCGCCTCGACCGCCGCGAGTTGCTGCTCGTTCACGTGCGCTCGATCCTGCAGATCGGCCAGAGGTCACACCAGGCGGGGCAGGCGCCGCCCTTCGGATCGTGCTCGACGTCGCCCTCCCGGATCCGTCCCGCAAGCCTGTGTGCCGTCGCCTTCGCATTGTCGACCCTCGCCCAGAACGTCTCCTCGTCGAGATAGTCGTTCTTCGCGTAACCGATGAGCGTCTCGCCCTCACCGGCGCGCAGCAGGCCGCGCGCCTTGCGCGCACCCGCAAGCGGCCGATAGACGCCGCCGAGCGGCTCGAGCCCGACGAGGTCGCGCAGCACGAGCATGTACAGCGGGATCTGCAGGCGCAGCTCGGTCTCGATCTCCTGCGCCGAATGCGCGTGCTTGCCCGACTTGTAGTCCTGCACGATCCCGCGTGCACCGAATGGATCGATGTCGATGCGGTCGATCTTCCCCGACAGGCTGAGCCCACCGCCGAGATCGAGCCCGCGCTGCAGCTCCTGCGGCGCACGCTCGCTGCCGAAGGCGACCTCGAACCGGCGCGGGACGAGCGTGAGCTCGCTTGCGCACTCCTCGTGCACGACGGCTTCGAGATCGCGCCACAGCGTGGAATCGAGCTCGCGCGCCTCCATGTCGGTCATCTCCATGCGCTGCCCCTGGAGCGCCTCGTCGAGGCAGGCGCGCATCAACCGAACCGCGGCGTCGACAACGCCCCCCTCGAGCTTCTCGACGCCGAGCTCCTTCGGCACGCGCGTGAAAAACTTGAAAAGCGCCGAGTGCGCGACCGAGCCCTTGAGCCTCGCGTCGACCTCGGCATCGATCGAGCGCGGGTCGAGGAAGCGATCGACGAACCACGCAGAGGAGCAGTCGGCGAACCGCTCGAGCTCGGTGACGTTGAACGTCGTCTTCGAGCCGAGCTGTTCGAGCACGAGTGGATGCGTCAGCTTCGTCGGACGGCGGAACGCGGAGACGGCGCGCTCGAGCCGGCGCTCCCAGCCGTTCGCGACGGCCAGCGCGTCGGCGCCGGCGCCGTCGCGCGACGCGAGCTCGGCGAGCGCCCGCAGGCGCTCCCGCTCCGTCGGCGCCTCTTCGAGCTTCCAGGTGAGCGCGGAGAGCGGGCGCCGGCGTGTCCAGCGGCGAACATCCTCCGGATCGAAGACGGCCTGCACTTCCTCCCAGAACGGGCTCGGCTCGCGCGGGCTGCCCTCGTCGGTCGCCGCCTCGCGGACGAGATACAGCCGCTCGAGCGGACGCGTGCACGCGGTGTAGAAGAGGTAACGGTCGCGGCTCACGGCGTCCGGCCGCTGCAGCCGCGCACCCCGCTCGTCGAGCTCTCGCCGTGTGTCGTCGTCGAGGAACGGCGAGGAGTTGCCGCGCCGCGGCAAGCTGCCCTCTTCGAGCCCGAGCACGAACACCACGTCGAAACGGCGGGTACGCGCGCGCAAGAGGTCGACCACGGCGACTCGACCCTCCTCGTCACCACGCGTCGGGCGAAGCGTCTGCCGCTCGAGCGCGCCCGCGACGTCGTCGCGCGACAGCTCCTCGCCGAGCGAGCGCCAGCGCTCGAGCTCGGTCAGCAGGCGATTCACCGTCTCGTAGGTGCGCAGGTCGAGTCGCGAGGACTCGCCCACCGGCGGCCCGTCGAGACCGTACGCGCTGCGCAGCATCCGCGCCGCGAGGCGGCGCACCGCGTCGATCGGATCGTCGGCGTCGCGCAGCTCGGCCAGCGACGGCAACGGCGCGCCGCGAAGCTTCTCCGCCTCCTCGACGACGCGCTCCGGCGTCTGGATCGCTCGGCCGCGCAGGCGGCCCTCGACGAAGTCGACCGCCCGTCGCTCCAACCCGGAGAAGGGAGAACGCAGGAACGTGAAGAGGTCGCGACGCGTGCCGCCGAGCCAGGCAAACCGCAACATTGCAGTGAGCGCCTGGCCGAACGGCGTCTGCGCGACTCGCACCTGGCCGTCGACGGCATAGGGAACGCCGAGCGTCCCCAGCGCCGTCTCGAGCGGCGCACGCCAGCGCTCGACGCTCGGAAGGATGATCCCGATGTTCTCGGGCGGCGTGCCGGAGCGAAGCACGGCGAGCAACTCCTCGCCGACGAGCTCGAGCGCGCCGCGCGCACCCGCTCCTTCGAAGAAGCGGACGGCTCCGTCGATCGGCTCCGGCTCGGGCGGCACGTCGGTGAACAGCGCGCGCTCGAGCTGCGCGAGCGCGGGATGCGCGGAGTCGCCGTAGCGCGGCGGCAGCTCCTCGATGCGTGGGCCCGCAAGCCGCGAGAGATCCTCGGCCGTGCGGCGAAGCGACGCGAAACCGGGCCGGCCCGGCTCGTACGGGAGCGACACGCTCACCTCGGTGCGCGCGGCGAGCGCTTCGAGGAGCGCCCACTGCGCGCTCGTGAGGTCCTCGAAGCCGTACGCGAACACCGGCTCGCCGTGCCACGCGTCGAGCGCGGACTGGAGACGCTCGACCGCGATGCGCTGAAGCAGCTCGCGGTCGACCAGGCCGAGACGGGTGAGCTCGCTGCGATAGGCCGCATAGAGCCTCGACACGTCGCCGTCGAGATCGCCGGGCTCGAGCAGGCCCGACTCGACCTCCGCGATCGTCTCGAGGAGCGCATCGGCGAAACCGCCGGACTGCGCGGAGGTCGACAGGCCGTTCAGCGCCGCCGTGGCGATTGCGCGGCGGACGACGAAAGCCCGTTGCACGTTCGGAAGCGGCCTGCGGCCCTCGCCGCCGGCCCGTGCGATCCGCTCGAAGACGTCGTCGAACGTCCCGATCGTCCCCGCGAGGAGGGCCGGGCGACGTGCGAGCAGCTCGCGCTCGACGAAGTCGACGTCCGAGCGGTTCGGCACGATCAGCACGGGCTCGCTCTCGAGCGCGCCCAGATAGCGGTCGAGCAGGAGCCCGACCTTGCCTGCGTTCGCGGGCCCCGCGATCAGATTGAGCGGCACCGCTCCATGGTAGAGGGGGGCTCCATGGTAGAGCGGCGTCCCCGACGTCCCTGGAGGGCGTCTTTTTGCGTCCTCGCAAAGAGCGGGAAACGCGTCTGAGAGGGCGACTCGCGCCGCCCTCTCACACGGTTGGGTCTAGGCGGCGGTCGCGGCCGACTTCGGCTTGCGGCCACGGCGGGCGGCGGGCTGGCCCGGCATCGAGCCGGCGCATTCGTCGCAGAGATCGGCCTGCTTGCCCATCCGGCGTGCGTCCGAATATGTCACACGCAGAACAGCGCCTTTTGCCTCATCGACTTCTTTGCCGCACTTGTCGCATACGAGGATCGTTTTACGTGCCATGGTGCGAATTCTAACCGAAATCCCCGACGAAACTCGACGTGTGGAAATCCTCGGTCGTTCTCCTTTTCGGATTGGACCGCACCGGCTTATCTAGACTGCCGCCCGATGCGCGACGAGAGCACGATCGTCGTCCTCGAGGGCGACCAGACCGGCCAGGAGCTGCTGGAGCAGAGTCTCCGTGTGCTCGCGCAGGACGTGATCGGGCTCGAGCTCGGGCTCGTCCGCTACGACCTCTCGCTCGCCAACCGCCGCGCGACGAAGAACGCCGTCGTCCACGAGGCGGCGGCAGCGATCCGCGAGCACGGGCTCGGTTTGAAGGGCGCCACCGTGACGCCGGAGGCACGCGGAGATGTCGGCTCGCCCAACCTCCTCCTCCGCGAGGGGATCGGCGGCAAGGTGATCGTGCGCACGGGCCGGCGCATCCCGGGTGTCTCGCCGATCGGCGGCGTCCATGCGCCGATCTCGATCGTCCGCATGGCCGTCGGCGGCGCCTACGGCGCGACCGAGTGGCGCGAAGGCGAGGGTGACGACGAGGTCGCGTACCGCACCGAGCGCATCGAGCGCCGAATCTGTCGCGCCGTCGCCGAGTTCGCGTTCCGTGAGGCAGGGCTGGCAGATGCAAAGGTCTTCGGCGGGCCGAAGTACACGGTGAGCCCGACGTACGAAGGCATGCTCAAGGAGGAGATGGACGCCGCCGCCGAGCGGCACCCCGACGTCCCCTACGAGCCGCAGTTGATCGACGCGACCTTCGCGCTCCTGATCTCCTCGGCCGGCGACCCGCTCGTGATCCCGGCGCTCAACCGCGACGGCGACATCCTCTCCGACCTCGTGCTGCCGCTCTTCGGCTCGATCGCAGGCTCGGAGTCGCTCGTCGTCGCCTTCGAAGACGACCTCGAGCCGGCCGCGATCATGGCCGAGGCGGCGCACGGAACCGCGCCTTCCCTCGAGGGCAAGAATGTCGCCAATCCGATGGCGATGATCCTCGCCGGCGCCGCGTTGCTCAGTCACGGTGGCGAGGCCGCACACCGGGCAGGCGCTGCGATCCGCGAGGCGTGCCTCGACGCGGTCGCCTCCGGCGCCCGGACCGCCGATCTCGGCGGCGACCTCGGCTCGAGCGAGTTCACGGACGAGGTGATCGCCCGCGTGCAGAACAAGCTCGAGGTCTAGAGGCCTGATGTGGATTAGACGTGCGTGCGGGGACGGGCCAGACCAAGCGATTCGGTCGACTCCGGCGCAGGACATAGCGGTTCCTACGTTCAAGCCGGAGGCGGCCGAAGCGCGCCGCGTATGGCCCACCAGCCGTGCGTGCGGCCAATCCGCATCAGGCCTCTAACTCGCGATCGCCGAGGTCCACGTGCCGGCGTGCTCCGCCCATACCTCGAGAAAGGCCTCGGCGACCCGCGGGTCGAACTGCGATCCGGCGTAGATCGCGATCTCGGCGAACGCGCGGTCGGCAGAGAGCGCGTGCCGGTAGGGCCGCGACGACGTCATGGCGTCGAACGCGTCGGCAACGCCGAGCAGACGCGCCTCGACCGGGATCGAGTGGCCGCTCAGCCCGAACGGGTAACCGCTCCCGTCCCAGCACTCGTGGTGGAACAGAACGTAGGGCAGCGCCTCGGACGCGTGCCGCAACGGTGCGACGAGCGAGGCTCCGGCGGTCGGATGCACGCGAATCTCGGTCAGCTCGGCGATCGTCAACGATCCCGCCTTCCGCAGGAGCTCACCGCGCACGGTGAGCTTGCCGATGTCGTGGAGCGGCGCACCGAAGCGGAGGCCGGCGATGCGCTTCTCGTCCCAGCCGAGCCGCCATGCGACGGGCTCGGCGAGAGCCAAGACACGCGCGCCGTGCCCCCGTGTCTGATCGCGCTCCTCGAGCGCGCGAGCGATTGACCCCAGCATGCCCGAACCAGTTTCCGCGGACAGCCGGGGATTCCTCCGCGGGATTCGACTCGGCTAGAGGTTCTTTTCGACCTGATGCTTCACGCGGTGAAGCACGAACCAGCCGACGGCGATGGCGACGACGAGCACGCCCGCCGCGTAGAGGCCGTAGCGCCCGATGGCGTCCGCGAGCGCCTTGCCGCCGTAGAACGCGGTGAGCCCGACGGCCGTCGCCCACACGATCCCACCGCTCGCGTTCCAGAGGAGGAACTTCCACCACGGCATGTGCGCGAGCCCTGCGACGGCTGCCGCGCCGACGCGAAGCACCGCAACGAACCGCCCGAAGAACACGGTCTTGCCGCCGTGCCGTCGCATGATCCTCTCGGCTCGCGGCAGAATCCGGCCGGAGTAACGCCGGAGCCACCCCCAGCGCTGGAAGAGCGCGCGTCCGCCGAGGCGCCCGAGCAGCCAGTAGCCGAGGTTGTCGCCGACGATCGCGGCGGTCGCCGCAATCGCGATCACCTCGACGATCGAGTAGTGGCCCTGTGCGGCAAGCAGCCCGAACGCGATGAGCGCGGTCTCGCCCGGCAACGGCAGTCCGAACGACTCGAGCATGATCACGACGAAGAGCAACGGCAGTCCGTGGGTGGTGAAGAAATGCGTCAAGGCGGCGAGTTTAGGTAACGGGCGCGTCGATCAGAGCGGGGCTTGAGTCGGTTCACGTTCCGGGCATGCGCAGTTAGACCGTAGAGTGCAAGCGATGAAAGTCGGAGTGGCACGCGAGACGACGGCGGGCGAACGCAGGGTCGCTCTCGTGCCGGATGCGATCGCGAAGTTGACGGCGGCCGGCTTCGAGGTCGTGGTGGAGCCCGGTGCGGGCGAGGCCGCCTCGTTCCTCGACGATTCCTACCGGGAGGCAGGCGCCACGCTCGGCTCGCCCTGGGAGGCGGATGCGCTCGCGAAGGTGCGCAAGCCGGACGAGGCCGAGACCGCACGGCTGCACGACGGCCAGGTCTTGCTCGGATTCCTCGATCCGCTCGCCGACCGTGAGGGAGTCGAGCGCCTTGCGGCGCGCGGCGTGATCGCGTTTGCGATGGAGTCGATCCCGCGGATCACGCGCGCGCAGTCGATGGACGCTCTCTCGTCCCAGGCGACCGTCGGCGGCTACAAGGGCGCGCTGCTCGGGGCCGAGTATCTCCCCCGCTTCTTTCCGATGCTGATGACCGCGGCGGGGACGGTGCCCCCGGCGAAGGTGCTGGTGATCGGCGCGGGCGTCGCCGGATTGCAGGCGCTCGCAACCGCCCGCCGGCTCGGTGCGATGGTCACGGGCTTTGACGTGCGTCCCTCGGTGCGGGAACAGATCGAGAGCCTCGGCGCGACCTGGCTCGATCTCGGCGTCACGGGCGCCGAGGCCGAGGGCGGCTACGCGCGCGAGCTGACGCCGGAGGAGATGAAGGCGCAGCAGGAGGCGCTCGAAGCGCGCATCGGCGACTTCGACGTCGTGATCACGACCGCGGCCGTTCCCGGGCGCGCAGCGCCGCGCATCATTCCGGCGTCGGCGGTGAGTGCGATGCGCACGGGCTCGGTGATCGTCGATCTGGCCGCCGAGACGGGCGGAAACTGCGAGCTGACCGTGCCCGGCGAAGTCGTCGTCCGCGAGGGCGTCACACTCGTGGGGCTCACGAACCTCCCGAGCACGATGCCGTACCACGCGTCGATGCTCTACGCCCGCAACATCCAGACGCTGCTGCTCCACCTCGCGCCAGGCGGCGAGCTGAACCTCGACTGGTCGGACGAGATCACTGCGGGCGCGTGCGTCGCCGGCAAGAAGGAGGCATCCGCGTGAGTCACAACACCTTGCTCGTCTTCGAGGTGACGATCCTCGTGCTCGCGATCTTCCTCGGCTTCGAAGTGATCTCGAAGGTGCCTGCGATGCTCCACACGCCGCTGATGTCGGGCACGAACGCGATCCACGGGATCGTGATCGTCGGTGCGATGCTCGTGCTCGGACTCCCGGACAAGAGCGCCTTCACCTGGATCATCGGGTTCGTCGCGGTCGTGCTCGGATCGGCGAACGTCGTCGGCGGCTTTGTCGTGACTGACCGGATGCTCGAGATGTTCAAGAAGCGCGAGCCCGCGAAGCCGGCCGACGCAGGGCAGAGCGACAAGGGCAACCCAGCGTAGTGGGCACCAACCTCACGAACCTCGCCTATCTCGTCACGATCGTGACGTTCATCCTCGCGCTGCGTTACCTGTCGAGCCCGGCACACGCGCGGCGCGGCAACCAGATCGGCGCGGTCGGCATGCTCATCGCGATCGCGGTGACGTTCGCGCACAAGGGATTGACGAGCTGGTGGGCGATCGTGATCGGGATGCTGATCGGCGGTGGCTTCGGGGCCGTCGCCGCGCGCAAGGTGAAGATGACGGCGATGCCCCAGATGGTGGCGCTGTTCAACGGCGTCGGCGGTGGCGCGGCAGCGCTGATCGCGCTCGCGGAGCTGCACCGGATCCTCCCCGCTCCCGGGACGCCGAAGGTGGACATCGGGCTCTCGATCGTCCTCTCGGCGCTGATCGGATCGATCTCGTTCGCCGGCTCGATGATCGCGTTTGCGAAGCTGCAGGAGCTGATCGGCGGCAGGCCGATCACGTACGCCGGCCAGCAGTACGTCAATGCGACCCTCTTCCTCGCCTGCGTCGCAGCGGGTATCGCGCTCGTCGCCGGCGTTCAGCAGGAGTGGCTCCTGTGGGCGCTCGCCGTCGGCGCACTGCTCTTCGGCGTGCTCTTCGTGCTGCCGATCGGCGGCGCCGACATGCCTGTCGTGATCTCGCTCCTGAACGCCTTCACCGGCCTCGCTGCGGCCGCGACAGGCTTCGAGCTCGAGAACAACGTGCTCATCGTCAGCGGCATGCTCGTCGGCGCATCCGGCACCTTGCTGACGATGAAGATGGGGCAGGCGATGAACCGGTCGATTGCGAACGTGCTCTTCGGCGCGTTCGGCCAGGTCTCGGAGCAGGCCGCCGCGGTCGCCGCGGGCGAGGCGGGCGGCACGGTGCGAAGCGCCAGCGCCGAGGACGTCGCCGTGATGCTCGCGTACGCACGCAAGGTCGTCTTC
>Ga0265319_1001668_pt1 | contig 12839 bp, 10 predicted proteins | sample 4824metaG_FD_192443 | JGI IMG/M metagenome (GOLD analysis project Ga0265319, IMG submission 192443) | Rhizosphere microbial communities from Carex aquatilis grown in University of Washington, Seatle, WA, United States - 4-8-24 metaG | ecosystem: Host-associated > Plants > Roots > Rhizosphere >...
AAATTCATCCCTGGACGGCACGCGAGCCAGCGAATACCAATAGTCGGCAGGATAATATTGCGCCGCAGCCCGCGCGTCAGGAGCAATCACCGCAGTCAACGCCAGCGTCTTGCCCGGCGCGGATTGTACCGGTTGAGAATCCACCAGCCCGTACCCTCGCACCCACACCTTGTAATTCGCCTTCGGCAAATCCGGCAGCAGGTACCGCCCGCGATCGTCGGTAACCACAATCTTTCGAAACTTGGTCGGCAAGTCCGTAGTTTCGGCGATCACCCAAACACCCGCCTCGGTCCCCTTCGAACTCGTCACCACCCCACCGATGTCGTCAGCACCCACAGAAACAACGCTCGCGTCGGATTGCGCCGCCGTCGCAGGCATTCGAGCCTCCGTGCGCTCCAGAACGGAAATCGCGACAATTCCGCACATCAACAGAAGTAATGCAGTTGACCGCTTCATAACAAGCTTTCGCACGATTTTTCTCCTAACCACACGTCATAAACTTTGGATTCTTTTTCGAGATCGCTTGCTAATCCCGCCGTGCTTGCTTACCAGCGTAATAACACAAATTGATGCGATCACAGAATCTTTTCTTGTTTGCCGTCCGGTGAGACTGAATCTGCCCAATGAAATATGTGGAAGATGAAAATTGAAGAAAAAAGTGTTCGAAAGGGAAAAAAAACAGGGGCCGATTATATCCGGCCCCTGTCCAAAACTTCTAATTTCGAATCGAACAGGAAACTATTTCGCCAGCGGATCCGGCCGCACCTGAAAATGCGCCAGCGTGCTCGTCATGCTCCTTCCGCCCTCGGTCAACTGTGACCCGCGCATCTCGTTTGCCGCGAACGCGCCGCGACCCTTCCAGCCGCCCTTGGGATCGTCCACACGCGCATCGAGGAACCTTGAGAAGAAGCCCATCGGATACGGAACCGTCATTCGAATCCACGTCTTCGTTTCCTGTTGAAACACAATGAGCGAATCGGAATTGGCGCCGTCCACGACCACGGCGTTGTTGCCCAATCCCAGTGAGTTGTAACGGTCGATGAACATGTAATAGTTGTAGTCCGATTTCACCGTCGGGTCGGACTTGAACGTTGGCCCCGGAATCGGGTACAGCGTCCAGCCCTCGGGGCAGGCTTTTCCCGTCATGGCCGCGTCGCCGGTCGGAATTGGCTTGCACTTGCTCCGGTCGAAACTGGCAAGCACGCCCTCGCCGGTGAGCGGCGTCCACACCACGCCGTGCGTATCGATATCGATTCCCCGCGAATGCGATCCGCCCGGCCCGTTGCCCTTGGGATCGTATGGGACTTCGTACACTTCCGTCGTGCAGCTTGCCGGAGGATTTGAACCCTTCGTCATTCGAACCATTCTTCCCGGCATCTTCTGAATGTTCGAATACCACACGCTGCCGTCCACCGGATTGTAGGAGATGCCGTAAGCGCCCGGCTTATCGACGCGATGGTCCGCCGGGCACCAGCCCTGCGACTTCTCATCATTGTGCGTCTGCTCCCACTGGCGAACGTTCAGCCAGCCGATTCCACCGGGGTCTCCCTGCACGGTGAAGTACAACGTGTTGTCCTTGTCGTCGGAAAACGCAATACGCGTAGCCTTGAAGCACAGCCGCACGAAGCCGAATTTGCCCGTCTTCTGGTCGTAATAGTCCACGCCCTTGCCGTAATCCTCACGCGGCGAGTTCACCGCAAACGGATTCTTCGATCCCGCCTTGCAATAATCCGCGTTGTGCAGCTGGTTCTCCACGTTGAACCAGACGCGTCCCTTCTCATCCATCGTAATCGGGCCGGGATTGATCGGATCGTCCCACACCAGTTCGTCGCCAAAGTAAACCGACGGCGCGAGCTGCGTCTGCGGAGAAAAGCGAATCTGCTTCGAACGTTCGGACTCATCCGGCAGCGGAATTGGAATCAGCGCCTTGGTGTTTTCGACCGGATCCACCACGGCCAGCGCGCCGCCCGACCATTCCGCTCCGAAAATAGGACCGTTCGCATTCACCGTGGGGTTCCGCTTGTCCGTGCTGATCAGCGCATGAAGAAACGCCGACCGTACCGACCAGTCCCACACCGTGACCACCACATTGCGCTCGACTCCCTGCGGGCGCGGCGGCACAGGGGGCAATGCGCCCTTTTCGATGCGGTCGCCCCAATCGGCGTACATCGCCAGCGCGCGCTCATGCCCCAGTTTATCCATCTCCTGGATCATGTATCGCCCGGCCTGGCTGGAAGACATCGAGCGTTCCCAGGCCTCGGTGCTGGTCTTGAACGGCCCCAGTCCCATCGGAATCTCTCGCGTGGACTTCCCGCCCACCGAATGGCACGTCCAGCAGCCCTTCAGGTCATAAAGCCACTCCGCCTGATTTGCAATCACCGAGGGTGGGTCCGTTCGAACGTACCCATGTGTCAGTTTCTGGGGACCCAGCAGTGACGGCAGTGGCGGAGGCGCTGGCACGGTCATCGGAAATTCGCTCTTGGTGGGTATCTTCAGCAACGCAACCCAATACGCCGGAGGATAATATTGCGCTGCCGCTTTTGGCGTTGGAGCGAGCACCGCGTCCAGATCCAATCTCGTGCCTGGCTTGGCGTCCACCGGTTCGGAGTCCACCAGCCCATAGCCGCGGACCCACACCTTGTAGTTCCCACTGGGCAACTGTGGCAGCAGGTATCGCCCCTTGTCGTCGGTGATGACGATCTTGCGGAACTTGGTCCCAAACGTCGTCTCCGCGATCACCCACACACCCGCTTCGGGGCCCGCGAAGCTGGTCACGACGCCGGTAATCACATCAGGATCGACCGCTGCCTGCGGGGTCGCCGCGCTGCGCGGTTGAGCGCGCGTTCGAACGATTGCGGATGCTCCCAGCAAACCGGCCAACAAGAATACGACAATGGACCTTCTCACCAAAGTTGTGAGCATCGAACGATCTCCTCCTGAAACACGTTGGCGGAAAACAGGCCACGAATCGTCGTGGCACCTATTCTCCGCCAAGTATCATAAGCTGAAAATAACCCATTCCCGCCTTACTTCGGTGGCGGGTCCGGTCCGAACAGGTCTTCGAAACCTCAACGACTAGAAATACACCGGGTGGGGCTTCAATTCGCCACTGCTATACCGCTTCGGCAGCGAACCGTCGTTATTCTCCCATACGATCAGGATCGACCGCTTCGGGGAGTACCCCTTGTGCCTGATATCCGCCGGCATCGCCGCTACATCGCCCGCCTTCATTACCACCTTCGCGCGCGGCCTGCCCGTCTTGCCGTCTTCCACGTCCCAGGTGATTTCATCGCACACCTGGATAAACCATTCCACGCGATCGTTGCCGTGGAATATCGGAAGAATATATTCCTCCGTCGTCGCGCAGAACTGGCTGTCCTGCACGTTCGATACTACCGACGGATTCCACGTCACGTCCGAACGCGATACATAACCGAACATATTAAACGCGTGCACTTCGGCTTCGAAGCCCGGCTCGGCGTGTATTTCCGGTTTATCCTGCGGCACATCGGCGAACTGGCGGTTTACCTTCTGCCCGGCCTCATCGGTGCGGTACGGCAGATCGCCCGGCAATCCCACCATGCGCGGCGATACAATTCGCTCGCGCTTCAGCGCCTTGCTGTTGTTGCCGTGCTTGGGACCGTACGCTTTGCCCGTCTCGTCCGGTGCCGCATACGGATCGAACCCTTCGTTCGTCCAGTTATCCAGCATCAACTCAAACATCCGCTTCAAATCCTTGGCTTCGAACGTCTCCAGATAATTCCGCTTCGCCGCGCGGAACGCTTCATTGAACTGTCCCGCGAACAAATCCACCGTGCCGTAATGATTGATCGTCCCGATCACCGCGTCGAAGTTCACCGTGCCGTAGAAAAATCCCCAGCCGACGTCACGCATCAACGCGCGCAGGAAATCGTCGATCGGCATCAAGTGCTGCCCGCCCGGAAACTTGATGTGCGCGAAATACTCGTCGCGATCGAAATGAAATTTCCCGATCGTAAACGTCTGGTATCCCAGCTTCCCTGCCGCACTGCTCAGTTCCGGCGCCGTGCTTGGCGTGCCTACTGTCGTGCTCATAGTGTTTGCTCCTCTTTTTTTATAATTTTACTCGCGATGTCAATGTAGTACAAAATCCGGCTGCGTTCTGCTCTTACGCCTTGGTCTGGCAGATCTCCGCCCAGCGCTCGATCGTGTTCTCACCCTTGATCGTCTGCAGCAGCACTACGCCCGGCTCCGACGTGCTGCGGAACTGGTACGCCGCGCCCTTCGGCAACAGCGCCATGTGCCCCCGGTGAATCTTCACCCAACCCATCTTCTTCCCCTTCGGCTCGCCGCTCAACTTCACAGACCCTTCCTTGCCCTCAGGAACCAGCGGCTGATCCGGCTTCACCAGATGCACTTCCACTTCTCCGTCCATCATCAACGCCGCTTCATCGTGCGCATTCGAATACCATGGCGACACGCCTTCCGTCCTCAGCGCCTCCACCACGTACTTCAAATTCTGCGCCACCGCCACCTTCTCGTACGGCTTCGACTTCGACGCCACTTCGAACACGTTCGAAAAAACATAGTGCTTCGGATCGTCGTTGATCACTTCCACGCGACCCTTCTCGTAACTCTTCATCGATCCAAATTTCGTCTGTATCCCGCTCATCGGCTTCGCTCCTGTTCGGTCTCGTTTGTATCCCACCCAATCCCGACTACACCATACTCCAATTCACCTGCAAATTGCTTGCAAAAACTCAACCTCGAACACCAGATTCTTGACCTGCCCGCTCCTTGTCATTTCTTGGCCGGGGGCGCGTTCAAAGGCGTGGTGATCGACTTGTCGTACTGCATATACTCCCGGGGGCTGCAAATGAATTCAATGAAGTCTTCCTTGGGGGCCCGGACATAGTACTTCCGGAACCCGCCCCAGGACTTGTCCCCCCACGCCTTGGGATCGTAGTAGGTCATATCGATTTGCATGTGGGTAGCGTCCACACGCCGGTAGCGCTCGACCAGCCGAAAGGCTTCACTTTTCGAATGGCCGACCGCCCCACTAATCATAGTTTTATCGTTATATCCAAGGGTATCCACCACCAGATCGTTTCCTTCCCAATGGGCGGTCGAGTCCCCCTCATAAGTAGGATCCAGGTCCTTGGGGTGTTCGCGATTCATCCAGAATGTGCGCCACTCGCGGTGGTATTCGATAAATTGGTACAGGCGGTCGCCTTCCCGTGTTGGGACGATCTCCATTCTGGCCAGACCCGGATAATCGAACATGGCGGGCGTCGAAAGAGGTTCGCACTCCTTGCCCGGGTACTCGCCATAAGGGTCATTGGCCACAACGCCGTACAAGTCTGTGGCATAGAAACTTCGCTTTGAAGCAGGCATTCCCGGGGTAGGAGTCAGTTTGGGGTCTTTGAGCTTGCCGGACAGCGGATCGTGCGAAATCGATTTGTAGAGCAGGTGCTGCCGGGCCCATTCAGTGAGGGGAGGCTCCGGCGCCAGATTGGCCCACCGATCGTTGGCGGGGATGTCCTCCCCGACCCAGACGCCGCTCAAATCATGGGGATCGAAGGTTTCTTTCGACGCTGGGCTTGGTTTGGAATTCTGCGCAAAAACGAAGGGAATCGGTACAACAACGATGCCCATAGCAAGAGTGAGGATTGCACGCCTGGCGCGTTTACCCATGGCAAAGAGCTCCTGATTCCTTTTGGCGAGTATAGTAGCACTCATCCTTTCGAAAGCTCCATGTCGAATGGAGGCTCCGCAACGAGCTGTAAATTCATTGTGTCAAAGGCTGGAGAAGCGTAGGATGCGCGATTAAGACCGGGAGGAATATGCAATGAAAAGAACAGTTGCCGCATCGGCATGCGTCGGGGTGTTGCTATTGATGGCTGTGCCACCATCAAAGGCACAACGAAAGAACCTGGACATCTATTGGGTCGACGTCGAGGGCGGCGCCGCCACGCTGATTATTTCGCCGTCGGGCGAATCCCTCCTAATCGATTCCGGCTGGGAGACTGCCGACCAGAGCGCGAAGCGAATCTTTGCGACGGCCCAGCAAGCCGGCCTGAAAAAGATCGACTACTTCGTCCTCAGCCATTTCCATGCCGATCACGCCGGGGGCATCGCGGCGCTGGCGAAGCTGATTCCGATCTCGCGGTGCTATGATCGCGGAGATTTCATCGAACCGCCCAATCAGCACTGGCGCGATTCTTATTTGAGCGCGTGCGGCGACAAACGAACGATTTTGCATTTGGGAGACAAAATTCCGCTGAAGGGTGTTCAACTCGATCTGGTTGCAGTCAATGGAGAGATCATCGCGAAGCCACTCCATGGAGGAGGGCAGCCCAACCCGCTCTGCGCGACGGCGGAGAACAAGCCCAAAGACATTCCCGAAAACCAATTGATGATCAGCGCGATGTTCACGTTTGGAAAATTCAAGTTCCTCGATCTGGCCGATCTCGACTGGGAAAAAGAAATTGAGTTGGCGTGCCCGATCAATCGATTGGGTGAGGTCACAATCTGGCAAGCAGGGCGTCACGGAGCGCTCGACGGCGCCGGAGCGCCCGGATTTCTCTATGCCATCAAGCCGCAAGTGGTCGTTGTAAACAACGGGCCGCGAAAAGGATTGGGTGGCCCTTCGCCGGGATTTCAGAAAGCCCAGACGCAGCATTTTGAACGAATCAAAAACATTCCGGGAGTCGAAGGCATCTGGCAGGTTCACAAATCGCTCATGGACCCGAACCCGGATCACAACACCGCGGAAGATGTGACCGCCAATTTCGAAGACTCTCCCGATTGCAAGGGCTTTTGGATCAGGGCGTCGGTGGCCCCGGATGGAAAATTCACGATTACGAATGGACGGAATCAGTTCAGCAAGACTTATACGGCCCGCTGAAGGCTACTTTTGTTCGGTGTTGCCGGCGTTCTTGAGGAGTGTGTCGAGGTCTTTCCCAATGGCGGCACTGCCACGATCGATTTCCACCGAACCCTTGAAGTAGGCGCCTTCTTCGATGGCGATTTTCCCGGTCTTAATGTCACCCACAATCGAAGATCCCTTCTTGATTTCGATACGATCGATTGCGCTGATGTTCCCGGCGACTTTTCCCCAAATTACCGCTTCGCGGGCGACAACATCTCCCTCAACATGAGCGCCAGGCCCGACCGTAAGCCGAAAACCTCCGATAGAAACCTGCCCCTCCACCGTGCTATCGATGCTGAGATCCTCATTCCCGGTAATCTGCCCTTTAATGTGGAGACCCGGTCCGAGGTAGGAGCTCTTACGATCATTGTTGGTCTGCATGACGCCATCCTTGGTGCGATCCGCCGTAAGAGTCTGTTAACAGTGGCTTCCCTTCCAGCCTAGGGCAGATGTTCCCGCATGCACAAGGATGGATTACTGCGCGTTTGCGCAGACGGACAAACACCCCGCCGGTGAGTGAGTTCTCCTAAATTGCACATTCACCAGCGAGAGGTCACTTCGCCAGTGGATCGGGCCGCATCTGGAAGTGCGCGACCGAGGTCGTGTTGCCTTTACCACCCTCGAGATGCCAGATCACCCGGTCTTCGTTACCGGTCCACATCCCGCGGCCCTTCCAGCCAGCCTTCGGGTCGTCGATCCGGAAGTCCACGTTGCGCGTGTAGAAGTCCAAGGGGTAAGGCACGCGCATGGTGACAAACTGCTTTTTGTCAGGGATATAGGCGATCAGAGAATCAGAGCCATTGGCGCAGATGATGGTGACGTCCTTGCCCAAACCGAGAACGTCATAGCGGTCTATCCAGTTGTGATAGAAGGAGTCCGCCAGGATGTCGGTCCCCTTGAACTTCGGCCCCGGAACCGGAACCAGCGTCCAGCCCTCGGGGCATTGTTGGCCGAGCGCTTTCGTGCCATTTGAAGGCTCGGTGCACTTGCTGCGGTCGAAACTGGCGAGGTCATTGCTCCCCGTGAGCGCGGCCCACACGATACCTTTCGAATCGACGGTGACGCCCAGAGTCTGAAAGGCTTCAACGCCGGGGCGTTTGGGATTGTCGAAGGGCGGCTCATAGACTTCGGTCTTGCAGGTCGCCGGTGGATTCGCGCCGGGGGCTATTCGAATGATTCTGCCTGGCACTGTCGAGCTCAATCCGGCAATCCATAGGCTGCCGTCCACCTGATTGTAGGCAATGCCGTAGCCGTTGCCGCCGTCCACTGCGCGGTCGAGTTTCGGATCGAGCGGTTCGTCCGGATTGGTATAAGGTCCAGTCTTTCCGTCGCCGTTGTAATCGACGATTGCCGCGCACCAGCCGATAGACTTTTGCGCGTCGTGAGTCGCATCCCAAATGCGGGTCTTCACCCATCCGATGCCGCCCATCCTTGGGGGAACCGCTGTGGTATTGGTGAAGTAGAGAGTCTCATCCCTATCGTCGGCAAAGGCCATATGGCCAGCGGACAGGCACAGGTCGATCTGTTCGAGCTTTCCGGTCTTGGGATCGTAAACCCCCATACCGCGGGGAACATACCCCTCAGGTATCGGAAAACTCTCGGCAAATGGATCCCCGGATCCCTTTCGACAGTACGGTGCCATTTCGGGGATTGTCTGCGCATGGAACCAGATGCGTCCCTTGCTGTCCATGTGAGGCATGCCGATAAAGTTTGGATCGTCCCAAACGATCTCGTCTCCCCAGTAGGGCGACGGGGCGGCCACGATCTGCGGGGTGAACGTCTTAAACTTCTTGATATCACCCGGGTTGCGGACGGGGACGTCCAGCAGCTTGGTGGACGTATTTTCCCGCGGGTCCACGGCCCAAATCTGGGCGGCCGAAAACTCCAGGGTATAGACCGGCCCGTAGGCGTTCGCGGTGACGTTGCGTTCGTTCGAAGCGAGGACGTCGTGAATGAAGGATTTGTCGGTGCCGGTTTGCCATAGAGTTTCAACCACGTTTCGCTCGACGCCTTGGGGGCGCGGGGGGGCCGGTGGTACTTCTCCGGCGGCGATCCGAGTGGTCCAGTCCGCGAACATGGCGAGGCCGGTGTTGTGGCCCATCTTATTGAGCGCAGCGGTCATTGCCGGACCCACTTGGCCGGACATGAATCTCCGCTCCCAGGCTGCCTGCGGCGAACTGAATTTACCCAAGGCCGGTTCCAGATCGCGCGTGGCCTTGTTGCCCGACTGGTGGCAAACGTTGCAGCCACGCTTGAGGTCGGTTACGAATTCGGCCTGCGACTTGGCGTCGGAATCCTTGATTGGGAAAGCACTCTTGGCAGGAACTTTAATTAGAGAATACCAGTAATCTGCTGGGTAGTACTGCGCCGCGGCCTGAGGGGTGGGCGCGATGACCGCGGTCAACGCCAGCGTCTTTCCCGGCTTGGTTTCCACCGATTTCGAGTCCACCAGGCCGTAGCCCCGCGCCCAGACTTTGTAATTCACATTGGGCAATTCCGGAATCAGAAACCGGCCTTGATCGTCGGTGACCACGATTTTGCGGAACTTCGTGGGGAGGTTGGTGGTTTCCGCGATAACCCAGACGCCGGCTTCCGGCCCCTTCGAACTGCTGACTGTTCCCCCGATATTGTCGGGGCCCACGCTTACGGGACTCGCCTGGGCTGCCGCTGCGGCCGGGCGTGGAGACGCCTCGATGCGCACGATGTCTGCAAATAGAGCCATGCCGAGAACGAGCAACGTTGCAATTTTGAGCGTTGCGAATTGTGATCTTAGGCTGGTCATGATGTCACCCTTTCACGGAAGCAGAATCATATGCTTGCCAGAGAGCAATATGCGCACGGAAATATTCGACTCGCAGGTTCCAAGTGCCCACATCTTCCTCGTAATTGAATTATTTTGCAAGGGGCCACCGGTTGGAATCCTCCGCGCCGCGCGGGTAGAAGCAAATGCGCAACTGCTGTATCATGAATCTATTGGGACATGATTGGGGAGGGCAACATGCGAAATAAATTCGTTCGATCGATTTTCTCCCTGTCGATATTTCTGCTGTTTCCGCTGGCCTTGTTTAGTCAAAACACTACGCATTCCACAGGCGAAAAGAAAAAGGCCTTCGATCCCCGGGATTTATCCGGCGTCTGGTGGGTGGCCGAGCACGGAGCGGACAAGCTGCTGGCGCGAGGAGAAAAAGGCGACGCCAGCAAGTGCCAGACGTGCCACATTCCGGAGCACACCGAGCCCGAGCCTGCTCTGACTCCGTGGGCGAAGGCTAATTTGAAGTTTAAGGATGAAACGTCCGCAGGACCAATGGGCGCTCCGGCAAGCTCTATGGGACATTCCGGAATGTCCCAGCGGCATGACTGCGACCCGATCGGCGTGCCGGCGCAATTCTGGCACATTCAGCTTGCGCCATTCGAATTCGTGATGACGCCCGGGCGGATCTTTCAGTTCTTCGAAACCCAGAGCGAGTGGAGAACCATCTGGATGAACCGCGATCATCCGAAGAAACTCGATCCGACGTACATGGGGGACTCGGTCGGAAAGTGGGACGGAGATACCCTGGTGATCGACACCATCGGGTTTAATGGCAAGACGGAGATCGAGCCGGTGGGCGTGGCTCACATGATGAGCGATGCATTTCACCTGGTGGAACGCTGGAAGCGCGTCAGCCCCGAAAAGATGGAAGTCGATATCACGTATTACGATCCTAAAGTGTGGGGCGACAAGCCGTGGGGCGGGCTCAAGAAAGAATTTGTGTTACAGTCGAACATGCAATTGATGGAAGCGTACTGCACTCAGGCGGACCTCGAACAATATAACGAGCGCATGGGAAACGCGTTTAAGACCCACAAGTAAGGCTTGGACGTTCCTCAATTCGGTCGTCACTTGTACACTTCCAAAAGCCAAACTCTCTAAAACGGCGCTACCGCTCGGGGCGCCGTCCGTTGAACGCGTCGTCCAGCAACGCGCGAATCTGATCGCGGGTGGGCTGGCGCGGATTGTAGTAGGGGCTTTCAGTGGCGATGGCCGATGCTTTGTCCAGGCCGTCGGCGGGCATGCGAATGTCCTTGAGAGCTGTGGGAGCATTCAATTTTTTCGCCAAATCGAAGAGACCTTGTCCCGGTCCATCGGCGTGCAGGATTTCAGCCACGGGCGCGAGCAATTCGGGAACGGCCTGCGCGTTGAAACTCACCACATGTGGGAGAACGACGGTGTGCGTTTCCGCATGAGGAAGATCGAATGAACCTCCGAGGACATGGCACAGTTTGTGATGGAGCGCCATACCCACCGAGCCCAATACGGCCCCGCACAGCCATGCGCCATAAAGCGCCTTGGCGCGAGCTTCGCGGTCCTGCGGCTGCTTCACAATCACCGGCAAACTTTCCGCCAGAGCGCGGATTCCCTCCAGCGCCATCAGCGAGACAATTGGATTGCGATCCTGCGCGTACAGACCCTCGACCGCATGCGCGATTGCATTCATACCGCTGGTCGAGGATAAACCCACCGGCAATGTGAGTGTAAAGTCCACGTCGTAAATAATCACCTCGGGTTGAACCTTGGGGGAGCGCAGGGTTTTCTTCAGGCCGCCGGAAGTTTCGCCCAGAATATTCGTCATTTCGGACCCGGCATAGGTGGTGGGCAGGACAATCTGCAGAAGGTCGGTGCGAAGAGCAATCGCTTTGCCGAGGCCCGTGGTCGAGCCTCCTCCGAGAGCGATCACGCAATCCGCTTTGGTTTCGGCCACTACGGCCATAGCTTTCTCGGTAACATCCACAGGAGTATGCATTGTCGCGCCGGAAAAAATGCCGGCGATGTCCGCTCCCAGTTTTGCAGCGAGGGCTTCGGCGTCCCGTTTCTGCTCCGGAGTGGAAAGCACCAGCGGGCGCTTGAGGCCGAGCCGCAGAACTTCCTCTCCCAGACGCGCGCTGGTGCCAAAACCGAAGACTACTCGGTTCGGGATACTGTTATATACAAATGATTCGTCAATCCTGACCATAAAACTGATTTCCTTTCGAGAATTACGTGTAATTTTGCCTGACGCGTGCCATCAAAATTCAAAAAGCTTGCAGGTTGCAACCGCATTAGAATAGCAGAAGGTGGAGGGACGAGGCTTGCGGAAATCCTGCGTCGATGGACAGAGTCTCGATCTCAAATCTTATCGAACGCTTTGCCGACGATAAGCCGCCGGCGAGATCCCCAACAAACGCAGGAACCAATTGGAAAGATGGCTCTGTGAAGAAAAACCAGAGGACAAAGCCACGTCCGCAACGGGCGAATCGGTATTACGCAGAAGTGCCTTGGCGCGTTCGACGCGGCGGCCAAGCACGTAGCGATGGGGCGATTGCCCTACCGCAGATTTGAAGGCTCGGGGCAGATACAGCGCGCTGATTTGCAGTTCTCCGGCCATCGCCTCGAGCGTAAGATCGCCATCGAGGTGCTCCTCGATAAAATCGATCAACCCTCTCATTTTCTTGCCTGGCACAGGTTTAGCCGCCGTCATGCGAGCATTGGTGGAACGTTTCGAATGGTGCTTCGCCAGTTGCACAGCCATCATCTGGGCCAAGGTGTCAATGTAGAGTACATCCTCTGAATTGCCATCCTTCAGTGCGTTTACAATCGCGATCGCCAACTGCTCGATCAAGGGGTCCAAAATAGCGAATCGCGGGACTATCTGCGCCCCGGTTGAGTCGCATCCATACATCTCACCCACGGCTGCTTCGTACACCGACTGGCGCAGATACACCTGAAGAATCTCCGGGTGACCGGAATGTTGCCAGCGGGTGGATGCCTCGCCGGGAGTCAACGAGATGCGCCGGGGACCGATGAGCGCTCTCTGGCGAGCGGACCCTTCAATTTTTCTCATTACGACAGTGGGGCGGGTCAAATGGTAAATCAAAGAAGGGTTATGAATGGCAGGTTCGGAAGAGTCGA
>Ga0265319_1001671_pt1 | contig 12819 bp, 11 predicted proteins | sample 4824metaG_FD_192443 | JGI IMG/M metagenome (GOLD analysis project Ga0265319, IMG submission 192443) | Rhizosphere microbial communities from Carex aquatilis grown in University of Washington, Seatle, WA, United States - 4-8-24 metaG | ecosystem: Host-associated > Plants > Roots > Rhizosphere >...
TTACTTCCTGGGAGCGGCCGCCTTCCTATTCGCTGTCTTCGTCCTTGCCCGGAAGCCCCGGGCGGGCTGGTCCAGTTTGGCCGGGGCCCTGCTGGCCTTTCTTTCCATCGCTTCCTGGGTCATCGTCCGGGACGGCATCCGGGACCTGACCTTGAAGTCCAAGGGTTTCGACGTCTGGGCCCAGCCCATTGTGACCAACTGGCAGGTGGTCATCACCTTCCTTTTGGTCTTCGTGCTGGGCATTGGCGCCATGGCTTGGCTTATTTCCGTGATGATGAGGGCCAAACCCGTCCCCGAAGGAGGCGCCCGTGAGTGAACTCAATAGGCCCGTCACCCGCCGCGATTTCGTGAAAATATCCCTGATCGGCATCGGCGCTTGTTACGCCGGGGCCTTAGGCTACCCTGTCTACCGCTATCTCACTTCGCCCGCGGAGAGGGAATCGGCCCTGACCGCCGTGACCGAGGTGACCTTGAAGGAAGCGGACAAACTTCCCCCCGGCAGCGCCTTGATGTTCAGCTTCGGCTCCATTCCTTCCATGCTCATCCACCACAAGGACGGAAGCTGGGTGGCCCTGGACGCCGTTTGTACCCACCTGGGCTGCACGGTGGAATACCAGCCAGTGCGCAACGTCATCCATTGCAACTGCCACGGCGGGGAATACGACGCCGGCACGGGGAAGAACATCAGCGGCCCCCCGCCCCGGCCCCTGACGCTTTACGCGGCCAAGGTGGTGGCTGGTGGCGTGGCCATCTCCAGGATATAAGGGAGCATTATGAAACAAAAAATCTGGCGTTGGGTGGACGAGCGGCTGGACCTGTCCGGCATCATCGCTTTAGCCAAGCACAAGACCGTGCCCCAGCACTCCTATTCCTTCTGGTACTACTGGGGCGGCATCTCCCTGTCCCTATTCCTCGTCCAGGGCGTGACGGGTGTCCTGCTCCTGATTTATTACCAACCCGGTCCGGCGGCGTTCGAGTCCGTGCGCCAGATCACCTTCGACATCAATTTCGGCTGGCTCATCCGGTCGGCCCACTCCTGGGCGGCGAACCTGATGGTACTGGCTATCTTCGTCCACATGTTCTCGGTATATTTCATGAAGGCCTACCAGAAACCCAGGGAATTCGGCTGGTGGAGCGGCATGGTCCTGCTCCTATTGACCCTGGTCTTCGGTTTCAGCGGTTATCTCCTGCCCATGAATGAACTTGCTTTTTTCGCCACCAAAGTGGGACTCCAGATCGCCACCTCCGTCCCCCTCATCGGGGGGAAAATCGCCGAGATCGTCCAGGGGGGATCGCAAGTCTCAGCCTTCACGGTCCAGCGCTTTTTCGCCCTCCATGTGGTAGTCCTGCCGGCTCTCTTCATCCCCATCCTCGGCTTTCACCTTTGGCTGGTGCAAAAGCACGGTAACGCCGTCCCTCCCTCGGTGGAGACCCTGCCCCCGGCCCAAAAACGGAGCATCCCCTTCTTTCCGAATTTTATGATGCAGGATTTGGCCATCTGGCTGATCGTCCTGAATATCCTGACACTATTGGCCGCCATCTTTCCCTGGGACCTAGGCGACCAGGCGGACCTCCTCAAGTCGGCGCCCAAGGGGATCCATCCTGAGTGGTATTTCATGAGTTCCTTCCAGGTCTTGAAGCTCTTCGGGCGGTGGTTTCCCGGGGCCGCGGGCGAGGGTTTCGGCATGGTCCTTTTCACCCTGGGGCTGGTCCTTTGGTTCCTGGTGCCGCTTTATGACGCGAGAAGCGCCAGGGGCCGCCAAGCCAGGAACGCGACCTACTTCGGGTTATGGGTATTGGCGGTCCTGCTAGTGACAACGGTCTGGGGCTATCTGGGTGAGTAAAAGGAGTTATTTTAAATGAATTATCCATTCTGGGTCGTGCCCCATATCGGCAGCGGCTGGGTGATCGGAATGATCGCCATTTTCCACGTGATGATTTCCCAATTCGCAGTGGGCGGGGGGATGTACCTCTATTTCGCCGAGCGCAAGGCCCTGAAGGAGGGGCGCCGGGACTGGCTGAAGATGATCAAGAGCCATTCCCGTTTTTTCCTGATCCTCACTTCGGTTTTCGGCACCGTTTCGGGCGTGGGGATTTGGTTCGCCATCGGCCTGGCGGCCCCGGAAGCCACCAGCACGCTGATCCATAATTTCGTCTTCGGCTGGGCCATCGAGTGGGTTTTCTTCCTGGTGGAGCTCAGCACGGTGATTGTTTATTACTACACCTGGGACAAGATCTCGGACAAGCTGCATTTGAAAGTCGGCCTCCTCTACGCCGTCTCGTCGCTTTTCACCTTGATCATCATCAACGGCATCCTGACCTTTAAACTCACTCCGGGGGCCTCCTGGCTTTCGGCCGCCGGGACCGGCAGGGAAGCTTCCATGTTTTGGGAGGCCTTCTTCAACCCCACCTATTGGCCCAGCTTATTCCTAAGGCTCGGGGTTTGTTTTTCCCTGGCCGGGGTTTGGGCCTTGATTTCCTACAGCCGCATGGGCCACGAAGACGAGAAGCTCAGGTCCGAACTGGTCCGCTGGAGCGCCCAGTGGCTTTTACCCCTGTTTTTCGCCATGCCCTTCCTGCTCTTTTGGTTCCTCCACCAAATGCCGGTTTCCCAAAGGGGGCTGCTGGAACTGGGCATCAGCACCATCGGCAAGGGCGCCTTCACCCAGGTCACCCGGACCGTGCTCGTCATCGTCATGACCTCCATCACCATCGTGGGAGTGGTTTATTTTTTCGCCTGGCGGTCGCCCATGGACTTCAAGCAGAGTCACGCCGTGGCGATCCTGCTGTTGGGCCTCTGCGCGACGGCCTCCTCCGAATATGTCCGGGAGATGCTGCGGAAGCCCTACATCATCGTGGGGCACATGTATTCCAATGGGGTCCGTTTGGCCGCGGTGGACAAGTTCAACGCCGAAGGTTTTTTGGCCCACAGCCTTTGGGTGGCGTCCGGGCCCGATGAACACCTGGGCAAGGGCCAGGCCATGTTCCGCGGCCAGTGCATGTCCTGCCATACGATCGATACCTACCGGGCCATGAAGAAGCTCTTGGGCGGCAGGGACAGGGACGCCATGGGGAACCTGGTGAAAATGCTCCATGAGGACAAGCCCGATTCGCCCTACCACGCCTTCATGCCGAAAATCGTGGGAACCCCGGAAGAGCTGGACGACCTGAGGGATTATTTATTGACCCTGATCCCGAAGGAAACGGCGGACCCGGAGCCCCAAACGGTTTCCGCCGCGCCCGCCCAGACGCCCGTTACCCAACCGTAATTGCCTTTTGTTCAATTCAGTTAAATTTATTCCAATGAACTGATCCCGGTGAATATGTCCTGCCTCATAAAACCCCTATTGGCCTTGTCCTAACCTATTCCTGATGGATCTGGCTTCCCCCTTCACCAATCGGCGCTTCCGCTCGGTTACGGGGGACAAGGAATCCGTTAAGTTGAAGGTTTGAATGGGGGCAAATTATGAATAGGGAAAATAAACCCGGTTCCATCGGAATAATAGGCGGGGGAGTGGCGGGATTGATCGCCGGTTGTTACGCCCGGATGAACGGCTACGAAGCCGACATCTTCGAGTCCCACAGCCAGCCGGGGGGGCTCTGCACTTCCTGGAAAAAGGGCGACGACTACACCATCGACGGCTGCATCCAATGGCTGGTGGGGACGGCGCCCCACAGCGGGTTCCACAAGGGTTGGTTGGAAGTGGGGGCCATGCAGGGACGGACCTTCATCCAACACGATTTCTTCACTTCCTTCGAATCCCCCAATGGGAAACGGGTCTACCTCTATTCCAACGTGGACAAGCTCGAAGGCCACCTGCTGGATTTCTCGCCCCCGGACACCAAACTCATCCGTTCCATGTGCGCGAACATCCGCTTCTTCGCCAAGGTGGACGCCAAGCAATGGACCTTGAAAGACCTGTTCCTGGCCCCGGCCTACATTTTGAATTTGATCCGCGCCTTCCGGACCAAAACCCCGGACTTCGCCAAAAAATTCAAGGATCCTTTTTTACGGGAAGTCTTCAACCTGGCAGGGATGGAAAAATTTCCCATCGCGATTTTATTCATCACCCTCGCTTGGCACCATAACCAGAACGGCGGATACCCCGTCGGGGGTTCGCTGGCCTTCGCCCGCGCCATCGAGAAACGCTTCCTCGACTTGGGTGGAAGGATCCATTACCTGTCCCAGGTGGAACGCATCCTCGTCCAGGAAAACAGGGCCGTGGGGATCAGGCTCCACGACGGAACCGAGCGTCCATTCGACCGGGTCATTTCCGCCGCCGACGGCCACCTGACATTCGAACACTTGCTGGCCGGGAGCTACAACCACGAGAAACTTTACCGGCGGTTCTTAAAATTGGAGCCCTTCAAGTCCATGGTGATGGTGTCCTTCGGCGTTCGCCGGGACATGACCGAGGAACCCCATTTCCTCTTTGCCCCCCTCAAGGAAGCCTGGGTTGTGGCGGGGGAACAACAGAAGCACCTATCCATCCGTCACTATGGCTACGACCCCACCCTCGCCCCTCCGGGACGGACCATCCTTCAGGTCGGAATCGCCGGGGGCTACGACCATTGGAAAAAGCTGCATGAGGACAGGCCCCGCTATGACGAGGAAAAACAGGCCTTGGCCCAAAAGATACTTTCCTTATTGGAAGAAAGATATCCCGGCATTTCGAAGCAAGTCGAGGTGGTCGACGTGGCCACCCCCGTGACTTTCGAACGTTACACCCACAATTGGAGGGGCTCCATTGAGGGCTGGCTCCCTGATTTTAATTCCATGATGAACCCCCTTCCCAAGACTTTAAAAAGCCTGAAGGGCCTTTATTTCGCCGGCCAATGGGTCCAGCCAGGCGGCGGCTTACCGACTTGCCTGATGACGGGAAGAGGGATCATCAAAACCATTTGCAAGGAAGATGGCAGGCGGTTTACCGCAAGCCAACCGGAACCTCCCCTGCCCTTGGGACTGAACCCCGCCTCCCCCGCCAAGGGCTCCGCCGAGGAAAAGTTAAAAACCTCCGAAAACAAAAGCAAGTCAGTTAGCCACAGATGAACGGGATGAACCCGGATGGCGAAAATCCGGATTAAAACAATATTATTACCTTACAGAATCAGTGTTCATTCGTGGTTAACCGACTCTTTTCTCCGACTTCTTTCCCGCTACCAAAACGAGAAACGTCCGCATCGTTTTGATGCATGAAACGATGGGGAGGCCCATGATTGTCTTGGTTTCTTTGGGCCCGCTTCTTGCTCTACTACAACTCCTTATCAAAGACAAACAGGGCCGTTAGCCCCCGGGCTCGGCCCTACACTTTCTTAGGAGGCTTTATGAAGAAAATTCTCGCGTTAAGTTTTTATTCGATACTTCCGGCGTTCTTGGCCGCTTCAAACATGGGTTGCATGGCGCATGGCAGGGTCGTCGAGGTCAGGGCCGTTGAGGTTCATGACGAGAAATGGCATTACGAACATGACCATGATTACAACTGGAAGCTTTTGCACCACTACGACGGCCCGGAAACACACGTTTCGACCGTGACGGTCATTCACGAGGAGAAGTAGCGCGTTTCTCTTGTCTTAGTCCGCCATTCTTGCCTTAACCCCTCACCTCACCAGGACGAAAGCCCGTTTGCTTCAGGGCCCGGCCCCAATTTTTCAGGAGGCTTTATGAAGAAGATTTTGACGTTTGGTTTTGTCTCGTTTCTCTTAACCATGGTGCTCATGGGCTGCATGGTGCGGACCCGAAACGGGACCGTCGTAGGCATCGGCGTGGTTCACGATGAAAGATGGCATTACGACAACGATTATGACGATAACTGGCGCAGCCGCCATCCCTATCACACGGGGATTTTTGTCGTGGCACATGACGATCGCTGGCATTACGACAACGATTATGACGACAATTGGCGCAGCCATCATCCCTGGCACGGCCGCAGGGATTGGTAGTCTTGAGGCACCTGGAAGGAGTTGGGGCCGTCCCCCAACCCTTTCCTGGAAAACTTGAAATAAAGGGAAATGTAATGAAAATCATCGGTATTTTGACGTTGCTATGCGGGTTTATCGTGATCCAGGGCTGCTGCGCCTTGGGTTTTTTGGTCGCGAAAGATAAAAGGTCGCCTTGGGAAATTTCCCGGGACCGTCAGGCCGCCGCATTGGCGGAAATCGCGGAGACCGAGAAAACCGAAAAGGGAATCGTGGTCCGGTTGAAAAGCGATATCCTTTTTGAGACGGGTGAGTCGGAATTAAGCCACAAGGCGGACCGCCAGATTCAAAGGCTCGCCGATGTCTTGATCAAATACCCGGGCAACAGCATTACCGTCGTCGGCCACACCGACAACGTGGGATCCAACGCGGATAACATGATCCTCTCCCGGCACAGGGCCCAGTCGGTCAAGAATGGGCTGGTGAACGACGGAGTCGCCCCGAAAGCGGTGATCTCGAGGGGTATGGGTGAAACCGAGCCCCTGGTCGCCAACGACTCGGATGAGCATCGGGCTATCAACCGCCGGGCTGAGTTGCGCATCCAGGCGGGTGAATAACCGATTCTGGTTTTTTAAAAAATGATGTCCAAGCCCCGCCAAATAGCCCCGGCGGGGCTTTTTAGTTTTCCGATTCAAAGAGCCGTCCCCCACCTAAGCCATGCCCCGCGTTGGTGGTAAGGGGTTCCCTCGGTCATTATTGTTGATCGTTGGATTTTTTTCACGCGTCTTCCCGGTTGGGGCAGCGGAGTGGGGGCTTGAATTTTAATTTCCGGCCAACAAGCCCCGGATCCTTACTGGAGACGAAATCATTTTGATCGTTGAAATCGATCAAAATGATCGGCTTGGATATTGGAACCTTGTGGATTCTTTCCGAATGATAAAAATTGGAGCCCTTTCCACCGGACGAGGGATTTCCGGATCGTTCTCCGCAAGCGATTAGGGCATGTTCCTTGCTTTAATTCCTTCCCTCGGCTTCGCCCGTTGCTTTGTTGGGTCCATGATGACGGCTCCGCCGGAAGAGGGAACTGTGAACAAACTATCCGAGGGTACTTACAAAGAGATACTGGTATTCGAGTTGGAAAATCAACGATTCGGGCTTCCGGTGTCGGATGTCATTGAAACCATCAGGGCCGTCACCATAACCCCCCTTCCGCATGCCCCCTCGATCATCGAAGGAATACTCAACTTTAGGGGAAAGATCGTGCCGGTTCTGGATATCCGCGCCCGATTCCATAAAAAGCCCAAGTTGATCGAAATACAGGATCACCTCATCTTGGCCCGAGCCGGAACCAGGCAGGTTGCCCTAAGGGTGGATCGGGCAACGGATTTGGTTCGAGTGCCGGAAAAGGACATCGAGGACTCAAAAAAAGTGACGACCAAACTGGAATTTATCAGCGGCGTGGCTCGACTCGCCGAGGGCATGGTTTTGATCCACGAGCTGGGGACGTTTTTGTCCGAGGAGGAGGCACAGGGCCTCAACCTATCCCTTGCGGCCCATGAAAGGGCATGACCATGGAAACCATCAAATCCTGGACCCACCCCTTGTTTGAAACGGTTACACGCTTGATGGAAGCCAAAACGGGCCTTGTTTTCCGTTCCCACCGCTACGAGGAAGTGGAAGAGGCTGCGCGTTTGGCCATGGCCCGGATGGGAATTCCGGACCTCGAACACTATCTTCAACGGCTCAGTTCGGAAAGCGCCCTCGTGGAAGACCTGGCGGCCCAATTGACGGTGGGGGAGTCGTATTTTTTCCGGGAACCCAACCAGTTCCAATGGATTAGGGAAAGAATCCTCCCGGAAATCGTCCAGCGGCGCGGATGGGATCATCCGATCAGGATATGGAGCGCCGGCTGTTCCTCCGGCGAGGAAGCCTATTCGCTGGCCATATTAATGGAAGAGGAAGGCCTGAGAAATCATGACATCATCCAGGCGACGGATATTTCAGAAAAGGCCCTCCTGAAGGGGCGGCGGGCGGTTTACAGTTCCTGGTCCCTGAGGGAAAGGACCGCCGATTGGATTCAACGCTATTTTCGAAAGGAACCGGGGGGATTCGAGCTGGAACAACGTTTCCGCAGGAGGGTTCGTTTCGAGGCGCTTAATTTATCCCTGGACAACGCCGAGAATTTCCCGCCGTTCTTGGGCGGGATGGATTTGATTCTGTGCCGCAACGTGATGATCTATTTCAGCCACGCCGCCGTTGAGAAGGTGTTTGGGAAACTGATGGACGCCCTCGCCGAAGGGGGATCCCTGGTGACGGGACCCTCCGATCCGCTGTTTGAGGGAAGGTTTAATTGCGAGACGCTCTACACTCCCGCCGGGATCATTTACCGGAAAAAATCCATCACGAACCGCGACACGGCATTTTCCCCATTCCAAGCCTGGAGCCCGCCTCCACTGGATTTTTCCCTCAAATCCCGGAGCCTGGCCACAACCGACTGGATCCCGAAATTTCCAACCGCCGGGTTGGATCCCATGGGTCCGCCTACGATCCACGAAGCGGAACTGTCGGAAACCCTTTTGAACGCCCAAGGGGCGTTTGACCGGATGGATTATGACCAGGTCCTGCAATGGACCTTGCCTAACTTCCGGGCCGAAGCGGCCTGCCAGTTGGCGATCCGGGCCTTGGCCAATCAACAAGGGACGGTCAAGGCGGAAGAGGCGGCGGAAAAGGCCGTTCGCCACCATCCTCTGTCCCCCGAGCTTCATTTCCTACGGGCGGTCCTGTTGATGAACATGGGCAAGAACCGGGAAGCTGTCCGGTCTTTCCGCCGGACCCTCTACCTTGATCGAACGCTGGCGGTGGCCCATTTCGCCTTGGGTTCCGTTTTACGGCGCCTGCAGGATTGGGACGGAGCCGTCAAGGCCTTTAAGAACACCTTAAAACTTTGCCAAGAATGCCCCGCGGGATCCCCCTTGCGGCTTTCGGAAGGGGAGACGCCGGGCCAATTAATGGAAGCGGCCCAAACCCAGTTGACAGGGTTAACCAGCCTGGTGTCCCGGACATGAACCAAGAGACCGAGATCGAAAAAGCCAAACGTTTCCCCTTGGATTGGGTCAAAAGGCGGGATAAATAAAATGGCCTTGAAGAGGGAAAAAAATGAGGGCGCGATCGATTGGGACCAGATCCGCCAAAAAATGAGCCGGGCCGAATTGGCGATGGAAGAAGCGGTCCATCCCACCGCTGAAAAGGCCAAGGAAATCATGCGGGAACGGGCGTTGAAATTGGCGCAGGCTTTTTCCGAGTCGGGAACCGAGGGAATCCAGGTGGAGGTGCTGGCGTTTGAGCTGGGAAGCGAGCGTTACGCCCTGGAGACGAATATTATCCTTGAGGTGTTTCCCTTGACGAATTTCACCCCCGTGCCCAGCGTCCCCGAATTTCTGGTCGGGGTCACGCCCTATCGTGGGGAAATTCTGGCTTTAGTGGACTTGCGCAAACTGTTCGGGACGCAAGTGAGGGGGGTCACGGACCTTTCCCGCATTGTGGTCCTGGGCGTGAAAAAAGCCCAATTCGGGATTTTGGTGGACAAGGCCCAGGAGGTCATTCTCCTTCAGCCCGAGGAAATTGTCGGCCAACAGCCCGCTTTCACCGGGATTGAAAAAAAATACATTCGGGGGGTGACAAGGGGGGCCTTGATTGTGATCGACGGGGAAAGTCTTTTGAGGGACGAACGCTTGATCGTTCGCCAGGATGAGGGAGCGGATTTGGTGTCGTATTAATTTAAGGAGAAAATGATGACTAAGAAAGTCTTGTGGTACCGGTCGTTGAACGCCAAGCTGGGTGGAGTGGTGTCGCTATTGTTGGTCGTATCCCTCGCCCTCATCGCCGGGAATATTTATTCCATGCGCGTCCTCCAGGCCAGCCTTGTTCGCATCACCGTTGGGGCGAATAACAGCGGCGCTGTGGACGAAATGCGGTATTTATCGGAAAAGCTCAACAAGGAAAAAAGCTCTCTGCACCCTCAAACACTTGTCGATTTGCGCAACAGCATGGAAATGGTGGATGTGAAGCTCAGGGAGTTGTCCAATGGAAATTCCTCCATCGGTTTGGTCGCGTCCGGCGACCAGGAAATCGCCGCCAATTTGAAACGACGGCTGGAGCGGTGGAACGGACAGACAAAACCGCTTTTGGAATCCCTCTTAATTAAGAAGCAGGCGGATATCTCCGAGGAAGAATTGTCGACCCTCGACGGTTTGCTGAAGGCCCACGCGCAGGACAACGCCGCCGACACCGAGATCATGAACCGGGAAGCCGGCAGCATGGTCAATAAATATCAAACGCTGCAAAATTTCTCAGGTTTGCTCATTGTGGGCATTTTCGCCATGTTCCTTTGGATCTCGAAAAACATATCCGACCGGATACGTACCATGTCGATTACCTCGGAAAGGATCGCCGGCGGCGAATCGAACCTCGTAACCTCCGTCCAAGGCGATGACGAACTGGCCGCCTTGGGGGAATCCTTTAACACCATGACCGGAAACCTCCGGACTTTGATTGAGACTGAACGAAAAGGAAAAAGCGAGTTGGAGAAATTATTTGAGAAGATCCGCGAAACGGTCAACAACCTGACCTCCTCCACATCGCAAATCCTGGAGGGAAGCACCCTCCGCGCGTCGGGAGCCCTGGACCAGGCCTCCGCGGTATCGCAAACCGTCAGCACGGTCGACCAGGTGCTCCAAACCGCGGAGCAGGCGGCCCAGAGGGCCAAGGTGGTGGCGGACTCGACCGTGCGGGCCATGGAAATCGGCAAGGCGGGGCGCCAGTCTGTGGAGGAAACCATTATTGGAATGGGCACGGTGAAGGAACAGGTTGAATCGATGGCGGAAAATATCCTGGCCCTGGCGGAACAGGCCCAAGCCATCGGCGAAATCATCGCCACCGTCAATGACATGGCCGAACAGACGAACCTGCTGGCTTTGAACGCCTCGATTGAAGCTTCCCGGGCTGGTGAGCATGGGAAGGGATTCTCGGTGGTCGCCGGGGAAGTCAAGGTTTTGGCCGACCAATCGAAAAAAGCCACCGCCCAGGTCCGGAAAATACTCGGGGAAATCCAAAAAGCCACCAACGGCGCGGTCATCGTGACCGAGGAGGGAACCAAGAGCGTGAACGCGGCCATCAAGGTCGTCCATCAAGCCGGTGAAACAATCCGCACCCTCTCCGATACCCTTACCGAGACTTCCCAAGCAGCGGCCCAGATCACGGCTTCGGCCGGCCAGCAGGCGACGGGAATGGCGCAGATCCACCAGGCCATGAAAAACATCAACGTGGTAACGGGGCAGAATGTCGCTTCCGCGGGGCAAACGGAAAAGGCGGCAAAAGACTTGAACTTGTTAGGCGGGCAATTACGGGAAATGGTGCTCAGCTACCGCGCGGGCAAAGCGGGATAACCCGCCGGATTGAACCGCCAAGTTCACCAAGGAAGGCGAAATAATAAAACAGGATTTGGAACGAACTTTAAACACCTTTATTTATCACCATTCTTGGCGTCCTTGGCGCCTGGGAGGTTCAATCGGTGTGACGGATTTTAAATTGGGGTTTTGACATGGATAAGGAAAAATTAATCGAGCGCCTGCTGGCGACCTTCCTGGAGGAGTTGGAGGAAGGCGTGCGCGTCCTCAACCGCAATCTATTGGCCCTCGAAAAGGCGCCGACGCCGGAGGAACGGGGGGAAATTCTCAAGACCCTTTTTCGGACGGCCCACAGTTTGAAGGGCGCCTCGCGGTCGGTGAACCTGACCGTGATTGAGGAAGCCTGCCATCGGATGGAGGAAATTCTCTCGAAAATCCGAGACGGCCTGGAATCCTTCACCCCGGAACTCCTGAAAATATTCTTCGAGGCCGCGGACGCGCTCGAAGGCGGGGCGGCCCTATTGCGGCAGAAAAAGACGCTGGAAGGGTCGGACCTGGAGGGCTTGATCCCGCGCATCGCCGTAAGGGGATCCGGCGCCGCTCCCGTCCTCCCTGAAATAGAAGCCGTCCCGCCAAAGATCCAGCCATTACGAATCGGGGAAAATTTCGTCAGGATTTCCCCGGAAAAGATGGACCGCCTGATGGTGGACAGCGGGGAACTCCTGACCGCGCGCCGCAGGGCGGAATGGCGGAACTCGGATTTAGCGGGGCTGATCGAGACCCTGGGGCATTGGAAGGAAGAGTGGAAGGTCGGGGAGAGGTATTTCCGTAAACTCCATTCCCCAAGGGCCGAGTCGGAAGAACCCATGAAGGCCCTCCCCAAGCGGGAAGCCCTCATTCTCCGTAGGGTGAAAGACCGGTTGAAGGATATGGAAAGCGGTCTGGACCGCCTGGCGAAAGGCATGGAAGGGGACTTCCGGACCCTGGAACAGACCTCAGGGCTATTGGATGAGGGAATCCGAAGGGCGCGGATGCTTCCCTTTTCCGAAGCTTGCGAGGGCTTGGAGAGGATTGTCCGGGACATGGCGGGGGTCAGCGGCAAGGAAGTGGAATTCATTCTCAAGGGCGGCGAGGTGGAATTGGACCGGGCCATTATCGATAAGCTCCGGGATCCGCTTTTTCATTTGATCCGCAACGCCGTGGACCATGGGTTGGAACCTCCGGGACAAAGAATCGAGGCCGGCAAACCGGCCAAGGGCAAGGTGGTAGTGGAAGCCTCGCTGAAGGGAAACCGAATTGAGATCGCCGTGAAGGATGACGGCCGGGGCCTGGACCTATCCGCCGTCCGCGAGAAGGCCCTCAAACGGGGCGGAGCCGAGCCGGAAACCGAACGGGAATTGGCGCGGCTGATCTTCACGCCAGGGTTTTCCACTTCCCGGATTGTCACTTCCTTCTCAGGGCGGGGGGTGGGCCTGGACGTGGTCAAGAGCCAAGATCG
>Ga0265319_1001672_pt1 | contig 12807 bp, 9 predicted proteins | sample 4824metaG_FD_192443 | JGI IMG/M metagenome (GOLD analysis project Ga0265319, IMG submission 192443) | Rhizosphere microbial communities from Carex aquatilis grown in University of Washington, Seatle, WA, United States - 4-8-24 metaG | ecosystem: Host-associated > Plants > Roots > Rhizosphere >...
CGTCGGTCTGTACTCCCTCGACGCGCATCGGATGCTCGACGGGCACGTGCCGTACCGCGACTTCTTCTTCGAGTACCCACCCGGCACCCTCCCTGTCATCATCGCGCCTGCGCTCGTGTCGGTGGCGCACTTCACGTTCCTCTTCAAGGCGTTGATGACGGTCCTCGGTGCGGCGACGGTGCTCGTCGCTTCGCGGGTCGCTGCGGCCGTCGGACTGCCGCCCCGGCGCGGAGCGGCGGCGCTCGCCGCGATGGCGGTTGCGCCGTTTCTGCTCGGCCCACTCTTCATCGACGAGTACGACCTCTGGCCGACGCTCCTGACGGTAGTCGCCGTGCTCGCACTGCTTCGCGGGCGCGACGGCCTCGGCGCGGGACTGCTCGGCTTCGGCGCCGCGACGAAGGTGTTCCCGGCGGCGGTTCTCCCGCTCGCGCTCGTGTGGATCTATCGTCGCGCCGGTCGCCGGGCCGCGTTGCGAGCACTCGGAGTGGCCGCCGTCGTCGCGGCAGCCACGTACGTCGTCTTCGTCGTGATCGCACCCGGGGGAGTCTGGTACAGCCTGCACGTGCAACTTCGACGCGGCTTGCAGAAGGAGAGTCTCGGCTCGTCGGTGCTGTTCGCGCTCGACAAGCTCGGCCTGTACCACGCGCGAATCGCCGAGGGAAACGCGCACTGGACGGAGCTGACCGGGAGGGCGGGAGACACGCTCGCCCTGCTGAGCTCGCTCTGCCAGGTCGCCGTCGCGTTCGCCGTCGCGGCGATCGTCGCCCGGCGGCGCCCCGAGCCCCGCACCCTCCTCTACGGAGCGAGTGTCGCGCTGGTCGGCTTCGTCGCCTTCGGCAAGGTCTTCTCGCCGCAGTACCTGATCTGGCTCGTGCCCTTCGTCGCGCTCGCAGGCGGCCCGCTTGCGGGCGTGCTCCTTGGCTCGGCGCTCGTGCTCACGCAGCTCTGGTTTCTGCGGATCGTCACGCCATTCGACCTGGACGCCGGAATCTGGCTCGTCGTCTTGCGCGACGTGCTGGTAGTGGGAGTGTTCGTGGCGATGCTTGTCCGCTTGAAGCGGCTCGATCTCGCAGGCTCGCCGCGAGGACCGCGAAGAGCGTTACGAGGAGCAGGTTCCGGGCGAGCAGAGCCCACGTGACCCACTCGAGACTCTGAAGCTCCCGGAAGCGGCCCGGAACCCAGACCTGCGTCAGCCCGAGCACGCCCAGGAGCAACGGCGCAGCAAGTCTCCTCCGCAAAGCTGCGGCGGCGACGAGGGCAACCAGCCAGAGCAGGTACTGCGGTGAGATGACCTTCGCAAAGGCCACGATCGCAACGATCGTCGCGGCCGCTGCGTCAACGAGGTCGCTCGCTTCGCCGCGCGTCCGGTGATACAGCCAGGCGACGAGCGCGATCGCCGCGACCATCACGACAGTCGACACCGTTGCGAGTGTCGAGGCGGTCGTGCCCGAGAGCTGCGCGTACGCCAGGTTCGGTGTGTAGTGCGCGTCGTAGAGGCCGAAATGGTGCGCGGTCGCGAGCACCGAGGCCCCGAGGCTCTCGAGTTGAAGCCCCCGTCGGAGCTGCACGTGGAGGCTGAAGCGCAGGCCCCCCGGGCCGAGGATCGCGAACGGGGCGACGATCAGAAACAGGGTGCCGGCGTACGCGATCAGAGGACGGCGCCAGCGACCCAGCTGCGGAACCGCGAAGAGGAGCGTGAGCGGAAGCAGGCCGGCCGGGAACAGCTTTGCGGCGGTTGCGGCGCCGAGCAGCGCGAACGCGACGGTGATCCTGCGCGACACGAGAGCTGCGACCGCCGCCGTGGTGAGAAGCGCCGGCCAGTAGTCGAAGCTGTTCAGCGTGATCGCGCCGAGCGCGGCCGGCGCGATCGCCGCGAGCCCGAGCGCGATCCACATGTTGCGTCGCGAAACGCGCAGCGCGGTGAGGATGATCCCGAGGCACACGAGCGTTCCGGCGCCGCACAGAAACTCGAAGATCTTGAACCACACGACGTAGTTCGACCGCGGCAGGGCCGGGATCACAAGCGCCGGCAGCGCACCGGGCGGGAACTCGATGAAGAAGTCGCGATAGGGAACGAGGCCGTGCGCCATCCGGCCCCCGTAGAGCGAGTACAGGCCCGTGTCGGCGACGCCGTTCGGATTCCAGAGGCCGACCCAGGGCAGCGAGCAGCAGGCGAGAAAGAGCAGGCATGCGCCCGCGACCGGGATCCGTGCGCTCTTCGTCATTCGACCGTCGGTGCGGCCCACTGAGGGCGCAGCCGCGGAGCGAGCCTGAGGAGCACGACCAGTCCCGCCGCCCAAAGCACGAACAGCTCGGGCAGGCTCGCGTAGAGGAAGCGTGGATGGTGCGCCGTGTTGGCGTAGAAGCTGTAGAAGATCGGGTTCACGAGCAGGAACGCGAGCACGAGCGCCAACGCCCACGGCCGGAGGACGCCGAACAAGCCGACAATGGCGAGCGGGATGACGACGGCGAGCGTGTGCGCATCGAAGATCGAGGAATGCGTCCAGCTCGAGATGATGTGCGCGGGGTCGAAGGGATCTCGCGGCCACGCCTGCGCGTTGTTGAACAACTTTGGATACGAGAGCGGCCAGTAGACGGCCACAACGGGGGCGAACGCGAGCGCCCCGGCGAGGTAGACCAGTGCGTCCTGCCTCCGGCCGCGCAGGAAGACGACCGCGAGTGCGGCGGCGGCGAGCAACGCGTTCGACACTTTCACGCACGTCGCGACGCTCAGCGCGCAACCGGTGAGCGCCAGCCGCAACGACGTCAGGCGCGGCGAGAGCACGAGCGCGGCAGCTGCGGTCACGAGCAGCGTCGACAGCGGCTCGTCGTAGTTGTGGAGGCCGACGTCGATGTCCCACTGGTTGTTGGCCCACGCGCCGTGGCCCGCGATCAGCCCGACGAGCAGCGGCCACGCCGTCCAGCACGCGGCCGCGAGCAGGCCGGCCCAGCGCCGGCCTGTGGCGTTGCGGCCGAGGTATGCAACGGCAACGACGGTGAGCGCGACGAATGCGAGTGAGAGCGCTACGCCGAAGTCCCAGGCGACGTGCTCGCTCAGCCCGAAGCCGAGCGCCCGGTACGCGAGCATCGGCAGTGCCCAGACGAGCGGCCAGCCGAAGACCGCGGCCCCGGTCGGCTTCATCCAGTGCACGTCGACGCAGATGACGAGCCCGAACGCACCGAGCGCGGCTGCGACAAGCCAGGGCCGAAGGCCGGGGCGCCGTCGCCACGCAAGCGCGATCGCCGTCGCAGCGGCCAGGGCGAAGAGCGCGTCGAGCGCGAGCGCCGCTCTCGGCATGCGTCCCCAGGCAGCCATGAACTCGCGGGTGGCGGCGTAGAAGCCGGTCGCATCGCCCATCAGGCCCCCGTCACGTGCCGGCCGCGTGAACTGCGGGATTCCCGGCAGCCTCGAGTTGCCCGCAGCGTAGGCGGCGAGTGGGATCGCGAGCCTGACGGCGACCAGGAGCGCAAGCGCGCCCCACCAGCTCGTGAGCTTCCGCACGCGCATCGCCCGAGGACGCTAGCACCGACTTGTGTCGGTAAAGCCTTCGTTAAGCCTGCTCGGGCCGTCGGAGCCGCCCGCTAGCATCACGATCTATGCCCACCGCAGTCGTCACCGGAGGTGCCGGCTTTCTCGGGTCGCATCTATGCGACGCCCTCGTAGCCGACGGCTACCGGGTGATCTGCGTGGACAACCTCGAGACCGGCTCGCTCCAGAACGTCGAGCACCTACGGGGCGCGGACTTCGTCTTCCTGAATCACGACTTGACGCGGCATCTCGAGGTCGACGAGTCGATCGACCTGATCTTCCATCTGGCGAGCCCCGCGAGCCCGATCGACTACCTGCGCCTGCCGCTGCAGACGCTCAAGGTCGGCTCCTACGGCACGCACAACGCCCTCGGCCTCGCGAAGTGGAAGCGCGCACGGTTTCTGCTCGCGTCGACGAGCGAGGTCTACGGCGACCCGGCCGTGCATCCGCAGCCCGAGAGCTACTGGGGGAACGTGAACCCGATCGGCCCGCGCGGCGTGTACGACGAAGCGAAGCGCTATGCGGAGGCGCTCACGATGGCGTACCACCGCCAGCAGGGCGTCGACACGTCCATCGTCAGGATCTTCAACACGTACGGGAAGCGCATGCGGCCCTACGACGGTCGCGCGATTCCGACGTTCATCCGCCAGGCGCAGGCGAACCAGCCGCTCACCGTGTTTGGCGACGGCTCGCAGACGAGAAGCTTCTGTTATGTCGACGATCTCGTTCGTGGCCTTGTCGCGCTCGCGAAGAGCGGGGAGCACCTGCCCGTGAACATCGGCAACCCGCAGGAGCTGACGCTGGTCGAGCTCGCGGAGGCCGTCATCCACGCGACGGGATCCGCCAGCAAGATCGTCTTTGAGGCGCTGCCCGTGGACGATCCACAGGTCCGCCAGCCGGACATCACACGAGCCCGGCAGCTGCTGGGTTGGGAGCCGCAGATCCCGCTCGAGGAAGGGCTGCGGCGAATGCTGAAATCGAATGTAGGGGAGTCATTGAGTGTCTAAACGCATCGCCCTGATCTCGGCCTTGTCGGCCGTCGTTGCGGGTCTCGCCGTGGGGGCGGCGACGGCCTCGCCGAAGAAGCACAACGCGCCGAAGGCGCACACCTCGAGTCACATGCTTGTTGGGCTGGACGACGAGCCCGACACCTTGTACGGCAACCCGGACACTGCCTTCCAGACGTTGACGACGCTGCGAGCGCAAGTGCTTCGCGTCAACCTCTACTGGGGCGGCAACAAATGGGCCGTCGCGAACAAGAAGCCGAGCGACGCCACCGATCCCGGCGATCCCGCGTACAACTGGGCGCTCTACGACCGCCTCGTCCGGTACGCCACGGATCACAACATCAAGGTCGTGTTCTCGTTTCTCTTCACGCCCTCCTGGGCGAACGGCGGCAAAGCGAAGTCCGTCGCGCCGACGAAGGCGCAGGACCTCCAGGACTTCGCGTATGCCGCGGCCGAGCGTTACAGCGGTCTCTGGATCCCGCCCACCTGGCAGCAAGATCCGTCACTCGGAATCGGAGACTCGCCGCTCCCGAAGGTGGCCATGTGGACGGCGTGGAACGAGCCGAACAATCCGCTCTGGCTCACGCCGCAGTACAAGCGCGTCGGCAAGACTTGGCGGGTGGAGAGTGCGTTCCAGTACGCCAAGATCTGCAACGCGGTCTACAACGGCGTGCACTCGGCAGCGCTCGGGCCGCTCCCCGGTGAGCAGGTGGCCTGCGGCGTCACGGGTCCGAAAGGCAACGACGCTCCCACGACCAGCCGCGCGTCCGTCGATCCGCTCACCTTCCTGATCGCAGCGAAGAAGTTCGGGATGAAGAACTTCGACGTCTATGCGCATCATCCGTATGCGGCGGCGGGCAGTGAAGCCCCGAGCTTCGTGCCGAAGGGGAATCAAGCGCGCAGGATCCAACTCGCGAACATCGGCGTGCTCACGACGCTGCTTACAAAGCTGTACGGGCCCAAGCACCTCTGGATCACCGAGTACGGCTACCAGACGAATCCGCCTGACAACAAGACGGGCTTCGGTATCAGCTGGGCGAAGCAGTCGCTCTACATGAGTCAGGCATACGCGATGGCTCGCAAGAATCCGCGCATCGACATGATGCTCTGGTTCCTCGTCAAGGACGAGCCGAATCTCGGCGGCTGGCAGTCCGGCCTCGAGACCGTGACCGGGAAGAAGAAGCCTTCCTGGAACACGTTCATCAAGCTGCCGCGCGGCTAGAGGCGCACGTGCTCGACGCGCGCGCCGCTAGCCGGTGCGCGCGTCGAGCAACGACCTGTAGAGCCGGTCGATGTCATCGACGAGGCGCTCGACGCCGTAGCGTCCGAGCACGCGCTTCCGCCCGTCGGCGCCCATGCGCGCCCGCCGCTCGGGGTCGGACGCGAGCTCGGCGAGGCGGTCGCTCAGTGCTTCCGCGTCACCTACGGGCACTAGGAACCCGTCGATTCCGTCGCGTACGACGTCGGGTGTTCCGCCGACACGCGTCGCGACTGCAGGTCGTTGCGCCGCGAGGGCTTCGATCACGCTGACCGGAGTGCCTTCGTTCGCCGACGGGAGCAGGAGCGCATCGATCGCCTCGTAGAAGCGGGCGACGTCATCCTGGTAGCCGACGAAGAGACAGCGCGTTGCGACGCCGAGCTCGTGCGCGAACTGTTCGAGATGCTCGCGGTCGGGACCGTCGCCGACGAGGCAGAGATACGCGTCCACGCCCCTGCCGACAAGCCCATGCAGCGCCCGTACGACATCGTCGGTGCGCTTCACGGGGGTCATGCGTCCGACCCAGCCGACAACGAAGGCCTCGTCGGAGACGCCGAGCTGTCGCCTCGTCTCGGCTCGGTCGCTCTCGTCGCCGCCCGTCCGCTCGTCGAGCTCGATCCCCAGCCGCACGACCGTGAACTTCGACGCTGGAGCGACGTGGAGCCTCACGAGGTCGTCACGCACCTCCGGGCTCACGGCGACGAGCGCCGTCGTCACGCGTGCGAGCCAGCGCTCGAGCGTCCTGAAGAAGAACGTGGTCAGCGGGTTGAAATACCCGCGCAGTACGTGGCCGTGAAAGGTGTGGACGATGATCGGCGGTCTCGCACTCCCGGCAAGCAGCGCTGCGATTCGGCCGACGGCGCCGGCCTTCGCCGTGTGGGTGTGGAGAATGGTCGGCCGTTCCTGCTTGATCAGCCGTGCAAGCCGGACGATCGCCTGCGCGTCGCGCAACGGCGCGATCTGACGGTGCAACGCCGAGAGCGTCTCGATCTTCACACCCCGCGCCTCTGCGACCCTCGCCATCGATTCTTCCCCGTACGCGAGCGAGCCGGCGACGAGCGTCGTCTCGTAGCCTCGATCGGCGAGGCCGGCGGCGAGATAGGCGACGTGAAGCGCCGGGCCTCCGACGTTGAGGCGGGCGATCACCCGCAGGATCTTGATCGGCTCCTCCGCGGCGCCAGCGTCAGCCACAGAGGAACCCGACCGTCCGTCGCAATCCTTCCTCGAGGCCGATCGACGGGTGGTAGCCGAGGATCCTCTCCGCTTTGCTCAGGTCGGCCCAGGAGTCGCGGATGTCGCCGGCGCGCGAGGGGAGGTACTCCCTCGTCACAGGCTCGCCCAGGATCGACGCGATCGTGTCGGCGATCGTGTTGATGCTGGCCGGGGATCCCGCCGCGATGTTGAACGCCTCGCCGCTCGCCTCTGGGGCTTCGGCGGCGAGGATCGTGGCATCGACGACGTTGCCGACATACGTGAAGTCGCGCGACTGCTCGCCGTCACCGTGGATCTGCACGGGCAGTCCCGTCGCAATCGCGGTTATGAACAGCGGCACGACCGCCGCGTACTGCGACGAGGGGCTCTGCCGTTCACCGAACACGTTGAAGTAGCGCAGCACGACGGACTCGAACGACTCGTACACACGCGAGAAGCTGATGCAGTAGCGCTCGGCAGCGAGCTTCGCGACGCCGTAGGGCGAGAGGGGGTCGGGCGGCGTAGTCTCGCTCGTCGGCAGCTGCCGGCTCGACCCGTACACGGAGGTCGACGACGAGAACACGACGCGGCGCACACCGACGTCTCTCGCCGCGAGCAGGACGTTGAGCGTGCCCTCCACGTTCACGGCGTTCGACGTCAGTGGATCCTGGACCGATCGGGGCACCGATCCGAGTGCGCCGAGGTGATAGACGACCTCGGTGTCTCGTACGGCGTTGTGGACGCGCTCGTAGCTGCGTAGCTCGCCCTCCACGATCTCGACGTCGAGACCCTCCAGGTTGGCGCGATTGCCCGTCGAGAAATTGTCGAGCACGCGCACGTCGTCGCCGCGCTCGAGGAGCGCGCGGACGAGGTTCGAGCCGATGAAGCCGGCCCCACCGGTGACGAGTGCAGTGCGTGGCATCAGCGGCGAATCCTGCCTGAGTCGGCGGGTGCGACCGCGCCTGTCCCGGCGGCGCCCATCCCAGCGGCGCCCATTCCCGCGGCGATGGTGCCGATCGCCAGCCAGCCGAGCGCGTCGAGCGGGATTCCGGCGACGAGCCCCATCGCGGCCCAGAGGCCGAGCGCCAGCACGAGCCAGCAGACGCCGAGCGTCGCCACCCAGGCCAGGTTCGGCGGCGCGCGCAGGGCCGTGCGCGCTCCGGCGGCGACGGCGACCCCGAGCCAGCCGACGGTCAGTGCGAAGCCGACGATGCCGAGATCGGCGAGCGCCTGCAGGTAGAGGATCTGCACGCCGTACTCGTGACCGGGGCCGGGAAACGCGCGTGCTGCGAGATCGGGAAAGCGTCGGTGCGCGGCCGGGAGCTCGGGGCCTACCACCGACTCCTCCGTCGAGCCCTGCCAGCCGGCTCCGGCGATCGGATGGTGAAGCCAGATCCGTACGCCGATGTACGCGAGCAACGTTCGCTGGGAGTACGTCTGGATGTCGGTGCTTGCACTCGTCTCCGCCTGCCGCACTCCGAGGAAGCCGAAGAACTGGCTGAAGTCGCCGGCGCGAAGCACGACGACACCGAGGCAAGCGACCGCAGCCGTCGCGAGCGTTGCTGCGAGGATGCGCCGCCCGACGACGGCTCGGCGCGCGGCGACGACGGCTGCGAAGAGCACTGCCGGCACGAGGCCGAGGACGCCGGCGCTCGCGCCGCCGAGCACGAAGCCGATTGCCCCGGCGGCAACCGCCAACCACGCGCCGCGCCGGACCGCCGTCCCCTTCGCCTGCCAGAACAGAGCGACGATGCCCAAGAGCAGGGTCATCCCCGACAGCGCCGCGAAGTCGTGCGGGCCCAGGAACGAGGGCTGGCGTCGGCCCTGCGGCCAGGCGCCGACGATGTCCCAGCCGAGCCACTGCACGACGCCGACAAGCGTTGCAGCGCTGCTCCAGGCGACAAGGACACCGAGGACGGCCAGCGCGTCGGCGCGGCGCCGGACGAGCAGGGGCACCGCGGGAGCGAGTAGCGCGTACAGACCGAACTCGACTGCGGTGACGAGATGGGTCCGCCAGGCGTAGGCCCGCGCAGAGAGCAGCGGATAGAAGGTCGCCGCCACGATCCACGCGAGGAAGAGAAGCGTCGCGATCCACAGAGGTCTCGCGGCACGCAGGGGGGCCACACCGCCGCGTACCGCGCGGACGGCGGCGGCGATCGCTATGGCGATCACCGCGGCGTCCTGGAGCTTCAGCGTCGCACCGAGCGGCAGCCCGACCGACGGCTGATAACGAACGTGCAGGAACAGCAGCGGCAGGCAGAGCCCGAGAACCACCGCGCCGGGGGAGATCTGTAGCTGCGCCCCGAGCGGGCGTCCGTCGCGGACAGCGTCGGCCGGGGGCACGCGGCGAGTGTAGCCCCGGCTCCCAGCGGCCGTCCCTAGACTGACCTGCTGATGGCGGGACGGCTCCTGCGCCGCCGCGCGGCCGCCGCCGCCGGCATCTACCTCTCGATCGCGCTCGGGTTCGCGGGGTCGGTCGTGGCCGCGCGGATCTTCAGCACCGAGATGCTCGGATTCTTCGCGCTCGTCGTCGCGTCGACGGGCTTCTTCCAGGCCCTGCTCGACCTGACGATCGAGGAAGCGCTGATCAAGTACGGCTTCCGCTACATCGAACGGGAGGACTGGGGTCGGCTGCGGCGCCTCTTCCGGCAGGCGTTCGCGTTCAAGCTTGTGGGCGCGGTGCTCGGGGGCGTCGCCCTGCTCGTGCTCGCCGCCTTCGCGAAGACCGTGTTCGGGCATGCGGAGCTGCGGCTGCCGCTCGCGATCGGGGCGGCGATACCGCTGCTGCAGGCGCCGGAGGGGATCGCGGTGGTGCCGCTCGTCCTTCGCGGCCGGTACGACGTCCGGGGCGGATTCCTGGCGCTCTCGATGACGCTCAGGCTCGCGGCGATCGCCGTCGGTGCGGGCTTCGGGCTCGCCTGGACGATCGCGGCGATGGCGGTCGCGCAGGGGATCGCGTCGCTCGCTGTCGGCATCGCCGGTCGGCGGGCTTTCGACGGCTTCCCGAAGACGCCGGCGCGGCCGCTCGGTGAGGAGGCGCGCGAGATCGTGCGCTTCGTTCTCCAATCGAGCGGTGCGACCGGAGCGGTCTCCCTGCGCAGCACGCTGACGCCGATCGTGCTCGGGATCGCGTCGACGCCGACGCAGGTGGGGTACTTCAGGGTCGCCCAATCGCCGCAGCAAGGATTCAACGCCGTCTCGGCGCCGATCCGGCTGGTGATGCTGACCGAGCAGACGCGCGACTGGGAACAGGGCAACCGCGCGCGTGTATTCGCCGGGATCCGCCGCTACACGCTGCTTGCGATGCTGGGCTCGGCAGTGTTGTTGCCGGTGCTGCTCGTCTTCATGCCCGATCTCGTCCGCCTTGTCTTCGAAACGAAGAACCTCGGTGCCGTGACCGCGGCGCGCATTGTCGTAATCGCCGGTGCCGTGCAGTTCGTCGTCGGCTGGTCGAAGACATTCGCAGTCACCGCCGGGCGCCCGCAGTGGCGGATCTGGACGCACGGCATCGAGACCGCGGTGTTGCTCCCGCTCTCGATCCTGCTCGGCTGGAAGTGGGGTGCAGCCGGCGCAGCCGGGGCTGTCCTCGCGTCGAGCGTCGCGTTCGCACTTGCGTGGGCTGTGCTGTACCGGCGGATCCGGCACGAGCCCGCGCCGGTTCCTTCAACGTCGCTACCGCCGGAGCCGGCCGTAGCGGCGACGGAGGTGCACCCGTGAACGTTCTCGTCGTCTCGGGCATCTGGCCGCCCGACGTGGGCGGCCCGGCAAGCCATGCGCCCCAGGTCGCGCACTTTCTGCAGGGTCGCGGCCACGGTGTCGCCGTCGTCACGACCGCGACGGCACGACCGGCCCCCGAGCCGTTCCCTGTCCACTGGATCTCGCGCTCACTGCCGAAGGGGCTCGTGCACCTGCGCACCGGGGCCGAGGTCGCGCGCCGCGCCGCTGCGGCGGACGTCGTCTACACGACCGGGATGTTCGGCCGAAGTGCGGCCGGCGCGACGCTCGCCCGGCGGCCGTACGTCGTCAAGCTCACGGCTGACCCTGCGTTCGAGCGCGCACGGCGGCGCGGGATCGTCGGCGGTGACGTCGACCAGTTCCAGCGGGCCGCGGGCAATGCGAAGGTTGCCCTGCTCCGGGCCGCACGCGACCGAGAGCTGCGTGGGGCCGCTCACGTGTTCACGCCGAGCGCGTACCTCGGGGAGCTCGCCGTCTCGTGGGGCGTCCGGGAGGAGCACGTGTCGGTACTCCCCAATCCCGCGCCCACGCTGCCGGAGCTCGCGCCTCGGGACGAGCTCGCTGCGTCGTTCGGGATGAACGGTTTGACCCTTGCGTTCGCGGGACGGCTCACCGCCCAGAAGTCGCTCGGCGTCGCGCTCGAAGCGCTCGCGCGTGTGGACGGAGTCACGCTGCTGATCGCGGGAGACGGCGACGAGCGCGGCCCTCTCGAGGCGCAGGCCACGGCGCTCGGCCTCGCCGGCCGGGTTCGCTTCCTCGGCCCGCTGCCGCGTGCGCGCGTCGTGGAGCTCTTCCGTGCCGCCGACGCGTCGATTCTCTCGTCGAGCTGGGAGAACTTCCCCCACACCGTCGTCGAGGCGCTCGCGGCCGGAACGCCGGTGCTCGCGACGTCCGCCGGCGGCGTGGCCGAGGTCGTGCGAGACGGCGAGAACGGGCTGCTCGTCGCGCCGGGCGATGTCGACGGGCTGGCCGAGTCGATTCGGCGCTTCGCCGGCGACGCGGAGTTGCGTGAGCGACTGCGCGCCGCGGCCGCGCCGTCCGTCGCCGAGTACGCACCGGAGCACGTGTTCGCGCGGCTAGAGGCGAAGCTCGCCTCCGTCGCGCGTACAGACGGTTAACACCGTGGCACTACGCTTGGCGGCGTGAGCCGGCCCCGCGTGCTCTTCGTCGGCAGGACGCGCTACCGCCTGCCGCTCCCACCGAGCCTCGCGCAGAAGTTCGACGCGCTCGCCGGTGAGCTCGACGTGCGCGTGCTCGCTTCTGCCGCGCCCGGCACCTCCGGGGACGAGACCTTCCGGCTGGTGCAGCCGATTCATCCTCGCGTACTCGACGGGCTCGCGTTCTGGCTCGCGCTGCCGGCGCGCATCGCGCGGCTCCTGCGCGAGCAACGGCCCGAGGCGGTGTTCTGCCAGACGCCCTACGACGCTGCTGCAGCGCTGCTCGCCCGCCGGATCGCGCGCGTTCCCGTGCGCGTCGTCGTGGAGGTGCACGGCGACTGGCGCACGTCGACGCGGCTGTACGGCTCGCCGGCCCGGCGAGTGCTCTCGCGTCTCGCGGACGCCGTCGCGGCTGCCGCGCTTCGCCGCGCCGACGCGGTGCGCACGGTCTCCCCGTTCACCGCGACGCTGGTGCGCGAGCTCGGCGTCGATCCCGCGGCCGACTTTCCCGCCTTCATGTACCTCGACCCGTTCACCGGACCGACGTCGCCGCTGCCCGAGCAGCCCGTTGCTCTCTTCGTGGGAGTGCTCGAGTCGTACAAGAACGTCGACCGTCTCGCCGACGCGTGGCGGCTCGCAGCGCCGCACGTCGGCGGCGGCTCGCTGCGCCTCGTCGGAGACGGGACGCGCACGGACATCGCGGAGGCGCTCGTGTGCGACCTCGGCGTGCGCTGGGACCGCGCGCTCTCGCCCGAGGAAGTCGCGGCGGCGCTCGACGACGCCTGGGTGCTGCTGCTGCCGTCGCGCTCGGAGGGGATGGGTCGCGTGCTCGTCGAGGCCTTCAGCCGCGGCCGCGGCGTGATCGGCAGCAGAGCCGGCTCGATCCCTGACCTCGTCGCCGACGGCGTGTCGGGCGTGCTCGTCGATCCC
>Ga0265319_1001675_pt1 | contig 12803 bp, 10 predicted proteins | sample 4824metaG_FD_192443 | JGI IMG/M metagenome (GOLD analysis project Ga0265319, IMG submission 192443) | Rhizosphere microbial communities from Carex aquatilis grown in University of Washington, Seatle, WA, United States - 4-8-24 metaG | ecosystem: Host-associated > Plants > Roots > Rhizosphere >...
TGAGCACGAGCGCGGCGGGCATGAGCTCGAACGTGCCGGCCAGCCAGGTGCGCAGCGGCTTGGAGAGGTTGGTCATCCCGTCCCACGAGCGGACGCGCTTCTTGTACAGCCACGCGAGGACCTGCTTCGCCCGGAAGGCAGGCTCGCCGATCCCATGCAGGCGTTCGGTGAGAGATTCGAGCGTCTCACCGGTGAGCGGCGGCTTTGCGGGCGTGAACTTCATGGCGGACGGGAAGGGTAGGTGGAGGGGCAGGATGCGCAAGCGAGCAGCGGCTGTGAAGGGTAGGGCGGCGATTCCGCTCGTCGCCGCGAATGTCCTTGGACCCGGCGCGTTAGGGATAACGCGCCCTACCATGCTTGCGGCCGCCTCAACCCGATGTCTCGCGGCGGCCTAGTCCGAGCAGGAGGAGAATCGTGGCGGAGACAAACATGGACCCGCTGAGATAATAGATGGCTCCGACAAACGACCCGGTCATCTGCTGCACCGTGCCCATGACATTTGGGCCGAGGAAGCCGCCGAGGTTGCCGATGGAGTTGATCAACCCGATGCTGCCGGCAGCTGCCGCCTCGGTGAGAAAAAGGCCGGGCAGGGCCCAGAAGGCGACCTGGTACGCTTTGATCCCGCCCATTGCCACCATGAAGCAGGCGACGGTCAGGGCGATATGGCCGTGCGTCAGCGGCGTGAGGCCCAGGGCGGTCGCGCCGATCACGATGGGCAAGATGGAGTGGAGCCGGCGTTCCTTGGTGCGGTCGGAATTCCACCCGACGAACAGCTGTCCCGTCACCGCGACAATGGGAGGCAGGAGAATCAGCGAAGTGATATCGTTCAGTTTCAGCGAATACCACTGCTGCAGGATGCTCGGGAGGAAAAACTCGATGCCATAGTTTGCGGTCACGGTGCCGAAGAAGGCGACCGCGAGCAGCAGGACCTTGGGATGACGCAGGGCCTCGAACACGGTCATACGCCGGCGGCCGGCCGAGCGCAGGGCCTTTTCCCGATCCAACTCCTGCTCCAGGGCATCGCGTTCCTCGTTGGAAAGCCATTTGGCGTCACGCGGACGATCGGGCAGCATGAGAAAGACATACAGACCGAGCAGCACGGCGGGAATACCCCACGCGATATAGACCCACTGCCAGCCGACGAGACCAAGGAGGGCCGGGTGGTGGACGACTGCGCCATTGATCGTTTCGTCGGTCCCGATCTTGAGCAGCGCGTTCGAGACCTTGGGACTGACGATTTGGGCCACGGGAGTCGCGATGAGGAACCAGGCCACTGCCTTGGCCCGGTCGCGGTTCGGAAACCAATGGGTGAGATACACGACCACGCCGGGGAAGAAACCCGCCTCGGCCAGGCCGAGAAAAAAACGCACCCCGTAGAATTGGTACGGCGTCCGCACCACCGCGGTGAGGGCGGCCATCACGCCCCATACGACCATGATCCGAGTGAGCAGGCGGCGCGCACTCCATTTCTCGATCAGCACAGCGCTCGGCACCTCGAGGAGAAAATAGCCCACGAAAAACAGGCCCGCGCCCCAGCCGATCACCTCATTGTTGAAGGCCGGCATGTCCTTCGACATCGTCAGCTTGGCGATGGACACATTGGCCCGGTCGACGTACGCGATGACGTAGCAGCAGAAAAGCAGGGGCAACAGGTGCCAGTAGGCCTTGCGCCGGGCGGAATCGAGCGGGTTGGGATTCAGGGACGCGGGGTTCAAACGGACCTTGGGATGAAGGGTGGTGCGCTCCCGATCGGCAGGCACGGGATGGGAGCAGGGATTCAGGGGACCGCAGCGGGGGGATGCAAGGACTGTGTCATTCCAGCGTTCCGTTGGGTTGAGACGTATTGCTCGCCGGGTGGCCGCCGACCTCCGGACGGCGGATTTTTGGGTGGCGATACGCAATTCCGCCGCCCGGAGGTCGGCGGCCACCTGTGCAAGGACCTCGGAGGTGGAATTTCCGTCAGGGCAGGGCGAGTGCGACCAGTTCGGCGGGCGTGCCGCGGGCGCCGGTGGCGACCACGATGTATTGCCGGTCGTTGACCATGTAGGTCATCGGGACGCCGGTCGTGCTGGCGGGCAGTTCCATCTCGAAGACGATCTTTCCGGTTTTCTTGTCAATGGCGCGGAAGAATTTCCCGCCGCCACCCGGGCCGGCATTGAACAGGCCCGAGCCATCGGAGCCGAAAAGCAGCGTCTTGGTGACCATGAGCGGGGAGCGCTCCGGCCGGCCGGTGTCCTTGAGTTCGATGCCTTTCAACGCGGGGTTGTCTCTCACGGCGTCGGGCACGGCCCCGTTGGGGATCATCCAGACATGCTCGCCAGTGTTCAGGTCGATCGCGGTGATCCGGCCCCAGGGCGGCTTGATCAGGGGCAGTCCGCGTGGCCCGATATTCGGGCGGGCGGGACCTTCGCCGGTGAACTTGGGCTGGCCGCCCTGCGGGGACGGAGACGCGTCGCCGGCCTTTGCCGGCACGACCGCGCTGCTGATGGCGCCGACATAGCCCATGTCGGAGCGCTTGGGATCGGCGGGAGCGACAGACAGGGCATCGGGATTGGTGAGGGAGGAAACGTAAAGGATGCCGGTCTCCGGGTCGAAGGCTCCGCCGGGCCAGTTGGCTCCGCCCGTGTGGTTGGGCAGGAACAGCGTGCCGAGCTTGCCATTGGCGCCGCGCACTCCCGGGGGAAGGAACATGGGGCCCGTTTCATACTTGGCCAGGATGTCGATGGCTTCGTTCCGCAACTCGGGCGTGAAGTCGATGAGATCGTCCACCGTGATGCCCTGCCGGTCGAACGGCGCGGGCTTGGTGGGGATGGGCTGGGTTGGCGAAGTCTTTTCACCGGGCACGGTGGACTGGGGCACGGGCCGTTCCACGATGGGCCAGACGGGTTTGCCGGTGACGCGGTCGAGGACATAGGTATAAGCCTGCTTGCTGACGAGGGCGACGGCCTTGATCTTTTTCCCATCGACCGTGATGTCGCAGAGAATCGGTGGCGCGGAGGGTTCCCAATCCCAGATGTTGTGGTGCACGATCTGGTAGTACCAGATGCGCTTGCCGGTCTTTGCCTCGACGCAGACGAGGCTGTCGCCGAAGAGATTGTTGCCCGGACGATTCCCGCCGTAGAAGTCGCCGGTGGGTGTCTCGACTGGTAGATAGACATAGCCGAGTTCCTCATCCGCACTTAGGGGCGCCCACGCGCCGGTGTTGCCGGTGTATTTCCAGGAATCGTTTTCCCAGGTCTCGTTGCCCTCCTCGCCGGCGCGCGGAATGGTCCGGAAGGTCCAGATGCGCTTCCCAGTGTGGACGTCGTAGCCGCGAACGTAGCCGGGCACATTCTCCTTTGAAACCGGTGCGGTGCCGGCCTGGAGCGCCGCGCCCACGACGACGACGTCCCGGATCACGATGGCCGGCGAGCTGGAGCCGATCTGGCCAGGTTTCACAACGTCGCGGTCGAGCCCCTCGGTGAGTTCGACGATACCGTTTTTGCCGAATTCCGGGACGATGTGGCCGGTCTTGGCGTCGAGTTCAACCAGCTGGAATCCCGGGCTGATGAGAAGAATGCGGCTGTCGTCCTTGCCGTCCGTCCAGTAGGCCAGCCCGCGGTTCTGGGTGCGGACCGCGCGGTCGCCCCGCTCGCCCTCGTCGAGCCGGTACATCCAGAGGGTCTCCCCCGTGGCCGCATCGACGGCGACGACATCGCGGCGGGAGCCGGCGGTGAAATAAAGCACGCCGCCGATCATGAGCGGCGTGACCTCCCAGTTGTAGTCCGCGCGCGGGCCGAAGTTCTCGGCCTTCCACCGCCAGGCGATCTGGAGGTCCTTCACATTCGTGGCATTTATCTGGTCGAGGGGCGAATACTTGGTCGTGCCGGCGTCGCCGCCGTAGTAGCGCCATTCGCCATTGGCGGCGCCGTGCTGGGCGAACGCCTGGCCGGTGACCGCAAGCAGCAGGACCGACCCGATGAGGAAACGGACAGTGGGGGATTTCATTTTTTCGCTTCGATCTGAATCTGGTTCAGCGCCTCGACGTTCGGCTCAAGACGGCCCTGGCCGGCGGGAAAGCCATTCGCGCTGAGAAGGTACGCCACGATGTCGGTGCACATCGCGCGGTTCAATTTGCCGGGGCCGTCCGATGGCATCTTCTTCCGCGTGTATTCGACGAGGTCGCCGACGGACTTGCCGTTCCAGTTGCCGAGGAAGTCCTGGTCGACGAGGGGCGGCGAGTCTTCACCGCCGAGCAGGGCGTCGCCGTGGCACCGGGCGCACTGGGAGCCGTAGGCTTTCTTGCCGCGGTCGGCCTGGTCGCTGGAATAGACGCCATCCCAGACCGAACTGGGCGCGGCGGCCGCCGCGGCCGCCAGGATCAGGAGAAATACAGATTTCATGCTTCAACGCATTCGGAACCTCGAACAAGCGGTGATGCCTGAGTCCTGGCGCCGACGGACACGGGTGGGCGCAGCGGGTTACTGGCGCACCCATTTCTGCACCCGCCACGACTTGATCTCGGTCGTGTAGATGCTCATGTCGGACGGGTCGACGGTGATGGCGTGCACGTAGTCGACCTTACCCGGGGCGCGGCCGTACGAGCTGAGGACGCCGAGGATCTCGCCGTCGAGGCTGAGCTTGAGGATGCGGGCGTAGGTGCCGTCGCACATGTAGATGGCGTTTTCCTTCGCGACGTAGCAGAGGCCCCACGGGGAGCCGATGCCGGTCCACTTGGTGATGAACTTGCCGTCGGCGTCAAAGACCTGCACCCGCTCGTTGGAGCGGTCGGCGACGTAAACGCGGCCCTGCGGATCGACGGTGCAATCGTGCACCAGGTTGAATTCGCCGTCGCCGGTGCCGCGCTTGCCCCAGTGGCGGACGTAGTCGCCGTCGCCGGTGTACTCGACCACGCGACCGTTCACGTAGCCGTCGGTGATGTAGATGTTCCCGTTGGCGCGGAAGTTGACGTTGGTCGGGCGGTTGAAGGCATCCTGGGCGTCGTTGTTGCCCGCGACGCCCTGGCGCTGGCCGAGGATCATGAGGATGCGGCCCTCGGTGCTGACCTTGAGGACGATGTGGCCGTCGACATCGACCATCCAGAGATTGCCGTCGGGCCCGACGCGGAGGCCGTGGGTGGAGACGAAGTGAAGCGTATCGGACGTCCACGACTGGAGCAGCTTGCCGCTGCGGTCGAATTCCATGACCGGCCAGTGGCCGCGGTTGAGGACCCAGACATTGCCCTTCTTGTCGACATCGACGCCGGTGGTCTCGCCGAAGTTGAGGCCCTTGGGGAGCTGAGGCCAGTTGGGGTCGACCTTATAGGGCAGGGCCGGGCCGGTCTTGAGCTTGGCGAGTTTCTCGGGGGTGGCGCGCTCGGTGGCCCGGGCGGGCATGGCGACGGCCGGGGTCGGGGCGGGGGCGGACTGGGTCTGGGCGGCGAGGCGAGCCACGCCGAGGAGCAGGGGCAGCAGGTAACGAAGCGATTTTTTCATAACACGGGAAGAGCGACGGGGGGTTTCGCTGACACGGGGTGGTGGGGTGCGAGCGGCACGGAGGAAACTCCGTTGGGGAACCGCGTGCAATCCGACCGAATGTGCGTTTGGCCGCGGCTGAGGCGAGAACAAATCGCCGGGCTCGGCCAAGAAATGTAAGTGGGATTCGGACCGCCGACAGATTCTAGTTGGCGTGAACGGATGAACCCCTATTAGCGTCCTTGCCCTACCGCTTTTGGTTACCCCGCGAAGATACCCCGTCTCCTCCGCGGGACTGCAGTCGTCACGCTCATTTCCGCCCCTTCACTCCATGTCCTGCCCTGACCCGTGCGCGGTCCATCCGCGTGCCCGTGCGGCCCAGGGCTTTCGAATCACCGCGTCACTCAAACCCGCATAACGATGTTCCATCAACTCCTGACCCCAGTCGGCAACAGCCTCGGGCTTTCATTCCTGGTCGCGGCGCTGCCGGTGATAACCATCCTCATCCTGCTGGGCGTGTTGCGCTGGCCAGCGTGGCAGGCGGCGCTGGCGGGTCTGGTCGTCGGCCTCGTGATCGCAGTCACCGCGTGGCAGATGCCGGCCGGCCTGGCGATCAACTCAGTGGCGAACGGCGCGGTCTTTGCGCTCTGGCCGGTGATGTGGATCGTGGTCGCCGCGCTGTTGCTCTACAACATCGCGGTGCGGTCGGGCCGGTTCGAGGCATTTCGAGTCTGGGTGATCACCCATCTGCCGAACGACCGCCGCGTGGTCCTGGTGGTGATTGGCTTTTGTTTCGGCGCCCTGCTGGAGGGCATCTCCGGATTCGGCACCCCGGTGGCGATCACCAGCTCATTGCTGATCCTCGTGGGCTTCCCGCCGCTTGAGGCTCTCGTGTTCGTGCTGATCTTCAACACCGCGCCGGTGGCCTTTGGCGCGCTCGGCACCCCGGTGACGGTGCTCGGCGCCGTGACGGGTCTGCCAGCCGTCACTTTGGGCAAGATGATTGGCCGCCAGCTGCCCTTCATGGCGATGATCCTGCCTTTCTATGTGATGGTACTCTACGGCGGCTGGCGCTCGGTGCGGGCACTCTGGCCCGTGCTGCTGGTGGCCGGCGGAAGTTTTGGCATTTCGCAGTACATAACCTCCAACTACCTCGACTACACACTCACTGACGTGCTGTCCTCGCTCGGCTCCCTGATCATCACGCTCCTGTTTTTGAAGAGCTGGCGCCCGGCACCCGATCCCGAATTCACAATCAAAACTGCGCCGCTAGCGGGCGCGCCCTCGGCCTCGGCCGTGCCGGCGTGGCAGGGGTGGCTGCCTTGGGTGCTCGTGTCGGCCACAGTGATCGTCTGGACCGAGCTCAAGGTGGCGGCCCACGGCCTGCAGAACATCGCCTGGCCGGGCTTGAACAATGCGATCTCGATCACGCTTTACCACGACAAGCCCTATCCCGCGGTTTGGAAATTTGAACCGCTGGGAACGGGAACGGCGATCCTGGCCGCGTGCGTGATCACGGCCGTGTTCGTCCGACTGTCGCCGGCCGCGTTCCTGAGCTGCATCGGGGAAACCTTCCGCCAGGTCTGGCTGGCGGTCGTCACGGTGATGCTCATCGTCGGCCTGGCCTACCTGATGAACTACTCGGGTCTGGCCTACACGCTGGGCCAGGGGGTGGCATCGACGGGGAAGGCTTTTGTCCTGCTGTCGCCGTTCCTCGGCTGGGTGGCCGTGATGCTCTCCGGTAGCGATTCCTCGGGCAACGCCCTGTTCGGCAACCTTCAGGTGGTCGCCGCCAAGCAGCTCAACCTCGATCCCGTGCTGTTCGCCGCCACGAATTCCTCGGGCGGCGTGATGGGCAAGATGATCTCGCCGCAGAACATCGCGACGGGCGTCTCCGTGACGAACCTGAAGGGGCAGGAAGGCGCCGTCTTCGCCCGCACTTTCGTGCACAGTATCGTGCTCACCCTCATCCTCGTGGTGCTCGTCGTGCTGCAGCAATACGTGTTCAAGGGGATGATCCCCATCGTGCCGACCACGCCCTGAGCCTGACCTGAAGCAGGGCCGGTCTTCGCCCCGCCCTGCTTCATGAAAGCCACTTCACTGAACAATATTCAAACCCTCTCCCATGCCCGCTCCCTTCCAACGTCTCGACCACATCGCCATCATCGTGCGCGACACCGATGAAGCGCTCAAATTCTACCGCGACCAGCTCGGGTTGCCCTTCCTGTTCAGCCAGGTGATGCCCGACGCGCCCATCCGGCTCACGCATCTCGACGCCGGCGGCGGGGTCCACCTGCAACTCGTGCAGCCGCTGAAGGACGATCACCCGCTGAACGCCTGGCTGCAGAAGAACGGCGAAGGCCTGCAGCACCTCTGCTTTAAGGTCGACAGCGTGGCGGAGTCGATGAAAACGCTGCCCGGCCTTGGCCTCACCGTGCGCGACAAGGCGCCGCGCTGCGGCCCGAACGGCCGCGCCTCGGCGTTCCTCGACCCGGCCGCAACGCGCGGAGTGCAGCTGGAGATCACCTCGGATCCGCAGGCCGGTTGAATTTCGCGCGGCGAATCGAGCCGGGATTCTGCAATTCATGGTTGGAGGCGCGACGTTCCCGTCGCGTCGGATGGCGCCGGGAGGTCGCCGCCCCGACATCGGCATTCCCCAGGTTCTCCTCCCGGCGCTGTCTGTAGATCGATATTCCGGCTGCCTGGGCCCGGCTCAGTGTTTCGCGAGTGCGCGGTTGAGCGCGCTGACGACGGCCTTGATCGAGGCGAGCTCGATGTTGGTGTCGATGCCCGCTCCATAAAGCGAGTGCCCGCGCTCGGTCTTGATCTGGATGTAGCTTACCGCGCGCGCCTCCGCGCCTTTGCCGAGGGAGTGCTCCGAGTAGCTCAGCACCTCGAATTTCGGCAGGGCGGTGGTGCCGAGGGCGCGGACGAACGCGTCGATCGGGCCGTTGCCCGTGCCGGTGAGCTTCTGCGCGAGGTCGTCGAGCCTGACCGATACCTCACAGTTCACCGCGCTGTCACGCTCGGTGGTCTTGAAATGCTCGAGGGTGAGCGGCGCGGTGCGCCCGAGATATTCGCGCTGAAAGACCTCGTGGATTTCCGCAGGCGTCAGCTCCGTGCCCTTCTCGTCGGCGACGTCATTGATCAGGCGGCCGATCTCCTTGTGCATGAGCTTGGGCAGCTGGAAGCCGAACTCGTTCTCAAGGACATACGCAACGCCGCCCTTGCCCGACTGGGAGTTGATGCGGATGATCGCCTTGTAACTGCGGCCGATGTCGGCGGGGTCGATCGGGATGTAGAGCACGTCCCACGGCGCGCCTGGCTTCTGCGCGGCCCACGACTTCTTGATGGCGTCCTGGTGCGAGCCGCTGAACGCGGTGAACACCAGTTCGCCGGCATAGGGCTGCCGCGGCGGCACCTCGAGGCGGGTGCAGCGCTCGTAGATCTCGCGGATCCGGTTGATGTCGCCGAAATCGAGGCCGGGATGGATGCCGTGGGTGTAGAAGTTCAGCGCGACCGTGACGATGTCGAGATTGCCGGTCCGCTCGCCGTTGCCGAAGAGCGTGCCCTCGACCCGGTCGGCACCGGCCAGCAACGCCAGCTCGGTCGCAGCGACACCGGTCCCGCGGTCGTTGTGGGTGTGGAGCGATACGATCGTGCGATCGCGCCGGGTGAGATGTGTGCACATCCACTCGATCTGGTCAGCGTGGACGTTGGGGGTGGCGTATTCCACCGTGGCGGGAAGGTTGAGGATGATCTTGTCCGTCGCGGTCGGCTGCCAGACATCAGTGACCGCCTCGCAGACCTCGAGCGCGAACTCGAGCTCGGTGCTCGTGAAGCTCTCGGGTGAGTATTCGAAGCGCATGTGGGTGCCGGCTGCAATCAGCGGCGCCGCATGCTGCTTCACCCACCGGGTTCCCTGCACGGCGATGCCCTTGATGTCGTCGCGCGAGGCCTTGAAGACGTATTCGCGCTGCTTGGGCGAGGTGGAGTTGTAGAGATGAAAGATGGCGTTTTTCGCCCCGCGCAGGGCCTCGAGGCTCCGCACGATCAGCTCCTCGCGGCACTGGCAGAGGACCTGGATGGCGACGTCGTCGGGGATGCGTTTTTCGTCGATCAGGCGGCGGCAGAAATCGAACTCGATCTGGGAGGCGGACGGAAAGCCGACCTCGATCTCCTTGAAGCCGATCTGGACGAGCAGGTCGAAGAACTCGAGCTTCTCGTCGACGCTCATGGGCTGGGCGAGGGCCTGGTTGCCATCACGCAGGTCGACGCTGCACCAGATCGGTGCGTGGGTGAAGGTGCGGTCAGGCCACTGGCGGTTGGGCAGGGCGACAGCCGGAAACGGGCGGTACTTGGTCACGGGTGCGGGTTGCATGGGAGCGGAACGACAACGGATTTCAGCGGTAAACGACGGGTGTAACGAGACATATCGGCACGCTCCCATCGAAGCGGGAGCGGAAGAAACCATCAGGCCAACGCACAACCGGCCGCTACGCGGCGCTCAGCGGTCGTGCGTATTGGTAAGTCGAAGGGCCTGGGAAGCGATGGACATCTCGGTTGGCGCAGTGAGGCAGGGCGGACCGGGGGTGTCAAGAAAGCCTCCGGCGTCGTAACCGCGTGAATTTCAACGGCGTCTTGCATGTTGTGGCTGACCTTGCCTCCATCTCTTTATCACTATGGCTGACGACCAGTCGTTCGATCTGGCTGGCTGTCTCGACCGCGTGCGCCAGCGCGATCAGGCGGCTGCGCGAGAACTCGTGGAACACCTTCACCCGCTGGTCATACGCATTGTGCGCTCCCACCTGCCCCGGCGCGTCGCGGAAGAGGATCTATCCCAGGAGATCTTCATGAAAATGTTCACGCGAATCGGCCAGTATCAGGGTGCGGTGCCCTTTCCGCACTGGGTCTCGCGCATCGCGGTGACGACCTGCATCGACCACCTGCGGGCGCAAAAGCGCCGGCCGGAGTTCCGGTGGGCCGACCTGTCGGAGAACGAGGCCGAGGTGCTCGACTCCGTGATGACGAACGAGAACGATGTGGCCGCCAACGATTCGTTCGCGGCGCACGAGCTCGTCGGAAAGCTGCTCGACCAGCTCAAACCCGACGACCGTCTGGTGATCCAGATGCTCGACCTCGAGCAGAAGACCATCGCCGAGATTTGCGCGCTCACGGGCTGGAACACCTCGCTGGTCAAAGTTCGTGCTTTTCGCGCCCGGCGCAAACTGCGTAAGCTGTTCGAAGAACTGAAACGAAAGGAACGCTCATGAATCTCTCCGATCCCCACCACCCTTGGTCCCGCCTGTCCGCCGGCGCCCGCCGTCATGTCGACGAGCGCGGTGTAGCCGCACCGTACGGTTTCGCGACCCGCGTGGCCGCGCTCGCGATGGCGACGGAGCGTGCCCGCGTTTCCCTGTTCGAGCGCTTCTCGCTGCGCGCCATGGGCGTCGCGTGCCTGTTGCTGCTCGGCAGCCTGGCCGCCAACTATTCCGCGATCAGCAATGCCTTTGCCGAGGAGCCCCTCGTTCCCGGCGACCCGGTGGCGGAGCTGCTCGACGGCAGCAGTTCCTGAGCATGGACAAAGCCTGGAAAGTCATCCTCGCCTTCGTGGTGATCTTCATGGCCGGCGCCGGCACGGGCAGCCTCATCGCGTTGCGCTATGCTCAGGCTTTCCTCCCGCAACCCCGCCAGCCGGGCATGGTCGTCCAGCAATTCGGAGTCATGCAGATGCAGCGTCTGGCCGAGCGACTGGACCTCACGGAAGAGCAGCGGGAGAAGATCAAGCCGATCGTGCAGAAGAGCGCCGCGGATCTGCGCCGCCTGAGCGCGGACAGCCAGCGTGAGACGCGCGACATCCTCACCAGCATGCACAACCAAGTGGCCGCGTTGCTGACGCCTGATCAGGTCAAGAAATTCGACCAGATGCGGCAGCGGATGAACCAGCAGTTTCAAGACCGGCCCCACTGGTCGGGAGCAGCCCCTGGCGGTCCGAACGGTCGGTCGCAGGGCCCGGGTGGACCGGGATCAGGGCAGGGTTTCCGTCAGATGCAACCGCGTCCCTACGGGCCTGATGCCACCACACCGCCGACCGCGCCGGTGGGTGCGGAATAATTAGTTGTTGCGCACCGGGAGGTGCGACGCATGTTCCGCACCGGCCAGGTGCCATGCATGGGCAGGCGCGTGAACCCCGCCAGGGCCGGAAGGCAGCAACGGTAACGACGTCCTACCAGTGCCGTGGAGTGCCTGGCCACTTTGTTTCCGCGCCCTGCGCGGAAACAATCCGCCAAAGGCCCGACGACGGCGGGTTGTTCGCCCCGTCCCTTTCTTGAGCGACGCCCCGCCCGAAATTTCAGTTGCACCGCGCCCGTTCCGCTTTGCACTAACGCGCAGTGTCCTCACCCGGTTACCAAGTCATCGCGCGCAAGTGGCGGCCCCAGACCTTCGACGACGTGGTCGGCCAGGACCACGTGGTACGGACGCTGAAGAATGCCATCGCGCGCGGCCGCATCGCCCACGCCTACCTGCTCGTCGGCCCGCGCGGCACCGGCAAGACCTCGACGGCCCGCATCTTCGCCAAGGCGCTCAACTGCACCGGCGGGCCGAAGGCCGACTTTGACGTCAACGACCCCGCCTGCGTGGCGATCGCCGACGGCTCCCACCTCGATGTGATCGAGATCGACGGCGCCTCCAACAACGGCGTCGACCAGGTGCGCGACCTCCGCGAGACCGCGCGCTACGCGCCTGCGCAGGGCAAGTTCAAGATCTACATCATCGACGAGGTGCACATGCTCTCGACGGCGGCGTTCAACGCCCTGCTCAAGACCCTCGAAGAACCGCCGCCGCACGTGAAGTTTGTCTTCGCGACCACCGAGGTGCAGAAGGTCCTGCCGACAATCCTCTCCCGCTGCCAGCGCTTCGACCTCAAGCCGATCCCGGCCGAGCTGATCGTCGAGCGGTTGAAGAAGATCGCCCTGGCCGAGAAGATCAAGGTGACCGACGCCGCCCTGGCCTGCATCGCGCGCATGGCGGACGGAGGAATGCGCGACGCGCAGTCGATCTTCGACCAGATGATTTCCTTCTGCGGCAACGAAATCGCCGAGCCGGACGTGCTCGATGTGTACGGACTGGTGGCGGCGGCGAAGGTGGCCGAGCTGGCGTCAGCCCTGGCCGCAGGGGACCACCGGAAGATCGTGGCCATTGTCGACGAGTGCGATGCGAACGGCCGCGACCTGGTGCGGCTCCTGGCCGACCTGCAGGCGCTGGTGCGCACGGTCCTGCTCGATGCGATCGCCCAGGGCGGCCGCAGCGGGCAGCTCGGCGAACCGCTGACGACCGAGCAGCTGACCC
>Ga0265319_1001677_pt1 | contig 12800 bp, 15 predicted proteins | sample 4824metaG_FD_192443 | JGI IMG/M metagenome (GOLD analysis project Ga0265319, IMG submission 192443) | Rhizosphere microbial communities from Carex aquatilis grown in University of Washington, Seatle, WA, United States - 4-8-24 metaG | ecosystem: Host-associated > Plants > Roots > Rhizosphere >...
ACACACAATCGAGATCCTCTGTGTTCGATCACACAGAGGGTGTGATAGCTCGCGGGCGTTGTGACTTCCGAACACAAGGACTTTGTCGCTGTGGTACCCCATGTAGCCGTCGCGTGTTGGTGGCGTCTGGTGGCCTGCACGCACGGGAAGCGATCGTCTGGAAATGTAAAGCGAACGCGTGGTTGCGACCCGCGGGGCCGGCGGTGGCACTTGATCCTTGAGCGCGTGCGACGCGAGCAGTGTTGGACGATGCTCTGCAGTGTGCTGCGGGCGGGGACACGTGAGCGCTCAGCTGGCGTGGCGTGTATAGTTTGATGCTTGACGGTTGCAGAGCAAGGCGCTCCGCGACGAGTACTGTCTAAGTCCGTCGCGGTAGTACTGCTTGTAGCCGTCAGGGTATTCTACCGCGGGCCCGTGTCGCGGTGCAGGAGGCCGGCGCGGTAGTTCCCTTGGAGCCGTCAAGTCTCTGGACAGCGAGACCATCGTCGCGGTGCAGCTTGCCGTTGACAAAGCAACGGAGCAGCGCTTTGGAGTCGTTATCCGGTCCTCTGGTCTCGTTCCGTGATGTCGAGGAAGCACATGGCCTCAAAGACAATGTCCTGGGAAAGGCATTCCGGGGTGTGTCTGCATGTGTGCAAGGCCGGGTCGGGTCGAGTCTCTAGCCGTTCATGTGCCAATCATGATTGGATGCTCAACCAGCCGCCGGGGCAGTTGTTTTCTGCTCGCATTTCTTTCGCAGACGAAGACGTAATGGCTGTTGTTTCGGTGCGGCTGGATCTGGTCCGCTTCAGTGCGGCTGAGCGTGACACGATGTGCAAGCTGGTGCACCAAGGGCTGCACGGGAGTGCGGTTGTTCTGTGCTCTGCAGTCGTGGCCCATCTGGTTGTGGAGTACGTTGGCTATGGTACGGTGTTTCTCGCGGGGGGCGGTTCGTGCATGTGTGGTTGGTGCGTGTAGACACGCTTCGGCAGGTGGTGCGTGACGGAGAGACGTGGTTTTGTGTCGAGGCTGACGCCACGTTCCGCGTTTGGGTGCGGTTTGAAGTCGACGTTGACGCGCAGGCGGAAGAGGAGAAGGAAAAGGGCAGAGGGTTCGAGGCCCGGATGACTCTGGACGTGGGTTCGGCAGGGCGTGTGCAGTCGTGGCGGGCTGTGCGCAGCAGTCGCGAAGAGCTGTTTGAGGGCGTCCTCGACATGACTGGTTCGACGGTGCGTCCGTTCCGTTTTGGGAAACGGAGCGTCAGCTCCGCCCGCCCAAGCTCCGGAGCCGACGGGCTCGACGTCGACGCGGAGAGCGCGACCCGGGTCCGTTTGGTGAGCACGCTGTTGGAGGTTACCCCGGGCGAGGACAAGGCAGTGGAGGAAGATGTGGATCTGGCGCGCGAAGAGGACGAGGAGTTGCAGGCGCTGTCCGAGTGGCCGCGGCCAGAGGCTCCGCCGGCGCAGGCTCGCCTGACTGCTCCGGATGACGATGGTGGTGACTCGGCTGAGTCGGCGTTCTCTGTTGTTGCAGACGGTCAGAAGTTCTGGTCGCTGCCCGGCGCGGCGCTGGGTTTGGGCGAACGGCTCTACTGGTGGCGAGGTAGTTACCAGCCGTGGAGCCGCGAGATCGCGCTCGACCGTCACGCGGACGCGGTGGCCAAGTACGAGCAGGAGCTGCACGTGTTTCACGCGAAGAAGAAGGAGCTGGCGGATCTGCTGAAGCGTCGCCGGAACAACCCTGCGAGGGGTCCGCGGCTGGCCAAGCGGCTTGTGTGGCAGCAGGCAACACTTACTACCCGTCGCGAGGTCGCGGAGAAGCGAGTGGCTGTTCGTTGCGATACGCCCGAGCGCATGCAGCTGCGTCGTTGGATTGAGCCGGAGGAGCAGGCTCCGATGATCGAGGCCAAGGAGGGCAGGCGCAAGCCGGTCAAGCGCGAAGGAGGTCCGCACGGGCCGAGGCGCAGCAAGAGGAGCAGGCATGCTGCTGCAAGTGAGGAGATGGATGCGTGCAACATGTGTGATTTGACGGCCGCAGACGCCGCACCCCGGTGGTCGGTGCGCGCGGCCGAGGGCGTGGCTCGCGACGAGGTGTCCGTCGACGATTGAGACGTGTTTTAAAAGATGATCTGTCCGATGTGTCCGAACCCGACCTTGTTGTTACGAGGTTGTTTTTACACCTTCTGGTGGAGGGGGGACGGGGGAGGTACAGGCTGCTGGCAGCCGCTGTTGCACGCGAGACGCTCTCTGGCGTTCTAGAACGATGCGCGCTGGTACTAGCAGCCAGTAGCGTCCAGTGCCGAGTGCAAGCGCGAGCCGATGGCAAACGAAAAACACTCGCCTCGACAACATAGAGAGGGCAAAGCCAGGCGCGGGGTAACAGCGCGGATCAGCGATGAATGGCTTCATACAAACGCGATGGTCAGCTCTGCGAGCGAGAGCTGTCGCGGCGGCGCTCGCGGACTGTGGCAATCCAGATGGTCCGGGTTGCAGTCTCCCGTGGCAGGAGGGCCGGAAATGGACTGAGGACTCGTCTGCACCAGGATGCATGGCGTGAAAAAGAGGCGAGTTCCACTTTATCCAAAAAAGCGCGTTTTTCTGCGCGACTGGGCAGTACGCAGAGCAGGATTCCGTCACGGTAGTACTGTTTGCGGCCGTCGGGGCGCTCGATCGCTGGCCCGTCGTCGCGGTGCAGCCGGCCGTCGCGGTAGTACTCCTTGTGGCCGTCAGCGCCCTCGACCGCTGGACCGTCTGTGCGGTGCCGGAGGCCGGCGCGGAAGTACTCCTTGTGGCCGCCAGCGTCTTCGACCGCTGGCCCGTCGTCGCGATGCAGATGACCGGCGTGATAGTACTGCTTGTGGCCGTCAGCGCACTCGATCGCTGGCCCGTCTTCGCGGTGCCGAAGGCCGCCGCGATAGTACTCCTTGCGTCCGTTGCCGTATTCGATCGCTGGCCCGTCGTCTCGGTGGAGCTTGTAGTTGACGAAGTGGCGACGCAGCGCCTGGGAGTAGTCGTCCGGGCCTCTGATCTCGCAGATGTAGTGTCGGAGCCACCTGTGCCTGAGCGCGCTGCGGGTCTGTGCTGGCACGACCAGCGGCAGCAGTGGTGGCCGGCCTCCGTGATGTCGAGGAAGCATACGACCTCGAAGATAATGTCTAGAGGCAAGCACGGCGGGAAGACGAGGTCGTCGCGCAACGCGCAGGTGTGTTTGCTGGTTCCCGCTTCGCTGTGCGAGTGGGACAAGGCTGTGGGTCCGTGGTTCGATCACGCCGACGAGTTGTGGGGACCGTTGCGTGTGGACGACTGGGAGACGACCGCTGTGTACTTGGGTGGCGTGGTCGGTCCGGACGGTCGTGATTACGCTAAGGTGTTTGTGGCGAGTTCCTGCGCGCATCGCTTGCATCGCCCGGGTGGCGATCGTCTGGGTCCGTTGCAGTTGGTGCCTCGCGGTCGTATGTTTGTGTCTCGGTGGGGCGGCGTCCGAGCCGCGCCGGGGTGTTGCGTCTGGGGCGGTTCCGGCCGTTGTGCGTACGGCGGCGGCGGCGGCGGCGCGTTGTTCGGGCTCGTCGTCGTCGGGCTCGCTGTCGGCGAGCGTGATGAACGGCGATAGCACGCTGAGCTGCTGTCCGTGCCGGGCGCGCGGTGTCGGCGTTGATGCCAAGCTGTTTGGGAGCCCGCCGTTGCGTGTGTTCGCGACGGAGGAGGCGGCCCGTGTGTTCGAGGATCTGAGGGTTCGTTGGTATGTGTTTTGGCACGGGCCGGTGCACGGCTTCGTGCTTCCGCGCGACGACCCCGAGAGTCCGGCCTTTTGTGGTGCGTACGATGCGTTGGCGAGGTCCGGCTTGCACGCGGCGGACTGGCAACGTCCGGAGTGATTGTGATTTGCGATTTAGTGCAGTTTGTCCTCGGTGGCTGCGGTCATGGTTCGTTACGCGGCGAAGCGCAAGGCCGCTGGGTTGGAGGAGCAGATCAGCAGCGCTCTGGTCGAGAACGACTATGCGACTCATCGGCGAGTCCTGGACACCCTTTTCCACTGGACGAACTCCTCTGGAGGGTGCGGTGATACTGGAGTTAACTTTGAGAGTCTGTTCCCGCTGGTTGATAACCTACCGGAGTTATTTCTCTCGTGCCTCTCGCCACAGCTCGGGCCTGACCTGGTCGTGGTCGTCTCGGAGTACGTAGCTGCCGAGCTGGCGAGTACATTGGCCCATCGACTCAAGCGCAAGCGCACATGCGCGCACAGCGGTATCTAAACTTGTGCACGGCCAGCCCTCCCTGCCCCCCGTTCAACCGCACCCACCGTATTACCTGTTCGTCTCTGGCTGCGACGGACGGAAGAGGTCGCCACCCTGGGTCCTCCATAATGCGTTCCACGCGTACCGTCCCGGGCCGCTTGCGGCGGCCTTTCAGTTTCTCTCGGTCGAGTCGGTCCGCGACTAGTAGCAGACTCGCAACGACGAACTCGACTGTCAAGAGACCCAAAGCACGGGCCTCCCTCGCGTCCCTCACCCAACACGGATTTGCTTGACACGCAGTGAACCGCAGTCGCCGTGTTGCCTGTGTGTTTCTGGCTGCGCGCAGACAAGCTGGCTATTTCGGCGGGCTGGACGCCCATGAGGCGTTGCACGCGTACCGTCGCGGGGCGGTTGCGGCGGCATTTCCGTCCCTCTCGGGCGAGTCGGTCCTGCGACTTCTCCTTGACTCGCAACGACGAGCTCGACTGTCAAGAGAGCCAAGCACGGGCCTCCCTTCGCGCGCGTCCCGAAATACGAGTTTGTTTGCCACGCAGTGAACGGTCTGGCCGCACTCGCCGTGTCGCCTGTGTATTTTTCTGGCTGCACCGAGACAAACTGGAGAGGTCGCCGGGCTGTACGCGCCATGAGGTGTTGCACGCGTACCGTCGGCATTTCCGTCCCTCTCGGGCGAGTAAGTCCCGCGACTAGTACTAGACGTAGGATTCATTCCACGTCCTGTCACGCGCTTTTGCCGTCCCCGCGGTGCTTTGCGGCGACTGCTTGCCTGGTTTGTAAAGTCAGAGACCGGTCATTCACGTAGCCAGTTCGGTCCCGTTCTCTCTCGGCATGGCCTCGAAGGCTTGTTGCAAAAAGAGCAGGCATGAGACTCCGCGCACCTGGACGCCTGCGCAACGGGCACGGTGCGCCAGGGAGCTGCAGGCGGCGCGGGAGCGATTGAGGCACACCGTGTCGACACGAGGGCTCGTCCACGTCCTGACGCTGAGCTGGTGGCTGGGTCTCCTGGACGCGACGGACACGTCATCGGTGCTGTGCACGTGCCGTTCGCTGCGCAGGACGAGCGGTCGCGCCTGGCGCGCGGTACTGAAGCAGCTCGAGCGCAGCGAAGAGGAGAACTATGTGGGCGAAGATGCCCCGGTGAGCGGTGCGGTGGACTGCCTGGAGGCCGACGAAAAGGCTGACTCCCGGAAGTTCTGGTTCAGCGGCCAGGGTTCCCGCAGCATTGTGATGGACTGCCTCGAAGCCGAGTCGGACGGTTATTGGATGTGCCACGCGCACGTTCCACGCAGGCGAGAATTCGACGATTCGATCTCGCTCAGGGCTTGGCTGCTGGAACAGACACTGCGAACGGTAGTCGAGCACCCAGGCTACCGCGTCGTCGGCCGAACCATTGATACAGCAGGCCTCTGGTTCCGCTTGAAGGCAGAGGATCTCGCGGTGGACACCTCGGATGGAGGCGACGAAGTACCGAATGGCATTTTTGTCGGACAAGACGACGACGCGTGGATGCTGAACGCTCCAACCGACCACAGCATCCATTCTCTGACGTGCAACGTCTGCGTCCACGTGGATCACGAACGACAAGAGATCCACAGGAGTCTCGTCTTACAAGATGTATCCTTGTGCCTTTGACCATGCGCCGAAACTCGTCTGCCAAGAAACCCAAGCACGGGCCTCCCTCACGTCCCTCACCAAACACGAGTTTGCTTGACACGCAGTGAACCGCACTCGCCGCGTTGCCTGTGTGTTTCTGGCTGCGCCAAGACAAGCTGGAGAGGTCGCCGGGCTGGACGTACCCATGAGGGGTTGCACGCGTACCGTCCCGGGGCGCTTGCGGCGGCGTTTCCGTCCCTCTCGGGGCAAGTAAGTCCTGCGACTAGTTACTGATTCGCAACGACGACTTTTCTGGAAGGGGAACCTAAAATCCCCGGTTAAAAGGCGTAAGGATGCACGTCCGGGAGCGTGTCGGCCGTGGGCTGCGCCTGTTCGTCCACGAGGGTGTAGCTTCTAAACCAAACTCTAGAAGATGTACATCGAAACGCTTCAACCTCCCGGGTCGCCGCGTTCCAACCAACCCAAACCGTTTTGCACGCACACCCTCCCGGGGCGTTGGCGGTGAGCGAATCCCCAAAAGGTACAATTCACATTTCATCGAAAGCACATCTCTCGAGACGAATGAGCTCTCCCCCTATCGAAGGTCTGCCCACGGTTGAGAGTAAGGATGTGTTGCTCCGCTACAACAAGCCCTCTCTGCGACCTCTCACGAAATCGGTGAATGCGTCGCGGTTGGACGGCATCCGCGGTCTGGTCGTCCGATCCGACTTGGGCAAGGATGTGGCGCGTCCCTTGCGCATGTTCCTGGCGCAATTGCTGGCGTCGGAACCCTCCGTGCGCGTCCTTCTCGTCAGCCACCGCCGCGTCTCGGCCACGATGCGGTGGGCCCGGGCGCTCGGGTTTGTCTCGCCCAGCCAGCACGGCGACTCGGACTTTGCCAAGCCGCTGCTGGTGATCCTGTACCAGTCGCTGGTCGAGCTGGTAGGCTGCGCATCGGCATTTGACTATGTCATCCTCGACGAAGCCGAGGCGACGGCGACGGACATCACAGCCCCACTCCTCTTTGTCATGGAGTTGAATACCCAAATATTGGATATGGTGTTGCGTCATTGGCAGCCCTTTGTCATCGCGATGTGCGCGGACGCCGGCGAACGCACGCTCTCGCTGCTACGCGGGCGCGCCGGAGATAGACTGCGCGTCGAGGTCAACGAGCACCGTTCGAGATGGTTGCAGGCTCACATCATCGACGAGATGCTGCCGTTCATGCAACGCATCAAGCGGGATCTCGAGGCTGGCCGGCGGCTGGCCGTTTGTCTGAATTCAGCGGACCAAGGGTTTCAGCTGCTGGACTGGCTCCAAAAGAACACGAGTGCAGCACTCGTTTTGCGGGCAGGGAACGAGCTGAAGACCGAGAACACGACAGCCCTACAGGTCCGCTATTCCTTCTACCACAATGGGACCGCCGACGAGAAGGCTCAAAAGCGGGTTGCAAACGAGCTTGCCGATCTCGATACGGCATGGGCGCCTCTAGATCTGTTGTTGTTTACCAGCGACGCCCCATGCACGGGGAGCTTTGATGTGAGTAAGCATTTCCACTCGACGTACCTGCTCGCCTGTCCAGCGGGTGCACACGCTCGCCTGTTGGTCGAGGCGATGTCCCGCATCACGGGCAACGAGACGGGCGACGTTTGGGTCCATGTCGTGGACGGCGCCGGTAGCACAGACGTGCCCGCGGTGCGCACCCATGCGGAGCTGGTTCGCGCCCTCTTGGATGGCAGTAATTGCTTGCGCCCGCACGAGCGGACTCTCGTGTCGCGCAGCACGAAGAAATGCGGGCGCTATTGCTACGAGACCTCGCCCAGCTGGGTTCTCGACGCCTTGGCACACAACAAGCTAGAGGAGGCGCTGTCCAGCCAGAACTACGGCCAACAGATACGCGAGCGTCTGAGGACTCTGGGCTACCAGGTCTCGGAGACCGTTTCCCATAACGAGTGCGGCTAGCAGACCGCTCTTCGCGATCACATGAATGAAATGTACGTTGCTCCAAGAAGTGCTTCGCGGTCCCGCGCATATCACGCTCGCCATCAGTGCGGCTGCATAGGGCGTTACCAATTCGCATGCACGTTCGAACTGCACCAAAACGTCAAACGGGTGCAGATTCTGAAGCGTGGTGCGGTCCTCACCCGCAGAAACGTGTCTCCGATGAGACTCACGCATGGGGATCTGTGGTCCTTCAATGAGCCAGGCGATCGATCCAGACGAAGGCCGTTTTTACGAATCGGCTAAGACTGTTAGTGCAGCAGTTCAGCTATTGTCATCCGATGCCGGGATCGCGGCTGCAAGAGGGCACTCTCCATGCTCGGGGGCCGCGTCCGCGTCCACGCGCAGACACTGAGGCGTGATTGATGGTGGCAGAGGCCCGAGCGGAGTCGCGGCACAGAAGAGAGAGGAACGCGCAATGTCGAGCGCCGTCCTTCCTTCGTGAATCGGCTTGAAGGTCAACTTCTTTCTGGGCGGCCTGCGCTCCTCCTGGTCGGATGGTTGGTCGTCGTCCTCCTGCCGCTTTCGCTTCTTCTTGTGGGACTTGGGTGGTTCGGTGGATTGGTCCACACGGAAGGCTGCCCCGCAGGACTGCACCGCGATGCGGTCGACGAGCGTCCACGGCGAGGCTTTGACGCCGGGCTTCGACTTCCGTTCGACGGCGCAGACCTGAGCGGCACGGTTGACGGCCTGGACGACGTTGGGATCGAGCAGAGTTTCGCTCGGAACCGATGTCTCCGTATCCAACGGTCCCGTGAGTCCCAGAGCGCCTGTCAAAGCGTCCCATGAAGCCCGCTTGAGCGACAGCAGCTTGCTGGTTTCAGGCAAGAGCACACCCGCGCTGTGCAGCTGTGCATGTTGGCCCATGAGCGCCGCAAGCTGTGACGTCGGCGCGTTGCCGGTCGGCGGTCGTGCTTGGCACCGCGCGATGAGATGTGTCTCTGTGGTGAAGAGGTCGCTCGCGGCCAAGGACCTCAGGCAGGACTCCACGACGTGTATGCGGTCGGCCTTGTTGTGCAAGGCGCGGTAGTGCGCCGCTGTGACCGGCGTGGCGTAGCACGCCTGGTGGAAAGCCTTTTTGGCGGCCCACTGCATGGGCTCGGACCGATCGCCGAGCCCGCGTTTGATATCCTTGGCCTGCTCCAACGTGATGATGGGTGCGGCGTCGAAGGCCGCAGCGTCCGCGCGACGCACCGTATCAGTCGCCTCGCGTGAAGCCTTTCGCATGGCCTCCACGTCTTCCGTGGCGAGTTCGCGGCGGTAGCAATGCACGCTCCAGCCGTGCGCGAGGAACTGGTCGACGGTCATGCCATAATAGTCCTTGGCGGCACAGTCCATCTCCATTCGGTTATGGACGAGCACGTCCAGCATCCAACCCTGAGTCGCGATCCAGGTGAAGTCTGCGTCGCGCTCGACGCCGAGCGCCAGCTGGGGATCGACCAGGTTCAGCTGCCAGACCATCTCACGCTCGTGGCGCTTCAGGAGCCGTGCGTTCGAACGCAGTTCCTTTTTGACGCGCTCGAACCCCAAGGTGGACTGGTAGCAGTCGGCCGGCAGGCGCCGCGACACGGGTGCGTCGACGAACATGATGACTTGGAGTGTCTTGTTCTTGCGCGGGCGGCATATCATCTGACAGTTCACGCGGGGTGGCGTGCTGAGCCGGCTGGCATAGGCGAAAACGCAATCAAAGTGCCCGTCGACGTCAAAGCTTATTCCGCACGACACCTTGCTGGTGTAGATGACGAGCTGGAGCCGTTTCCAGGCCGAGTCGACGTCTGCGAAGTCACGGAGACACCGTTTGTTGTCCATGTCGCCGTGGTAGAAGAAGTAGTTGACCAATCGTGGTTTGTTTGCTTGGTCGACCTCCGCTGCCGATTCATCGGTCGGTGTCCGACCCTCGTCCTGGCCATCGCCCGGCTGCAGTTCGTGGTCGCTCAATGTCAGACGCTCTGACTTCTTGAGGAACTCTGCTAGCTCTTTGCCCTCTCTGACGGTGTTGGTGCAAACTGCGATGTTCTCGCCATTGATCAACCTCTCCAACAGCATCTGTCGCCAGAGCCCGTGACCGTCCACCAACACAACCTCCTTACGGAGTCCGACGTGCTGGTTGACTTCGGTCCAGACCCTGTCTTCGCCGCCCATGATGCTGTGCAGCAACGACAGGCCTCTGGTGCCGGCGTCGGCGCACAACGCGATGACCGCGAGCTTGCACGTCGCAAGGAGCAACTGCAACGTGTTCGCGTTGGACACGACAGAGACACCGTTGGTAGGTGCCGAGACGTTGGTGAGGGTAGCCTCGAATTCGTCGAGGATGATGTAGTCGAAGCGCTTGGCGTTGCCTGCCGTGATGATCCGGTTGAGCGACTCGTACTGGATGATGAGTCGAGGCGACTGGAAGACTGCGTCGGCATTGTCGCGGTCTCGCTTGGCCTCTCCGTGTGCGTCCCGCACCGGCTCAAGCTCATTGCGACCGGCCAACTCGCCGTCCTCCGAATCGGCCGTACCGCGATCTTCGTAGTGGCGGAAGCCCAGGCTCCGCGCCCACTTGCTATAGGCCGCCGCTAGAGTCTTGCGATGGCAGAAGATGCCTACGCGCAGCGTGGGATCCCGCGCGACCTCGTCGGCCAAGAAAGTGGCTAGACCGACGGTCTTGCGCGTGTCCATAGCTGATCGTATCAGCACTGCCTTGCACCGTTGGCCGCGAGCGGCCGCGACAGCGTCGGCGAGTGGACGCATGTGTTCGGCGGTGTAGACGTGCCCGAATCCCTCGCGTTTCGCCGCCTGCAGCACCATATCCCCGTCAACGCGATTGCGCTGGAAGCGCAGGCCCTGGACGTAACCGTAGGGCACAGCAGTGGTACCCATGGCCTTGCAGGCGTCGCGCGCAGACAAGCATTTGTAGCGCACCTGGCCCGTGAAGACGTCGACTGCCAGGCACGCGTTGTTGGACGAGTGAACGGCACCGCTGATGCACTTGCGCTCGCCGACTGTCGCTAGCTGGTACAGAACGAAGTGGCGCTCGGGCACACTCGAGATGACCGCGCCGACGACGGAGCGCTCGTCGCCGGCGGCGCGAACCAGTGCCTGCAAGCGCACACGCAGCGCTGCCTCCTGGTCCGTCTCGGGCCCTCTGCTGATTCGAGGCGGTCGTCGCGGGAGGCCGCTACCGCTGCCCGCGCGTTTCGCGTCGCGTCCGCCAACGGCAGGGCGCAGAAAGTCAGACAGCATGTCGACCGTTATGCGTTGCGCGTGCGCTGCAGTGACGTTGTTGACGTTCGTGATGACGTACTGCGCAGCAGTCTCTGGAGTCAAGCCACCCATGTGGATGTGGTTGAACGGCTTGCCGTCACGATCGCTGGTCAGAGGCCACAGCGCAGTCTGCAGCGACTTTCTGTCCTGGGCGAGGCGCGACTCTTTGGTGCTCCACACGCCCACCAGGTCCTCGGGCTTGCTCGAACCCACCAAGCGCATCGCCCGGTTGCGACTGTAGACCCCGAAGTCGACGATCCGCTTGTCTTCGCCCTTGTCGAGGTAGCGCCACAGTGCAGGGCCATCCGCATCTCCTTGGGCGAGCCCGTCAAAGATGAGGCCGCCTAGGTCGTGACACAAGGCTTTCCTGACTTGGGCGTTCTCCAGCACTAGACCGTGGTAGATGAAGTGGTAGCTGTGCTTGAGGTTTCTGCCCTCTTTTTTCGTGCGGGTACTGATGGCTATCGCCAGCAGAGGCAGCACAAAAACGTGACCGCAGGCCTTGCAGAGCTCAGCTAGCCATAGCAGCGCCAGCTCGAAACGACGCTGCCATGTCGAGTCATCCTTCGACAGCTCGTACTCTACGTCGGCGTAGAGGAACGACGGCTGGTCTTCATGTATGAGCTCGTACAGCGTCCTGCACTGCAACGGCAGCTTCTTTTCGTCGCAGTACTTGCCCAGGAACGTCTCGATGTCGACCTCGTGACCGAACTCGTAATTGCCGTGCTTGAAGAAGAACATGTGGCCGTGGCGGGCGGCGCTCTGGAAGGCGTGTCGCTGGAGGCCGCCCTCGTCCTTTTTGCCACCTTTCGGGCTGCTGAAGAGCTGAAAGCAGCCACGCCGAATGGTCGGAAAGCTGACGGGCTGCATAGGCGAGAAAAGGATGTGATGTGATTGGCGATTGCGCTCGCACGTGAATGGACACACGGGATGGCTCTCAGTGAACGGACCCGGTGGCTCTTCATCCCTCGCTGTACTTGAGATGGTTCGGCCTTTCGCAGACTCAAGCTCTCAGTGGGCAAGGACGAGAACACGCGTCAGAAATCCGCTCGATACATCACAGTGTTGAACTGCATGCAGCTCCCTGGCCTCGCCGGCTTCAAACCGTAGGAAAACGCAGTGCTGCCCGGGCCCGCCGTACATCGCTCCAAGAATATTACCCCAGTAATCATATATATTTCTGACAGTACAATCGAATCGTTCAGTGACGCAAATTCCACAGTCACAATCCAAGAGCATGGCCGGTTGGACCGGCCATTTTTTACTTTCGCGAGAAACGCTCGAATCCGGTGTCAGATGATTATTCTAAAAAATAGTCGAATTTCACAGTCACGACAAAGCCATGCGACTTTTTAAAGCCCATTACGACTTTTAGTACTGTACCTATATGCACCACTGGGGGGGAGGTCCTCGTTGTCTCTTTTTAGGCAACTTTCCCCCCCACTCTCCCCCCCAGGGGCGTACTCTGCCTCTTCCTCCCCCCCCTTCCCCCTCTCCTCCCCCCTGTACCGTGCTATAAATAGTACGGTGCAGATGCCATAGGCCGCGATAGCGGCCCCTTTGTGTCGGTCGACGGTGAGGAGAGCTGAGGGAGGGGGAGGGGTGCTCCACGGGGGGGGAGAGTTGGGGGGAAAGTTGCCTAAAAAGAGACAACGAGGACCTCCCCCCCAGTGGTGCATATAGGTACAGTACTAAAAGTCGTAATGGGCTTTAAAAAGTCGCATGG
>Ga0265319_1001678_pt1 | contig 12796 bp, 10 predicted proteins | sample 4824metaG_FD_192443 | JGI IMG/M metagenome (GOLD analysis project Ga0265319, IMG submission 192443) | Rhizosphere microbial communities from Carex aquatilis grown in University of Washington, Seatle, WA, United States - 4-8-24 metaG | ecosystem: Host-associated > Plants > Roots > Rhizosphere >...
TCTCCCGGCCGACCCAAGACGTTGACCTGTTCACCAACGAGGAGGCCGGGGTCGAGGCGGCGGCCGGCTCCGTGGAGGCCGCGCTGCGGAACGCCGGGTTCGAAACGGAGCGCGAGGACACGGCCGCCGGCCTTTCCGAGATGTTCGAGGGAATGGACGACGGCCTGGCCGAGTGGACGGTCACCGCATCCGACGGGCAGCAGATCATGCTCCAGATGGCCTATTTCGACCGGACGAGGCAGCCGGTGACGATGGACGTCGGGCCGGTCCTCAGCCTTGAGGACGTGGTGGGCGGCAAGGTGTGCGCGCTGGCCGGGCGAGCCGAGCCGCGCGACTACATCGACACGGCCGCGGCACTCAAGCGCTACAGCATCCGCGACGCTATCGGCCTGGCCCGCCGGCTGGATCCCGGCCTGGAAGACCGCGACTTCGCGGATGCCGCCCGGCGGCTCGACCAGTGGGGGGACGGCATCTTCGCCCCCTTCGGCCTCAGCCCCGCGGACGTCGCGGCGCTCCGTGAGGCGTTCAGGGACTGGCCGCGCTGAAGGCCGTCGCCGGCACTCCGGCCCCCGCTCGTGGCTCGCGGTGACCGGAGTGACCGGCCGGGGTTAGCCGCCGATGGTGGGCGTGCCGGACCCGATCGCCATCGCGAAGACGTGCAGCGCGGTGATCCCGTTGCCGGCGCCTGCGCTCACCGTCGGCAGCGTGACCGAGGCCACCGTCTTGCCGGCCTGCAGCGGCACCGACGCGAAGTAGATGCTCACCGGGTGCGGTGTCTGCGTGCTGCTGGAGAAGTTCCAGGTTGTCGTGGTGGTGGCGACCTCGTCGCCGGCCACCGGGGCGTTGTTGTACCAGTCCGACATGACCAGGCTGTAGGACTGTGTGGTGCCGTCGGTGTAGGTGATCGTCCCGGTCCCGCTCGCCGCACCGAACGCGCCGGCGCCGAGGAAGCCGAGGTCAGTCCCCGACCCGGTCACGTCGATCGTCTGCCCGTCGGCGACCACGTTGTTGTCGGTGCCGACGGCGGAGGGCCAGGTAAATCTGGTCCCGCCGAATGTGGCTTGACCGCCCGCGGCAAGCGGGGCTGGCGTGCCCGCGGCCAGTCCCTGAGCGGAGAAGCTGTCCCCGGTGCCGTCGAAGTTGCCCGGCGCGGGGTCGGCGTTGTCGGTGATCCCGACGTTGTTGTAGGCGGCGGCGAGCGAGGAGTACGGAACTCCGGTGGTCGGCGTCCCGGTTCCGGTGGCCATCGCGAAGATGTGCATCGCGGTGGTACCTCCCGCGTTGTTGAGCACCGGCAGCGTGACCGACGACACCTGCTTGCCCTGCTGCAGCGGCACCGACGCGAAGTAGACGCTCACCGGGTGCGCGGTCTGCGTGCTGCTGGTGAAGTTCCAGCTCGTGGTGGTGGTCAGGAGCTGGTCGCCGACCGCGGGACTGTTGGCGTACCAGTCCGCCAGGTTGAGGTTGAACGACTGGCTGCTGCCGTCGCTGTAGTTCACGGTGACCTCGCCGCTCGCGGTGCCGTTCTGGCTGGCGCCGAGGAACCCGAGGTCGGTTCCCGTCCCGGACAGCGCGACGGTCTGACCGCCGGTCACCACGTTGTCCGGGCTCCCGGCCGCGGCCGGGGGCCAGGCGAACGTGGTGCCGCCGATCGTGACCTTACTGCCGGGGGTCAGCGCGTTTGGCGTGCCCGCGGCCAGCGCCTGGGCGGAGTAGCTGTCGCCGCCCCCGTCGTAGTTGGCCGCCGCCACGTCGGCGTTGTCGCTGATCCCGGTGTTGTTGTACGCAGCGGTCAGCGAGGAGTACGGGACGGTCACGGTGGCCGACGCCTTCGTGGTGACGTTGGAGTTGCCCGCCGTAGGCGCGACCGCGAGCTGCAGCGTGTCCGTGCCTGGCGCGGCATTGGCCGGCGCGGTCACGGTGAAGTGCTCGGTAACGGTCTGCCCGGGTGCGATGGTGACTGGCGCAGAGTTGCTGACGGTCCAGCCGTCCGGCGCCTTGAGCGTGAACCGCGCCTGCGGCATCGCGTAGTCACCGTTGTTGACCAGGGTGGCGGTCACCCGGGCGGGGGTGCCCGGTGTCACCGTGACCGGCGCGCTCACGGTAGCGTAGCGGGCCCCGATCGTGCGGTCGACCGTGAAGCTGCCGTGCAGCGGCAGGTTGGCCAAGGCCGAGGAGTCGCCGACGTAGACGCCGAACCTGCCGTCAGGCAGCACCCAGCCGTTGGCGGCATCGTTCCAGTAGGAAAGGTCGTTGCCGGACAGCGTGAAGTGCACGGCGGCCGACTGCCCCGGTCGCAGCGTGACCTTCTGGAACCCCTTGAGCTGGCGCGGCGGCTCGCCGCTTGCGGCCGGGTCGTCCAGGTACAGCTGGGCCACGTCGGAGCCGGTCACCTTGCCGGTGTTGGTGACCACGGCGGACACCGTCACCTGGTTGCCCGACTGCCCGTTGCAGCCGCACGCGGGCGTTCCCGGGTTTGACGTCCCGTTCTGGACCTGCCCCGGGCTGACGCTCAGGTGGCTGTAGCCGAACGTCGTGTAGGACAGGCCATACCCGAACGGGAACAGCGGAGTCTCATTGTTCGCGTCGTAGTAGCGGTACCCGACGTCGATGCCCTCGGAGTACTGCACCTCGCCGCCGGTCCCGGGGAACTGGCCCGCAGTGGAGGCGGGCACCTGCGAGAGGCTGGCCGGGAAGGTGACCGGCAGGTGGCCGCCCGGGTCAGTCTGGCCGAACAGCACCGCGGCAAGCGCCGTGCCGTTGCTCTCGCCCGGGTACCAGGCGTCAACAACCGAGGCGACCTGGCTGAGCCAGGGCATGGCCACCGGCGCGCCCGCGTCCACGACCACGACCGTGTGCGGGTTAGCCGCCGCCACGGCCGAAATCAGCTCGTTCTGCGCGGACGGCAGGTTCAGCGCGGCGCGGTCCGCCGCCTCGGACTCGGTGTCATCGGACACGACGACCACCGCGGTGGCGGCCGACTTTGCCGCGGCGACCGCCGACGCGATACCCGGCGCCAGGTCGGACGGGGTTGCCCAGCTCAGCGCCGCGGAAGGACCGCTGCCGGAAATCGACAGCTTGTAGGTCTGGCCGGCCGTCAGGTCCACGCTCACCGAGTAGGTCGAGACCGGCGGGGTGCCCGGGTTGGCGAGGATCTCCTTGCCGTCCAGGTACAGGTAGGTCGCGTTGTACGAGCCCGGGTTCTGGAATGCGAGCACGTAGGTGCCTGTCTCCGGGGCGGTCAGCGTGCCTGCGTAGCTGCCGCCGTAGCCGGTCGGCGCGTAGGCAGGGCTCAGGTCGGTGGCCGGGATCGCCGACAATGACGTGTCCGTGGGCAGGCCCTGCACGTAGTTCACCGTGGTCCCCGTCCCGGCCGCGGCCTGGATGCCCTGGAGCGGAGTCACGGTGAACGGAGACGTCACGTACGCGCTGCCGCCGCCGGTGTCGGTCGGTGCGGCGGAGGCGGCCGGGCCGATCACCGCCACCGTGCCGCCGCCATTCGCCGCCAGCGGCAGCGTGCCGCGGCCGTTCTTCAGCAGCACCGTGCCCGCCTCGGCGACCGCGGTGGAGACGGCCTGGTCCGCGGCGGTGGTGACGGTCGCGCTTGTCGTCCCGGTCGGCGGGTTGTTGAACTCGTTGAACTTGAACATCTCGGTCAGGATGCGGCTGACCATGTCGTTGAGCGTGGCCATGGAGACCTGGTCGTCCTGCACGGCCGATTCCAGCGCGGAACCGTAGAACTGCGGCGCGGGCATCTCCTGGTCCATGCCCGCGTCGGCGGACTGCACCGTGGAGTGGGTGGCCTGGTAGTCAGAGGTTACGAAGCCGGGATAGGCCCAATTCTGATCCAGGGTGGTCTGCATCAGGTACTGGTTCTGGCAGGCGGCCTGGCCGTTGATGGTGCTGTAGGCGCACATGACCGACGACGCGCGGGCCTGCGTCGTCCCGGCATAGAACGCGGGCAGGTAGATCTCCTGCAGCGCCCGGGTGCTCACGATCGCGTTGTCGGCCGGGGAGTTCCTGTTCGTTTCCTGGTTGTAGACGGCCAGGTGCTTGATCTGCGCCATCTCGTTCTGGCTCTGCACGCCGTTGATGTCGGCGACCGCCAGCGCGGAGTTCAGGTACGGGTCCTCGGTGTAGGCCTCGAACGACCGTCCCCAGCGCGGATCGCGGTCGATGTTCACCGTCGGCCCGAGGTCGACCATGGCGCCCTTGGCCCGCTCTTCCGAGCCGACGACCTGCCCGTACTGGTAAGCAAGGGGCGTGTCGAAGGAGGCCGCCAGGGAAGCGGCGGAGGGCATCTGGGTCACGCCGGTCAGGCCGTCGCCCACGCCGACCGGGCCGTCTTCCTCGCCGATGCCCGGGATGCACAGGCTCGGGACCGGGGCGATGTAGAAGACGTACGGCTCGCTGAACCCGGCCCCGGTGACCATGTTGATCTTGTCGGCCAGGGTCAGCTGCGCCATCAGCAGCGACACCCGCTGCGACACTGGCAGCGACTGATTGAGCCAGGGGCAGGCAGCTGTGTCGGCGGAGGTCCTGGCGGCTCCCCCGGCCTGGGCGGCCGTGCCCGCGGCGGGAGCCGCGAGTGCGGCCGCCGGCAGTGCCAGTACGGCAGCGGCCGTCACCGCAATCCTGATCAACCAGCGCTTTCTCACTCCGGGGAACGGATTCACGACGCCTCCGATTACTGCTCGGCAGCCTGATGACATCGTGAGTAGTGAAACTCCGCCCAGGAAAGGGGACAATAGCAAACAGCATTGAAACATGTTTCACACCGTTAAAAACTGTTAACAGCGTGCGACACGGCGTGGCCGGGCCGCGCCTGCCTGGGGAGATGGCATCTTCGCCCCCTTCGGCCTCAGCCCCGCGGACGTCGCGGCGCTCCGTGAGGCGTACCTGAAGCGGGCGGGTTACCGGGGAGCCGGCGGGCGAACGCGGGCGGAGGTGGCGTAATCTACGTGCGGGCCGACACTGAGGACGGGACGGAAGCGGGATGTACAAGCCGAGCCAGGAAGCACTCAACCTGCACGCGGCGGACGTCGCGGAGGCGGCGGAGCGCGGGAAGCTGCTTGACGCCGCGCGCGCCGCGGACGTGGCGCTGCGCGAGGCCGAGGCCGGGCGGGCCCAGGTCAGCGAGGTGCACCGGCTGGCCATGGAGCTTGACGCCGCGCTGACCGCCGCCATGCGCGCCGCCTACGCCGCGCAGCGCGCCGAGATCGGCCCGCGCGGCTACGAGGACCGGATCTTCCATCGCAAGGCCAAGGCGAAGCCGGCCGTCCACGCGCTCACCGCCGAGGCCGAGCGGCTGCTGACGCTCCGCGAGAACCACCGGCTCAACCACATCCCCGAGGTCCCGCGCGTTCCGGCGGTCTGACCGACCCGGTTCCGCCGGCGCCGCCTGCCGCCCCCGGACGGCGCCTGGTAACCGGACCGCCGCGTAATGGAGCGAATGGTCCGGTGCGTTCGGTAGGATTCTGGGCAGCCGCCCCGTGACGGTCACTTTTGGCCGGTGGTCTGAACCAATGGAACCGCTTGACCGTGTCAACATTTGGGAAATCTCTGTTTAACGCGTCGGCAAGTCGCTTGCACTCACCGGCGCGGCGGGGCAAAGTTAAGTTAAGTGGTCTAGGCCACTTGGTGGGGATTTGGGGAGCAACTGGTTGCTGCGCATCGTCGCGCAGCAGCGCGACCGTCCGGGCCAGGTGACGTGAGGCTGTGGACTAATGAAGAAAGCCAGGAGGCACTGACATGTGCCCGCACGTTCCGCCCTGTCCGGACGCTTCGGCGCCGGACCGTGAGGCGGCGCACACGATCGCAAGCCACCCGGAGCAGGGCTGGTCCCTGCTTTGCAACGGCGTCGTGATCTTCGATGATACCGGTGAGCTGCTGCCCAACGGGCGAATGATCGCACCGCACCGGCCCACCGACCACCACGCGCCGGCCGCCTAAGGGCCGGCTGGGCAACGGGGAACTCACCCGCAGCCCGCGCGCCAAGGGGGCGGCGGTACTGCGGTCCGGCAGCAGCCGGGAGCTCAGTTAGGCAACCGGGGCGTCAGCGGGTCTGGGGTAGTCCCTCCGGGGAAAGCAGAACGCAGGGTCGTCCCCATCGAAGACAGCAGCCAGGCGGTCACGGCATCGCCGATCGCCGCCGGGCGCTTCGACAGGGCATGCGTCTCTTCCGGCAGGATGACGACCTTAGTCATCTCGTCCGGTTCCGGAACGCCGAACGGGTCTCGGGCGCCGTTAATGACCAGCACGCTGGCTCCGGCACCGCGCAGTTCCGCGTCCCGTGACTTCTCCGGCTGACCAGGCGGGTGCAGCGGGAACGCCAGCGCGATGACGCCCGCCGCGCCGACGGCGCGGGCGGTGCGGCACGTGACCCGTGCCCCGTTCGACCGGCCGCACTGGACCAACGGCAGCGGCGCGTCCCCGGCGGTCTCCCGGCGCAGCACGCCGACCAACTCTGCCCAGGCGGAATCCTGCTTCTCCGCGGAGCCGGGCGCCCGCCCGCCCCGCACCCGGTAGGGCTGAGTGACCAGCGCGGTCACCGCGCCGAGCGCCCGGCCCGCGTCGCGGACCGCCAGCACGTCGCGGGTGTCCGGCGTGCCGCCCGCGCCGTGCGTGAGCACCAGCAGGAAGGCCGGCCGGTCCGGCCGCTCAAGCGCTACCCAGGCCGGCCCGGCCGCCGTCATGATCTCGTCCACCTGACGCACCGTAGCGCTGCCCAGCGTCACCGGGCCGGGCGGGGGCACCGCCGCCGCGTCTCGCCGTGCATTGTGCACTGCAAGAAGATTTACGTCCCGTTATCTAGCAATTACTTTCCGCATTGCTACGATATAGATTCAGATAGCTACATACAGTGATGTGGTCGGGGCGAGAATGGCGGTGCCGGGATGACAGTGCACGAGCGTACCCAGGTCGGGATCGTGGGAGCCGGGCCTGCGGGCCTGCTTCTCTCGCACCTGCTTGCCCTCGGCGGCATTGACTCGGTGTGCGTGGAGAACCGTAGCCGGGCGTACTGCGAAACGCGGCAGCGGGCCGGCATGCTGGAATCGACCACGGTCGAGCTGCTCCGCGATACCGGGCTCGGCACCCGGCTGGACGCCGAGGGCCTTGAGCATGACGGCATCTACGTGCAGTTCGACGGTGAACGGCATCACCTGAACTTCCGCGAGCTGGCCGGCGGCCGGTGGGTCACCATCTACGCGCAGACCGAGATCGTCAAGGACATCATCGCCGCCCGCACGGCGGCGGGCGCCGCCCTCGAGTTCGAGGTCAGCGGCACCGCGGTGAGCGCCCTCGACACCGCGCGCCCGGTGCTCTCCTACACCGACGCGCGCGGGATGAGGCACGTGGTCACCTGCGACGTCATCGCCGGCTGCGACGGCTTCCACGGCATCACCCGCCGCTCGATCCCGGCCGGCGGGCTGACCATGCTCGCCGAGCGCTCGTACCCGTACGCCTGGCTTGGCATCCTGGCCGCCGCCCCGCCGTCCACCGACGAGGTCATCTACTGCCGGCACGACACCGGGTTCGCGCTGCACAGCATGCGCACCCCGGAGGTTGGCAGGCTCTACCTCCAGGTGCCGGCCGACGAGGACATCGCCCGGTGGCCCGACGAGCGGATCTGGACGGAGCTCGACACCCGGTTCGCGCTGCCCGGCTGGTCGCTGACCGAGGGCCCGGTGCTGCAGAAGTCCATCACGCCGATGCGGTCCTTCGTCGCCGCCCCCATGCGCTACGGGAACCTGTTCCTGGCCGGCGACGCGGCGCACATCGTGCCGCCCACCGGCGCGAAGGGCCTCAACCTCGCGGTCGCCGACGTCACGGCCCTGGCGACCGCACTCATCAAGCTCATCCGCGACGGTGACGCCGAGCTCGCGGCCGCCTACTCCGACTACTGCCTGGAGCGGGTCTGGCGGTCCACCCACCTGTCCTGGTGGATGACGTCCATGCTGCACATCGCCCCGGACCAGGACCAGTTCGAGTCCGAGCTGCAGCTCGCCCAGCTGCGCCACCTGGTCAGCTCGCGGACCGCCGCCGCCGCGCTCGCCGAGACCTACACCGGCTACCGCCCGCTCCGCTTCGACCCGTCCACCCGCCTGGACGCCGCCCGCCTCTGGTCCTCGGTCGCGTAGTGCACCTGCCCGTAATGTCGGGGGTGTTGTCCCGGCGTTCGTGCGGGCTCCTCGCGTTGCCGCGAGCGACTCCCCGTGTCGCCGCCGTTGCCGGACGGCGGTGTGGGGCGGGCCGGTGCCGGCCAGGTGCCTGCGGTTTTCGGCCGTGATGGGGGCCTGCGCCGCGGGTCACGCCGCGCGGGGTGCACACCGGGCAGGTGGGCTCCCGTGCGACGGTGCGTGATCCCCGCCCCGGCTGGGACTTCGGGGATGATGCCGCCGCCCGGTCCCCGGGCGGCGATGCTGGCGGCCGCGACCAGGTCGCGGTGCCCGCCCTGCCCGCAGTGCGGGCAGGTGAAGTTCCGGCCCGCGGGCTTGGGGACCCGCCGGGCGCAGTTGGGGCAGGTGGAGGAGGTGCCCCGCTCGTCGGCCAGGTTCACGCTGATCCCGGCGGCCTCCGCCTTGTCCGACAGCACGCGGATCAGGTGCCCGACCCGCCAGTCCCGGGTCCGCTGATTGTGCCGCCGTCCCGCCTTCAGGTTCAGGACGCCGCGGGGGTCCCCGACCACCAGGGTCCCGACCCGGTTGTCCACGGCCCAGGAGATGACCTGTTTTGCGGCCTCGTGCTGGGCCTGCCGGACCCGGCGGGCGTGCCGGGCCTGCGTCTTGCGCTCGGTCCTGCGGTGCTTGCGCCACCGCCGCGACCCCCGCTGCCCCGGCTTCGGGGCCCGGGCAGCCGCGGCCCGGGAGCGGCCCTTGCGGTCGCGCAGCTGCTGCCGACACTCGGCCCGGACAGCCCGCCCGGACACCAGCAACCCCTGTCCCTCCGGCCCGGCGGCGGCGTAGGGGTGGATGATGCCCAGGTCAACCCCCGCGATCCTGGCGGGATCCGGCTCGTGCCCGGGCGGGTAGACGGCGACCGGGACCTCGGCGGTCACGTCCGCGTACAGCCGCCCCGCGTCATAGCCCAGCGTGACCGACCGGACCTGCCCGGCCGGGTACGGGACGTCCCGATCCAAGCGAACCTCCAGCGGCGGGCAGCCGCGCGCCACCGGGATCCGCAGCCGCCGCTCGTCGAGGGTGAACGTGCCCGCATACCAGCGCACCGGGACCAGGGCGCGCCTACGGCGCGGGTACCGGGCACTGGTGTCGCCCTGTTTGCGGCGTTTGGCGGTGGCGAACCAGGCGTCGCTGTAGCGGCGCAGCACCGAACGGGCGCCGGTAATGTCGAGTTCCCCGAACGTGCCCGGCCCGGATCTTGACAGTTCCCGGCACAGCTCCTGATAGCCGACCAGCGGCGGGTCCTGCCGACGGCGCCGCCAGGAGGCCAGTTCCAGCACGGCGCACCACACGTCACCGGCCGACCGCAGCAGCCCGAACACCCGCTACCGCTGACCGCGGGTCACCCGCAGCCCGCACCGCGCGGTCCGGTACACCACCTGCGGCGCATCCTGCTCACGTTTTCGAGGCACAAGCTCATGATGGCAAGGCCCACCGACAAAACAGCGAACACCGCGCCGACAGCCGGGCACAACCCCAGCGCACATTCGCAGCCCGCCACACTGCGGGCACCCAGCAGACTGCCAGAATAGACTCGACATATGTAGCCTACATATGTAGGCTATGAGCATGAAGCTGACCGCACCGCTGGAACGAGTGCTGAGGGTACTTGTCGCCGACCCGGCCGCGCCGCACTACGGCTATGACCTGATGAAGGCGGCCAGGCTGCCGAGCGGAACCTTGTATCCGATGCTCGCCCGGCTGCAGCAGGAGGGCCTGGTGGACTCGCAGTGGGAGGAGCCGCGCCCGGACGCTAGCGGCCGTCCGGCGCGCAAGTACTACCGGCTGACCGCGGAAGGCGCCCGCGTCGCCCGCCTTGAGCTTGCCCGCGCCGCCACGACGGCCAGCGGGACACGGCGCGTCGTGGCCCGGCCCGCGCACGGGACGCCGGGGGGCTCGTCGTGAGCGGGGGCTTGTCGGTTCAGCGGATCGGCGAGCGGATAATCCGCAGTTCGTGCCACCGGTTCCCCCCGGACGTAGCAGCCGACCGATGCCGGGAATGGACCGCCGAACTGTCGGCCATCCTGGACGACGCGAGCATCCGCTCGTCGTTCCTGCGCGCGCTGCGGGCGCTCGCCTTCTGCGCCGGCATCGCCAGGACGACCTGGCAGCTGAGCCGGCCGGCGCGGGCCGGCTCACGGAACGCCGGAAGCGAGCAGTGGCGAACAGGCGCGCCGCGGGCCCGCCCGGGCGCGATGGCGGTCCGCGTGGCCGTCGGGCTGGCTGCCTACCTTGTCGTCGCCGGCGTCGTCATCGGTACGACGGTGCTCACCGCCGACCCCCGTCCGTCCCCTTGGCCGTGGCTCCTCTTCGTGCCGCTCGCGATCGGTTTTGACGCCTACTGCCTCAGGGACATCGTTCGCGCCACCGATGTCCGTTACCTGCGCAAGTGGGTATGGGCGCTTATCTGCCTCGCCCAGGTGCCGCTCGGCGGCATCCTGTACCTCACCATCGGCCGGGCCGGCCCGGCGCAGCCGGCGCCACCGGGCACGCCCTCATGACCGTGGTGGACGAGTGCACCAAGCGGGTCACCAGCCGCTGGAGCGCACCGTGACCGCGCTCCTGGCCGCCGGGCCGGCGCACCCGATGCTGCATGCCTGGCCGGCGCTCATCCCGGTCGCGGTCCTCATTCTTGGCCTCGACGGCTACTGCCTGGTCAACCTCGTGCGCGCCCCGTCGGTCCGGAACCTGCCCAAGCCACTCTGGGCGATCGTCATCCTGTTCGTCAGCGCTCCCCTCGGCGCCATCTTGTACCTGTGCTTTGGCGCCGACCGAACCGGGACCGGCCGGGCGCGGACGCCCGCGCGGGACGGGGCGCCCCCGTCAGCCCCGTCCGCGATCGCGGCAACCGCGGCCGTCAAGCCGGCCGTGGTCGCGCCGGCACCCGGCGACGGCCCGCTCGTCGTGACGACCACCGGCCTCAGCAGGGACTATGGCGGCGTCGGGCTATTCGACGTCGACCTGGCGGTGCCGCAGGGCAGCATCTACGGCCTGGTCGGGCTGAACGGCGCGGGCAAGACGACACTGCTGTCGATCCTGGCTGCCACCCGGCGCCCGGACCGCGGCACGGTCAGCCTGGCGGTCGGGCGCACCAGCGCCGCGGTGTGCCCGGATGTCCCGGAGTTCGATCCGTGGCTGACGTCGACCGAGGTAGTCGACCTCGCCCGGTCACTCGTCGCCCCGGACGCAAGCAGCACCAGCGTTGCGGGGGCGTTGCGCGCTACGGGCCTAGCCGACGCGGCGGACCGGCGCGTGGGCGGGCTGTCCCGCGGCATGCTGCAGCGCCTCGGACTGGCCTGCGCGCTCGTGGGTCACCCGGAGCTGCTCATCCTGGATGAGCCCATGTCCGCGCTCGACCCGGCCGGCCGGGCCGAACTGCTCGGCGTCATCGCTAGTCTGCGCGGGACCCGCACGGTGATCTTCTCCAGCCACATCCTGGCGGACGTGCAGCGCGTGGCCGACCAGGTCGGAATCTTGCGCGCTGGGCGGCTGCTGTACCAGGGCAGCACCGCCGAGCTCATGGACAGGTACCTGACACCGAGCTGGCTGCTGCGGATCGCCGGCCCGGCCGGCCCGGTCCAGGCGGCGCTGGCCGCCCAGTCGTGGGTCACCAAGGTTGCGGCGACCGAGTCGGGCGTGCTCCGGGTCGATGCCACCGGGATCGAGGACGGCGAGCGCGGCATCCCGGCCATCGTGGCCGCCTGCGGCGCCCGTCAGGTCGCCTGCGAGCCCGTGGCCGCGGACCTGGAGTCGGCGTTCCTCGCCCTGACCGGCGCGGGGCTCAAGGAGGCGGCATGACAACGGCGACGATGCCGGGCCGCCGGATGAGCCTGTGGCGGCTGGAGTGGCTGCGCCTGGTCCGCACCCCGCGGGCCGTCTCGCTGGGCGCGGTGTTCCTGGCGACCGGCCTGATCGAGCCCGTGGCCACGAAGTACGCGAGCGTGCTGCTCTCGCACGTCGCCTCCGGCACCGTGGTGAAACTGCCCGCGCCCACGGCGGCGCAGGCGCTGAGCAGTTACGTAAGCGAGGCCACCATCATCGGCCTCATCGTCTTGGTGGCCGTGGCCGCAAGCGCGTACAACTTCGACGCCAGGCCGGGCGTGTCCGCGTTCTTCCGTACCCGGGTGCCGAGCATGTGGCGGCTGGTGGCGCCCCGGTTCGCGGCCAGCGCGGCCGCGGGCGTGGTCGCCTACCTGCTCGGCACGCTCGCGGCGTGGTATGAGACACGCCTGCTGATCGGCCCCCTGCCGGCCGGCGGCCTCCTGGCCGGGATGCTGTGCGCGGCGGTCTACCTGATGTTCGCCGTCGCCGTCACCGACCTCGCCGCCTCCCTGACGACATCCACGGTGGCCGCCGTCGGGATCACCCTGGCTATCCTGCTCGCCGCCCTGCCCCTGCTCGGTGACGTGCACGCCATCTCATCCTGGGTGCCGACCGCGCTGGTCGGCGCGCCGGCTGACCTGGTCGCCAGCCCGCCAGCCGACGACCTCGCCCACTTCGGGCCCGCTCTCGGCGTCTGCGCCGCCGCGGGTGCCCTCGCCCTGGCGGCCGCGGTGCGGCGGCTGCAGGCCAGGGAAACCTGAAATGGGCTGGCTATTTCGCAACCGGGCGGCGGT
>Ga0265319_1001681_pt1 | contig 12790 bp, 12 predicted proteins | sample 4824metaG_FD_192443 | JGI IMG/M metagenome (GOLD analysis project Ga0265319, IMG submission 192443) | Rhizosphere microbial communities from Carex aquatilis grown in University of Washington, Seatle, WA, United States - 4-8-24 metaG | ecosystem: Host-associated > Plants > Roots > Rhizosphere >...
CAGCTGTCCGTTGATCAGCGCACGCCCCGCCGGATGCAGTTGGCGGGCGCGCTCGTGCCACGACGCAGCGTCGATCCCCGTCGGTGAAACACTCATGCTCGGTATCATGTGGTGCGAGCCCGCAACACAGCAAGCACCCGTCCAGCGCGCGCCGTGACCTCCGGTACGATCGCTTTTTATGCCGCTCCGCACTGTGCGAAGCAAGCAACAGCGCGCGCCCCGCCCCTGCGCCGCGGCCGAGGCCTGAGCCCTTGGCGGACCTGTGCGACAAGACGGTGCATGCAGGGCGCCTTTCACGCCAATACGGTGCAAGAGGCCGTGGAAAGCCTCGGAACGGGTTCAGCGCCCCATGTTGGGACAAACCAAAGCTTGGCTGGGGCATTCACGGGCCGGCGGCTGCCTGTAACGAGCAATTAGTCAGACGAATTCAATCGGATGGCGTGAAGAGCTAAAGCAATCCGGCGGCCAGTTCGGGTCCCGCCGAGATGTAGTTCTCAGTTCTCGCATTCTGCTTGGCACGAGCAGTGCATACATCGCAATGCTGAATTCGCTGAAGCTGATGTCGTATTAAAACATCAAGCCTGACATAGTTTGTTATAGATACTGTTGGCACTACGATCTATGATGCGCGCGCGCCGCGAGACCTGCGGTTCGAGGCGCCGATTCAGACGGCTCAATACCGTCGTGGAATGCAGGGACTGTTTTTCAATCTCAATTGCAAGAAATGGAGTCGCAATACAATGCGCAACAATCGAATGAACGTGGCCGCCGCATCGCTGATCCTGATCTCCGCGGCTGGGACCGCGTGGGCCGACGATGCTCCCGCCGCTCCGGCCAAGCCGGCGCTGCCCTCGATCGCTGATCTGCTGACGGGTTCGGGCATCACCGCGACCGGCGAGGTCAGCGCGACCTACGACCATCAGGGCTTTTCCGGCAGCAATGCCCAATTCCCGCAGCAGGATTCCTACAGCACGTTCACGCTGCAGCAGGCTGCGCTGACGGTCGCCTATCAGCCGATGACCGGCTTCGGTGGCCTGGTGACGCTGCTGGCTGGCCAGAACATTTACGCGCCCAACTACGGGGCCTTCGAGGCCTATAGCGGCGTGAAGGCCGGCATCACCTCGACGCAGGTGCAGCTCGCACAGGCCTATGCACAATGGATCGGTGGGCCGTTGACCGTCATCGCCGGCAAATACACGACGCTGGTCGGAGCCGAAGGGCTGCTCGCCTCGGGCGACACCAACGTGACGCGCTCGCTGCTGTACTCGTTCGAGCCGGTGACGCACACCGGTGTGCGGCTGACCTACGCCGCCGATAGCACCTTGAACCTGATCGTCGGCGTCAATAATGGCTTCGTCGTCAGTGACGAGACCTCCGCGCGAACCGACAAGACCCTCGAGGCCGGCGTCGCCTGGACGCCGAACAAGATGTTCGCGTGGACCCTGGGCGGATACTACGGCCGCGACACCAATGCGCTGGGCATTCCGGCGACGCAGTACATCGTTGACACCGTTGCGACCTGGACCGCCACTTCGGCCCTCACCGTGATCGCGACCGCCGACTACGGTCATACCGACCAGGCCTATGACATCAAAGGCAGCGGCGCTTCCTGGTATGGCGTTGCCGCCTATGTGAACTTCGCGATCAACGATACCTGGCGCGTATCGGGCCGTGCCGAGTACTACGACGACAAGGACGGCTACCTGACAATGTACAACCAGGACTACTGTGCTCTGGGCGAGAGCGGTTGTGAAGAAACCGCCATCATCAAGTCGCCGCAAGGTCAGAACCTGTACGAAGGCACCGTGACTCTCGGCTACGCTCCGAGCAAGAACATCGAGCTGCGCCTCGAAGGCCGTTACGACAGCTACAACGGCAACTCCACGTTGCTCACGCCGTCGATCAATGTCTATCAGGGCTGGCTGGAAGCGAACTACCACTTCTAAGTCTTCCGGATTCTCTGCCCATCGAAACAGGCCGGCGACCGCTATTGGTCGCCGGCCCTTGAGGGAGATGTCATGAGTTCGAGCGATGTCCTGAAGCTGATCAAGGATAAAGAGGTGAAGTGGGCGGACCTGCGCTTCACGGACACCCGGGGCAAGGAGCAGCATGTCAGCATTCCGGCCCGGTACGTGAGTGAGGAGTTTTTCATCGAGGGGAAGATGTTCGACGGCTCCTCGATAGCCGGATGGAAGGGGATCAACGAGTCGGACATGATTTTGCTGCCCGATGCGGGCACGGCGGTGATTGATCCGTTCTTCGAGGAAGTGACGGTGAACATTCGCTGCGACATCATCGAGCCGGCGACGATGCAGGGCTATGAGCGCGATCCGCGCTCGCTGGCCAAGCGGGCCGAGGCGTACCTGAAGTCCACAGGGATAGCCGACACGGCCTATTTTGGCCCGGAGAACGAGTTTTTCATTTTTGATTCGGTGCGCTGGGGCGCGGACGTGCGCAGCGCGTTCTACGAGGTGGACTCGATCCAGGGCGCGTGGAACTCGGACAAGGCGTACGAGGAGGGCAACAAGGGGCACCGTCCCGGGATCAAGGGCGGGTATTTTCCGGTGCCCCCGGTCGATGCGTACCAGGACATCCGCTCCGCGATGTGCAAGGCGCTGGAGGAGATGGGACTGAAGGTGGAGGTGCACCACCACGAGGTGGCCACGGGCGGGCAGTGCGAGATCGGGGTGGGCTTTGACACGCTGGTGAAGAAGGCCGATGAGGTGCAGATCCTCAAATACGTGCTGCACAACGTCGGAGCCAGCTACGGCAAGACGGTGACCTTCATGCCCAAGCCCCTGGTCGGGGACAACGGCAGCGGGATGCACGTGCACCAGTCGCTGTCCAAGGAGGGGAAGAACATCTTCTCCGGCGACAAGTACGCGGGGCTGTCCGAGACGTGCCTGTACTACATCGGCGGGATCATCAAGCACGCCAAGGCGATCAACGCGCTGACCAATGCGACCACCAACAGCTACAAGCGCCTGGTGCCTGGCTTCGAGGCCCCGGTGATGCTCGCCTACTCGGCGCGCAACCGCTCCGCCTCGATCCGCGTACCCTGGGTGTCGAGCCCGAAGGCGCGGCGCATCGAGGTGCGCTTTCCGGACTCGAGCGCCAATCCGTACTTTGCCTTCGCCGCCATGATGATGGCGGGCCTGGATGGCATCCAGAACAAGATCCATCCCGGGGACCCCGCCGACAAGGATCTGTACGACCTGGAGCCCGAGGAGGCCAAGCACATCCCGACCGTGTGCCACTCCCTGGACATGGCCCTCGAGCACCTGGACAAGGACCGCGCCTTCCTCAAGGCCGGCGGCGTGTTCACCGACGATGTCATCGATGCCTACATCGGCCTGAAGATGCAGGAAGTCACGCGCCTGCGCATGACCACGCATCCGGTCGAGTTCGATATGTACTACAGCTGCTGAGATCGGCATGAGGCGTGGCGCCCGTCGGATGTACGGTCGGAGCACGCCTGGACAGCAGCCGCGCGGGAGCGGGCGGTGGTGCAGCTGGCACCGCCGTCCGCTTTTGTGCCCCGCCTCGGAGCCGCGCTATGCTTGACCACCATGAGAGGCCTTCCGCGCCAGTGCCTGATTCTGTCGGCAGTCCTGTTCGGGCTGCTGGCCGGGATCGACTCGGCCAGCGCGGCCAAGACCTATCGGTGGGTCGACGCGCAGGGCGTCGTGCACTATTCGGACACACCCCAGCCCGGGGCCCAGCAGGTCACGCTCTCGCCGGCGCAGACCTACAGCGCGCCACCAGCGCAGGCCACGCCCCCGCCACTCTCCACACCTCCGGCTGCCAGTGGGTCGCCGCCGGAGACCGAGGAAACCTACCAGTCCTGCGCGATCACCCAGCCGCTGGCCGAGACCTCGCTGTTCGCGCCCGATTCCGTGCATGTCGCGGTGACTCTCGATCCGCCGTTGCGCGAGGGCGACCGGCTGCAGGTGCTGCTCGACGGTCAGCCGCTGCAATCGAACTCGCCGACCGCGACCAGCCTCGAAGCTCCACAGCCGGACCGCGGCGCGCACGTGCTCAGCGCTGTGGTGCGGGACTCGACTGGAAAGATGGTCTGCAGCTCGAGCGGCCTGACTTTCTACGTGCAGCGACCGTCCGTGCTCGCGCCGCACGCTCCAGGCAAGGGCCACTGACGCACGCACTGCACGCCATCGTGGAGGCCCGCGATGGCGATTGAGCAGTACTCGCCCTCGCCGCTGTCGCATTTCGACCCCGCGAGCCTGCTCGACGTGCTCAGCACCGGCGTCGTGATCCTCGATTCGCAGCTCTGCATGATCTATGCGAATGTCGGCGCGCAGGATCTGCTCGCGCATGGGTTGAACCAGGCCCGGGGCCGGCCGATCACGGAGCTGTTTGCCGACCCGGAGGCGCTGCGCCGGCTGCTGCTGCGCTCGCTCGATCGCGTCGAGACCTACTCGGGGCACGAGATACCATTGATGCCACTGGGCAAGCCTGGCATCCGTGAGCCGGTCATCGTCGATGTCACGGTCACGCCGCTGGAAGGTCAGCTCACCGGCACGCACCTGCTGCTCGAGATCGCCGACGCCCGCACACGCCAGCGCATCGCGCGCGAGAGCGAAATGCTCTCACGCCTCGATGGCAGCCGATTGATGATCCGGCAGCTCGGCCACGAGATCAAGAATCCACTCGGTGGCCTGCGAGGCGCCGCGCAGCTGCTCGATCGCGAGCTCGACGGCGCACTGAAGGAATACACCACAGTCATCATCAACGAAGCGGACCGGCTGCGCTCGCTCGTGGACAGCATGCTTGGCCCTTCGCGACCGCCGCAGAAGACGCTGGTAAACATCCACGAGCTGTGCGAACACGTGTTTCACCTGGTGCGCAGCGAGGCGGGTCCTGGCATCAGCATCGAGCGCGACTACGACCCCAGCCTGCCCAATGCGCAATTCGATCGCAACGAGATCATCCAGGCGCTGCTCAACGTCGCGCGCAATGCGCTGCAGGCCGTCGCTGTGCCCGGTGGCCGCGTCGTGCTGCGCACGCGGGTCCTCACGAATTTCAGCATCGGCACCGTGCGCCACCGCCTGCTCGCGAACATCCAGGTCGAGGACAATGGCCACGGAGTTCCTCCCGAGCTGCAGCGCAGTGTGTTCTATCCGCTGGTGACGAGCCGGCCGACTGGCTCAGGGCTGGGACTCGCTGTTGCGCAGGACCTGGTGGCGCGCCACCGCGGCATCGTCGAGTTCGAGAGCCGTCCCGGTCATACCGTCTTTTCTCTGCTGCTCCCGCTGGAAGGTGCCGAATGACTGCTCAACCGCTGCGTGTCTGGCTCGTGGATGACGACACCTCGATTCGGTGGGTGCTGGAACGCGCGCTGAAGAATGGAGGCATGCTGCCCAAGGCCTTCGATGCGGCCGAGCCCGCGCTGGCGGCATTGCGCAACGACACTCCGGACGTGCTGATCACCGACATCCGCATGTCCGGGCAGTCGGGGCTCGACCTGTTGCGGCGCGTGCACGACGCGCATCCGGATCTGCCGGTCATCGTGATGACCGCCTATTCGGATCTGGGCAGTGCGGTGTCCGCGTACGAGAGCGGTGCCTTCGAATATCTCGCCAAGCCATTCGACATCGATCAGGCGGTCGACCTGGTCAAGCGTGCCGCCGCCGACGGGATCGGACGCACCGATAGCGCGGTTGCGATGCCCAAGATTCCCGAGCTGCTCGGGCGCGCGCCGGCGATGCAACAGGTGTTCCGCGCGATCGGCCGACTCTCGCGTTCGAGCGTGAACGTGCTGATCACCGGCGAGTCCGGTACGGGCAAGGAACTTGCGGCGCGTGCCCTGCACGAGCACAGTCCGCGCGCGAACAAGCCGTTCATCGCTCTCAACACCTCGGCGATTCCTGCCGAGCTGCTCGAGTCCGAGCTGTTCGGCCACGAGAAAGGGGCGTTCACCGGGGCCGACAGCCTGCGCCGGGGCCGCTTCGAGCAGGCGGACGGCGGCTCGCTGTTCCTCGACGAGATCGGTGACATGTCCACCTCGCTGCAGACGCGCCTGCTGCGCGTGCTGGCGGAGGGCGAGTTCTACCGCGTCGGAGGTCAGACTCCGATCCGCGTCGACGTGCGCGTCATCGCCGCCACGCACCAGAATCTCGAGGAACGCGTACGCAATGGCCTGTTCCGCGAGGACCTGTTTCACCGCCTGAACGTGATCCGCATCGAGCTGCCGCCGCTGCGCGCACGACATGAGGACGTGCCGGACCTGCTCACCCACTACATGCACGTGGCTGCGCAGGAGCTGGGCGTCGATCCCAAGTCGCTGACCGAGGACGCGCGCGAGCGTCTCAGCTTGTATTCCTGGCCGGGAAACGTCCGGGAGCTGGTGAATCTGTGTCGCCGCCTCACGGTACTGGCGCCAGGGAACGAAATTCGTGCCGAGGACCTGCCGTCGGAATTCGCCGGTGACGCGAGCGGTGCAGCGCCGGAACAGGACTGGACCGCAGCGCTGACCCAGTGGGCGAACCGGCAGGCGCTGGCTGCGGCGCGGCCGCTGCTCGAGGATGCAGTGCCGGCATTCGAGCGCTCCCTGATCCGCGTGGCCCTGCGTCACACGCAGGGTCACCGCCAGGAGGCCGCGAAGCTGCTCGGCTGGGGCCGCAACACGCTCACGCGTAAGTTGAAGGAGCTTGGGCTCGACGATATCGACGAGCGCGAGTAGCACCCGCCGGCCACGCGCTCGGCTGTATTACGTCTCGACGCCCCTGAACTCCGGGCGCCAGCGCGCCAGCACGCTGACCAGCGGCAGGCGCTCGAGCCACCGCAGCAGTCCGTGCTGCTCGATCCACTGCGCATACATACAGTAGACCGGATCGAGCGCGAGGTGCCGTTCCTCGGTCTTGGCGCGCAGATAGTAGATGCAATTGAGCAGCAGCAGCAGCAGGCAGCGGCGGATCGTCTCCGTCAGCCCGGTGCTGATCATGAAGGGCATCGAGATCATCCACCACGAGAGATTCTTGGCGAGATAGGCCGGGTGCTTGGTGTATCGATAGGGTCCGCTCGTGATGATGCCGCGGTGCGTGAGGTTGGAGAAGCGTCCGCCGAACGCGATGGTCGCCCAGACGTAGATCACGACCAGTGCGAGGATCATCGATCCCCATAGAACGTAGGCCCATGGTACTGCGTGCAGCCATTCGCCCCACGCGTGGCCGCTATCGTAGGCCAGGTATTGGCCGCCGATGACGGACCAGAACGGCTGGTAGCACACCAGCGCGACGGCCCAGCCCAGCATCGTCGGCTCGGTCGAGCGGATGTGGGTGTCGGTCAGCCGCAACGACATCAGGTAGGTCATCGAGACCAGGCCGACGTCGATGAAATAAAGCGTGAAATATGCCCAGTCGTAGATGCCGCCGAAGCCATGCAGACGCGTCAGGTCGTAGTGCAGCAGCTGGTTCAGGTTGTCGCAGAAGTACGTGAACATCAGCGGCAGGAAGTAGCCCTTGACGAGCCAGCCGAGGAGGTGCTGGCCGACGACATGCGCCGACAGCCCTGGCCAGCGCAGCAGCAGGGCCCGGCCAAACTGCCAGAGCGCATCCTCCGGCGCCGCGAGCCGTCGGTCCACCCAGTACAAGTAGGGCAGCGCCAGCAGCCCCCAGGCAGGCAGCAGCACGCGCAGCGCGGTCCAGTAATGTGCGTAGAATCCAGGACTGGCGCGGTACTCCGGGAATATCCAGTACAGCAACCCGACGAAGCCGATGCTGCCCGCCAGACCGACCAGCTTGGTGAGCACGCGCGGCCAGCGGGAGCCGGCGCGCGGCGCCGCTTCCGGTCCCACCAGCGCGCGTCGATAGATATGGCGCCAGAGAAGATCGGGCACGAAGATGCCGAGCGCCGTGCATGCCATCACTGTCAGCGCCATGTAGGCGATGTCGGTCCAGGGGCTCCAGAAGTTCAGAGCCGTGACGGCGAGCAGCATCGTCACCACACCGCACCAGGCGACCCCGGTGTGCGTCGCGGATTCAGGCAGCTCCCGCAGCGCGGGCATCGGCGCCTAGGGCGCGACGGCGCGCCCGATCCCGCACGGCGCCGCAGGTGCGCCATTGAGGGTGCCGACCAGCTGCGACACGGAATCCAGTCCCTGCTCCTCGAGATAGCGCGCGATTCCCTGGTTCACGCTGCGGCAGACCAGCGGATCGTAGAACAGCGCCGTGCCGATGCCGACCGCCGTCGCGCCCGCGATCAGGAACTCGAGCGCGTCGTTGGCGCTGGTGATCCCGCCCTGACCAATGATCGGGATGCCGTGCGGGCCGGCGACCTCATGGACCTCGCGCACCTTCAGCAGCGCAATCGGCTTGATGGCGGGCCCCGACAGGCCACCCTGACCATTGCCGAGCACCGCACGACGCGACGCGATGTCGACCGACATGCCGGTCACCGTATTGATCACGGCGAATCCGTCGGTGCCGGCCTCGATGCAGGCGCGCGCGTTCGCCCGGATATCGGTCTGGTTCGGCGACAGCTTCGTGATCAGGGGCTTGGCCGTGACCCGGCGACAGGCCGCGACCACGCGACCCGACATCTCCGGCACGTTGCCGAACTGCACGCCCCCCTCCTTGATGTTGGGGCACGAGATGTTGATCTCGATCGCGTCGATCGGGCTGTCCTCGAAGCGACGCGTGACCTCCACGTACTCCTCGATGGTGGAGCCGCAGACATTGGCGATGAAGCGCGTTTCGCTGAAATCCAGTGTCGGCAGAATTGCGCGTACCACGTGATCGACGCCTGGATTCTGCAGGCCGATCGCGTTGAGCATGCCGTCCGGAGTTTCGCAGACGCGGTGCGGGGGGTTGCCCAGCCGGGCCGCGCCGGTCGTGCCCTTGAGCACGATGGCGCCGGCGTCGCGATTGCTGAAGCCCTCCACGCGCGTGTACTCCTCGCCGAACCCGACGCAGCCGGAGAGCAGCACGATCGGACTGTCGAGCGTCAGGCCGCACAGCCGCGTTGCCAGGGAGGCTGGCAGCCGGCGCGCGCCCGCCGTCACGGGCGGCAGCGGCGATGAGAGGGAAGCGGCGCTCATGCTTCGATTATGGCTTAGGCTAGGCTTGTGTTTCACGTGATACTGCTCGAGCCGGAAATCCCGCCGAATACCGGCAACATCATCCGCCTGTGCGCGAATGCGGGCTGCACACTGCACCTGGTGGAGCCGCTTGGATTCTCGCTCGACGGGCGCTCGGTGCGCCGCGCCGGACTGGACTATGCCGAGCTGGCGACGCTGCGCACCCATACGAGCCTTGCAACCTGCCTCGCGCAGCTGCCGGGCATGCGACTGCATGCGATCGACACCGGTCTCACCCGCCGGTACGACGAGGCGGTCTTCCGGCCAGGTGACGGCCTGCTGTTCGGTCCGGAGACGCGTGGCCTGCCGGCGCCCGTGCTGGCACTGATCGCCCCCGAGCGCCGGGTGTCGATACCGATGCAGCCGGGAAATCGCAGCCTCAACCTGTCGAACGCCGTGGCGGTCGTGGTGTACGAGGCATGGCGTCAAAACGGATTCCGCACGTCGGATGCGCTCAGTCGAACTCCGGTTTGATCGGGCGCATCATCAGGCCCCGTACCACCTGCTCCGCCGGTAATCCCTCGTACAGCACGCCGTAGATGCCCTCCGCAATCGGCATCACGACGCCCTTGCGCGCAGCCACGCGGTGCAGGGCGCGGGCGGCCTGGTGGCCTTCGACGACCTGTCCGATATCGCGCAGCGCCTGCTCGACGCTCGCGCCCTGCGCCAGGGCGAGCCCGAAGCGCCGGTTGCGCGAGTGATCGTCGGTACAGGTCAGTACGAGATCGCCGAGGCCGGCGAGGCCCATGAAGGTCTCGCGTCTGGCGCCGAGCGCGACTCCGAGGCGCGTCATCTCGACCAGGCCGCGTGTGATCAGCGCGATGCGTGTATTCGCGCCGAAGCCCAGCCCATCGCTGAGCCCGGTTCCGATCGCCAGCACGTTCTTGACTGCGCCACCGACCTCGACGCCGGTGATGTCAGTCGAGGTATAGGCGCGAAAGCTCGAGGACGACAGGTCGTGAGCGAGCCGCTCGGCATACTCCGCATCCGGCGAGGCAATGGTCATCGCGGTCGGCAGCCCGGCCCCGACTTCGAGCGCAAAGGTCGGACCGGAAAGCACCGCGATCGAGCGACCGGAACCGAGCACCTGATGAGCGACCTCGTTGGGCAGCAGCCCGGTATCGAGCTCGAAGCCCTTCGTGGCCCAGCACAGCCGGAGCTGCGGGGCCACCAGCGGGGCGAGCTCGCACAGCAGCGCGCGAAACGCCGAGCTCGGCACGGCCACCAGCACGTCCTGGACGCCCTCGATTGCCGCGGCGAGGTCCGCTACGACGTGCAGGCTATCCGGGAATACGGCTTCGGGCAGATAGCGCTGATTGCGGCGCTCCCGCGACATCGTAGCGACGTGCGCGGCTCCGCGACCCCAGAGGCGCGCCGGACGCCCGGCACGCGTGAACTGGATCGCGAGCGCCGTGCCCCAGGAGCCCGCCCCGAGTACCGCAATGTCGGCGCGTTCCGATGCCCTGGACGCCACGGAGTGCTGCGGGGCCGTACGGCCCCTAGTTCCTGGTGGCCGTGGCCGCTTCGCCCGCCGAGTTCCCGTATAGCGCGTCGAAATTCACCGGCGGCAGCAGCAATTGTGGAAATCCGCCCTGCCCCACCAGGTGCGAGACGACAGCTCGTGCATACGGGAACAGCACGGTCGGGCAGATGCTGCTCACCGCGCGCTTGTATTCCTCGGCTCCGAGATTCTGGATCAGGAATGCCCCGGCCTGCTTGACCTCGACCAGGAACAGGGTCTGCTCGCCCTGCTTCGCCGACACCGTCACCGTGAGTACCACTTCACGCACGTCGCCATTGATCGGCTGCACGCTGGTATTGAGATCCAGCGAGATCTGGGGATTCCACTCGCCATTGGCGCGCGGCCCCTGGGGCGCCTCGAAGGAACAGTCCTTGAGATACACGGCCTGCAGGGCCAGAGCGGCGAGCGGTGCCGCGGCTGCGCCGGCATCGGGAGTGGCTTCGTTCGACATAATGGGATCAACCTCGGTCGTTTTGGATCAATGAGTCGCGCATCGTACCGCCGGCGCGTTGCAACTCAGTGCCGTGCCAGCAGCACATCGAGTCCGCCCGCCGCATCGAGGGCATGCAGCTCATCACAGCCGCCGACATGGTGCTCGCCAATGAAGATCTGCGGCACCGTGCGCCGTCCGCTGCGCCGGATCATCTCCGCGCGCTGTGACGGTTCCACGTCGATATCGATTTCCCGCAATACCACGCCCTTGGAGGCCAGCAATTCGCGGGCACGCGCGCAGTACGGGCACCAGGAAGTCGTGTACATCAGTACCTGCTCGGCGGTCATGGCGCGCTGCTCGCTCACTCGCGCGTGAGTGGCAGGTTCTCGGCGCGCCAGGCACTCAGACCGCCACGCAGGTTGAAGACTTTCGTGAAGCCCTGTGCCGCCAGCTTGCGCACGGTCGCGGCGGCGGTATGGCCCCGGTCGCAGTAGACGACCAGCGCACGCTCCTTGTACTTCTTGAGCGCATCGGACGCTTCGCCGATGCGGCCCGGGTCGAAGTGCCGAGCGCCGCTGATGTGGCCGGCGGCGTACTCCGGCTCGGCCCGCAGGTCGAGCACCGTCGCTCCCTGGTTCATCAGCCGGATCACGTCCTGCGGCGATACCGCCCCGGCGCTGCCGGCCTGCTCGCGCAGCTCGTACGCGAGCACGGCTAGCGCCGCCACCGCCGCGAAGGCGGCCAGCCACGGATGGTGGGTGCAGTATTCGAGCAGTCGATCCATCGCGTACCCTAAAGGTTCACTCGGCAGGCGGAGCCGATCATTATAGCGATTGGTCACCGTGCAGATTTGAGGATTAATCAGCTCTGAGTACCGCGAAGCTCAACATGAAGCGTGCGGCTGGCGCCGGCGCAGTGCTGCTGTGCGCCGTGGCGGGTCTGTGGACCTCCGAGCTTTTCGCTGCGTCGCGGCAACAGACTTCGGCCCAGCTCAGCAGCCTGCGCACCAGGATCGAGGCCATGACGCGGGAAATCAGCCGCGACGCGCTGGAGCGCGACCGGCTGTCCGCAACGCTGCGCGCGGCCGAGCAGTCGCTCGGCGAGGCCCGCGAGCAGTATGACCGCACCGCGATCGAGATCGCCACGCGCAGCTCCCGCCGTACCGCGCTCACCCAGCAGCGCGCCTCCGAGCAGCAGGCGATCGATGCGCAGCGCGCGGCGCTTGCAGGCCAGCTGCGGGCCGCCTATCTGATCGGGCGCCAGGAGCCCCTCAAGCTGCTGCTCGAGGCACGGGATCCGCAAAATAGCGCGCGCCTGTTTGCCTACTATGGCTACTTCGGTCGCGCGCGCGCGCAGCAGATCGCGGCCATCCAGCAGCACGTGCAGCAGCTCGATGCGCTCGACACCCAGCTCGCGCAGCAGCAGCAGCAGCTCGGTGAGCTCGAAGCCGAGCAGCAGCAGCAGCTGCATCGCCTCGAGGGACTGCGGGATGACCGCCGACGCGTGCTCGCAAGCCTCGAATCCCAGGCGCAGACGCGCGAGGCGAGCCTGGCGCGGCTTCGGACCCAGCAGTCGGACCTCGAGCGACTGCTGCGGCGGCTCAACCGCTCGCTGCCGGAAGTCGCCCCGCCGGACGTATCGACAGCCTTCGGACGGCTGCGCGGGCAGCTGGACTGGCCCGTGGCCGGCGTACTGGCCGCCGAATTCGGCCAAACCCGCGCCAGCGGCATCCGCTGGGACG
>Ga0265319_1001682_pt1 | contig 12779 bp, 10 predicted proteins | sample 4824metaG_FD_192443 | JGI IMG/M metagenome (GOLD analysis project Ga0265319, IMG submission 192443) | Rhizosphere microbial communities from Carex aquatilis grown in University of Washington, Seatle, WA, United States - 4-8-24 metaG | ecosystem: Host-associated > Plants > Roots > Rhizosphere >...
TCTGAAAAGAGGTGGCGGAGGTGTCGATCACCGGCACGCCCGCGAGTCCGTCGATCTCCTGCTGCAGCCGGGCCCAGTCCACCATCGGGCAGCGCTGGTCCGCCGGAGCGGTCTTCCAGCGTTCCCGCTCGCGGGCCTCGGCTTCGTCGCCCAGTTCGGAGCCGCGCTGGAAACCTGGCGGCACGATCGTGCCGTCGAGCCGGTAACGGATGAGCTGACAGGCGAAACGCACGGCGGCCAGGTCCGCGGGAAGTTCGCCCCACGTGCCCTGCTGGGCCGAGTCGACGAGCCCGTTCAGGCACTCGACCAGACCCCAGGCACCGGCCTCTTCGGCGCGCTCCACGAGCGGCTTCACCAAGGCGGTGATTTCCGTGGAACGCTCCCGCGCGCCGTGTTCCTGCAGCGGGGCGAACGCCCCCTCGACGGCTTGGCGCACCGCGTCGAGCATCCGATGAACCTCGTCCGGCCGGTACCCCATCATTTTGCAGAAGGATTTTTCCTCTTCGAAGTGCTGGCTCCGCCAGGGGTTGGCCTCCGTCTTGGCGATCTCGGCGAAGATATCGTCGTCGTGATACGGTTTGATATGAAAGCCCTGGATGTGCAGCTCGAGGCTGCGCTTCACCGAATCGCGGTCGCCGTGCTCGGCATAGATGACGATCGGCAGCAACTTCAGCAACCGGTCCGCCTTCAGCCGCTGCACCAGCGCGAGGCCGTTGGCGGGCCCGGCGAGCTGCAGCTCGGTGAACACCAGGTCGACCTTGACGTTTTGGTGAATGAAATCCCACGCCTCCTGGGCGGTCGAAACGCTGGCGAAATGATGTTCGCCGCGGGAGAGGATCCCCTGCATCGCCCGCCGGGCGGTTTCAGAGGGATCGACGAGAAGAATTCCGGACATGGGGCGTGGTGGAGAGGGGACGCCCACCTTTCGGCGTCGGCCGGGGATGATCCTGAATTCTCCGTAACACGCAACAAAACGTCGCACGCAACCCGCGGCGGACCGGCCTTCATTCTGACCGGCGGGTCCCGGTCGTTGGCTCACCGGACTGGGACCGGGGTCGGAGCCGCGGCTAAGCCGGGATCGTACAATTGAAATGAGGTGGAACCGGACCTCCGTGTTTGGGCCGGTTTTCCTTGCGTGACCGCTTCAGCCCGCCCGGAGTTCGGGCTCCTTCTTTCAAGCGAGCAGGCTCGCCGGAACATCATTCTCAATTGCATGAGTCCGGCTCATGCGCAACAAAACGGCGCGGCTTTGGCCGCGCCGGGAATCGTGCGGGAAAAGAGAGCGGGTCGGGCTCAGCGCCAGCAGCCCTCGATGAACACGTAGCCTTCGGGACGGCGCTCCCAGCGGGGCTCGATCCAGACGGCATGCGGGTGCGGCGGGTGTTCCCAATGCCCTTCGATCCAGGCATGCCGGCCTTCGCGCCAGACCCAGTAGCCGCGGATCCAGATGTGGTCGGGTGACGGGCGCTCGCGTTCGACGATGACCTCACGCCGTGGCGGCGGCGGGGGCTGGGCGATGAAGTTCAGCCGGACGCCGACGACGGGCGCCACGCTCACGCGCTCCTGGACCACCACCGGACCGTTGCGCCACGAGCCGGCGACGAACACGTAGCCGCGGTCGCGATGCTCCCAACGCGGTTCCACCCAGACGCAGCCCGCCCTCGGAGGCAGTTCCCAGTGGCCGCCAATCCAGACGTGGCCGCCGCCGCGCCAGGCCCAGTAGCCGCGGATCCACACGTGCCCGGGTGAGGGTGGGGCGAGGATGATCTCCTCGCGCGGGGGTGGCGGTGGGGTTTCGATCACCATGGCATCGAGCGCCAGTGGGCGAACCGGCTCGGCATAGACGGCGGCGCGAACCCGGACGGGCTCCACGACGCAGCCGCTCAGGCAGGTGAGGGCGGGAACCAGCAGGGCGAGCGCCCGGCCGGGAATTTTCGGGAAGCGTTGGAAGGAGGAGTTCATGGGAAGGAAGACGGAGGGCTTGATGGAAAAATTGGGCTGAAGATGGCGGCGGAGTTTTTTCGGGAGAGGAAAGCGGCAGGGAAATATTTTTCCGGGACGGTTCGGGCCACGCTATTGCGGGATGGTCGGCCGCGCGGACTCGTTCCCGGTGAAACCGCCGCCACGGTACCGATCGCGGCGGCGGTTTCGTTGTTTCCCGGTTGGCCGCTCAGCCCTGAGGAGAAGCGGAAGGTGTGGTGGTCACGGTCGGCGCGGAGAAATCGACCGTGCGGGTGGAGACCTGGCCGTTGGGACCGGTGTTTTCGATCGTGCGGACGCCGGAACCGTCGGCGTTGTACTTCGTGTCGACAACCCGGTCGTCGGTTTTGCCATTCGGTCCTGTCACCTCGGTGTTCTTGACGACCTCACCCGGCGACTTGGTCAGGGACGTGTCGATCGTGGTCTGGCCGCCTTTCGGCCCGGTGATGGTCGTGTCCTTGGTGTAGCCGTTGGCGTTCTTGGTGGTCGCGGAGTTCAGGGTGCTGACGCCGTTCGGGCCGGTGAGAGTGCCGGTCGTGGTCGACCCGGTGCTGCTCTTGACCTTGGTCAGATCAAACGAGCTGGTCTGGCCGTTGAGGCCGGTTTTCGTGCCGTCGATCTGGTAGGTGTTGGGGGCGGTTTCTGTGACCGTGCCCTGGCGCGAGGCGGTCTTGCCGTTGATCAGCGTCGTGGAGGAATTGAAAGTGCCGGTGTCGGAGGTCTTGTTCCAGGTGGAGCTGCTGCTGTGGTTGCCGCTCTGGCCGTTTTGATTCGTCCAGGTCGTGCTGCTCTGCCGCGAACCGGGGCTGCGGGTCGTGCTGGAGCTGAACGTGCCGGAATTGCCGTTGCTCGATTGGTAGGTGCCGGTCCGGGAACGCGTGCGCGTCTGCGCAGCGGAGGCGGAGGGAACGGACAAAGCGATCGTGAGGCCGGTCGCGCAGAGGAGGGGGAGGAGCTTTTTCATGGAGTTGGTTGATGACGTTTCTGAATGTTGTTTCTTTCTACGCCTCCATCATGCCACGGGAAAATTGCCGCGACCTTGCGCCGGCATTACACTTTGGTAATAATGCGCCCCGGTCGCTGGGCTCGAACATTACCAAACTGTAATGTTCGAGCAATCAGACCGTAATCGACGCCGGGCAGAATTGTCGTACGTTGAAAAGGTCCACCATGTCCTCCGAGCGCCAAGTCCGCCGCCTGCTCGGCACCGCCGTCGCGCTGTGCTCGCTCGTGGCGCTCCCGGCCTTGGCGGCGGCGGAAAACGGGCCCGTCGTTCCGCCCGCCGCCGTGGCGACCGGCCCCGGCCCGGTGACCGGCGAACTGGCGCACTTCGGGGTTTTTCTCGATCAGCACCCGTTTGTCGAAATGCGGCTGCGGGAGAATACGGCCATCCTGAACAATCCGGCCTTCCTCCGGAACCACCCGTTGGTTGAACAATTTCTCGCCCGCCACCCCGGCCTGGCCGCCGAGGTCGCCGCCCGGCCCCGCTGGTTTGTGCATCGCGAGCTGGCGCGCCAGGCCGGGGCGCCTCTGACGCGCGAGCAGCTGACCGAGTTCGACCGGTGGCTCGACCAGCGTCCCGGACTAGAAAAGCAGCTCCTCCAGCACCCCGGCCTGTTGCGCCAGCCCGAATTCGTCCACAATCACCCCGAGCTGCACGAATACCTGAAACGCCATCCGGGATTCGATCACAGCGGCGAAGCCAAGCCGGAGCGGCCGCTCAAATCCGAACGCAGGAACTGAAGTGGCGGCGAGTCCGGCAGCGGCCTCGCCCCTTTCGGCGCAAGAATCGAAGGTTTGCCCATCGCAGAGACTAGCCGCGAGGATCGGCGGTCCAAGTCGGCGCCATCGATTGGTTGGAGCGGATCACGCTTACTTCGGCGCGTTCGACCCGCGCTCTCGCAAATAGTCGTTCAATCCCTTTGCGAGGGTAACAAAATCGGAGGGTATCATGATAACTGTCGTGCTGTTGTTTTCAGCGCCGACCTCAGATATCATTTGAAAGCGTCGCAGCTCAAGAGCGGCTGGATTTTCGGCCATTTGCAAAGCAGCAGCGGACAGTTTTTGCGAAGCTTCCAACTCAGCTTCAGCCTTAATTATTCGTGCGCGCTTTTCACGAATCGCCTCGGCCTGCATCGCCATCACTTGCTGCATCGCTTCTGGCAATTCCACATCCTTCATCTCGAAGCGTTCAACCTCAAGGCCCCAGGCCGCCACTGAACCTGCGATGCTTTGCTGAAGCAGTCCATTGATCTTGTCCCGTTGCTGAAGCACCTCATCGAGATCGTGCTGGCCAATGATATTTCGCAACCCCGTCAACGCGAGCTGGTACACTGCCGCACTCGAGTCCTTAACCGCGATCACGGACTTTGCAGAATCAATGACACGATACCAAAGAACAGCGTTCACTTTGATGGTAACACTGTCTCGCGTGATGGTCTCCTGTTGTTCGGCCGAAACGGTGCGAGTACGAATATCGATCGTAATCGTCCGCTCGACGCCGAGCGGAATTATCCAGTAAATCCCTGGCCCGCGAAGGCCCATGTAACGCCCGAGGCGAAAGAGGACCCCGCGTTCGTACTCTTGGGCGATGCGCAGTCCGGAAAGGAGTAGAAATAGAAGGATTCCCAGTGAGACAATGATGGTCATTTTCGGAAGAGGAGTCGTATCAAGAACGATGCGCGCTCACCGACTAATAGGCCGGCCCCGGATTAGCTCAATCAAATTGGCTTTTGCCGGAATCCAGCCACAGTGAAGAGAGACACCCTGCTCTTTCGAGGAATCACGGGCGGCCGGTTCACCCCGAGGCTTTGGCCACCGGTTGCCGCGGCAGGCGCAGCACAAAGCTGGAGCCGCGGCCGGGCGCTGAGTCGACCTCGACGCGCCCTTCGTGCGCCTCGACGATGGCTTTTACCAGACTCAAGCCGAGACCCATGCCGGGGGCGGAGCGGCTGCGGTCGGCGCGGAAAAGCCGGTCCCAGATTTTTGGCAGATCCGCCGCTGAAATCCCGAGACCATCATCCTGCACGCAGAGCAGCACTTCGCGTTCGGTCAGCTCGGCAGACAACACGACCGAACGGCCGGTGCCCAGATATTTGAGCGCATTGTCGACCAGATTGGCCAGCGCCCGACGCAGGCGCACGCGGTCGCCTGCGAATTCGACGCCCGGCCCCGCCCGGACCTCCAGCTTGGCGCCCTTTTCCTCGGCGGTGAATTCGTAGAGCTCCGCCACCTCGGAGAAAATTTCGGCGGCGACAATATTTTCCCGCCGGAGCTTCATCGCGCCCGCCTCGGCCTCCGCGACGTCGAGCAGCGTGTCGAGCGTGGCCTGCACGCGCTGCGTTTCCTCCAGGCAGTCGGCGAGAGCCTCGCGGGCCGCGCTCTCCGCGCCCGCCTGCGCGAGGCCGGTTTCGGCGGTGGAGCGCAGGCGGGTGAGCGGGGTGCGCAGGTCGTGGGCCACGCTGTCGAGCGATTGCCGCAGGCTTTCGACCAGACGCTGCTGCCGTTCGAGCACCGCGTTAAAAGCCTCGGCCAGATTGCGCAACTCACCCCGGGCTTTCGGTGGAGTCACGCGGGCGGACCAATCGCCGGTGCCCCCGATATGGTGCATCACCGCCACGGTGCGACGCAGCGGTCGCAGCGCGACGAAGACCAGGAGCACACCGCCGATGATGCCGGCGAGCAGCAGCGGAGCGACGGCGGTGGTGAACAGGCCGCGGTAGGTGTTCCGGACATCGGAAAGCACGGCGGAAAAACGCGCGGCTTGCAGCGCCTCGCCGGACTCGAGGGCGAGCGTGGTCGCGGTCCAGCCGTCCGCGGCGTGCACGCCGCCGCCCATTTCAGCCGAGGGTGAGTCGAGTTTGGCCCAAGGTGCGTCCGGCGCGTTGGCGGTGGCGCCGTGGAAAATGACGGAATGGTCGGCCGCTTCCACCCGGATCGCGAGTTGTTCGCCCGTGGTCGTCTCGAGTTCCTTGAGGAAATTGGTCAGTCCCTCGCTGCGGGAGTCGCGCCACGCCAGGCGCAAGTCCTCGCTCCGGTCCAACACCAGCGAAGCCTCCTCCCGCGCCAGCGCGCGCTCGAGCAGCGTGCCGGCGCCGAAGTAGATGGTGGCGACGGCGACGGCGAACAGCCCGCCGACGCCGAGGGCGAGGCGCAGGCTGAAGCGCCAGTCCGGGCGCTTATTTTTCGCGGAGGACATAGCCGAAACCGCGTTCGGTATGAAGCAGTTTCACCGCATCCTTCTGGTCCAGCTTGGCGCGCAGGCGGCAGACCAGCACGTCGACCACGTTGGTCTGGGGATCGAAGCCGTAGTCGTAGACATGTTCGAGCACGGCGGTTTTCGAAACCACGCGGCCGGCGTTGCGCATGAGGTATTCGAGCAGGGCGAATTCTCGCGGCTGCAGCTCCATTGGTTCCCCGGCCCGGCTCGCGCGACGGGAAAGCAGGTCCAGCTCGACGTCGGCGTAACTCAGCCGCGTGGTCTCGGGCTGGGCCGTGCTGCGCCGGACCAGCGCCTGCACGCGCGCCAGCAGTTCGGTGAACGAAAATGGTTTGGTCAGGTAGTCGTCGCCGCCGCGGCGCAGCCCGGCCACGCGGTCGTCGACGCTGCGGCGGGCGCTGAGGATCAGCACGGGAAACCGCAGCCCGGCGGAGCGCATCTGCTCGATGAGGGAGAGTCCGTCGAACCCCGGCAGCATCACGTCGACCACCGCCACGTCGTACGGGGTCGCCTTGGCGACGGCGAGGGCGTCGGGTCCGTTCGCCGCCGTGTCGACGGCGAAGCCGGCTTCCCGCAGGCCTTTCTCCACGAACGACGAAATTTTCAGGTCATCATCGACCACCAGAGCACGCATCGAGGGACTTTGACAAACCGGCCGGAAAGGGGCGAGCAAGATTGCGCGGCGAAGGGGCGGGCAACCCAGCCCGGCGCGGAACGGCGCCGGGCGCGGGCCCAAGCGCTAGTGGAAATCATGGCTGGCCTGGGCCGGCAGTCCGGCGGCCGGCAGGGCGGCCACTTTTTCCGCGATGATGTGGATCACTCCCTGTTCATTTTGCACGCGGCCGGTGATGAGCAGCGCCGGTTCCAGGTTGATGACGAGCCGGTACTGCTCAAACAGGTCGGGCCATACGACGGCGTTGGCGTGTCCGGTCTCATCTTCCAGGGTGATGAAACAAACGCCGCTGGCCGTGCCCGGGCGCTGGCGCGTGATGACGGCGCCGCCGATCTGCACCCGGTCGCCGTTCCGCGCTTTTTTCAGTTCCGCGGCCGGCCAGACCTCGGGGCACTGACCGCGCAGGAGCTGCATGGGATGCGGGCCGGTCGTCAGAGCCACGGTTTCGTAGTCGGCCTGCAGGCGCTCCAGCCGGTTCATCGGTTCCAAGGGCGACAGCTCGGGCGTGGCCTCGAGAGCGGCGGCGAGCCGGAACAATTCATCGTTGGCTTCGGGGGATTCCACCTGCCACAGCGCGGCGCGCCGGTGTCCGGCGAGGGCGTTGAGCGCGCCCGATTTGGCCAGGGCCCGCCGCTCCGCGGGATTGAAATCCGTCCGCCGCAGGAAATCCGTGACCGAGGTGAATGGTTGCTGGTGCCGCGCCGCGAGCATCGCCTGGAGTCCGTCCGCCCGCACGCCGCGCACGGAGCCGAAGCCGAGCCGGATTGCGTCGTCGGTCACCACCTCGCATTTCAGCGCGGAGGACTGGAGGCACACCGGCAGGGTCTTCACGCCGTGGCGGCGGGCGTCCTGCACGAGCGTGGCCGCCGAATAAAAGCCCATGGGTTGGTTGTTCAGCAGGCCGGCGTAAAACTCTGCGGGGCGGTGGACCTTGAGCCACGCCGAGGCATAGGCGATATGGGCGAACGAGATCGCATGGCTCTCGGGAAAACCATACTTGGCGAAAGTCGCCAGCGAATGCAGGATGGATTCGATGGCCGGCGCCATGACGCCATTGCGGCCCAGGGCCTCGCCAAGCTTGGCCTTCATCCGGTTGAGCCGGTCGGGGTCGCGGGTGAACCCAATGGCGCGTCGCAATTCATCGGCCTCCGCCGCCGTGAATCCGCCCAGCTCCATCGCGAGCCGCAGCACCTGTTCCTGGAACAGCACGACCCCGAGCGTCCGCTCGAGGATCGGCTTCGCCCGCTCATCAGGATAGGTCACCGGCTCCTTGCCGGCGCGCCGCGCCAGGTAGGGGTTCACCGCGTTGCCCTGGATCGGACCGGGCCGGATGATCGCGATTTCAATCGCCAGGTCGTAGAACGTCTCCGGCTTCATGCGCGGCAGCGTGCTCATCTGGGCGCGCGATTCGATTTGGAAGAGCCCGACGGTATCCGCCTCCTGCATCAGTTTGAACGTCGCGGGGTCGTTCATTGGCAGCCGCGCCAGGTCCACGGGCTGGCCGCGCTGCGCGCAGATTTCCAGCGAATCCTGCAGTGCGGCCACCATGCCGAGGCCCAGCAGGTCGATCTTGATGATGCCGAGGTCCTCGCAATCCGACTTGTCCCACTGCAGCACCGAGCGCCCGGGCATGCGGGCGTTTTCCAGCGGCACAAAATCGCTGAGGGCGCCGGCGCAGAGCACCATGCCGCCCGAATGCTGGCCCAGGTGACGCGGCAAGTCGCGCACCCGCTGGTAAGTGTCGAGCAACGCCGCCAGGCGCGGGTGTCCGGCCGGAAGCCCCGCCATCCGCAGATGCTCGGCCAGCTCTAGGGTCTCCCGGTAATCCCCGTGATGAAACAGCGAGGAGAAACGGTCGAGCACGTCGTCCGGGAGGCCCAGCACCTTGCCGACCTCGCGGAGGGTGCTCTTGCCGCGGAAGCAGATCACGTTCGCCGTCATCGCCGCGCCCAGGCGGCCGTATTTCTGGTAGACTTGCTGGATCACTTCCTCGCGCCGTTCCATGCTCGGCAGGTCGAGGTCGATGTCCGGCCAGTCGGTGCGGCCTTCCGACAGGAACCGTTCGAAGAGCAGCTTGCTGGCGATGGGGTCCACCGCGGTGATGCCGAGGGCATAGCAGACGACGCTGTTGGCGGCGCTGCCGCGGCCCTGCACGAAAATGTTCCGCTCCCGCGCGAAGGTGCAGAGATCCCACACGATCAGGAAATAGCCGCTGAACCCGAGCTTCGCGATCAGGGCCAGTTCGCGCTCCAGCTGCCGCCGCACCTGCCCGACCACCGACCCGTAGCGCTGCTGCGCACCGAAGAAGGTCATCTTGTGCAGAAACGAGTCCTGGGTTTCCCCCGGGGGCACGCCGTAGTCGGGGAACCGGTAGCCGAGGTTTTCGAGCGTGAAGTCCAGCCGTTCGGCCAGTCGCGCCGTGTTTTCCACGGCCTCCGGCAGGTCGGCAAACCGCGCGGTCATGGAGCGCGTGTCCAGCAGGTGCCGCTCGTGGTTCCGCGTGAGTTTCCGGCCGGCGGCGTCGAGCGTCGTGTGCTCGCGCAGACAGGTGAAGACATCCACGACCGTGCGGTCCGCAGCCGTGGCGTGCACGACTCCGTTCGTGGCGAGCAACGGCAGCTGTCGCGCCCGGGCCCAATCGACCAGGAATTCGTTCTCGTCCTCCTCGCCGGGCACGAGGTGCCGTTGCAATTCCACGTACAGCCGGTCGGCTCCGAAGATCGAGTGCAACCGTTCGCCGGCCTCGGCTGCGGCCGCGCCGCCGCGCTGCCGCCAGGCGCGCCGCACCGGACCTTCCTCGTCGCCGGTGAGGGCGATCAGCCCGTCGTTGCTTTCCGCCAGCTCCCGCGGCCCTCGCCTTTGGGGGCGCGCAGGTTGGCGGTGGTCAGCAGCGCTCCGAGCCGCCGGTAGCCGGCCTGCGAGGCGGCGAGCACCGGCACGACCGCGCCATCCTCCAGCGTGAGCTCGCAGCCGACCAAGGCGCGGAGGCCGGCCTCCTTCGCCTTCGTGTGCAGGCGCACGGCGCCGGGGACGCCGTCGCGGTCGCAGAGCGCCAGCGCGGGCAGTCCCCGACGCGCGGCCTCGGTGACGAGAGCCTCCGGCGAGGAACCGCCGCGGAGGAAGGAAAAGGCGCTGCGGGCGTGAAGTTCGACGTAGTTCATCAGTCGATCTCCCCCTCGATGGTCCAGCCGTCCGCGGTCCGGACCAGTTGATAAACGCCGCCGCGGGCCAGTTCGACGTGCCAGGTTTCGACGGCCCAGCCCTCCGGTTGCCACCAGCCGCCGCTGCTGCGCCAGGGGCCGGCGACGGTGCGAACGCGGCCGCCCACCGCACCGGACAAATCCGCGGGTCGCGCGTTTTCCAAAACAACGAGCATGGGTCGCGGCGGGCGGAACCGCCGCAGCACCCCGCCGCGCGGCGGATGCACGAGTGGCGCCGCCGGTGCGGGCACGCTCTCCGCCGGTTTCTCCAGCGTGAAAGAATCCGGCCGCCACGAATCGGACGGGACCGGCGTGCTGAGGCGATCGGAGCCGAGGATCGCCGCGACACGCGCGAAATTTTCCCAGAAAGAGTGCGGGTCGCGCAGGCCCGTCTCGAACAGTCCGTCCTGTTTCACCTGCGGACGGGTTGGAGTCGCCACCAGTTGTGCGGCGATCAGGCGTGACGGCAGCTTCAGCGTCTCCAGGTGGGCGTGCATCACCTTGAGCCAGCCGTCCACGTCGGTGCCGGGTTCGGCGAGAGAAAACTCCCTCCGGTAATCCGTCTCATTTTCCAGGAGCAACGTGAGCGCCAGTGCCTGCGCTACGAAGCCGGCGCCCCGCAGCTCGAAGGCGAGGCATTCGGCGAAGCGCCGCAGCTTGAACAGCAGGGGCTCGAGGTTTTCGATCGGTGGCTCGTAGTCCCACCGGGCGGCGAAAGTCACGGCTGGCGGTGTGAGGCGGAGGACGCGCGTGGCTTCCCCGGCGGCTCGTTCCCACATGGCCACGCCGTCCGTGCCAAGCCGGCGCCCGATTTCGGCTTTCGGCAGCGCCGTCAGCTGCCCGAGCGTCCGGATGCCCCAGTTGTCCAGCACGCCGGCCTGCTCGGCCGTGGGGCCGGCGAAAGCGAGCGGCAGGTTTTGGAGGAATTCATTTTTTTCGCCGACGACCAGTACGGGCGTGGCGCAGCGGGCCGCGTAGAAGGCGAGCAACGGAGTGGCGCCCACACCGGCCCGCGCGGGCAGGCCCAGCCGGGTGAGCTCCGCCACGCGTTCGTGCAGGGCGGCGGTCGTTTTCACCGGATCCGCCCCCTGCAGATCCACCGTGCAGCATCCGCCGGTGGTGGCCTCGACGCGCGGCGACAACGAGAACGCCGCGGCGACCAGCAACCGGTTCGACACGGTTTCGGCCGTCGGGTCGCGGGGGCGGAGCACGATGCCGGGACAACGCGCCATCGCGAGTGTCACGGCCAGCCCGGGTGTCACGCCTTCGGCCTCGGGGGACACCTCGGTCAGCACGGCCTTGCGGCCTTCGCCGTCGATGAGGGCGACGGGTTGATGCCGCAGCGCCGGTTCGCTGCAGCGGAGGGCATGCAGCGCGAAATCGGGCACGAGCAGCACGGCGAAGTTCATGCGGTTAATTCCTCCGCGAGAAAACCCCGTGACGCCTGCACCGGCAGATCCTCCAGCCACTGGCCGCGGGTCTGTCGCGGTCCGGCCAGGGATCGCCGGCCGCCCAGCTCCAGCCGCCAGCGCACAGCCGGCACGAGACCGCTGCGGCTGAACACGGCCACGGCGGCCGGTTGACGCTCCGCCACGCGATGCAATCGGTGCCACCGGGTCGACGGGGTGCGATTCAGAGCGGAGGCCGGCACATCGCGCAGGTCGAGGAGCACCACCGCATAATTGCCGTCGCGCAAGAGCACGTCCGCCGCGGCCAGCGCCTCGGTCAGGTGCCGGCAGCGCGCCCAGACCAGATGGCGCAGCACCTCGAGGGGGACCGCTTCCGGGGCGAACGCGTCGGCCGCATCGATCAGGGCCACGCGTTGTCGTGCGGCGCGGGTCGTTTCCAAGAGTTGCGCCAGCACCGACTGGCCGCCCGTCCCCGGTGCGCACACCACCTCGGTCAGCTGGCCGGTGGGCAGACCGCCTCCCAGGAGTTCATCGATCGCGCGGACGCCCGTGGGCACCCCGCTCGGCGGGCGGGCGGGCGGATTCCAAGCGGCCACAAGCGACCGCAGCGCGGCAATGGTTGAGGGGCTGGACATGGCGCGTCATCGGCCTTCAGGCGATCCTCCGTCGCACCACGCCGACCACCACGCCCTGCGCTTCCAATTGCCGGGGCGCGATGTCGGGGTAGCGCGGGTTGGCTGCGCGCAGGAGCGTTCGACCCTGCTCCCGTACGAGGCGTTTCAAGGTCGTCATGGTTTCATCGACCAGCGCGGCGATGATGTCGCCCGGCCGGGGCTCGCGGCGCACGAGGGCCACGAGGTCGCCATCGAAGATATTCGCGCCGGTCATCGAGTCGCCGGTGACGCGCAAGAACCAGAAATGATCCGGCCGCGGTTTTCTCACGCCAAACACCGCTGGATCGATGTTCACGGTTTCTTCGGGTTCCTGTTCACGCAGGGCGGGCAACCCGGCCGGGATGGCGCCGAAGACCGGAAAGGAGTGGCGGGCGAGCCGGCTGGTTTCGAGGCCCCATTTGCCATCGGCGAGCTTGGCCAGCTTCCCTTCGGCGGCGAGAGCCCGCAGGTGCTTCAGTGCCGCCGGCTGACTGAACCCGAATTTGCGCGCCACTTCGCGCGTGGAGGGCGGGACGCCTTCCGCTTCCTGGAAGGTACGGACGTAGGTGAAGACTTCCTCTTGGCGTTCCGTCATGGTTATCAAGTGATAACCTATGGGGAAAAAGGCAAGTGGTTTTACGGAGG
>Ga0265319_1001684_pt1 | contig 12773 bp, 11 predicted proteins | sample 4824metaG_FD_192443 | JGI IMG/M metagenome (GOLD analysis project Ga0265319, IMG submission 192443) | Rhizosphere microbial communities from Carex aquatilis grown in University of Washington, Seatle, WA, United States - 4-8-24 metaG | ecosystem: Host-associated > Plants > Roots > Rhizosphere >...
CATAGCGCTCGACCGAGGCTGCGAAGCCCTTCGTCTCGTAGCCGACCTCGCCAGGCTGGCGGATCGGACTGTCGCCCTCGAAGATCACGTCGCCCCGGCCGTGGATCTGCTGGCCATCGACACTGACCTTGTTGGCTCCGCCCCGGATTCGCAGGCGGAGGGCCGTGCCCGCGGGCCGGTGCAGGGCGAGGTCATTGGCGCCGCCGCTGACCCGGATCGGCACGATCGCCCGGGGCGCGGGCAGGTGCAGGTCGACCTTGCTGATGCCGCCCGCGGCCTCGAAGCTGGTCAGCTCCAGCGTACCCAGGTCGCCGGTCAACCGGGATACGCCGCCGCGCAGCTCGATCGCCCAGGGCAGGGCGCTGTTCAACGCGATGTCGGCCCGATCGTCGCGCCAATGGGCCGACGCCTCGATCAGCTGGCCGGCGATCTGGGCGCGCCACTCAAACCAGGACCGCTTGCCATAGCGAACAGTCACGGTGCCCTCGCGGACCCGGACCTTGGGGATCGCCCCCCGGAACTGGGCGCGGTAGAGCGAGCCCAGGTTCGAATCCGCACGCAGGGTGACCGATGGGGCCCCGGACACGAAGACCAGCCGGCCGCTCGCCGTCCCGCCGAGGGGAGCCGTTGACGATGAGTCGCTTGGCGCGCCTGCCGGGGCCGCACCGAGGAGCGCCGTCTCAGACTGGCTGACGCTCAGGCTCCGCTCGAGGTAGTCCGAGATGAGCTGGAGCTGGTCGTCGGTGTACCGCTCGATCGCGCTGCGGGTGGCCGTCCGCAGGGCCGCGTATTGGGCGGCGACCTCTGCGATCCGGTCCGCGATCGGCTCCAGGATCACCCTCCGGCGGTCGGCCGGATCAGCGGCCCGCCGGATGAAGCCCGACTGCTCGAGGCGGTCGATCATCCGGGTCGCCGCCCCGCTCGTAAGCCCAGTGAGCTCGGCGATCTGGCCGGCCGTGGCCCGGCCCAGCGTCGCGAGCTGCTCGAGGGCATAGACGTCGGTCAGGGCCAGGCCGTGCCGGTCGGCCACGGCCTGGCTGAAGCGAATCCCCTGGCCAGCCATCTGCCGCGTTGCGCCGACGACGGCATCGAGCAGGTCCGCCCGCCCCTTCTCGTCGCTTGACATTGGTTTGCTCCTCTGACTATCATCTGCACTGCGCAGATATATAGTAGCGCAACGACAAAACGATAGCAGACCGGCAGGAGGGCCACATGACCCGGAGGACGAGATGACCAGCGCGTCGATTGGCGCGAGCGCATCGGCCCAGGCGCTCGAGACTCCCGCCACAGGCATCGCGACGTCCCGCGACGGGACCCGGATCGGCTATCACCGGGTGGGGAGCGGGCCTGGCCTGGTCCTCGTCCACGGGGCGATGGAATCGGGCCTCAGCCACCTCGAGCTGGCCCGCGCCCTGGGCACCGAGCACACCGTGTTCATGCCCGACCGGCGCGGCCGTGGCCTGAGTGGCCCGTTCGGCCCTGGCTATGCCCTGCACAAGGAGGTCGAGGACCTCGATGCGCTCCTCGCCGCGACCGGTGCCCATGACGTCTTCGGAGTCAGCGCCGGCGGCCTGATCGCGCTCCAGGCGGCGCTCGAGCTGCCGGCGATCGAGCGGGTCGCCGTGTACGAACCGGCGCTTTCGGTCGACGGCTCGGTGTCGACGGCGTTCCTGGCCGACTACGACCGCCAGATCGCGGAGGGCCGAACGGCCGCCGCGCTGGTCACCGGGATGAAGGCCGCCCAGATGGGACCGCCGATCTTCAACGCGATCCCGAGTGTCGTGATCGAGCAGCTCACCCGGCTGATGATGGCCGCCGAGGACCGCAAGGCCGGACCGGGCGACGTGACGATGCGCAAGTTGGCCCCGACCCTTCACTATGACTTCCAGCTGATCGCCGGGACCGAGCATGCGATCGCGCCGTTCCGGGGAATTCGGGCGGCCGTCCTGCTCCTCGGCGGCAGCAAGAGTCCGGCCTACTTGAAGATCGCCCTCGATGCCGTTGCCGGCTTGCTGCCCGGCGCCCGGCGGGTCGAGTTCGCGGGCTTCGATCACGGCGCCTCGGGCAATCGGAACCGGGGCGGCCATGCCGACCAGGTCGCGCACGAGCTGCGCGAGTTCTTGGCCCAGCCAGGGCCCAGCCACGACGAGGTTCCAGCGCGATGACCATCGATCCAACCGCCAGCTCGATCATCCGGACGCGCGACCTGCGCAAGAGGTTCAAGGGCCGGGGCGGCACGGTCGAAGCGGTCAAGGGCGTCGATCTCGACGTCAGGGCCGGCGAGATCTTCGGCTTCCTGGGGCCCAACGGGGCGGGCAAGACGACGACCCTGCGGATGCTCGCGACGCTGATCCCGCCGACCTCCGGCGAGGCCAATGTCGCTGGCGTCGACCTCCTGCGCGACCCGGCCAAGGTCCGCCAGCAGATCGGCTACGTCGCCCAGGGCGGCGGCAGCGACCCGTTGATGACCGGCCGGGGCGAGCTCGTGATCCAGGGCCGGCTGTTCGGCATGAGCCGCAAGCAGGCCGAGGCCCGGGCCACCGAGGTCCTCGCGGCCCTCGACCTGACCGAGGCGGCCGGCCGCACGACCGGGACCTACTCGGGCGGGATGCGCCGCCGGCTCGACATCGGGATGGGCATGGTCCACCAGCCCAAGCTGCTGTTCCTCGACGAGCCCACGACCGGCCTCGACCCCCAGGCCCGGGCCAACCTGTGGGACGAGGTGCGCAAGCTGCGCGACGGCGGCACGACGATCTTCCTGACCACCCATTACCTCGAAGAGGCCGACATCCTGTGCGACCGGGTCGCGATCATCGATCACGGCACGATCGTGGCCGAAGGCACCCCGGCCGAGCTCAAGAAGGCGATCGCCGGTGACGTGATCACCCTCGGGATCGCCGAGCACGAGCGGGTCCTGACCCTGGTCCGGGCGGAGCCGTATGTCCGTGAGGCGAATGACCAGGACGAGGACGGCCTCGTCCGGCTGTACGTCGACGAGGGCGATCGGGCCCTGCCCCAGCTCCTGCGCCTGCTCGACGATGCGGGCCTGCCACCCCAGACGATTGCCCTCAGCCGGCCCAGCCTGGACGACGTGTTCCTGCGCAAGACCGGCCGCTCGCTGCGCGAAACCGCGGCCTGAAGGAGACCACCCGATGAAAGTCGCCCGCGACACCTGGCTGATCTTCGAGCGCTCGATGTTCCTGACCCTGCGCAACCCGGTCTGGATCATTGTCGGGCTGCTCCAGCCGTTCCTGTACCTGGTCCTCTTCGGACCGCTGCTCAAGAGCATCGCCGAGAGCACCCCGGGCTTCCCGCCCGGCGGCGCATTCAACATCTTCGTGCCCGGGCTGCTTATCCAGATCGCCCTCTTCGGGGCGGCATTCGTCGGCTTCGGGCTGATCTCGGAGATGCGCAGCGGCGTCGTCGAGCGGATGCGGGTCACTCCGCTGAGCCGCTTCGCGATGCTCTTCGGGCGGGCACTGCGGGACGTGGTGATCCTCGACGTGCAGGCCCTCGTCCTGATTGTCATCGCCCTGCCGTTCGGGCTCAAGATCGACCCGGCCGGGCTGATCGTGGCTCTGTCGCTGCTGTCGCTGATCGGCCTGACGATGGCGCCCCTGTCCTACACCCTGGCCCTGATCCTCAAGAGCGAGGATGCCCTGGCCCCGCTGGTGACCACGATCTCGCTGCCGCTGCTCCTCCTGTCGGGGATCCTGCTGCCGCTGACCCTGGCCCCCGACTGGCTCCAGACCGTGGCCAAGATCAATCCGCTGAGCCACGCCGTGGATGCCATCCGGGCGCTGTTCAACGGCCACTTCGGGGACCCGAGCGTGGGCTTCGGGGTGGGCCTGATGGCGATCCTGGCGCTCATCGCACTCGGTGTCGCCTCGCGCACCTTCGGACGCTCCGCCGCCTGAGCGCAGCCTACAATCGGACCATGACCGATCGACCGATCAAGGTCCTGATTGCCAAGCCCGGCCTGGACGGCCACGACCGCGGCGCGAAGGTCCTCGCCAGGGGCCTTCGCGACGAGGGCTTCGAGGTCGTCTACACCGGCCTCCGCCAGACGCCCGAGATGGTCGCGACGGCAGCCCTCCAGGAGGACGTCGACATCGTCGGCCTGTCGATCCTGTCGGGCGCCCACATGACCCTCGTGCCCCGGATCTGCCAGCTCCTCGGGGCGGAGGGCCTGACCGATGTCCTGGTCACCGTCGGCGGGATCATCCCGGACGACGACGTGCCGGCCCTCAAGGCGGCCGGGGTCGGAGCGGTGTTCGGACCCGGCACCACGATCGCCGAGGTCGCCGAGTATTTCCGGGCGAACGCCCGACCGCGCGAGTAGCGTGACCTCGCCGGCCGGCGTCGCCGCCGAGCTGTGCGCCAGTGCCCTGGCGGGGGACCGCCGATCGCTGGCCCGGCTGCTGACCGCCGTCGAGAACCGCACTCCGGTCGCCGAGGCGGCGCTGGGCGAGCTCTACCCAAGGGCCGGTCGGGCCCACCTGATCGGGATCACCGGGCCGCCGGGCGCCGGCAAGAGCACGTTGGTGGCGGCGTTGGTGGGCGAGCTGCGTGCCGCGGGCCGGACGGTGGCCGTGGTCGCCGTCGATCCGTCCAGCCCGATCACCGGCGGGGCGATCCTCGGCGACCGTGTCCGGATGCAGGCCTATGCCGGGGACCGCGGCGTCTTCATCCGCTCGATGGCCGCCCGCGGGCACGCCGGGGGCCTCGCATCGACGACCGGCGCGGCGTGCGCGGTCCTCGACGCGGTGGGCTTCGAGATCGTGATGATCGAGACCGTGGGCACCGGCCAGAGCGAGGTCGAAGTGGCCGCTGCGGCGGACACGACGGTCGTCCTCGAGGCACCCGAGATGGGCGACGAGGTCCAGGCGATCAAGGCCGGCCTGCTCGAGGTGGCGGACCTGGTCGTGGTCAACAAGGGCGATCGGCCCGGCGCTCAGCGAACCGCGAGCCAGCTCCGGGCCATGCTCGGCGGTGGCCGGCGTGGAATCCATGGTCCGCCGGTCCTGATCACCACCGCCGCGACCGGCGCCGGCGTGCCCGAGCTGCTGGCCGCGATCGACCGCCGGCGAGCCGAAGGCGCCTTGAGCGACGAGGGTGCCACCCGCCTGGCCCGGGCCGAAGCCGAGGTCCGGGGCGCCCTGGCCGACCGCATCGGACGGCGCCTCGACGAGCCGGAATTGGCGGACGCTCGGGGGGCCGCCGTGCGGGCTGTGGCGGCTCATCGGGTCGATCCCTTTTCAGCGGCGGACGCACTGCTTGGCTCGGTTCTGAGCACGACGGAGCATCGCGCCGGGCACAGATAAGCGAACTAGGGAACCCGGACGAGGGTCACCTGTAGCCCGGAATCGGCCATGATCGCGACGGCCGAACCGTCCGCCGACCAGGCCTCGGCGATGCCCGCCATCTCAGCCGCGATTGCGCCATTGGATGTGATGATTCGCGTGGTGTGGGAGCCGTCCGCGGCTTCGGTCACGAGCGCGACGTTGCCCGACGACGCCGCTACGGCCCATGACGCGCTTGGCAGTTCCGAAGCGACGACCGCAGAACCGTTCCACTCGAAGAGCGTGCCTGGGCCGCTTGTCGCCCTTGTCGCGAGCAACAGCCCGCCGTCACGGACCCAGGTCAGGGGCAGCCCTGGGGGCTGGCGGCCGACATCGTGAACGGTATCCGTCGTGAGGTCGACGACGATCTGATGACAGGTCCCAAGGTCGCCGACCGCGGCGCACGCAAACGCGACGTGGGTGCTCGTCGAGTCGAAGACCGGGACGTAGTCCGGATCGACCCACAGGCTGGCAATTGGTCGTGCCTTGGCCACGAACGGCCGAATCATGACCGCGATGGCAACGCTCCTGCTGCTACCCGCCGTCCCGGCGATCGGTGAGGTTGTCGCGACGATCAACGTCGAGCCATCCCTGGACCAGCCGAGTGGCCACCCAGGCATGAAATCACCGACGCGGCCGTTGCTCCAGGTGACGAAACGGTCCGCCGGCGAGGAACCGTAGCCACCCACCGGCATGAGGGTCAGGTCGCCCGCTCCGTCGCCTGCGAACCCAAGACCCGAGTAGCTCCCCGAAATCGGGACGGTCGAGCCGTCGAGGCCCGCGACCACAACCGACCCATCAATCGATCCCGCTTGGGCTGGGGTCCAGGTCGCCAACCGATTCGGGTCGATCCAGGTTGCGACGGCTCCCGTGGGGGACGTGACCGTTCGGCCATCGGCATCCACGACCTCCAGCGCGCCGCTGTCGAGCAGCAGATGGCGCCCATCTGGCGCCCAGCCGATCACCGTGATCCCATTCGGCCGGGTCACGGTCATCCCCGAAGGTTGGTTCGTCGAGGATGAAGTGGGGACGCGCGATGGAGCCACCGAACTCGGCAAGCCTGGCGAGGACACGCCCGTACACGCGGTCACAGCGATGATCACGCTCGCGATACCAACACCCTTCAACAAGTGCACGTTCATGATTTCTGTCTCCCCCCTCGGTCGGCGGCCGGCGACGTCCCGCACTCGCCGGTAGCATCTCAACATGAGCGTTGAACGAGTCTTCGTGGCCGGCGCCGGGCTGATGGGCCACGGCATCGCCCAGGTCCATGCCGTCATTGGCAAGCATGTGACGCTCTTTGAGCCTGATCTGGGGCGGGCGGTCGCCGGGCGCGATCGGATCGCGGGCAACCTCGAGCGGTCCGTCGCCAAGGGCCAGCTTGATGCAGCGGCGCGCGATGCGGCGCTCGCCCTGATCACGCCGACCAATCGGCTCGCCGACGTCGCGGACGCGGATCTAGTGATCGAGGCGGTCTTCGAGGACATCGACGTCAAGCAGACGCTGTGGTCGCAGATCGACGGCCTGGCGGCGCCGAGCGCGATCTTCGCCTCGAACACGAGCTCGATCGCCATCGCCGACCTCGCGGCCGCGGTGGGCCAGTCACGCCGGCCGCAGTTCGTGGGGATGCACTTCTTCAGCCCGGTGCCGGTGATGCGCCTGGTCGAGCTGATCCGGAGCTCGGCCACGTCCGATGCGACCGAAGGTACGATCCGGGGCTTGGTCGGCGAGCTCGAAGCGCACGGGCGCGTGCGCGACGGCGCCAAGCCGTGGGTGATGATCGTGTCGGCCGACCGGCCAGGTTTCATCGTCAACCGGATCCTGATGCCGTTCCTGGCCGAGGCGATCCGGGCCCTCGAGGAGGGTCTGGGCACCGCCGATGACATCGACACCGGAGCGAAGCGTGGCCTGAACCACCCGATGGGCCCGCTCGAGCTGGCCGATTTCATCGGGCTCGATGTGTGCCTCGGCGTGATGCGCGTCCTCCACGCGGGCTTCGGCGACGAGCGCTTCGCCCCGCCCCGGATGCTCGAGGAGCTCGTCGCGGCCGGCCACCTCGGCCAGAAGACCGGCCGCGGGTTTCACACGTACCCGCGCTGAGGACACGTTCGCTCGTCCGGCGCCGGTCTCGACAGATTCCGGCCCCAGCTGCCGTATGGTCGGATTCGACCTCCGACGCGGGCGAATTCGCCAGGGTCAATCTGAGCTGAGCACGAATCGCCAGTCAGGAGTGGCCCCGAGGCTCAAATCCGGCCCCCACTTCGACCATAGCGCGGCTTCGGGCGGAATTTTGACAATCGGCTGTCGCGCGCGCGGTCGCGGCCTGGCCCAGGCGGCGGCTCGGCTGGCCCGCCGCTACGAGTTGGGCCTAACGTCGCTGCCAGACACGCAATCTTCGAGATCCGGCCCTGGGCCGCTCCGCTGGCCAGATTCCGAGGCGTGGTTGAGCACGAGGTCCCGGTTTGACCGCCCGATGGAGGCCCTGTCGGACACGATTCCTCCCGATAGCGTGTCCAGCAGCGACATAAGCGCCAACCCCGCGAGCCGTGGAGCGGCCACTGAACCGCGGCCACCGAGCCGCCGCCACCGCGCGCATCGCGCCCGTGATAGCGCGTCCACCAGCGGCATTCGTCCCAACTTGGTCCCGCGGGGCCGCCACCCAGCCCCGATCGAGCCCGAGACGCCGTTCCGGCCCGGGGCCCGGTGTAGATTCGGAGCCATGACCCAGATCGAAACTGGCCGCGACGGCGGCGTCTTCATCGTCAGCGCGGCGCGCACCCCGATCGGCAAGTTCGGCGGAGCGCTGAGCAATGTCCCAGCGACCGAGCTTGGTGGCGTGGCGATTCGCGCCGCCTATGAGCGGGCCGGCCTGCCCGAGGGCACGCCGATCGATGAGGTGCTGATGGGCGAGGTCCTCCAGGCCGGCGTGGGCCAGGCCCCAGCCCGCCAGGCGGCCCTGGCCGGCGGCCTGCCCGATACGACAAGCGCGACGACGATCAACCGGGTGTGCGGGTCGGGCCTCAAGGCGATCATGCTGGCGGCCGCCGAGATCCGGGCCGGCGATGCGAGCGTGGCGATCGCGGGCGGCATGGAGAGCATGAACTCGGCGCCGTATCTCCTGCCCGGCGCCCGGTTCGGGTATCGCCTGGGCGACGGGACGCTGGTCGACTCGACCGTCCACGACGGCCTGTGGTGCGCGTTCGAGGACTGCCACATGGGCACCCACGCCGAACGTGTCGCGATCCGCGACGTCGTCAGCCGCGCCGACCAGGACGCCTTCGCGCTGGCCAGCCACCAGAAGGCGATCGCGGCGATCGACGCCGGCCGATTCGACGCCGAGCTCGCGCCTGTGACTGTCCGCGACGCGAAGGGCCGCGAGACGGTCGTGTCGGTCGATGAGGGCCCGCGGCGCGACTCGACGATCGAGGCTCTGGCCCGGCTCAAGCCCGCCTTCGCCCTGCCCGACGGCGAGGATCGTGGCTCAGCCACCGGAGGCACCGTCACGGCCGGCAATTCGCCCGGGATCACCGACGGTGCCGCGGCGACCGTGGTCGCCAGCGAGCGCGCCGTCGAGCGCCTCGGCCTCAAGCCGCTGGCCCGGATCGTCGGCTACAGCCAGGCGGAGATCGCCCCCAAATGGCTCTTCCTGGCCCCGGTCGCCGGCGTCCGCCGGTTGCTCGAACGGATCGAGATGCCGATCGAGGCGTTCGACCTGATCGAGATCAATGAGGCGTTCGCGGCCCAGACCCTGGCCGACGGGCGCGAGCTGGGCTTCGACTGGTCGAAGGTCAACGTCAACGGCGGCGCGATCGCCCTCGGCCACCCGATCGGCGCGAGCGGCGCCCGGATCGTGGCGACGCTTCTCCATGAGCTGGACCGGCGACAGGGTCGCTACGGGCTGGCGACGCTGTGCCTCGGCGGCGGCGGCTCGGTCGCCATGGCCTTCGAGCGCATCCAGTCGTGACCACCACCGAGGAGACCGCTATCGACGCCCCGACGTTCCAGCTGTTCATCGCCGGCGAGTGGGTCGATGGCGGCAGTGGCGAGACGTTCGAGAGCCGCAACCCGGCCGACACCCGCGACGTGATCGGCCACTTCCAGTCGGGCACCGCGGCCGACGTGGCCCGGGCGATTCGGGCCGCTGAGACGGCCGGGCTGCGCTGGCGCCGGACGCCGGCCCCCAAGCGGGGCGAGATCCTGTATCGCTTCGGGGCGCTGATGGCCGAGCACAAGGAGCGCCTCGCGCGGGCGATGACCCGCGAGATGGGCAAGGTCCTGACCGAGGCCCGGGGCGACGTCCAGGAGGGGATCGACATCGCCTTCCTGATGGCCGGTGAGGGCCGCCGCCTGTTCGGCGACACGACCCCGTCCGAGCTGCCCGACAAGTGGGCGATGTCGATCCGCGAGCCGATCGGGGTCGCCGGGATCATCACCCCCTGGAACTTCCCCATGGCGATCCCGTGCTGGAAGATGATGCCGGCCCTGGTCAGCGGCAACACGGTCGTGTTCAAGCCATCGAGCGACACGCCCCACTGCGCGACCCTGCTGGTCGAGCTGATGGCCGAGGCCGGCTTCCCAGCGGGCACAGTCAACCTCGTGACTGGGCCAGGGGCCGAGGTCGGCGACGCGATCGTCAACAGCCCCGACGTGCCGGTGATCAGCTTCACCGGCAACACCGAGACGGGCCGGCGCCTGGCGACCCAGGCCGCGACCCGGCTGAAGCGGGTCAGCCTCGAGCTCGGTGGCAAGAACGGGATCGTGGTCATGGGCGACGCCGACCTCGACCTGGCGACCGACGGCATCCTCTGGTCGGCGTTCGGGACAACCGGCCAGCGCTGCACTGCGGCGAGCCGGGTGATCGTCGAGCGCGACGTCGTTGACGAGCTCCTCGAACGCCTGGAGCGACGGGCCAAGTCACTGCGCCTGGGTTCCGGCCTCGAGCCCGGCGTGGATGTCGGACCGCTGGTCAACGCCGGTGCCCTCAAGAAGGTCACCGGCTACATCGATGTCGGCCGGCGCGACGGCGAGCTGGTCACCGGCGGCAAGCGCGGGAGTGGGGCCGGCCTGGAGCACGGCCACTTCTTCGAGCCGACGATCTTCTCGGGCGTCGCGCCGATGGATCGGATTGCCCAGGAGGAGATCTTCGGGCCGGTCCTGTCGGTGATCGCCGTGGAGGACTACCAGGGCGCCGTCACGGCCCTCAACCAGATTCGCTATGGCCTGTCGTCGGCGATCTTCACCCGGGACGCCAACACCGCCTTTCGGGCCATGCGCGACTTCGAGACCGGCATCGTGTACATCAACGCGGGCACCATCGGGGCGGAGACCCACTTGCCCTTCGGCGGCACGAAGCAGACCGGCAACGGCCACCGCGAAGCCGGCCACGCCGCCCTCGACACGTACACCGAGTGGAAGTCGATCTACGTCGACTTCTCCGGCCGCCTCCAGCGCGCCCAGATCGACAACCAGCCCGAGTAGCCGGCGATGCGGGGGTGGGTGCTGGCCGCGGTCGTGGGTATCGCCCTGCTCGCTGCGGCGTGCGCGCCCGCGCCGCCCTTTGAGATTCCATCGGTCGCCCCGTCGCCGACGCCTCGCGTCGGACTCACCCGCGCCGAAGCTGTTGCCATCGCGCGCGTTGCCGCCCAAGCGCCGGCCGAGTGGGACATCCTCCAAGCCGACGCCGGGTGGCCGTGGGAAGTGGAGGTTTTGGAATCCCCGACCCTTGCCACTCCCGGCCTGGGATTCGTCTGGCGGGTCAACGTCGGCTTCATCGACGGGCCACTCGATGGCGAAGGCGTCATCGTGATCCTCGACTACTTCGACGGTCACGTGATCTCGAAGACGAACTGGATCTCATGAGCGGCGCCAGCCTCATTCGGGTTCACCGGCGAGTCGATGGGGTATCCTTCGCCCGGGCCGGTAGCTCAACGGCAGAGCAACTGACTCTTAATCAGTTGGTTGGGGGTTCGAATCCCCCCCGGCTCACCACTGTGCAGCCCACGATCTGACCCGCCGGAGGCAACTCCGACGGGTTTTTCGTTTGCCAAACCCGTGCTAGGATTTCCGACCCGGTGTGCCCGCCGTCGTCCCTGCGAAGCGTTGAGGTACGAGATGAGCACATCGCTCGAGGATCAGACCGCCCAAGTCCGGGTCGTCGATCCATCCGGGTCGAACGATGATCCAGCGCCGGCGAGCCGCCAGCCCCTCCTTCGGCCGCTGAGGCGCCCCCCGATCGAAACGGCCGACCAGCGAGCCGAGCGCCTGGCGGCCCGGGGCGAGCTCGGCGACGGGCCGGATATCGCCTTTCGCCGGTCCAGCCCGTAGGCGCCGCAAGCTGCCGCTGGACCGCCGGGTCCGCGGACCGTATTGTCATGGTCTGCGCTACGCCGAACATGGCGATCGGCCCCGACGTAGCAGCCTCGGGCCTCTGGGAACAGGCCCCGGACAGCAGATCAGCGCCGACGGTCGGGTCGCTCCTCGCCGTCGGCGCTGGGTTCCCTTTCGGCGGGCATGACGATCCGTAATGACACGCCGGTCCAGTGACAGAAAACTGACCGATCTCGGCACCCGAGCCCGTCGGCCCCGAGCTCCGTTCAGTCGAAATCTGGCTTCGTTCCTCGGGCGGCAGCCTCGGTCGTGACCAACTCACGGTCGTGAACACCGCCTGACCAGGAACGATCGGTCCCGGGGAGATCAAGTCGGTCGTCCCGTTGGACCGCTGGAGCGCTCGTGCCGAGCGTGTCCTGGGGGCGGGGATCCCGCCGAGCTGGTTCGTCCGGTGAGCGCCGTCTGGGCCTCTGGGGGTGACAGACGAACTCATCCAGCGACAGCCGGCGGGATCCCGCTACCCACCATCCACGTCGCCTTGCCGACGGAATCCCCCGCCATGACGGCTCGTAATGACGATGCCCGACTCGCGGTTGGACCATGCCCCGGCACCGAACTCGCGCCGAGCCGGAGATTGGGCGACAACGATTGGCGGTGTCAACAGGGGGGACCGAGTGAATCGATACGCATCCCGGCCCGACAGGCTGGGTGGCCGCGGCGCCGGTCTGGCAGCCATTCGCGGAAACGAATGGGTGGTAGCCGGCCGGCATGACCCTCGGCTAGGGTCCGGCCACAACCGAAAACCCGCCGGCACCTCAATGCGAGGCAAGTGCAACAACGCCGAGCGGGCACGCGAACCCTCACGTGACGAACGTTTCGCGTCGCGTGGGGGCGAGCGGACCCCTCGGTTCGCCCAACCTTGCTGCCGGGGGATCGGATCCATTGACTTTTCCAGAGCGTCGACCGCGGCCCGTGCGCGAGGCCGGATCCGGGATCAGGGCCATTCCGTCGACAACCGCCATGCCCTCGATGGGCCTTGGCCGGTACGACCGTCTGAGCCGCTACGCCGACGGACGGGCGTACATCATGGGCAAGACGGTGCGG
>Ga0265319_1001685_pt1 | contig 12765 bp, 11 predicted proteins | sample 4824metaG_FD_192443 | JGI IMG/M metagenome (GOLD analysis project Ga0265319, IMG submission 192443) | Rhizosphere microbial communities from Carex aquatilis grown in University of Washington, Seatle, WA, United States - 4-8-24 metaG | ecosystem: Host-associated > Plants > Roots > Rhizosphere >...
GACGGCTGACGCTGAGATGGATAAATTGATCGAGCAATACGACCGAACGAGCTCGATGGATGAAATTCGTCGCTTGGCGACCGCGATTGAAATCAGAATTTACGAAGACGCAGCTTTTATTCCGGCCTTTAAGGCGCCTTTTTATCGTCACGCTTACTGGCGCTGGATCCGCTGGCCCAAGGACTTCAATGTTCGGCTCAGCGATTATGCTTGGACCTACGGGCTCGATTGGATCGACGAAAGTCTGAAAAAGGAGACGGCTGAAGCTCGCTCCTCGGGCAAAACCTACCCACCAGCCATTGAGGTTTACGACAAATGGAAGCCGAAAACCGGCATCCCGATCCAAGCTGCGCCTTGACCGATTCTCTGCTCAGCATTCGTCGGCTTGCCGTCGGATTTGAAACTGACGACGGATTATTTCGTGCCGTTGACGATATCAGTTTTGAAGTGCCCAGAGGACGAACCTTAGGGGTGGTTGGCGAATCGGGCTGCGGGAAGAGTGTCACTGCATACTCTATTATGGGACTGCTGCCCAAGCCCCAAGGTCGGATCCTCCAAGGACAGATCGAGTTTCATGACCGTGACCAGTCACTGGATCTGGTCACCGCTAGCCAAGAGCAAATGCAGCATATTCGCGGAGGGCGCATTGGCATGATTTTCCAGGAACCGATGACCGCGCTAAATCCCGTCCATAACATCGGACGTCAACTCAGCGAAGTCTTCCTCCTCCACAAGACGCAGGACAAGCGCGAGGCTCTCGCGCTTTCCATTCAGATGCTGCACAAGGTGGGCATCCCCTCGGCGGAAATTCGTGCAGGTCAATATCCCCATCAACTTTCCGGTGGCATGCGCCAGCGAGTCGTCATCGCCATGGCCCTCGCCTGCCGGCCAGCCGTCGTTATCGCCGACGAGCCCACCACTGCGCTCGATGTGACCATCCAGGCCCAGATTCTAGAGCTCATGCAGTCCCTTCAGGACGAAATGGGCATGTCTATCATCCTGATCACCCATGATCTGGGTGTCATCGCCGAGATGTGCGACGACGTGATTGTCATGTATGGGGGGCGGATCGCCGAGTCGGGGCCTGTCGACCGGATTTTCGCCGCTCCATCGCACCCCTACACACGCGGCTTGCTCAAATCGATTCCCCGGCTGGATGCCGTGCGCAAGAGCCGGTTGAACGTCATCGAGGGAATGGTACCGGCGCTGGCTGACCTGCCCTCGGGCTGTCGCTTTCAGAATCGCTGTGCCTACCGGATCGACGCCTGCGCGATCCAGCCACCACTGGCCACCGTTGGCGCGGGGCATGAAACCGCCTGCCATCGCTGGCGGGAACTTCCCCCCTTGCCTGCTGCAACTGCATGAGCGCGCCCCTGCTCGAAATCCAGGAACTGCGCATGCATTTTCCCGTCCGCACGGGCGTGTTTCGCCGCGCTACCAAATGGAATCGGGCGGTCGACGGGGTCAGCCTCGCCATGCAGTCCGGCGAGACGATCGGCTTGGTCGGCGAGTCCGGTTGCGGCAAATCGACTCTCGGCAAATGCATCGTGAGGCTCCTTCAGCCCACTTCCGGTCGCATTCTATTCGAAGGGTGCGAACTCACTGCGCTTCGCCAGCGGCAGCTTCGGCCGCTGCGCCGTCAGTTGCAGATGGTTTTTCAGGATCCGGTTGAGTCCCTCAACAGCCGCCATACCGTGGGCGAGATCCTGTCCGAGCCTTTTGTCGTTCATCATCTCGGCGATGCCGGATCGCGCCGGCGAAAGGTTCATGAGCTCCTCGACAAAGTCGGGCTGCCGTCCTCGGCGGCCGATCGCTATCCGTTCGAATTCTCCGGCGGCCAGCGCCAGCGCATCGGCATCGCCCGTGCCATTGCGTTGGAGCCCCGGCTGATCGTGTGCGACGAACCGGTGTCCGCCCTCGATGTTTCGATCCAGAGCCAAGTGCTCAACCTGATGCTCGATCTCCAGCGCGAGATGAAACTCAGCTATCTGTTCATCGCGCACAATCTGGCCGTGGTGAAACACATCTCCGATCGCATCGCCATCATGTACCTCGGTCGCATCGTGGAGTTTGCCGACGCCGACGACATTCACCTCCATCCGCGCCATCCGTACACCCAGGCTCTGCTTTCCGCCATTCTGCCACCCGATCCCACCCACGACCGGCAGCGGATAATACTGCAAGGCGATGTCCCGTCGCCCATTAATCCGCCCCCGGGCTGCCCTTTCCATACCCGCTGCCCTCATGCCACCGACCGCTGTAAAAGTGACGTCCCGACGCTCCGCGTCGCAGCACCCGGCCATCAGGTCTCCTGCCATTACGATTTCTAAGGCTGCCAAGGTGCCCTCCACACCCGCGGTGCCGAGTTCTCAACGGAGAGCATCAAATCTTCCATTCTTTCCGCCTCAACTCGCACTTGACGCAAAGCTCCAAAACCCAACTGTTGGCTGCTCGATTGATGCCCTCATCGTCTATCGGTTAGGACAGGAGATTCTCAATCTTCAAAGCGGGGTTCGATTCCCCGTGGGGGCACCATCCTTCGCTCGGTGAGCTACGGATGGCACGACCGGGTTTCCTGAGGAATATCACGATTCGGGAAAAAGCACCGGGGAACGTTTGCCGGGGTGCTGCGTCATGCCTCCCACGGTTCAATCCCATAACCCCGGGCACCCCACCATGAAAACGTTCACGTTACCCTGCACCGCCGTCTTGCTGGCCTCGTTCGTCCTGCCCGCAACCAGTCTCGCCCAGGAAAAATCCTTCCCCGATCCCGTGTTCCCATTCGGGGCGGTCTATTTCCGCAAATCCAATCCGCCGGAGCAGGATTGGGTCAGCGATCACAAGACCGCCGCCGATCTCGGCGTGAACACTTTCCGTCACTGGTTCCTGTGGGCTTCGGTCGAGAATTCGCCCGGACACTACGACTGGCGCGACTACGACCGCATGGTCGAACTCGAGGCCCAGAACCACATCAAGGTCGTCATTGCCGAAAATGTCACCGGGGCGCCCGAGTGGATGTGGGACAAATACCCGCAGGCCCGTCACGTCGCGAGCGACGGCGCCCAGAGTTTTCCGTCCGTGGCCACCGGCAGCGCGACCGGCAACGCCCCGATGTGCCTGGACGATGACGAGGTCCTGGATCACGCCGGGAAATTCCTCACCGCCTTGGTGCAGCGTTACCGCGACAACCCAGCGACACTCGGCTACGACTTGTGGAACGAGGGCGATCCCCAGGAGTGCTTCTGCCCAGCCACCCAGGCCAAGTTCCGCGAATGGCTGAAAGCGAAGTACGGCACGATCGAGGCCCTCGGCCGGGCCTGGCACCGCTACAGCCTCGCCGATTGGGAATATGTTCATCCGCCCCACGGCACGACCGGCTATCCCGACTCGCTCGATTGGCTGGCCTTCCGGCGGGACGACGCCATCCGCCTGTTGCGCTGGCGCATCAACCTGATCCGCGGCCTCGACAAGAAGAACAAGATTACCGCCCACGGTACCGGCCAGCTCACCGAGATCGAGTGGCGCACGACCGACAATGTGGACACCTACGGCTACACCTGGGTGGCCTCGCGCCACACGAATGATCCCTGGATGCAGTTCCAGGCGGTCGACCTGGTGCGTGGCGCGGCGCGTGGAAAACCCTTCTGGCACGCAGAGGCAACCGGCGGCCCGTTATGGCTGCAGCCACAGGTTCTCAATCGCCCGCTCGAGGACGGACGCAGTTCCGACGACAAGGACGTACGCGTGTGGAGCATGATCGATATGACCGCTGGCGCCACCGGCATCCTTTTCACCCGCTGGCGTCCGTTGCTCGACGGACCGCTCTTCGGGGCCTTCGGCCCGATGGGCTTGGACGGCTCAGTCACGCCCCAGGCCGAAATGGCCGGAAAACTGGCGCGCTGGACCAACGCGCATCCAGACCTTTGGAAATCGCACCCGGTCAAGGGGGACGTCGGAATCGTTTTTATCCAGGAATCGCTCGATTTTGCGTCGATCCAAGGCAACGGCGGTGGCGGTGGAGGTGGCCGTGGTGCCGCCGCGGCCGGCGAAGGAGGCGGAGCCAACAATTACATCCAATCCGCGCAGGGCGCCTATCAGGCGTTCTTCGACTCGAACATCCAGGCCGACTTTGTCGGAATCGACGATATCGCTCAATATCCGGTCGTCTATCTCCCCTACCCGGAGATGCTCAAGCAATCCACCGCGGACAAGCTGCGGGCTTACGTGGCGAAAGGCGGCAGTTTGATCAGCGAAGGCTGCCCGGGTTATTTTGGCGACGGCGGCACGGTCGGGACGGTTCAGCCCAATCTCGGTCTCGACCAGCTTTTTGGCGCGCGGGAATCCTACGTTCAGTTCACGCCCGACTTGCTCGGCAAATTGACCCTGACCGTGCGGGACAAGCCAGTTGGCGGGCAATATTTCCTTCAGGAATATAAATTGGCGGGTGGTCAGGCCGCAGGCCAATACGCCAACGGTCACCTCGCCGCAGTCGAGCACACATCGGGCAGCGGGAAAACCCTGCTCATCGGCACTTTCCCCGGCGGCAGTTATTTCCGCAGCCATGCCCCGGCGACCCGTGAGTTTTTTGCCGGTCTGCTCTCGTGGGCCGGAGTCCAGCCGCAAGTCCAATCCAGCGATCCTGAAATCAAAGCCCGCCTGCACCGCGGTCCCGGTGGCACGTACCTTTGGGTCGTCAATCCGACCCGCTCCGTTCATACCGTAAAAATCTCCCTCCCGGCATCGTTTCAACGCGCGGTCGAACTGTGGCAGGATTCGAACACGCCGACCGTGACGGGTAACTCCCTCACCACCTCGATTGGCGATCGTGACGCCGCCGTGATCCGCCTCGAATAAGTGGGGAGGCTCTGCAGCCCCAACTCCTTTTGATCGCCACCAAAGAAAAACCCACCCCCCTTTCGGGGGGTGGGGCTATTTTCTATTTAGTTCAGCTTCGTCAGCTTCTTCCTGTAGTCCAAGGCAGCAATGAATAGCACACCAAGGATGCTCCAGATCGAGACCGCATAGCTGAGGGCTGTCGTCATTTGCATGGCGTAGTCCTTTCTATCCTTTGGGTCTTACTCCTTTTGAGGAGCTCGACATTTCAATGAACTAGGAGGGTTTGGATCCTAGAACAAGGTGAAGATGAGGCCACCGCCGATCCTGTCAAATAACATGACACATATCTGTCACATTACATTGTACATTAACACTTAGCATCAAACTAGATTGGCGCTTCCAAGCCGCTCCGGACTTTGAATCAGGCAAGAAGCTGCCTCAGAGAACCTTATCGACGCCAAAATTATGCAACAAGGATTCTCGCGCGGCTCTTTGATGCGATACGAACATCCGCATCGTTTCTAACCTCTTTACCATCTGCATCTAGACGAAGACTCAGGCCAAGGCGAAATGGTGGCAACTCAACGAATCGCAAACAGCTCGTCCGCCCTGAAAAAACGGGCCAATTCCGTCTTGGCATTTTCGTCGCTGTCCGACGCGTGCACAACGTTCTTCATCATGTCGGTGCCGAAGTCACCGCGGATCGTTCCCTTGGCCGCTTTCTTGGAATCGGTCGGTCCAAGAAGATCGCGCACCTTGCTCACGATATTTTCGCCCTGCAGTGCGAGGACGATGACAGGGCGCGAGCTCATGAATTGCTCGATCTCGGGATAAAACGGCTTGCTGGCAACATGAGCGTAATGCTCCCGCAGGATGTCGGATGAAAGCTGGATCATCTTGGCACCCACAATCGTGAACCCTGCGGATTCAAAGCGGTTAAGCACGGCGCCGGCATGCTTTTGCGACATACAATCGGGTTTCAGGATAATCAATGTTCTCTGCATAAAACCCCCAACATAGGCCGCCCGACATGCAAGGAAAGCATGATTTTCACGAGCCAAGCCCAAGCGACATGAGCCGGCAGCGGAACTATTCGGGCGATCGCAGGGATTTCCATGCTTCCAGTGCCGCAGCACGGGCCACCCCGTGGTCAACGATTGGCTGCGGATAGGTGTCACCCAGCCGGACTCCGGCCGCCTCAAGTTCAGTCGCTGGCGCCTCCCATGGGCAGTGGACGAACTTCGCCGGCAACCTCCCCAGTTCAGGTACCCAGCGCCGGACGTAGTCGCCAGCGGGGTCGAACTTCATTCCCTGCAGCACGGGAGCGAACACCCGGAAATAAGGGGCGGCATCCGCGCCGCATCCCGCCGTCCACTGCCAGCCGAGCGTATTGCTCGCGAGATCCGCATCCACCAGGGTGTCCCAAAACCATGCCGCACCCTGCGTCCATGGCAGGCGAAGGTGTTTCACCAGAAACGAGGCCGCGATCATGCGCACCCGGTTGTGCATCCAGCCGGTTTTCCAGAGCTGCCGCATGCCGGCGTCCACGATCGGATAGCCCGTCCGCCCGGTCTGCCAGGATCGCAGTTTCTCGCCGCCGGGATCCGCGGCCCAGGGAAAATCACGAAATTTCTCGCGCAACGGGACCTACGGCGTGTGGGGAAAATGGTAAAGCAGATGCGCGGCGAATTCCCGCCACCCGATTTCCGCGAGGAAAACGCGCGCACCGTTGCTCGGCGGAAACACCCCGCTGGCCTTGCCGCGGGCCGCCACCGCCGCCCAGACCTGCCGCGGGCCGATCTCTCCCAAATGCAGCCGCGGCGAGAGCCGCGACGAACCTTCATGATCCGGTCGATTCCGTTCCTCCGCATAGGCGTCAAGTCCCCGGGCGGCAAAGGCCGTCAATTGAATCCTTGCCGCTGCCTCGCCCGGTTTCCACGACTGTCTGAGCCCTTCGTCCCATCGCACGCGCGGCTGCAAATCCAGATCGCCCAACGCCAGCGACGCCGGCCATTTCGCCGGCTCGGGAAATCGCCCGGCCTTTAGCCGGATCGGTTCGGCCACGGGCAACGCGAGGCAATGGCGCCAATACGGAGTGAACACTTGGAATGGACCGCCCTGTTTATTGGCGATGGCCTGCGGTTCGAAAAGCAGTGCGCTGTTGAAACTCTTTGCCTCCAGGCCCCGGCCCGCCAAGCCCGCCTTGATCGTCTTGTCGCGCGCGATCACCGCCGGTTCGTAGCGCCGATTCCAATGGATGGCTCCTGCCCCTGTCGCCCGTACCAGTTCGTCGAGGACGCGCGCGGAATTTCCCCGGCGGAGAATCAGTCTGGATCCACGTTCCCGGAGCGACTCATCGAGTGCCGCCAGGGAATGATGCAGCCACCATCGCACCGCGGCGCCGGGGGACCAGGCGCCTTCCCCCTCGTCATCGCGGATGTACAGCGGGATGACCGGCCCGCCCCGCGCGAGCGCCGCGGCCAGCGCCGCATTGTCCGACAGGCGCAGATCCTGACGGAACCACAGGAGCGTCGGTGAAACAGCCACGTTCGTGAAGGGACCGCGAATCGATCCGGCGGTACGCGCGCCCGCTCAGAGCGAGTCGCGGAAGAGCTGGTCGTAGGCTTGGGCTGCCTTTGTCCAGCTGAAGTCGGTCCGCATGCCCCGCTGCTGCACCGCCTGGAAACGCGGCTTGTCGGCGAAAAGCTTCAGGGCGCGCTCCAGTCCGTCACGCAGGCCCTCCTCGGTCGGCGGAAACGTCAGCCCCGTGCCGGCCTCCGGCTGGTCGTCGGCATCAATCACCGTGTCAACCAGCCCGCCGACACGGCTGACCAACGGCACCGTGCCGTAGGCCTGCGAATACATTTGGTTGAGTCCGCAGGGTTCGAACAACGACGGCATGAGGAAGAAATCGCTTCCGGCCTCGATCAGATGGCTCATCGGCTCGTCCAGTCGCATGCTGATGCTGACGCGGTCCGGCGCGGCCGCCGCGAGGTCGTTCAGGGCTTCTTCATACCGCCGTTCACCCGAACCCAGCACGATCAGCCGGCAATTTTCGCCGAGGAAGAAATTCTTGTTCGCCAGGAGGAAATCCAGGCCCTTCTGCTCCGCGAAGCGGCACACCATGCCGAAGATCGCGCCCTTGAAGCGGGCGTCGAAACCATGCTGTTTGAGCAGCTCGGTCCGGCAAGCTGTCTTGCCCGCCATGTTCGCCGGACTGTACTTCGCCGGCAGATGCGCGTCCGTCGCGGGATTCCAAACGGCCGTGTCGATGCCGTTCAGCAGGCCAACCAGATCGTCCGCCCGGGTCGCCACCACGCCTTCCAGGCCGCAGCCGAACTCGGCCGTCTGGATTTCCTTCGCGTAGCGCGGACTGACCGTCGTCACACGGTCCGAGAACAGGATGCCTCCCTTCATCATGTTGATCTGGCCGTAATACTCAAAGCCATCGATGCCCAGCAGGTCATCCGGCAGGTTGGTCCGGTAAAACGAACGCATCGGGAAGATGCCCTGAAACGCGATGTTATGGATCGTGAACACCGTCTTGAGCGCGAGCGTCAGGCCGTGGCGCCGCTCGGCATAGCGCAGGAGCACGGGCAGCAGGGCCGTCTGCCAGTCGTGGCAGTGCACGACATCCGCCTGCGACTCAAGCAGCCGCAGCGTCTCGACCACCGCCTTCGAGAAGAAGATGAACCGGTGGTGATTGTCCTCAAAGTCGCGCTCGCCGTTGCCGTAAAGCCCCCGGCGGTCGAAGAACTCCTCGCGGCAGATCAGGTACACCGTGAGATTCTTGGCCGGCGAAAATACCCGCACGTCGCCGGTCAGAAAGATGTCTCCCATCTCGATCTTCAAACGCAACCGCCGCGCCGCGCCGGTAGCGTCCCGGTGCTCGAGCACCGCCCGGTAGCCGGGCAGAAAGACGGAGACTTCATGCCCCTGTTCCGCGAGCGTGCGGGCAAGCGAGCCCACCGCATCCGCGAGGCCGCCGGTCTTCACGTAGGGAAACAATTCGGACGCGGCTTGGACGATTTTCATCGCGCCACGTTATGACGGGCGGTTTGTTCAATCCAATCCCAAAGCTCGGCCCGCGCGCCGAGGCCGGGAATCATTCAATGAATCTTCGCGAACGCCTGCTCGCCCTGTTGTCGGAACCCGGCTACCGCCCCGCCAACGAAACGGAACTTTCCCGCCGCCTCGGCCTGAACAAGAAGCAACGCGCCCCGCTCGCCCACGAGCTGGGCAAGCTGCTCGGTGACGGCAAGGTCGTCCGCGTCCCCGGCAATCGCGTCAAGCTGCGCGTCTACGCGAGCGATCTGCCCAAGCCCGCGGCCAGCCGGCCGATCTTCGTGCCGGCTTCCCGTCAGTCTGGCGCTCCTCCGGCGTCGCCGCGCGAGGCCGGTCGCCCCCGCGGTCCGGTCGACGCGCCCCCGCCCGGGCCGGGCGAACTGCTCGGTCGCATCCAGTTCCGCGCGGGCGGTTCGGCGTTTGTCATCCCCGAGGGCGCGCGTGACCCGGAGCAGACTTCCGTACAGATCTTCCCCGAGGACACGGGCGTCGCCCTGCCCGGCGACCGGGTGTCCGTTCTCGTCCACAAGGGACGCAAGGGCCGGCGTTCCGGCGAAACAGTCGGCCGGGTGCTCCGCGTGGTCGAGCGCGGGCGCGACACCATCGTCGGCGAACTGCGTCGTTCCGGGCGGAATTTCTTCGTCGCGCCGGACGATCCCCGCTTCGTTTACGAAATCCATGTGGCAGACCCGGCCCAATCCGGCGTCAAGCCCGTCCCGGCTCCCGGCGACAAGGTGGTAGTCCGCCTCGGCCCGTGGGAACGCCGCAATGATCCCCTCATCGGCGAGCTGACCGCCCGCCTCGGCCGCACCTTCGAGCCTCGCGCGGAGTTGCTCGGTGTGTTCACCAAGTTCAACCTCGATCCCACTTTCCCCGACGAAGTTGAGCGCGAGGTCGCGCACCTGCCCGACACGGTGCAGCCCCGCGAACTGGCCAATCGCCTCGATTACCGGCAAGTGCCGGTCTTCACCATCGATCCCGACGATGCCAAGGATTTCGACGACGCATTGTCGATCGAGACGCTCGACGGCGGCGACACCCGCGTGGGCATCCACATCGCCGACGTGTCCGCCTATGTCAAAACCGGCACGGCGCTCGATCGCGAGGCGCAGAAACGCGGCAACTCCACCTATCTGGTCGGCACCGTCATCCCGATGCTGCCCGAGAAACTCTCCAATGGCCTCTGCTCCCTCGTCGAGGCGCAGGACCGGCTCTGCAAGGCGACCTTCCTCATCTTTGCCCAGAACGGGCGCCTGAAGGACACGACTTTTGCCAACACCGTCATTTGCAGCCGCAAGCGACTCACCTACAAGCAGGCCTACGCGCTGCTCTTCGAGAACGACCTCGAGCGTATCCGCGCCCTGCCTCTTCCGCCCAAGCACCAGACCGGCTCGACCGGTCGCGCCCTGAGTTCTCTGAGTGACCTCGAGCTGGTGGATTTGCAAAGCTGGGTGCGGAAGCTGTGGACCATCGCCCGCCGCCTGCGCACCGAGCGCATGGCGCACGGCAGCCTCGACCTCGACATGCCGGAGACCAAAGTTTTTGTCGACGCCGAGGGCTACGCCGACCGCCTTGAGAAGATCGAGCACGACGAAAGCCACCAGCTCATCGAGGAGTTCATGCTCGCGGCCAACGAGGCCGTGGCCCGCCTCACGCGAATTCACAAGCTCCCCTCGCTGTACCGTGTCCACGACGACCCGGACGAGGAAAAGCTCGCCGAGTACCGGCAGCTCCTGGGCACGTTTCACATCCACGTTGGCGACCTGACGCACCGTTCCGAGATCGTAAAGCTGCTCGAGACCCTGCGAACCCACCCGCAGGGGTACACGCTGCGCACCCAGCTCCTGCGCAGCCTGAAGAAGGCCTGCTACCGCGCCACACCCGACGGGCATTACGGCCTGCACAAAAAGGACTACACCCACTTCACGTCGCCCATCCGGCGTTACGCCGATCTGGTCGTGCACCGGGTCTTTGATTTTTACCTCGTCAAGCACGCCGGCCATCCGGCGCCGATCGGCCAGTCGCCAGGCTACAATCTTGCCCGCATGGAAACCCTGGCGGAGCACCTGAGCCTGACGGAGGTCAACAGCGCCGAGGCCGAGCGAGAGAGCGTCAAGATCAAGCTGCTCGAGTTCTTCGAGCGCGAGGCGGAGAAGAAAAAGAAGACGGTCTTCGCGGCGGTCATCACCGATGTCCGCGCCCATGGCTTTTTCATCGAGCTGCTGGAATCAATGACGTTTGGGCTCGTGCCCGCCTCGACGCTGGCAGACGACCACTATATCCTGAATACCGCGGGCACCGCCCTGATCGGCCGGCGGCACAAACGCCGGTTCGAACTCAACGGCCGGCTCGATGTCATCGTCGACAAGGTGGACCGCTTCAAGCGCACCATCGACTTCCGCCCCGCGCCGGCGGCCTGAAGCCGTCGAACCGTTGGCAGCCGTTTGAAAAACGGCCTGTCATGGTATTGAGTGCGGCCACCCAATCCGGAAACCTCCCCCATGAAAAACTACGACTTCGCCCAGAAATTCCATGCGCTCTACGACAAGGCCGCCGGCCTTTACGCCGGGGGGCAGCGCGATGCCAAGACGTTCTTCACCGCCGACGAGCTGGCCTGGCTCGCGGCCAACGGGCTCACCGCCCAGCACCTCTATGACTACGCCGAGGATCAGGCCAACGGCGGGGAACCCGGCTATGACAACGCCCTCGCCATCGAGGCCATCCGTCGCGATTATTTCATCAATGTGCAGCGCGGAAAACCGTCGGCCGCCGTGCTGGACGAGCCCACCATGCCGGCCAAGGCCGACGCGATCAACGGCATTGCATGGCTCCCGCGGATCATTCCCAAGACCAAGGCCAAGCTCCGGGGCGAGCTGCCGGCCTCGCTGATGTATTGCTGCGGTGGCGATCGGAAGTTCTTCAAGACCCACGATATCCAGCCGGCCGAGTTCCTCAGCCTCGTCTGGCGTAACCTGGAAAACGACACGGCCATCGTCGACTGGGTCACTCGCCGTAGTGCCGGGTCGAAATAACATTTCACGTGTTAGCGCCTGGCATGGTGGCCGCCGACCTCCGGGCGGCGGATTCCGACTGACGATGGGTTACACCGCCACCCGGGCGCGGTAACCGGAATCTCACCCCAACCGCGGATCGCCGGTTGACCACGGTTTCATTTTTTGTCACGACTCAACCCGTACCCCCGTCAGTTCGTTTATCACCCCTTCCGCTCATGAGCAAATACACGCTGCAAATCAACGGGCAGTCCCATACCGTGGACGTGACCCCCGACACCCCGCTTCTCTGGGTGTTGCGCGATCATCTCGGCCTTGTCGGCACCAAATTCGGCTGTGGCATCGGCCAATGCGGTGCCTGCACCGTCCATCTCAACGGCGTGCCCACCCGCGGCTGCATGACGCAGGTTTCCACGGTTGGCCGCAAGCAGGTCACCACCATCGAGGGGCTCTCGACTGATGGCTCGCATCCGCTCCAAAAGGCTTGGTGCGAGCTCGACGTCGCCCAGTGCGGGTACTGCCAGGCCGGACAGATCATGACGGCGGCCGCACTCCTCAAGGAGAACCCGAAGCCGACGGACCAGGACATCGACGACGCCATGAACGGCAACCTCTGCCGCTGCGCGACCTACCTCCGCATCCGGGCCGGCATCAAGTACGCCGCCGGCATCACGACCAGCGACAATAACTCCCACATCACCGGCGGCGGCGCGACCCTCGCCTCAATCCAGGAGGCCGTCAAATGAGCACGTCCACGATTTCCCGCCCCATCGCCCGCCGCGATTTCCTGAAACTGTCCGGCCTCGCCGGCGGAGGTCTCGTGCTTGGCTTCTACCTCAAGTCGGCCGGCGCC
>Ga0265319_1001691_pt1 | contig 12740 bp, 12 predicted proteins | sample 4824metaG_FD_192443 | JGI IMG/M metagenome (GOLD analysis project Ga0265319, IMG submission 192443) | Rhizosphere microbial communities from Carex aquatilis grown in University of Washington, Seatle, WA, United States - 4-8-24 metaG | ecosystem: Host-associated > Plants > Roots > Rhizosphere >...
TTGACCGGCAGCATGTCGCGCACCAGGATGCCCTCAGTGATGCAGACAATCAGCGGCAGGCCGGCGTCAATGGCTTCGAGCAGAGAGTCCCCCGCAAAGGCCGGCGGCACAAACACCATCGAGGCATTGGCACCGGTCTGTTCCACCGCTTCGCGCACCGTGTTAAAGATGGGCACCCGGTCGAGAAACTTCTGCCCGCCGCGTCCGGGCGTGACGCCCGCCACCACGTTGGTGCCATATTCCAAGCACTGCTGGGCGTGAAAACTGCCGGCTTTGCCAGTGATGCCCTGCACCAGCAGGCGGGTATTCTTGTTGACGAGGACGCTCATGAGAAATGGATTTAGTTTTTCAGCGCCGCCACAATTTTCTTCGCGGCGTCCGACAGGGAGTCGGCGGGAATGATGGCCAGGCCGCTGGTGGCCAGGATTTCGCGGCCCAATTCCACGTTGGTGCCTTCGAGCCGCACAACCAGCGGAACCTGGATTTGGACGTTGCGGGCCGCGGCGATGACGCCCCGGGCAATGATGTCGCACTTCATGATGCCGCCAAAAATATTTACGAGAATGCCTTTGACCGCCGGGTCGCTCAATATGATTCGGAAGGCCTGGGTGACCTGCTCTTCATTCGCGCCGCCGCCGACGTCGAGGAAGTTGGCCGGTTTGCCGCCGAAGTATTGGATGATGTCCATCGTCGCCATCGCCAGGCCGGCGCCGTTGACCAGGCAGGCAATGTTACCGTCCAGGGCAATGTAGTTAAGATTGAACTTCGAGGCCTCGATTTCCTTTGAATCCTCCTCGTTCAAATCGCGCAGAGCCTGGATTTCAGGGTGCCGGTAGAGCGCGTTGTCATCGAACGACACCTTGGCATCGAGCGCCTCGACTTTGCCGGCCGGGGTCAAAATCAACGGATTGATTTCGACCATCGCGCAGTCTTTTTCCCAATAAAACCTATATAAGCCATCCAGCAGCTTGCTGAACTGCTTGATTTGATCCTCGCTGAAACCGAGGCGATAACCGATTTCCCGTGACTGGAACGGCCGCAGGCCCAGGCCAGGGTCCACATGCCGGCGGAGAATCTTGTCCGGCGTATGCGCAGCCACATGCTCGATGTCCATGCCGCCCTCCGTTGAAGCAATGATGACCGGCTGGGAAGTGGCGCGATCCAGCAGGATGGCCAGGTAAAATTCCTTGGCGATGTCCGTGGCCTCGGTGAAGAAGACGGTCTGCACCTTGCGCCCCACCGGCCCGGTTTGGTGCGTGACCAGCGTGTTGCCGAGCATCCGCCCGGCCAATTCCTTCGCCTTGGCATGGTCTCCGGCGATCTTCACTCCGCCCGCAAAGCCATCGGTAAAGGTCCCCTTGCCGCGCCCGCCGGCGTGGATCTGGCTCTTCACCACGATTTTGCCCGCGGGCAATTGCGCCAGGGCGGCGTCAAATTCAGCGGCCGTCTTCGCGACGGCTCCAAGGGCGACGGGAACACCGTAGTCCCGAAAGAGTTGTTTGGCCTGGTATTCGTGGATGTTCATGCGCGCGGGGCGGGGATGCAAACGGTCAAGCGGTCTTGATTAAAGGTCGCAGCCGCGTTTGACAATTATAAAAGGAGGCGAGTGGGCATTTGGCACGGCCAAAACCGGGCTGGAAACGCCGTATTCAACTGGCGGCCAGGACCCGCTCCTGAATCAGACTGATTTCCCCGGCGCCTTTTCGTGCCAGTGCCACCAGCGCGTTTAATTCCTCGCCCGAAAAGGTCGCCTCCTCGCCGGAGCTTTGGATTTCGACGAATCGCCCTGCTCCCGTGAGCACGATATTGGCATCCACGGCGGCATCCTTGTCCTCGGCGTAATTAAGGTCCAGGATTGGCCGGCCCTCCCAGACCCCCGCGCTGACCGCCGCCACGGAGTCGGTGAAAAAGTCTGTTTTTATTTTGCCGGCGGCCAGCAGTTTCTTCGCCGCCAGCCGAGCCGCCACATAGGCGCCCGATATGGCCGCCGTCCGCGTCCCGCCATCGGCCTGGAGCACGTCGCAGTCCAGCCACAGGGTCATGCCCGGCAGCTTGTGCAAATCCACCACGGCGCGCAACGCCCGGCCAATAAGGCGCTGGATTTCGACCGTGCGACCGTCCAGCTTGCCCCGGGCAATGTCCCGCTGCTTGCGGTCGAGGGTGGAGTAGGGCAGAAGCGAATACTCCGCCGAAAGCCATCCGCCTGGCACCTTTTGCTGCATCATCCACGACGGCACCCGGTCCTCAATCATTGCCGCGCAAATCACTGTTGTGTCCCCATACCGGGCCAGGACGGACCCATGCGCATGCGGCGCTATGCCGGGCGCGAAGGAAATGGGCCGCAGTTGGTCAACGGCGCGGCCATCCGGGCGGGAAAATGCTTTCAAGGTATCGGCGGACATCGTGGCATTGGAATTCATCCGGCCCCGGCACGCAACGTCTTTGCGCAAAAATTATTTCCCCTGGGCCAGGCAATCCTCGATCTCACCCAGCAGTTTCAGCGAATCGATCGGTCGGAACAAAAACCGGGCGGCCCCAAGCGCGAGCCCTTTTCTTCGCGAGGCTTCATCCGAATAGGTCGAGGTGATGAGGATGACCGGCACGCCTTTGAGCCGGTGATCCGTTTTCAATGCTTCCACCAACTGATACCCGCTGCCCTCGTGCATGTTTACATCGGAGACAATCAGGGCTGGCCGGTGCTTGCGCGCCAGCGCCATGGCTTCAGTCATACCATTGCCGGTAACCACTTCATACCCGAATGGCTCCAGCAGGCTTTCCACCAGCTTTGTGTTCGCCGACAGGTCGTCGACGACGAGGATGGTGCCTTTCTTGGCCGGTGGGACTTCCTTGCTGATGGTAATCCCGTCGTGCATGGGGCTGGCCGGAACCTGCAGGATTTTCTCCATTTCGTGGATGAAAGACTGCGGGCAGATGGGCTTGCTGATGTAGCCGTCAAAACCGGCCAGCAGGCCTTTCTCCTTGTCGCCGACCATGGCAAGTGCCGTCAGGGCGATCATTGGGATTGAGCGCAGTTCGTCATCCGCCTTGACGCGGCGGGCGACTTCAAGGCCGTCCAACTTGGGTAATTGAATGTCGCAAAACACCACGTCCGGCTTATCGCGCTTGATGGCGGCAAGGCCGGATTCGCCATCGCGGGCCGTCAGCGGGTCGTAACCAAATTCCTGGAGCAGAAAGATCATCAGCTCCAGGTTGGTCTCATTGTCCTCGATGATGAGAATGCGGTGCTTCATGGTCTGAAGGCGCGGTGGCATGCTGCTTGGGCAATTTCAACGTGAAGCAACTGCCCCGGCCGGGTTCGCTTGCCAGCGTGATTTCGCCCCCCAGCAATTGTGCCAGCTTGCGGCTCAAGTGCAGGCCCAGCCCCGTGCCGTGGACCTGGCCTTCACCGGTTTGCAATCGCCGGAATGCTTCGAAAAGCTTCTCCTGGTCTTCACGGGAGATGCCCGGGCCAGTGTCGGTCACCGCAAATTCGATGACCGCCACGCCATTTTCGCCCCGCTGGTTCAACGCGAGGCTGACTGTCCCCTTTGGCGTGAACTTGACCGCATTGCTGGTGAGATTCAGCAGGATTTGGTGCAAGGCGCGCCGGTCCGTGCGCAGGATAATATCGGCCGCCGGTTTGCTAATGGCCAGCTGCAGGCCCTTTTTCTCCACCGCGTTTTGCAGGGATGCCGCGACGTCCGCCAGGGCTGAATGGCTGCTGACGTCCTCGATATCCGGCGTGATTTTCCCGGACTCGATGCGGGCCAGGTCGAGCAGGTCGTTGATCAGCGACAGCAGGTGCTTGCCACTGTCCTCCACGATTTTCAATTGGCGCTCCTGCTTTTCCGTCAACGGGCCCGGCAGGCGCATGAGCATCGTGCCCGTAAAGCCCAGAATGGCGTTGAGCGGCGTGCGCAGCTCGTGGCTGACACTGGCGAAAAACTGCGTTTTGACCTGGTCCAGCTCCTTGAGGCGTTGGTTCAGCCGGGCGAGTTCCCCGTTGGCTGTTTGCAGCTCGCCGGTGCGCTCGCGCAGCTGCCGGTTGGATTCCTGAATCTCCTGGGCGCGCTGGTAGATTTCGCCCTCGAGATTCTCGCCTCGCTGCTTGAGGCGGACAAACTCCGTCACGTCCTCCACCCGGTGAATGATGTAAATAACCTCACGCTCTGCATTCAGGACCGGCGAGTTGATCGGGCTCCAAAAACGCTCTTCAAATCCGCCGCCTTCCGCCTCGGGCCGCCGGATGTCGTATTTCTGCACCGCCATCGCGTCCGGCGCGCGGTTCTGCACTACGCGTTTCAGGGACGCCCCCAGGTTCCGCTCGCCCGTGGCGCTTGGGTCGTCGGGATTGTCGGGGAAGACTTCAAATATTCCGCGGCCAAGGATTTCCTGGCGTTTGGTCTTAGTGGCCCGCGCATAGGCGTCGGTCACCGCCACAATGGTGAATTGCGCATCGGGCCGGAGCACGAGATTCAAGCCCGGCGCGGACTCGAAGAAGGCGCGAAAATCAGGCATCCCGACCGGCGGCGCAGCCCCGGCATCGCCCTGATTTTGAAAACTGGGAGAAATCCCCATCATGTCATTGAGAACAAGGCCCGCAGAGGCGGAGCCCCGGTGGCAATAATGATGAACCGACTAACGGCCTCAAGAGGAAAACGTTCGCAGCCTTGGGCGCAATTTAAACTATTTTACAGGGCAGGATGGCGTCCTCGTCAAAGGAGTAGACCGCGCACATGCGGTGGTAGCCGTCCGCAATCACCACCTTGCTGTTCGCCTCGTCCCGTACCAGCAGGATGGGCGACAGTTCGTGCCCGGCGGTAATCTTGACCCGCACCTTCTTGACATGGTAATTGGCCGCCCCCAGCAACGGCAGGCGCGAAGCGCGAAAGACATCCTTCGCGTGGAATTGGGTCAAGTCCGCATGGCGCAGTCGCTTTACCAGCTTCTTCCTCGCCGCCGGCGGATAAATTAAATCAAGGTAGGACGCCGCGGCCGGGTAGTCATGGTCCTGCGGCTCCTTCGCCCAGATGATTTGTTTGGGATGGTTCATAATGCCTCAATGGTTGAATCTGCCGCCGCGCGGCTGTTCCGCACCCGCACGTCCTTGGCGTCGTTGAACGCAAAGGCCGCCGGCGAACTCGGTGCCGTGATCGCCATAAAATCCGCCCGCTGCACGTCCTCCAGGTAAAACGACGGGCGCGGGTCCGGCGCCATCGGCTTGATTTCAACATGGCTCATTTCCAAATTCTTCACGTGGCGCACGAAAAACCCCTGCGACGGCGTTGCGCCAAACATGCCGGGCTCCGGATACTTGTTCTCCACCTCGGGAACCTTGATGTTCGGTGAATCCGCGCTCGCGCCGCCCGTGTGTTCCACAAAGACATTTGATATTTTCACGTCCTCGATCGAATACCCTGGAATACCACTCAGAATCGAGCTGAACGACGAATGCGTGTTGTGGCAGTTGATGTTCGAAATCATCACCCGGCTCAGGTTGCCGACCTTGGTTGTGTCCTTCGGCCCGCGCAATCGCGCACCCAGGCGCAGGAAGATCGGGCAGTTGGTGATGTCGCGCATGGTGATGTTCGAGATGACTATGTCTTCCAGCCGCGCCCCGTCCACCGTCTCCAGCGCCAGTCCACCGCAACCCTCGAATAGACAATTGGAAATCGAAATATTGACAAAGCCGCCGTTGGACTCGGTGCCGCACTTGATGCGGCCGGTTCCGCCATTCGGCCGCCGTTTAAACGTGCCGTCCAGTAGCGAACCCAATTCCCAGCAGCCGGTGACGTAGCAATTGGTGATGCTCACGTTTTCCGTCGTCTTCGCGTGGCCGAGGGCATAGCTGGACTTCGGGCAGATGCCGTCGTCCCAGGGCGAATTCACAATGGTGTTCGAGACACGAACGTTCTTGCAGCAGTCAATGTCCATCCCGTCGCGGTCCGTGTCTATTTTGAGATTGTCAATGGTCAGATTGTCCACACCGGTGAGCAACATGCCGAAATGGCCACCCTTCAGGATCGAGAAATCGCGGAGGGTGACGTTGCGGCAGTTTTTGAGCGCAATAGCCTTGTTGCCCACCCCCGCCTGTTCAGCCGAGTAGATGGGATAACCCCCGCGCGCGGCGCGCCCGGCCCCGAAGCTCAGGCCCCGGCCCCAGATTAATCCCGGCCCCGTGATGGAAAAGTCGCTGATGTCCTCACCCCAAATCAGCGAATTGTGCCAGTGATTGTGGCCGTAGTCCTGAAAGGCGTCCCACGCCGTCTTCGGCTCCGCAGCGTCATAGGTTCCCCCCAAATAGCCTGTCGTCTCACCGGGGAGCGGCGAATCTGCGGCAATAATGGCGGCGCCCTGGGTGAGAAAGAGATGCACCCGGCTCTTCAGCCGGATGGAAAATGAAAAATAAACGCCGGCCGGAAACACCACCGTGCCGCCACCCACGGCGGCGGCCGCCTCAATGGCCTTGTTTATCGCCGGCGAATCCACGGTCTTCCCGTCGCCGGCGGCCCCAAATCCACGAACATAAAAAATCGAGGAGGAGCCCGCCGCCGCGGCGGCCACCGGGTCGGCGGCTGGCACTTGCGCCGCCGCCACGCGGGGGAGCAGGGTGGTCGCCGAGCCAGCCAGGCCCAGGCAGCCAAGTTTCAAAAGGTCACGACGCGCGAAGGAAGCAGTATTCATCAGGGGTGGGGGGTGGTTCCCACACTAAAAACTATATTTCGAAAACTAGAAACCAAAAACTTTGGCTTCCGCTCAAGCCGCGCAAACTTCCCGGTTAATTTCCCCGCTGACCACCCGCGGCGTCGCTTCCGCTGCCACCGCGTCCTTGAATTCCTTCGGTATCGTTTCTTTGTTCAGAAATGGCAGCGGGGCCGTCTCCTCGAGGTGAATGCCAGCCTTGACGACCTCTTCCGGGTGGATGGTGGGCACTTTAGCCAGCGACCAGCGCGCCGCCCATACCATTCGCTCGATAAAATTCTGCTGCGTTGGGGTAAATTTTGCATCCCATTTCAAACGCACCACGGAATCAGGAACCACCCGGCCGTTGTTCTGCCGGCCGAGGAACGACGCCTCAATGCCCTCGCTGCCCGCCCGGAGCACCAGCACGTAAGCTGGTTGAAATTTTTTCGACAGGAAATCCGCCGTGTTAAAGGCGGCTTTTTCTTCGGCCGTAAAATTAATGTCGTCCACATTGGGGTAGTGGTAAATCACCCCAATGTTGGATAAAGGCCGGTCGGCCCAGGCCGGCAGCGAATCGCCCTGGGGCAGCATCAATATCGTGCCGCCTTTCCAGCCGGTGATGAGCGAAAACTCCAACTTGCCGCCCTCGTCGTCGGACCGCACGACTTCGAGCTGTTTTAGGCCCGTGCTCTGGATGAGCAGGCCTTGCAGATCATTTTCCGCAAGTTCACCCACGGTGCCCTCACCCGTGCGGCCGATAAACTTGTATTCCCGGGTCACGCTGTTATTGGTCAAAATCCGTTCCATCCGCAGGTGGGAAAAAAAGACGGCGTTGGTTTTGAAACCAAGCGATTGAAACAATTTGGGTAGTTTATCCAGGGTTTCCTGGTGGGTCAGCGCCTCCTGAATGGCGCCGATTTTTTCGAGAGCCTGATGGATTTCGGTGATGATCCAGGCTTCAGAATTTCTCGTGGATTCATCCGGAAACAAATCGGCGATGGGCTGTTTTAGCCGTGGCCCCAAAAAGATTAAAAGCTTCGACCACGGCGCGCCCGTTTGCGGCATGCGCAAGAACATTTTGGGCGACAATTGCACGGTCACGTGCACTGTTTCCGAACCATCTTCTTCCCGTTTGATATCGTCTGCATTAAGCGGAACATAGCCGGAATCCGAGACTTGGTCATCTTCGACAAAATCCAAATGAAATAGAAAACGACCCACGATACCCGAATGGGGATCGGCGACGACAATCGGACGCTTTGGCAGTATCTCCCCCGCCAGATAGACCCCCAGTTTTATCTCCTGTTCGATTGTCACGTACCCGTCAGTAGCAACTTTTTTTTATAGTGTAAATACCCTAATTAGCTTTTTTTTACAGGGAAGCCCCCCGGGGGGTGGAAATCGTTGGGAATGGACGGCATTTGCACCGAAACGCGGCCCTGACAACCAAATCAATTCATCAAAGCATCGGCAAACCATTGGCCGTTTTCCTTGCGGAGAGTCAGGGATTCTGGGTTGCCGGGCAGCGTCGCCGAAAGCGTTGGATCAAGCGTGTAAACCGCCTCGTCACCGGCGATATTCAGTTTGGGCGTGGTCGTTTGCAGTGCCTTTAACTCCGAAAGAATAACCCTGCCCGCGGGGGCCAAAGTTGTTTGACCCAACGCCTTCAGGGACTCCTCGAAAGTTTGGTCGGGGAGCTGGGGCAGATTGTTCGCAGTTCGAAATTCTGCGGCTTTGGCGCGCGATAAGGTAAAGCTTTGCGCCATGGAATTGAGGATTTTAGGGGAGGAATATTTGAGCAGGAACCCACCCATATCATTGGCCTCCAGAAGGCTGATCATGTCTTTGACTGCGGAATTCAATTCCCTATGCGCATCTCCGACCGGGCTGGTGGCGGGAGCGGGCACCGGTATTGATGCGGTTTGGGTCGGTGCCGGGACTGGCTGGGCGTTGGATCTGGTGACTGAAGATAGAGCTGGCGCCGTGGCGGCAACCGGCAGTGGCGTCGGTACCGGCGGCGGGCGCGGAGCCGCGGTTTTGGCGGGCGCGGGCAGGTTCTGCGTCGAGTTGAAAAACCACCCGAGCAAGATTCCCGCCAAGAGCAGTGCGGCAGTCGCGGCAATGAGTTTTTTCATGGTTGTCTACAATTAACTGTTCGCAAAAAGGCAGGCCGCAGGTTAGTCCAAGGGCCCGAGGTATTTTAAGCCCCAAGGGTGGCCGCGGTGGCGGGTCGGGTCGAAGAATGGATCCAGCCCGGGAGATTCCAAGCCCAGGGCGGTAATACCTCGTTGGAGGGCGCGCACTACCGGGCGGGGCAGGCCGCGGTTGATTTTCTTTTTCAGGCCGGGTGCGCTGTAATTGGCGGCCATTGGCGCGGTTTTGCCGGCGAGCGCGGCGTAATGAGTTTGCGTGGGAACGACGTCCCCGGACGAGTGTGGACCTTTTTGGGCGTGGAAGAACACCATCATGCTGCGGTGGTAATTGCCCGAGGCAATCTGGTTCTGCCGGATGAACGGGTTGAGTTCGTAGAGGCGGCCTTGAAAGGGCTTTTTCGCGCCATGCTCGAACAGATAGCCGCGCAAATCCGTAAAGCCATTGGCGGCATAGTAATCGTAATAAAAAGTCGGCGAAAACTGAAAAAACCCATGATTGACGTAGTTGTTGGCCGGCTGCATATGCAGTATGCGCCCGCCCGGCTGGAGCAGGCGCACGATGTTTTGCATCGTTTGGCGGACGTCGAAGACATGCTCGCTGGTGCCACCATCAAGGATGAAGTTGAACCGGCCCACCAGTTTCTCGCCGATGGGTTGGTTCAAGTCGTGGATTAGATCCGCACCTTCGTAGGCGGAGAAATCGAGGGCGTGGACATCACGCAGGCCAAGCTGGTTAAAGAAAAAGACATCGCGCGAGCGTGCGGGGGGGGAGTGGGCCGGCGGCTTTACGCCCTCTGCCCGAAGGAGGGCCGCGATTTCCGCCTCGTCGAGCGCAAGGCTCTGGCGGCCGAGCTGGAGAAGGGGGCCCGCGAGGGGATGGCGCCGGTGTTCGCGGATGAGGAAGCGCAATGCTGGTCGGGCCAATCCCATGGGGGAAATGACTACAGGGCCCGGTGATTTTGGTGTCAAGATGTTTGCAAGGGAGCCCGGTGTTCGAGTGCCTGGATTGCAGGTCCGTAAATTAGGCATTCTCATCGTTTGGAATCGTTACTTTTGTGCTTCTTTTTGCAGCCGGGTACGTGTAAAATACCTTCATTACGGCAGGATTACCCCCATGCATCGCGAAGCTCCCGGTCGGCGCTGGACGGGAAACCTCCTCCGCCTCCCGTGGGGCGGTCTGCGGCCGCGCGCGCCCAATTTCCCGGAGGGGCGATGGCCCGCGTGGCGCATCCGCTCTGCCGGGATCGGATGCCGGGCGGGCCATCGCGTGTTAAAATTTGCATAACTTTTTTCCATTTTGAAACCGAACGACCGTTTAAAATGTTCATTACGGGAGCATTATCACCATGCTGTTCAAAAACCTCAAAGCCGCTCTGGGCTGGAAAGCCTACAAAAACATCACGCCGTTACCGCCGTCTTTGCAGGACCAATTTTTTGTTTTGTTTTCCATTCCCAAAAGCGGCTCCCATACGCTGACCGCCACGCTGTCCACCCTGCTTCACCCAGGCCGGCCCCGGCAGAAGATTCCGCCCGCCCTGCGGTTTCCCTCGGGCCTTGACCGGTTGATGCCCCTGCATCGTGACTTGGGCCGGATCTTTCCGCGCGGGGGCTATTATGCCACCCACGCCGAGGCGTCGTTTCCCACGCTCGAGGTGCTCCACGTCACGGGCGCCAAGTACCTGATCATGGTCCGGCACCCGCTGGACCAGCTGGTCGCCAATTACTGTCATCTCGCCAAATACATTGGGCAGGCCAAAACGGTGCCGGCGCATCCGGAGTTTTTCTACGCCATTCCGCAGGCGGTGTATCGGCGGAAATTTTTTCTGCCGGGCGTGCCGCCCGATGAAGGCCTGGCGCATTTGATCGAAGAGGGGGCGCTGGAGGCGAGTCTGCGCTGGATGGCGGATTGGGCGGCGTTGCGCGACGCCGAACAGTCGCATCTCTGCCGGTTTGAGGATCTGTTACTGGAGCCGGGGCGCACCGTGGACGAACTCTGCCATTTTCTGCGCCCGGGATATTCGGTCGGACGGGCGCCTGCGGCACATGCGTTTGCCCAAGCTTCAAAAGACTACAAATCCCACACCCTGAGCGTGAATGCCGCCACCGCCTATCCCCGCGGCTGGTCCGGCGAGATTGGGATTTGGAAGAAATATCTGAGTGCAGAGAATTTGGCCAAGTACCGGGAGGTGACGGGTAAGTTCATGCTGACCCATCAATTTGCCGGCGCGCTGGAGCTGTTGTATCCAGATTGGGACGTGGCCGAGGTGCTGGACGAGGCCCCGCACCTCCGGCGGGTGCGGTAAGGCGGCCTTAGGCGCGCTGGGCGGTGACAATCAGGGTGCGGCCGGTAAATACGGCGGCACAATTATTGTCGGCGGCGTAGGCTTCAATTTCTTCGCTTAACGGGCGCAGTTTGCGGCGGCGGCGGCGCAGGGAGGAGCCAACGACATAACTGCAGATCGGCCCCAGAATGGGTCGCCAAAACATTGAGAGCCGCTGGGGCTTGTCGTTATGCGGGGCAATGTTTACAAACCCGTTTTCGCGCAGGGCGTGCGCCAGGTAGAAATAAGGGATCGGGGTGATATGACGTTCGCCGGGATAAAAACGCGGATCGTCCCGGAGCGGCAGGGGGTCGAAGTATTCGAAAAAGCCGCGGGTGAGGAAATACCAGCGCGAGCGCACGCTGAGCACGTTAGGGGTGGAGAGCACGATTTGTGCGTTGGGCCGGGCCACCCGGGCAATTTCCCGGACGACATGGCGGAAGTTCTCGACGTGCTCCAGGACTTCGGTGCAGGTGATGAGATCGAACGAAGCGTCGGGGAAGGGGAGGTTGTCCTCGTTGAGGTTCACATGTTTGACGGACAGACCCTCGGTCTCATTATGTTGGGGATTATAGTCACAACCCTGGGACGTGACGTTGGGGGCGACCTTGCGGAGTTCCTTGATGAGATGGCCCCAGCCGGCGCCGATGTCCAGATGCTCGACGGGACCGCGTCCCGCAATAAGGGGCACAACGAGCTTGAGGACGTGGTCAACTATGCGGGGCGGCGGAGGTGTTTCCATCGCAAGGGGATATGCCCGGGTGTGGCGACCCTTTCAATGCTATTTACGCAATTGGGGCAAAACCGTCTCCGCAATCATCCGGGCGCCGATTTTCGGATAGGGGTGCATGATGTCCAGGTAGAAGTAGTTTTTGGGGTCGGCAAAAGGAGTATCGGTAAGGTCCACGACGTCGGGAAAGACCTCGCGCACGCGGCGCCGCCAGTCATCGTAGGCTGGGCGCAAGCCGAGGTTGACCAGGGCGGACATTTCTTCGGCCTCGGCGGGCAGAATATAGACCAAAAAGCGACCATGGGCTGTGAGGGCGTCGTGAAGTGGCTGGAGCAACGCCACGCGTTGCGGGGAAAATTGGAACCCGCGCAGGCGGGCGTTGTGCGCGGCAACCATTTCCACCCGGGCCGCTGGGTTGGGCACGTCGTAATGGGCATACCACCCTGTTGCATCGAAGGTGCCATCGTCACGGTAAGTTGGCGGCAAATGCCAGACCGCACTGGCCAGGGTTTTTACAGAAGCGCCCACGGCGTCGCGGCTCAGCAAATTCGCGAGCCATTCGTGCCACGTAAAGGCCGGCGGCAGATTTTCGCCGTAGGGGTGTTCATTGCCAAATTGGCCGAAATCAAGGGCCACAACGATGAGCGGAGAGTCGTGGGGGAGGTGTTTGGTCATCGCCAAAACATCTTCGACCAGTGATCCGCCGACTCCGGCGTTGAAAAAGACGGGCGGCGGGCGCAGCAGCGAAGTGTCGGCGAGCGCGGCTTTGCTGTTGCCCAGGAGCACGGCGTTTTGCGGGTGGCGGGCGAGGCCAAGGATTTTGAACTGGCGTTCGGCGGAGGTGAAAAACCC
>Ga0265319_1001692_pt1 | contig 12739 bp, 9 predicted proteins | sample 4824metaG_FD_192443 | JGI IMG/M metagenome (GOLD analysis project Ga0265319, IMG submission 192443) | Rhizosphere microbial communities from Carex aquatilis grown in University of Washington, Seatle, WA, United States - 4-8-24 metaG | ecosystem: Host-associated > Plants > Roots > Rhizosphere >...
CATTTATTCTCCCCTTATCACCAGCAACAGCATTTAATGTATTTAATGAAATATAATTATCAAATACTTCATTTTTTTGTTTCTTTAAAAATGTAAGTTGATTATAATTTGTAATAATCATCTTTTTAACTAGAGTATCTGTAATACTATTTTTATATGTATTTAATAAATTATCATTATAAAATTTAAGTTTATTAGCTTGAGTATCATTTTTATTTACTAATAAACTATATATTGAATTAAGGTTAGTTTTTAAGTCACTAAAAATACTACCACTACTAATAAAATTATTATAAAAATCAGTAAATATTTTTTCAGTATTAGTTCCAAGCGGAAAATATTTTTCAAAAAAATCAATATCTAAATTAATTAATCTTAATGTATTTAATAATATTGAGTTTTTAACAACACTATTATAAAATAGTTTTTCATCATCAGTAGTACTATTTTTTGATTTTATTAATTTAATAATAGAACCAATATATAATGGTAAATAATATGGAACTTCAATAAGTCCAGAGGTATTAAAAAATTTACTATTAATATCTTTAGCATCAGAAAATGGACTTAAAGTTCTACCAAAATTAGATGATATCATTAATACACTTAAATCTAATTGTGATGGATCATTTAATATATTGAAAAAACTTACAGCATCATAAGATAATATTATACTCCAAACATTAACTAAATCACCATCATTATTTGTTGCAATATCTGCTAAATATCTACTAACATATGGTTTATCACTATTTAAATTTAAATCATTTATTAATACTAAATTATCTGTAGTAAAATTATAATATTTTCCACTTGGTTTATTAAAAATACCTAAGAATGTTGGTTTAAGTGATTTCATATATTTACCAACTATTGTATCATTATCTTCACCATCAACTCTTAATTTAATATTATCATCATAAGAAACAATTGAAATAGGAATATAATTAGGATTATATTTGTTAACATAATAATCATTATTATCTAATGTAATTTTATTACCATTAAAACTATAAAGGTCAAATTGAGTAGCTGCTAGATTAATATAAAAATCGTGTAAATTATTGCCATATTTTTGAGTTTGTGATAAAATATTATTTATTAATGTTTCATTTTTTAGTGACGATGCAAGATTAACTGCTTCACCTTTAGCAAAAAACTCAACAAGATCTTGTTTATTTGTATAAAATTTATCAGAATATATATTTTGAGATAATATATAAAATCTTTTTAATAATGTTTCAAAAATATTATTAACATTTCCGCCACTATTTTCAATATTAGAATATGGAGAATTCTTTTGAACATTTAATAATCTACTATCTAATGGAGATATAGGTATCCATTTAAGATTACCTTGAGTATCTTCCTTAGTTCTCATTTCTTTAACAAGATTATCTTTTTGAATATCTAAAAAGGTTTGAATAAATTTATTTACTAATAATAATTCAGGAAATTCGTTTCCAGCACCTAATTGATTAGACACATCTAATGGATACATTCTTGTTTCGGTTGCATTACCACACTTATCAAACATTTTTTTTATAAAAGATGGAAAAGCATATATTTTTTCTTTATTATCCCTAATATCACCATTATTTAAAATTAAATTTTTATTTTTTTCATGATGATTTTCAGCAGCAATAGTAGTATCTCTAATTGTTTGGAAAAAATAATCAACATCATCACATATAATTTTAAATATATTATATATTGTTGGTTTCATTCCTAACTGACTTTCAATTATTTGATTCACTTTAGTTAATAATTGATTTTGAGCATCAGATTTATCTTTTAAAAACTGTTGATTTTGTTTATAAACTTTTTGATACAATTGAGATATGTCGATTCCTATATATTGATTATCATTACTATAAACATTACCATCTAATGGAATATTAACTGGATCAACAATATCATTATTATTAACAGTTACCAATGTATTACTTGATTCAATTAAATTTTTTTTAATGCTTGTTAATATTGTTTTTATTGAATTATTAATATCTGTTTTTAATTGAATTGTTTTTTGGTTATTTAGAGTAACTAAATTAGTATCCTTAATATTATCAATTTTAATACCTAGATATAACTTTTTTTGTAGATTTACACTTATTGATTGATCTTGTATTGTTTTTAAATAAGTATTATATATAGCTATATCATTAATTTCAGTAAATACGCCTTGGCCATGTCCGTTCGTTTCTGTTGGATCATAGAATAAGAATACTAAATTATTACTACCTCTATATGTTTCAGGAATCGTGAAATTATCACTAGTTTTAAAACTCTTAACATTATTAAAAAATTTATTACTATCAGTAACTTTTTTTAATGCTGTTTCAAAGTTAGTATTTTCTTGTAATGTATTAACTTTTTTATTAAGATCATCAAATAAATTACCTATTTTATTTATTAATTCATATGTTGATTTAGGTTTTTCAGTTGGGTTTGCATTTATTGCTTCTGGTCTCATTTTTCCAAAATTAACAATGTATTTAAATAATACATCTGTTAATGGAGCAAATGTCATTGCAATAAAATCAACATTAATAATAAAATTACCAGTACTAGCATCAAAATCATGCTTATAATTTACTAAATGTAATTTATATGTTAATGACTTTCCATAATAACCTTTAACTGTTAAACTAAATATTGGCGGTGGAAAATCAAATAATATTCTATATGGTGAATTTTCTCTTTCAAAAAAAGAAACGCCTCTTATATCAATAAATTCAATACTTACTTGTGGTATATATGAAGAATTTACAACAATCTTTATATTAGTCATACCAAAACCTTCATATTGTATTTGGTCATCTGATACTGATCCATTATAAGTATTTGTAGTAAATGCTTGTTTATTTTTATCAAAACCTAACATATTAATAAAAACATTGTCTTCAAGACCTGTCTTCATTGTTGTAAAGCTGCCATCGCCTGAAGTTACTAATACGCTTCTACCTCTTCTTTCAGCAGTTAATTCAACAAATAAAAACATGTTTTCATAATCAGGCGTTGAATTAATAATATTAGGATTGCTATTTACATCATTGGGATCAATTAATAAAATACTGCCGTTAGAGTCCATTTAAAAAATATTAGAATTTATATATAAATAGTAAAATATATAATCCCTAAAGATAATATAATTATTTAATAATAATTAACTATTTATAATAAAATTTTAGGTTATCATGAGTAAAATTTTAAGAAAAAACGAAACTGGGTTCGGATTACTTATAGAAACAGATGCGGGTTATATAGGAAGCGACTTAAATAAAGATATTATTAATGAATCATTTAGTTTTAAAGAAAATGAACCAATATTAATAAATTGTATATTACAAAAATGGGGCGTTAAAAATAAAAATGGTAGAATTTACCCCAAAGATGTCTTAGTTACTCAAGTTAATGAATACCAAAAGAAAGTAGATTATAATCAATCAGTTAGTGAGAGTAATCATCCTGAAAGCTCTAATATATCATTAGGAAATTTATCGCATTTAATTAAAAAAATGTGGTGGGGTACAGGTAATGATCAAAATGTTTTATATGGACAATTACAATTAATAATATCTCCAGGTTATATGAAATATGGCGTTTGTTCAATGATTGGAGATCAAATTTTAACTTATTTATTACCACCATATAATATTCGTTTAGGTATAAGTTCAAGAGGTGTTGGGACACTTAAAGAAATTAAAGGTGAAAACGTTGTACAAGGTGATTTTGAATTAATTTGTTTTGATTTGGTATCAACACCATCCACTCCAGGAGCATATCTATTTCCAAATAAAGAAAATTTTAATTTTTCAGAAAATATTGAAGATAAAAAAGATTCTCTAATTAATGAATCTAATATAAAGATTATTAATGCTTTAAATAAATTTTTATTGTAATAAAGCTCATAATATATAAAAAAATAATGAATAATACAAGTAAAATTATAAAATTAAATAATTTTTTTATAAAATATTTGTATTTATAATAAAGTTTGAAAAAAAATAATGTCTACTGTAGTAGATTAATAAAATTAATAAAATAAACATTTCATTTTTATGAAAGAAGATAATAAAGATATTAAAGGTTCTATTATTAAAGAAGCATTAATTGAATATAATTCAATAATGGAAGCAGCTAATATAACAGCTAAAAATGAATTGGCTGTTAAATATAAAGAAGAATTCAACAATTTTCTTAATGAAGAAATTAAAAAATTAGATAAAAATAATAAGCCAGTTGAAGCAACTAAAATTAATGAATCAGAAATGAAACAAAACGATAAAGTAATTAAAGAAGACATGGACAATAATAATAACCAAAATGTTGAGGATGTTAACGTAGATGATTTTCCAGTTGAAGAAGTTGAAGAAACTGGTAATGAAGAATCTAAACCAGAAGAAAATGATTTCAATTTTAATATTGACGATATTGAAAAAGAAATTGATGGACTGGAAAATACACAACCAGAAGAAATTCCAGCAGAAACACCAGAAATGGAATTACCCGCTGAAGAAAATAATAATAATGATACTATCCATAATAAACTCTTAATATTACAAGGTGAGATCGCTAAGATCATTGAAGAGTTAAAAGAAGGAGATGTCGAACAAGTCCAAGTACAAGCTGCTGTTCCAGCAGAAAATAAAGAAGGTGAACAACCTAATGGCGAAAATGAAAAAGAAGTTGATGAGATTTATACTCAATCATTATCAGGTAATAAAAAAGCTGGTTCTGATACAATGCCAAGACCTGAATATTTTCCATCAAAAGAAAATAAACTTAGAATTGGTATGCGTAATGAAATGGCTGAATCATTTAATAAAAAATTTACATCATTATTAAATGAAAATAAAAAAAATGTTAAAGAATTAAATCTCACTAAAAAAGAAATAACTAAAACAAAAAATTTAAATGAAGGATATAAAACTGTTTTAGAAAAATATCGCATTCAATTGCAAGAAATGGCAGTTTTTAATACAAATCTTGCTAACGTTAATAACCTTCTTATCAATGAAGAGCTTTCCTTGAGTTCTGAAGATAAAGTAAAAATTATTGAAGAATTTAAAAAAGCTAAATCAATAACTGAATCTGAAACTAAATATTCTGAAATGCTAACCGAAATGAAACAAACAAAAAAATCAATAACTGAAAAATTAGAAGATAAATTGTCTGTTTCTATTCAACCATCATCAAAAAATATTTTAGATGAAAGTATTGAAAAAAATAAAAAATCTAACAATAGTGGCTTGGATAAAATAATGAAACACATAGCCTATATTGAAAGAAAAGATAAAAAATAATAAATAAAAATTAAATAAATTAAATAAAATTATGGGTTTTTTAACTGAATCAACCGAAGTTGGTAATATTGGATTAAAACAACTAAGGGAACAAAGAGAAATAACTACTAACCGCTGGGAAAAAATCGGCTTGTTAGAAGGTTTGGATGGCAATGTTAAAGAAAACTGTGCTCAATTATTTGAAAATCAGTTATCTTATATGATCAATGAAGCTACTGAAAGTGCATCAAGTGGTCAATTCGAAACCGTTGCTTTTCCTGTTATTCGTAGGGTCTTTGCTAAATTGTTAGCAAATGATATCGTATCTGTACAAGCATTAAATTTACCTATTGGTAGATTATATTATATCAATCCTGTTACTTCAACTAGAAAAGCTGATGGTCATAACTACAGTCCTGATGGTGCATATTCTAATGCTGCTACCACTGCTGCTGGTAATCTTACCCAATTTGAATCTACTTCGTTGTATGATGCATTTTATGCTACTTCTTATGATGACGAAGGAACACAATTGTTTGATCGCTCAAAAGGTGCTTTAACACTTGTTACTGGTACTACTAAACAAACTATTGCCTATACAACTGGTACTACTTTAATTCAATTACAAATTAGTGGTTTTACGACAACTAATGATGGTAAATTAGTAGGCCCTGCTGGTGCTATTATTGACACAGAATCTTTCTTAATGTCATTGAAAATAACTGCAACTAAAGATTTTACTGCTCCTGCTGGATTTAATGGTTCAATTACTGCTGGTAATCCATTCCAATATCATGTATTAACTCAAACTTACGGTGCTGGTATCGTTGATAAAACTGGTATTATTCGTGTTGTTGTTGATTTAACTTATGCTGGAACTGATGGTTATAAAGCTTTAACTACTGCTACTCCTGCTGTATTCCGTTATTCTTACAGACAATATTCTAATTTGGAAGAAGATAGTGAAATGGCTGAAGTTACCTTCAAGCTTGATGTTGTTACTGTTTCTGTTGAAACTCGTAAAATGAGAGCACAGTGGACTCCTGAGTTAGCTCAAGACGTTAGTGCATTCCATAACATCGATGCTGAAGCTGAATTAACTGCTTTACTTTCTGAACAAATGGCTGCTGAAATCGACCGTGAAATTTTACGTGACTTGAGACGTGGTGCTGCATGGCAATTACGTTGGGATTATAATGGTCTTCGTCACCAAAGTACTGCATACATGGGTACTCAAAAAGACTGGAACCAAACATTGATCACAAAAATCAACCAAATTTCTGCTCAAATTCATAAATCTACATTACGTGGTGGTGCAAGTTGGGTAGTTGTTTCTCCTGAAGCTAGTGCTGTATTTGATGATCTTGAATATTTCCACGTTTCTAATGCTGCTCCTGATCAAGATAAGTATAATATGGGTATCGAAAAAGTTGGTACTTTAAGTGGACGTTATTTAGTATACCGTGATCCATATGCTCCTGCTAATACAATTTTGATTGGCCATAGGGGTAGCAGTATACTCGAAGCCGGATACATATATTCGCCGTACGTGCCCATGGCATTAACTCCTGTAATGTATAATCCATTCGATTTTACACCAATTAGGGGCATAATGACAAGGTACGCAAAGAAAATGATCTTAAACCGTTACTATGGTAAGGTTTTATGTGATGGTTTAACATCTTTTGCTTTGTCTCCTAATGTTGATGGCGTTTTAATGTAAAAATTAAAATAATTCAAAAATAAATTTAAAAAGGCTTGCAAATTTGCAAGCCTTTTTTTATCTTTGTACCATAGATTTTACACCATTTAAAAATAAATTTATGGCAGAAAAGATTTTTATTACAGAAAATGAAAAAAATGAAATTGTTGAAAAGTATAATAATGGAATTTCATTAAAAGAGATTAGTAGAAATAGTAAATATTCATTTACATTTATACAAAAATTAATAAATTCATTAGATCATGAAAAAATGATTACTATTAATTATCCTCAAAAAGAAGGATATAAAATAATTGCTATATGTAAAAAAACTGGAAAAAAATTCTATGATTATAGAAATATATCAGGAGCAATATTAGAACATGTATTAGAAATATATAAAAATATTAATATACCTAAAACTAAATTCTTACGAAAATCTATTGAATATAAAACAAATAAATTTTGGTATGATGAATATTTTACATTTGATTATGAAAAAATAAAAGGTATAAAAAAATGTGTTTATTGTGATTGGGTAACTGAAGATACTGAGAATAAATCGGGCGCATATGAAAAACATTTAGAAACAATTCATGGAATTAATTTAAAAGAACATACAGTAAGCCATCCAGAAGAAAATAGTTATATTAGAAAAAGAATTTATCAAGATGAAGAACTTATTACTTGTGCTATTTGTGGCGAAAAAATGAAGGTACTTAGTAATACTCATTTGTCACAACATAACATTACTTCTCCTGAATATAAATTGAAATATAATTCTAAAACAGTATGTCCTGAAACATCAACTAAATTATCAAAAATAACAACTAATAGTAATAAAAATTCTACATTTAAAAAAACATCCAAGCCAGAAAATGAAATAAAAGATTTTTTAATAAATAATGGTATTGAAATATCTCAATCAAAAAGAAAAGAATTAGATGGTTTAGAAATTGATTTAATTAATATTGAAAATAAAATAGGTATTGAGTTTAATGGTAATTTATATCATTCTGAAATTTATGGAAAGAAAACATTTAATTATCATTTAAATAAAACTGAAATAGCTAATGAAAATGGTTATAAATTAATACACATATTTGAAGATGAATGGGAAACTAAAAAAGATATAGTAAAAAATAAATTATTACATATATTTAATAAACAAAATTCTGAAAAAATTCATGCAAGGAAATGTATTATACATGAGAATATAAATTCAGATATTAAATCAGAATTTTTAGAAAAAAATCACATTCAAGGAAATGACAAAAGTATTATAATTTTAGGTGCATATTATAATAATGAATTAGTTGCATTAATGACATTTGATAATAAACGTAATTTAAATAGAGAGGCTAATCATAATGAAAATAATTACGAATTAAAAAGATTTTGTATAAAAAATAATTATCAAATAACGGGAATTGCTGCAAAATTATTATCACATTTTATAAAAGCATATAGTCCTGAAAGAATTATATCTTTTGCAGATAGAAGATGGACATTAGATAAAAATGATAATTTATATACTAAATTAGGATTTACGTTGATTGAAATATTAAAACCCGATTATACTTATTATTGTTCTAAAGTTGATAGATTTAAAAGGCATCATAAATTTGGTTTTGGTAAATCTAGTATAAAAGAAAGATTTCCATACGTATATAATTTCAATAAAACTGAATGGGAAATGATGCAAGAATTAGGTTATGACCGAATTTGGGATTGTGGTAAATTTAAATATGAATTATTAATTAATAAAAATATTTAATATATATATATATATCGTAACATTATTTATTAATTTACGTACAATAATATTATAAACTAATTTATTTAAATATTTTTATGAAAAAATTAATTGTCAATGATGCTGAATTTATTTTTTTGTGCGAAAAAAGAGATTATGATATTGTTACAGATAGAAATAAAATGAAATCTTTATTTAATCCAAATAAGAAAACATATGTTTATTATTTATCTGAATTAAATAAAAATAAAAAGATTATAAGAAATAAGATTAAATATCATAAAAGCATTAATGTAGTAATACATGCAAGAAAATGTATTATAAGTGAAATAAGTAATAAAGAAAAGAATAATTTTTTAAATGAAAATCATATTCAAGGAAATGATTCATCACAAATTATGTTTGGGGCATTTTATAACGAGGAATTAGTCTCTGTCATGACGTTTGATTATGATAGAACATTTAAGGGTGGTGAAGAAAATAATACATACGAGTTAAATAGATTTGCAGTAAAAAATAATTACAATATTAATGGTATTTTTTCAAGAATAATAAAACAATTTATTATATCATATAAGCCATTAAAAATTATTTCTTTTGCTGATAAAAGATGGACATTACAATCAAATAATATTTATTTAAATAATGGTTTTAAATTAATGAAAAATATTTCGCAAGATTATCATTATTATAAAGATAATAAATTATTACATAAATTCAATTTTGGAAAAAGTAAGATACAAAAAAAATATCCTAATATTTTTGATCCAAATAAAACAGAAAATGAAATGACTCAGGAATTAGGATATATAAGAATATGGGATTTAGGTAAATTAAAATATGAATTACATGTTAAAGAAAATGGCAATATTATATTTGGTTATATTTATATGATTAAAAACAAAATAAATAATAAATTATATATTGGGCAAACAGCAAGATCTTTAGAAAAAAGAAAAAATGAATATAAAAAATCATTAAATAGAGATGAAATATATAATTCTCATCTTCAAAATTCATTTAAAAAATATGGCTTTGACAATTTTGAATTTTCTGTTATTGATAATGCTGAAACAATGGAAGAATTAAATGAAAAAGAAATTTATTACATTGAATTATATAATTCAACAGATAAAAAAATAGGTTATAATATTGAAATAGGTGGCAGAAATTCATTGCCAAGTGATGAAACTTTAGAAAAAATGTCAAAAGCTCATAAAGGAATAAAACAATCTAAAGAATGGGTTGAAAAAAGAATTCCTAAAGCTGGATCTGAAGAAGCTAAGAAACATGGCCGTCCAAAAACTGAAGAGCAAAAAAAGCATTTAGCTGAAGCATCAGCTAAATTTTGGCAGGGCAAAGAAAGAGATATGGATACTATAGAAAAAATTAAAGAAACCATAAAAAATTCAGAACGTGATGAAAGATATCGTAAATTATATAGTAAAAAAGTATATATAATTGATACTAATACTAATAAAATATTACATACATTTGATTCAACAAAACTAGCTGGAATAGGTCTTGGGTTAGATCAGTCAACAATATCAGATAGATGTAAAATTAATAAAGTTGTTAAAGGATGGTTATATACATATAATAATCCAGAAGATATTCAAAAATATTGCTTAATTAGAAATATTATTTAACTATTTCTAGCATCATATATTTGTTGTTGTAAAAAAGGATAATCGTAGTGTTCTAAAATTTTAATTTTGTAATAATTCCAATCACCAGATCCATCAATTTTACTATATAATACTATAAGATCAACAACATAATTAAATTGTGATATTGCTTCTTCTAATGAATTTACTGTAAATATTGGGGCATATAATCCATAATCACGATTAGATGTATATAAACAATCTTCCTTAAGTTCGTCTAATGTTTGTGGTGCTATATCATTTAATATTGGGTTACCATTTGAGTCAGTGCCGATTGTGGAATTTTTATTCATCCAATTACAAGCTACTAAGCGTAATTCTAAGAGCTGTATAATATATTCTTTAGCAACACTAAAATCTATAAAATATTTTTGTCTAATAATCTCAGCAAAGCTATTAACACTACTATAAATATAGCCATTTTGTGCAACAAATAATGCTATTTGGCAAGCAAGATCTACGCTAATTAGATTATTTGTTGTAGTAGTGCCAGTATGGCCATTTAAAACAAATCCTAAATTTACAAACATAACATTTCTATTTATTTATAAATAATAGAAATATTGTGATTTATATGGATTTAGTCAAATTATTTTAAAATAATTTTTTATTTATAATCATTATAAACATTAGTCTTCATTTTTAAATTCAATATTAATCATTTTAACATTTTTCATTTTTTCAACAGTTTCTTTATGCTGTTTAATATTTTTAATTAAGATTTCATAGTTATCAACAAGCAAATCTCCAAGTTCAGTATTATTAAATTCTTCAACATTGTATTCTTTCTTGCTAAAGTTTAGCCATGCCATATCAATTTTATATTGGCCACATATAATGTATTTATCATCAATAGGCAAATATTCTAATTGAAATCTTACTTCTTTTAAATTTTTCTCATCTTTTATAATCCAGATCATAATATTATTTTTTTGGTTTTAGATTTATTTTTATCATTTTTATAATTTCATCATATTCTTTATTTTGATTACCTAATTCTGTTACTACATATTCATCTAAAGTTTTTGAACAAAGATCTATAACTTTACTTATTTTATAAAACTTATATAAATCATTAGGTATTAAATCATCCATATAATTGTTATAATCTTCCCTATCTAAACATACAATACCAATATACTTTCTGTTTTGTTTCTCATATTGTTTAACAATTTGTTTAGCTATTAAATAATCTTTTTCACTTATATTCATAGTATTATTTTTAATTTTTATAATATTTTTCTTTCAGAAACACATATTGTATCATTATGATTTCCGCCATGACAAACATTTAATTGTTCTATTAATTCAAAACCTCTTGTTTTACCAATACCACATGAGTTCCAACCAAAACTTAAGACTATTCCATTAGGTTTAATTATTCTTTGAATTTCATTTTTAAGCTTACTCCAAAACGATGATTGTGTCATTTCTTTATTAACGCTTAAACCCATTTTTTTATAACATTCACTTACTTGGCGAGGTGAATAAGGCGGATCAAATAAAACAATATCAATACTTTGATCATCAAATAATTTTAAAAATATTTTTGCATCTAAATTATAATCACACAACATTTCAGGATCAATATCATTCGTTATTTTAGCAATTCTATTTTTATTGGCAAACGGATCTATAGAAATATAATTATTATTTGTTTTAATATTAATTTCATTAATATAATTATTAATAAAAGTTTTAATACATTTAATATCAAAAGTATTACTATTAGGCATTTCCCAATAGCGATTAAATTTTATATCACTCATAACATATATTTATTTTATCAATGAAATTCCAAAAAATATTATTAATATATTTAATATCATATATATGCAAAGGTATATTAAAAATAATAATCTTGCTAAAACATTATTATCAGCATTTTTTAAACACCATATAGGATTACAATATTTTAATATTTTTTTCATACGTTTATATTTATAATAATTTTAAGTAAAATTAACAAAAATATTTTTAATATACAAAATTTATTATTATTTTAAATCATTATATTCATTATCATAAATTAATTCATATCTCGCCCTAGTAATAGCGATGTACTTCAGGTTCATCTCCTGAGCATATTGAGTAGCACTTGATGTTTTCATAGGTAAAAGATCAGGTCTTATAATAAAGACTCTATAACTTTCGAGTCCCTTGCAACGATGCACCGTACTAAGTACAATACCTTCAATTTTTTCACTAAATATTTTACTTATTCCATTTTTTAAATCTGGAATATTATTAAACATCTTAGTTAAAAACATTAATGTAGAAACTTTATCATATAAAGCCATGTATCCGCCATTTTCTTCATAATTTA
>Ga0265319_1001694_pt1 | contig 12735 bp, 8 predicted proteins | sample 4824metaG_FD_192443 | JGI IMG/M metagenome (GOLD analysis project Ga0265319, IMG submission 192443) | Rhizosphere microbial communities from Carex aquatilis grown in University of Washington, Seatle, WA, United States - 4-8-24 metaG | ecosystem: Host-associated > Plants > Roots > Rhizosphere >...
AAAGTAGATTCTCCCAAAGGGATGCCTTTGGCATTCCTCTTGCTCAGAATGGGCACTATGCAGGTTTTTTAAAAAAGCCTAAAGATTATATAGAAGAGAGAAACAAACTTTACAGCGGAAAGAACAGCCGGATCGTCGTTCCTTTTCCTAATTCAGTTTCGATTTCGATTTTGCCCTTGTGGTCGTCCATGACTTTTTTCACGATCGCCATGCCGAGGCCGGTGCCGTGCTTTTTTCCGTACGTCACGAACGGTTCGAAGATTCTCCTTTTCACTTCTTCCGGCATCCCCGTTCCGGTGTCTTTGAATTCCACTTTTACCATTCCGCCGGCATCTTCCGTTGTTACGGTGAGAGTTCCGCCGGTCGGCATTGCGTCCGCGGCGTTGCCGGCAATGTTGTAGAACGCCCGCGCGATTTTGTCCTGATCGACTTTCACTTTTCCTTTGAACATGAGATTCCGCTCGAGCTTGATATTGCGTTTCGTCAGGTCTTTTTCGATGAACGCAAGCACGCCTTCCATCACTTCGTCGAAATTCGTTTCCTGTATATTCGATGCACTCACGCCGCGGCTGAAGTCGAGAATCTCCTGCGTCATGTTGACGAACCGGTCGACCTGATGAATCATTTCGTCGGCGAGTTTTCCGGCTTCTTCGTTCCCCGATTTTTTCTTCATCACCTGCGCGTAGACTCTCAGCGTTCCCATCGGATTCTTGATGTCGTGAATAATCGTGCTCGCCATTCTCCCGACGGCCGAAAGCCGTTCATTGTTGACCATTTCCTGTGCGAGCCGCGCGTTCTCGATGGCGATGGACGCATGAATAGACAACGCGTTGATAAACTCTTCATCCTGCGTCGTGAATGGCCCCCCCTTTTTATTCAGCATCTGGAACACGCCGATAATCCTTCCGTCGCGGTTGCGCATCGGCATGCACAACATGTTGTTCGTGCGGTAGCCCGATTTTCTGTCGACATCAGGGTTAAAACGCGAGTCGTTGTAGGCGTCGGGAATGTTGATCGTTTCCCCGGTCTTCGCGACGTATCCGGACAGGCCTTTGCCGATGGGGAGGCGAATCTCGATGACCTCGGTCCCCCGAAGCGCCTTCGACCAGATTTCGGACTTCAGTTCGTCGACAACGTAGAGCGTCCCGCGGTCAGCCGAGATGGATTTGATCGCGGTTTCCAGAATGACGTCAAGAAGTTTGTCGAGGTCGAGCGTGGAGTTGACGCTTTTTGCCGCATCGATCAGCAAGTTCAGCTTTTCAACCTGCAGCTTGGAAGCTTCGAGGTTCTTTTCCAGCTCCTCAACAATAATTTCGTCCGTTGAACGGAGCCGCTTGCTGATCGCCTTCAGCAAATTCAGTGTGACGATGTGGTTCGTTTTAATCAGGTTGTCAAAATCGTGGTTGGCGATGCCCGCAACGACGGTGTTTTCAATTGCAGTGGTTCGCGCCGATCGGCCCTGGTTCTCGATGAGTTCCATCTCGCCAAAGAACTCTCCTTTTCCGAGAATGGCGAGAGGGGTTTCCATGCCGGATTTTGTGATTTTGGAGATCTTCACTCTTCCGTCAAGGATCAGGTAGAGCCGCTCGCCCCGGGTCTTCTCGTTGAAGATAATCGTACCGGCACTGAACGTCTCTTCCTTTAAAGTTTTCGCGATTGTCCGGAGGTCGTTATCGCTGATATACTTGAAAAGGGCGTTCGAACGAAGGTTCTCGATCGTCAGATTCGTGTTTTCCATGCTTGGCTTGGCGAGTTTCGGTGAAGAGTAGTTTACGTGCAAAAATTTTACGTCTGCGGAAATTTACATATTACGGCATAGAGAGTCAAGACGGAGGGATGACAGGTAGTGTTACAGTTTGAGAAATTTCACTCTCGTTCCCAAACTCAGTTTGGGAACGAGTTGCTTAACTTGTTTTTTCGTCTGAAAATATTGATCACTTGACTCACTTCGTTCCCAATCGGAGATTGGGAACGAGAAAGCGCTTGAAGCAATAGAGTCTAGCGTGAACCTGTAACACCACCGGATGACAGGCATGAATGAAAGAAAGTCCTTTCGCCGTTAGCGCCCTATTAATTAAGAAAGCAATGACTTCACTTGGTTTCAGGCTTATCGTTCGCCTTCTCCGGTGCGGGAGGCTCATTCGGCGGTTGAAAGGAGAGTATCGTAGCGTGAGCCTGCTTCAGTATTTCCCGAACGTGGTTGCTGTTGCGGCTGCTTACCTTTGCTTTCACGATGATGTTGCCGTCCTCGTAAATTCTTTCTTCGATTTCAGCAAGGTCGTGAAGCGCGGAGAGCAATTTGTGTTCGGTGTGACCAATTGAAAACGTGAGGTTGATCCGCGAGTGGTGGATCGTCTGCAGCAGCATCTCTTTCAATCCGAGAAGGTTGATTCCCCGATCTGCAGAAATGAACACCGACGGGGTGAACTGGTGCTGCAGTTCCTGCAAATGCTCCCGGTCCTGCAGCGCATCAATTTTATTGAAGACGTAGAGCGTCGGTTTGCCGGCTACTCCCAATTCCTCGAGCGTCGTGTTGACGACGCGGATCTGCTCGTCGAACTTCGGATGGCAGACGTCTATGACGTGAAGAAGGATGTCGGCTTCCACAACTTCCTCGAGCGTCCCTTTGAACGACGCAACAAGATGGTGCGGCAGTTTCCGGATGAAGCCGACCGTGTCGGAGAGAAGAATTTTGGTCGAAGGAGAAAGGACTGCCGTTCGCGTGGTAGTGTCGAGCGTTGCAAAGAGGCGGTTTTCCACGAACACGTTTGAATCCGTCAGCGCGTTGAGAAGCGTGGATTTTCCGGCGTTCGTGTAGCCGACGAGCGATACGTTGACGAAGTCCTTCCTTCCGCTCCGGCGTGTTTCTCGCTGGCGCCCGATTTTCTCGAGTTTTTCTTCGAGATGAGAAATACGCTGGCGGATCATCCGCCGGTCCGTTTCGATCTGCGTTTCACCCGGCCCTTTCGTTCCGATTCCGCCGAATTGTTTCGACAAGTGCGTCCATGCGCGGGTGAGGCGCGGGAGCAGGTACTGGAGTTGTGCAAGCTCGACCTGCGTGCGTGCCTCGTTCGTCTTCGCCCGGCTCGCGAAAATGTCGAGGATCAATCCGCTCCGGTCCAGAATTTTCCGGTTGATGCTCGTTTCCAGGTTCCGCACCTGCGCGGGAGAAAGGTCGTCGTCGAATATCACGCTTGCGATATCGTCGTCTTCCGCAATCTTTGCGATCTCCTCGACTTTTCCTTTTCCGATATAGAATGCGGGGTCGACCTTGTTCCGCTCCTGCATGATTCTGTGGATGACCGTGGCTCCGGCGGTATCGGCGAGGAGCGTCAGCTCGTCGAGGTACTCTTCTGCCTGTTTTTTATGAATGCTCCTGGTCACCACTCCCACAACGATGGCGCGTTCTTTTTGCTCTTTGATGAGATCGATCATACGAGTTCCGCCTCCGCCTTGAATAGACCCAACGCTACGCTCCTTCTTGTTTTGATTCGCGTGCAACCGCCATCTCAATCAACACGGCAATCAGAGCCGCAATGAGAAAATATTTCCACAGCTCGACGCCGAACCTGCTCTGCAAGACAACCGAGCTGAGCGATTCAGGATTTGTCACGATTGAAACGGCGCTGCCTTCGAGCCCGTACCGCCGGGCCATTTCCATAACCTCGCCGGACGCTGCCCGTTTGGCGATTGATTCAACAGGGTCCACGTTCACGGGTATCTGCACGAGCGTGTCCTTTCCCCGTGTAACGGAATAAATGCCCGGCAGCGATGAGTTGTCGATTGAAATTCCTGCGGACGAAGCGGTACCGGACGGTTGGACCGAATTCGGCTGCACCAGCGTTTCTTTTCCTTCCGGGTCGAAAATTCGGACGGTCGGGGATATGGTCTGCTGCGAGCCGATGTTTCTTTTCCTGAGTTGTGAAAGCGGAATGTCGATTCGCTCTCCCACAATGGCGGACGGGGAAGCAATCAGCAAACTTCCACCCGATGCGGCATAGAGTATTGTCTGGTACAGCAGCGGGACAAAAATTCCCTTCACCGGGAAATCCGACCATTCGGAATTTGCAGCGACGGCAAACCCAAGCATGCGGGGAGCGACCGGCCCGCCGGCAGACGGGTTGGAAATTCTTTCCCACAAGAACGGAGTTCCGTCGGAGAGCGAAATGATCGCACGTATTTCCTTCTCCGAAGCAAAACGGATCGACGTAAAAACTTTTGGAGATTCGACGCCGTTCTTTTCTTTCACCGCGCTTGCCGCCGCTTCGAACATTCCCTGAAACACCGGATGGCCGAAATCAATTTTCTCGAATGAACGGTACGCCTCCGGCGTTTTCTGCCGTTCCACCGGCATGAGCGGAGGCAGTCCGAGTTTCGGCAGCAGCAGGGCATTGTACTGATCGACGTTCAGCAAACTGCCGGGGATGAGAATGATTCCGCCTCCTTGCGAAGCGAACTGATTGAGCTGATCCGCCTGCAGCGGCGACAGGGAAGCGACGTTCGAGAGAATCACGACATCCGCCCGGACCAGCGCCGAGTATGTCAGTTGCTGCGGCGACAGCTCCGTCAACGCGATCGCTGTCGACGCTTCGTCTTCGTTATGCGCCGTGAGCGCCAGGAGAACGTATGTCGAGCTTTTCGGGTCGGATGACGATAAGAGCACGTTGACCCGTTCGGGAATGTTTACGGTGAAATAGCGGTCGTTGTCGCCGTCGAATGTGTCTTCTTCTAGTTCGACACGGCCCGAAAGAAAGCCGGCATGCTGCGGCGTTGCGATGAATTCTACAAACGAGTGCCGTCCTCCCTCAATCGTCACGCTTTTCTGCATGACCCTCGCTCCGTCCAGGAACAGATTGACAAGATGGTTTTGCACGGCCGCAATCCCGTAATTCCTCACGTCGGCCCGCACGGTAAACGGTTTTCCTTTTTGAAAGAGCGTCGGCGGGATTTCTACTTTTTCGATTCCGATGTTTTCGAACGGCTGGTCGGAAAGGGGAATGAAAAAGAGCCTGACGTTGGAATCGAAGAGTTTTTCCGTCCGGTCCGCACTTTCCGCGGCGCGCGGGTTGACGACGGTCGTTTTCTGGTTGTCGGTGAAGACGTAAATTTCTTTGTTGAAATTTTTTGACTGTTGAAGCAGGCGCGATGAAAGGCGGAGCGCGTCTTCGACGGTGCGATGTTTGTCGCTCGCTTCAGTCCTGCGGATGGCGTCGCGAAGCTGCTGAACGTCATGAGTCGGCTCGCCGATCGTAGCACGGGGAAGGTCGGAGAGCCTGATGAACAGCGCGTCGTCTCCTTCCTTCAGCATGTCGGTCAGGCTGAGGGCGGACGATTGCGCCTGCTTTAAGAACGAGCCGCGCTCGTTCCGGAGCGACATGCTGCGCGTATCGTCGAGAATGATGACGGCTGTCGTTTTGGCGTGCGTTCCGAGGCTTGCGAGCGTTCCTTTCAATGCCGGGCGCGAGAACGCAATAACGATGAACACAACGATGAGCGTTCGGAGAATCAGCAGCAGCCATTGGCGGATTTTCACCCTCCGCATTTTGCTCTTCTGCAATTCCTTGAGAAAGGTCAGGGTGCTGAATTCTATCGTCCGAAGCTTTCGAATATTCAGCAGGTGAAGAACAAGGGGAATGGCCGCCGCTGCGAGGCCGAAAAGCACAAAGGGATTAAGGAAGGTCATCGTGTCCGTTACTCATAGAAGCAGAGTGCCGAGAGGGGGATTCGAACCCCCAATGCCTTACGGCGCTAGCTCCTAAGGCTAGTGTGTCTGCCAATTCCACCATCTCGGCAAAGAGTTTCTTCACTAAAAATACGGAAATCTTGAACGAATATCAATTTCGGGTAGTGGGGTCTTTTGCTTCTCATCGTAAAAACTGATGTTCACCCTGATCCCGCCGAAAAGCGGCGGGACGCGACGGTCTCCTTCTGAGCCATAGGCTCATGCGCCTCAGGCGCAGACGCGCTTCGCTTGCTAAGGATGAGCCGTCGCGGCGGAGTCGAAGGGACCAGATTAGCATCGCTTGGTCTCCACATTCATTCAAAAGACCCCACTACCAAATTTCGCTGTTGTGCTCCATAGACCCTCCCGAGGGATGCCTTTGGCATTCGCTCCGCTCAAGGTGACCGTACGGAAGAGAAGTGGCATCAATAAAAAAAGGGACGCTCATCGCGTCCCTTTTGAAATCCGCTCGAAGTGCGAAACGGCTATAACCCCGATTGCCAAAGAGTGTTGAAATTCTTCCAGGCCTTGTAGGGAATTGCCGAAAGGTTTTTATCGCCGGCTGATTTGCCCAGCACTTGCACCGTTGGGAGTCCCGGCAAATTATTGATATTGACATACGGCACGTGCATGCCGAACGAAGCATTCATTGTTTTGATATATTGATTCGCGAGGATCCCGTATCCTTTTGAAGTGGGATGCACGCCGTCCAGGCTGAACAATCCGCCTGAAACGTAGTCGGTCTTAAACGTCTCACCGTTCACGGTTACGCCGTATAGTTTTACGTTATTAAAGAACGCATTGAAATCTACGACAGCTGCATTATTTGCGGCAGCAGTTGCGGCGATCGTGCTGTTGAAGGCGGAAATGGCTTGCTCAGTTGTCGCTTGCTCTGCAGAGTCGAGCACAAGTGCATCCGGAAATGGATTCTGGGGATGGAATCCGAACGGCTTCGTCGTGTCGATCCCTGCCGCCTTATAGCTTCCATAGAGGGCCGCGAACGGTATTCCCTGAGATGCTGCGAGATCCCGATACCATTGACCTGTTTGTTGACCAAGCAACGCTGCGTATGGTCCTCCTTCTAGGGTGATCAGAGGATCGGACTGCGGATGCGTGAAGTTCGTGTATGATGACGCTACGACCTCACCGCTTTTTTCATAGAAGAGTCCGACGACCAACGGACTGGCAGCCATTGCGCCTTTGACGCCTGCTGCGACCTTTGGTCCGATTGTGGTGAAGAAGGGAATGGCTTTGACATCAGGAATATTTCCTAAAAGGATCTTTGCATTCGGTAACGCAGTGCGCAGCGTACCCACGGCCTGGCCGTACATGCCTTGAAATACTGATGCAGGAGTTGGTCCGACAGAACCGACAATATTCTTTGATGTTCCACCGCTTGTCGCATAACCGAGCACATCGTTGTTGCCGAGCCAGAATGTTACGAGGTCGGGGTGAAGCGCGCTTGCTTGTGCGAGAATGCTAGAACCAAATGCGCTGCTTCGAAGAACCAAGCCGAAGAATGCGTTATTGCGGGGCGCACCAGCTTTCGATCCAAAATTCGTTGTGTCGAGAAAATCATAGATAATAGCACCGGGAACTCCGAGGTTGTCGTACGGCCGCGGTAGTGCCAAATTTTCCGGCGTGCCTGCCGCCGCACCGGTCGGACCGATGATTGGCCCGACGAGGTTTATGAGCTGGTACTGTGCGGCCTTGCCCGTCAGCGGGTCTGGATTGCCAGGGTCGGAGTAAAGAGGCTGCTGAAAATCTCCGAGATTTGCGCCGGCTGCTTTGAGTTGATCTGAGATCAGTTTGGGGTAGCTGTATATCTGTGAGGAATGGTACAACGCATTCGATTGGTACCCCGCCGTCAAACTATTACCGATGGCAACGTACTTCGTCACGGTCACGCTCCCGAGGCTGGCCGACGGCCCGGAGGGGGCCGAATCGGTGCACCCGTTTGACAACAGAGCGCCAATGACGACCAACGCCGCAAAGATGAAGGTGTTCGCTTTCATTGTTCAATACTCCATACTAGTTGGACATTCATAAACTCATGATTTAGAACGTATAGCCCACGCTCACACCGATCAGGTTTGCAAGTGCGTTGTAGGTCCCATCAAATTTGGTGACGGTGTTGACAGCCTGGCGCTGGTCAAATTTCAGGAACAAGTACGAGACATCGGCGGAAATATTTTTCGTGAACTGGTAGCCGAGCCCAATGTTCACTCCGTTCCGGTTTGCATCCGGAAGGATCGGATCGACATACGCCGAGGCCACGGGTGAGTGATCGTATAAATATCCCGCGCGGATCTTGAGCGCATCCATCGTGTACTCTCCGCCAATGCGTATTATATATGTGTCGCTGTAATCTTTCGGCGAAATAACGTTCTTCGTCGGGTCGTTCTTAAAGTCAATTTCCAACTGCTTGTAGGATGACCATCCGATGTACTGGTAGTCCGCTTCAACTTCCAATTTCGGCGATACTTTGTAGGCCAGGCCGGCGAATCCTGTTGCAGGGAGCGTTAACGACGAGGTCACATTGTCGTTCACGACGTTCACGAGCGGCATCGGCGGGTTGAATGTTGCCGACCCCGATGCGCTGAGTTTTACCGATGAACGGTACGAAACGCCGGCGCTGATGTCGGGAGTGATTTTATACAGGATGCCCGCATTAAACCCGTATGCTGCTTTTGAAGTCATGTCAATTCCCACCTGCGTATCCGTGTTGATCACATTTTCCTCTTGCTGCAGTTTCACGGTCCCCGTTACGATGCTCAATCCCACGCCGATCGAAAGCTGGTCGCTGATTTTATAGGCGACGGTCGGTGTGTAATAAAATGATTGAAGGTCTACTTTCGTCGTAATGTATTTTCCGACCCAGTTCGACGGCCATTCTGTGCCAAGGCCGTACGGGTTCATGACGCCAAAGCCGACATGGAGGTTGTCCGTCACGGGATACGTTGCGTACATGCCGATAGGCGTGAATGTCTGATTAACCATTTTCGTTTCGTTTTTTATCGCGGGGTCGTTCGCATCGGCGACGGGTCCGTAAAAGGAAACTTGCGGCATGATGAACGTCGTTCCGAGATAGATCTCTGCCTGCGATTGAAACCCAAGTCCCGCGGGATTGAAATAGATTGCGGAAGGATCCGACGCGCGGGCTGCAAACGCGCCGCCTTGTGCCATCGCTCTTGAGCCAAACTCGTTCAACTGAAACCCTCCTGCAAAAGCAATTGCATTTCCCAGGATCGCAGCGACGCACAGACAGGCTGTGTGAAGGGTCATTCTTTTCAAGGTAACCTCCTTCTGAAAATATGTCTCGTTCGGTTAGTTATTTCGTTGCTCTAGATTGAGGTAATGTGCGTGTGTTATAGACTGTAGCGCTATAAAAGGTGGGTCAATTATAGCACTCTCAATTGTTAAAAGCAAGGGATGGCGGCGGGTTAATATGAAAACCTTCCAATGGACAAAAAGGCGCTGCTCTACAAACCATTATTCACTCTCGTTCCCAAACTCAGTTTGGGAACGAGTTGCTTAACTTGTTTTTTCGTCTGAAAATATTGATCACTTGACACACTTCGTTCCCAATCGGAGATTGGGAACGAGAAACAATTTTTCCAGGTTCAATCCATCCTATTGCCTAATTCGGAGTGTGTCGAGCCTATACGCAGACTTAGAAATTCTTGCTCTTGAATTCCCGGTAATATCCGTTTGCGTCAGCAGTAGCATTCAATATCATTTTCACCGGACCGATTCCCGGGGCGAACCAGTATGTCGCAAGCGGGATGTCGGGGTCTCCCGAAACCAGCCCGTCAACGAGAATATTTTTTGTGATCGCCAGCCGGTAGGTGAAGAAGGTATGACCTGCGACGGCAAGAGTTTCCTGGTCGGCGTAATGGCCGACTATTCTTAATTCGACCTTCGATGATCCGGTCCCGATGCTGTCGTCGAATGCCTGCCAATATGCGGTGATACCGTCTTCGACATCGCCGACCAAAACCCACGTAAGAGTATCCGTTCCCTGGAAGGCGACGTTCTGCAGGAATGAAAAATTCGATGAGCCGGTCGGCGGAGTTCGCAGGACGTAAAGGGAATTTACCGAGGGCGACGGAGCTGTCGTCGAATCTATGACAAGGTTCGACGTTCCACCGAGCGGTGATGTTGCGCTGTTTGATGCGACGGTCCAGCTTGCTGCGTAGACGGATCCGGTTGACGAATCGTTAACGTCCGTTCCTGCCGTCCGTACGAAGCCGGTGTAGGTTATCGTGTGTCCTGCCGTCAGCGGGAAAAGGTCGTCGGTGATGGGAGTGATTGTCGGCGAAACGGCGGTGCTGCTGCTTTTTTTGCAGCCGGCGGCAAATATTATCAAAACGGCTAGAGCAAGTGCCAACAGGATTGTCGCCGTTTTTTGAAGTCGATGCATGAAATCTCCGTAGTGTGAAATAGAAAAAAAATGTCCGGTTACTTTTAGACGCAATTTGCCGCAGAAAGTTTGTCTCTCTGTGCACCTCTGTGGCTTCTCAGTGCCCCTCTGTGTAACAGAAAAACTATGTCGCAGAGAGACACAGAGGAAGCACAGAGCGGCACAAAGGCGAAGCCCTTATTTATCCTTAATCTGCTCGAGCAAGTCCTTCGCTTCCTTGCGGAATTGATTGTCCTGTTGATTCTCGGTCGGCAGCGTGGCAATTTTTGTCAGCTGCTCTTTCGCCTTGTCGTACTCGTCGAGTTCGGTGTACGCACGCGCCGCGTCGAGGCGGTACATAATGAACGTCGGCCGCAGCGAAATTGCCTTTTCATAATTCGCCTTTGCGTCGTCATAGTTGGCCCAGCTCAGGCCGAGAGGCCAGCGGATGATTTTCGGTTTCTCGCACAGCTTGGCATTGGTCCGCCCCAGCACGTAGTACGCGGCAGGATTATTCTTGTCGAGATCGATCGCTTTCTCGCAATCGGCCCGCACTTGCTTCACAAGGTCGATCGAATCCCACACGCCTTTGAAGAGCGCCACTCTTCCTGTCGCAATCGCGCGGCGGGTGTAGCCCATCGACGCGTTCGGGTTTGCCTTTACGGCAAGCTCGGCAAAGTCGAGCGATTTCTGGTAGATTTCCAGCTGCTTTGTCTTTCCCTCTTGTGTCGCTGTGGGAAGACGCTCGCCGATATCGCTGTAGGCGCGGCTGATGCGCCAGAGGATTTCGTAATTATTCGAATCGGCGGCATAGGCTTTCATCAACACGTCGAGCGATTTTTCGTTTTCAAATGTCTTGTTGGAGAACTCGTCGCTCGCCGCGATGAGCGAGTCGACGGGATTTTGCTGAAGGGCCGACGCGTGAAAGGTGAAACAGGCGGAAAGGAGTATCAACATTACCAAGATACTACGTGTCAAGGTGTGCATATGATTGTGTCTCCATATAAAAGTGCTGAATTCATAAACTGAACAAATAAAACCTTCTGTTCGTCCTTCTGAGCCAAAGGCTCATGCGCCTCCGGCGCAGATGCGCTCGTCCCGCTTTGGCGGGACTCGCTTACTCAGGATGTCCTTCGACGCGTGGCGCGAAACAGCCGCGCCACTTGCTCAGGATGTCCTTCGACGCGTGGCGCGAAACAGCCGCGCCACTTGCTCAGGATGATGGTGCTTTTTTGTTGATCATTTAATATATATTTGTTCACCCTGAGCGAACCCGTTCCGCTGAAAGCAGAACGGGAGAGTCGAAGGGCGCCCCGCCAATGATACGTAATCATTCCCCTTTTCGCAAACGGATTTCCAAAAATTTTTGCGAGTTTCCAACGGCCACTTCCAAAGATCGCCTCGCGCAAATCCCGAAGGTCCCAAAGGGATTCCTTTGGAAGATGGCTTCGCCAGACGCAGAATCGCAAAGAGGCTGGCTTAGCGCCTTTGCGCGAGACCATCTTTTTTCCGAATGCGTGATCCATAACACAAAATTAACTTGCATTTTGTCGCTCCATTATTCATATTTCTCCATCGGAACTTCTTAGTCGGATCCTATACTTTCTGTTTTATTCTTTTACTTTCTATCCGGACACAAAATCCTTATTAAGGCATTCTCCTCATGCCCCTGCAGAGGTCATATTTCTTCTGGAAAAGAGTATTCGACGTCCTTTTCTCGTTGACGCTGATGGTGCTCTTGTTCCCGTTCGGCGTTTTCCTTCTGTGCGCCGTCGCATGGGAGACGGGAGCTTTTCCCCTCTACATCCAGGACCGCGGAGTTTCCCTCGAGAAAAAACCTTTTCGCATCTATAAACTACGGACGATGAGGGAGCGGAGCTCCCGCAAGCATCCCCCCGGCATTGCAAATATTTTCTTCAGACCCGAATTCGCCGAAGATGTCTCCTCGTTCTGCGGATGGCTTCGGCTCACCGGGCTCGACGAACTTCCGCAGTTCTGGAATATCCTGGTCGGCGATATGAGCTTCATCGGCCCGCGCCCGCTGGCGGTATGGGACCTCGAAGCGATGAAAGTGGAATCTCCGTCGCTCTATTATATGCGCGCGGCGCTCACTTCGCCCGCCGGTCTCTCGGGACTCTGGCAGCTCTACGGAAACAGGGAAGAAGGAGTTGAAAATCTCGTCAGCCTCGATCTCGTGTATGAACGCACGCGATCTCTCTCGCTCGACTTGTCGCTGGTCGTGAAAACAATTCCCACCGTTCTCTTCGCCCGCCGCTCCGACGCTATCTTAAAAAAAACGGCAGCAAAGAGTAACGAGACGGCAGCAGGAAATAAGGATGCAGGAGACAGAATTCAGAAATCGGAATTCAGTATTCCGGAGTTGGCAGTGATCGGTAAACAGTAATCAGTAATCAGTAATCAGTAATCAGTAAACAGTAAGAAGAAACTGTTACAAAATTGTTCTTTGCATACTTTGTCCGTCTTTGTCATTCTGAGTCCCGCCGCTTTTCGGGCGGGACGAAGTGAAGAATCCATGACGACAAAGCATCGAGCGTTCTCGCTGCTGCAGTGTCATGGATTCCTCCCCCGCTGCTTTGCAGCGGGATCGGAA
>Ga0265319_1001697_pt1 | contig 12722 bp, 8 predicted proteins | sample 4824metaG_FD_192443 | JGI IMG/M metagenome (GOLD analysis project Ga0265319, IMG submission 192443) | Rhizosphere microbial communities from Carex aquatilis grown in University of Washington, Seatle, WA, United States - 4-8-24 metaG | ecosystem: Host-associated > Plants > Roots > Rhizosphere >...
TACAAGGTCCCCCAGCAGGTCGAGCTGCGCGACGAGATCCCCAAGAGCCCCTTGGGCAAGGTCCTGCGCAAGTACCTGGTCTGATCATGAAGACACTGCTGATCGACAACTACGACTCGTTCACCTACAACCTCTTCCAGCTGCTGGCGGAGGCCAACGGCGACGAGCCGATCGTCGTGCGCAACGACGAGGCGACGTGGGCCGAGCTGGCCGAGCTGGAGTTCGACAACGTCGTCGTATCGCCCGGCCCCGGCCGGCCGGACCGCGTCGAGGACTTCGGCGTCTGCGGCGACGCGATCGCCGAGGCGCAGGTGCCGCTGCTGGGCGTCTGCCTCGGCCACCAGGGGCTCGGCTGGAAGAGCGGCGCGCAGGTCGTGCACGCGCCCGAGCCGATGCACGGCCGCGTCAGCGCGGTGCTGCACGAGGACTCGCCGCTGTTCGCCGGCATCCCGCGCGAGTTCCTGGTCGTCCGCTACCACTCGCTGTGCGTCGAGCAGCTCACCGACGAGCTGGAGCCGATCGCGTGGACGAGCGACGGCGTGCTGATGGCGGTCGCGCACAAGACGCGCCCGCGCTGGGGCGTGCAGTTCCACCCCGAGTCGATCAGCACCGAGTACGGCCGCAAGCTGCTCGCCAACTTCGGCGACCTGACGGCGGCCCACCAGCGCGCGAACGGCCGCGCGAGCGCCGACGGCGCGGGTGCGCGCCGCGTGACCGCCGCCTCGCCGCCGCACCGAGAGTGGCGCCCCGAGGCGCGCCCGCGGCTGACGCTGCAGGTCAAGCGGCTCGACACGCTCGCCGACCCCGAGCGCGCGTTCGTGCACCTCTACGGCGAGGACGAGCACGCCTTCTGGCTCGACAGCAGCAAGCTCGACACCCGCTCGCGCTTCTCGTTCATGGGCGCGCCGGGCGGCCCGCTGTCGTCCGTGATCACGTACGACGTCGCCGACGGCGTCGTGCGCGTCGACCGCAACGGCGTGGTCGAGACGTCCGAGGAGTCGATCTTCGACTACCTCAGCCGCGAGACGCGGCGCCTGCGCTACGTCTCCGACGACCTGCCGTTCGACTTCAACTGCGGCTTCGTCGGCTACCTCGGCTACGAGCTGAAGGCCGACTGCGAGGGCGAGGCGGCGCACGCGTCGGCGATGCCCGACGCGGCGTTCGTGTTCGCCGACCGGCTGATCGCCTTCGACCACGTCGAGAGAACGACGTACGTGCTGTGCGTCGCCGACCCGGACGGCCTCGAGGACGGCGAGCGCTGGATCCGCGACACGAGCCTGCGGCTCGTCTCGCTGCCGCCGGTCGACGCACCCGACTGGGAGCGCCTGTCGGCCGAGCGCGGCGACGCGCCGGTGGACTTCCGCCTCAGCCGCTCGCATCAGCAGTACCTCGACGACATCGGCGCCTGCAAGCAGGCGCTGATCGACGGCGAGTCCTACGAGATCTGCCTCACGAACAAGGTCACCGCCGAGGTGCGGCCCGAGCCGCTGCCGCTCTACCGCACGCTGCGCCGCGTCAACCCGGCGCCCTTCTCGGCCTATCTGCGCGTCGGCGACAGCGCCGTGCTCAGCTCCTCGCCCGAGCGCTTCCTGTCGATCGGGCGCGACCGCTGGGCGGAGGCGAAGCCGATCAAGGGCACCTGCCCGCGCGGCGCGACGCCGGCCGAGGACGTGCGGCTGGCGGAGGAGCTGCGCTCCGACGAGAAGACGCGCGCCGAGAACCTGATGATCGCCGACCTGCTGCGCAACGACCTCGGCGTCGTGTGCGAGGTCGGCACCGTGCACGTGCCGTTCCTGATGCACGTCGAGTCCTACGAGACGGTCCACCAGCTCGTCTCGACCGTGCGCGGCCTGCTGCGCGAGGACGTCGAGCCGCCGGACTGCATCCGCGCGTGCTTCCCGGGCGGCTCGATGACGGGCGCGCCGAAGAAGCGCACGATGGAGATCATCGACGAGCTGGAGGGCGAGGCGCGCGGCGTCTACTCCGGCGCGATCGGCTACTTCGGCCTCAGCGGCGGCGTCGACCTCAACATCGTCATCCGCACGATCGTGATCGACGGCGACAGCGCGACGCTCGGCGTCGGCGGCGCGATCGTGATGCAGTCCGACGCCGAGGACGAGTACCAGGAGATCGTGCTGAAGGGCCGCGCGCCGATGCGGGCGATCGACCCGCGCGTGGACCCGCGCGAGGCGCTGGAGCAAGCACCGCGCGGACACGCCGCCCCGGCTTCCGGCGAGACGTCCTAGGCCGCTCGATGCCCGGCGCCGAGCTGGTCACCGAGGTCGAGCGCCTCGCGGAGCTGACCCCTGAGTGGGACGCGCTCGCGGCCGAGTGCGGCATGCCCCAGCTGAGCCCCGCGTGGGTGCTCGCGTGGTGGCGGCACGTCGCGCCGCCGGCTGCGGCCCTGCGCGCGGTCGTGGTGCGCGACGGCGCCGCGCTCGCCGGCCTCGCGCCGTACTACGTCGAGCGCGGCACGGGCGGCCGCGTCGACTACCGCCTGCCGGGCATCGAGATCGCCGGGCGGCTCGCGCCGCTCGCGCGCACCGGCCGCGAGTGGGACGTCGCGGAGGCGATCGGCGCGGCGCTCGCCGGGGCCGACCCGCGTCCCGACGCGTTGCTGTTCGAGGCCGCCCCGGTCGAGGCGCTGTGGGCCGCCGCGCTGCGCGAGCGCTGGCCCGGCGCGCTGCGACCGCGGCTGTGGCGCACCAACCTCGACGCCTGCCCGCTCGTGACGCTGCGCGAGGAGTCGTTCGACGCCTGGCTCGCCAGCAAGAGCTCGAACTTCCGCGGCCAGATGCGCCGCCTGCGGCGCAGATTCGCCGAGGCCGGCGGCATCTCGCGCCTCGCCACGCGCGAGACGCTCGCGGACGACGCGGCCACGCTGACGCGCCTGCACGCGATGCGCTGGGTCGGCAGAGGCCATTCGAACCTCGTCGACCTCGGCGACCGCTTCAGCGCGCTGGTGCACGACGCGGGCGAGCAGCTGATCGACGACGGACGGCTGTCGCTGCGCGTGCTCGAGCTCGACGGCGAGCCGGTCTGCGCGCAGCTGTTCCTCGCCGCCGGCGCCACCGCGCTGTTCGTCAACGGCGGCTGGGACGAGCGCCACGCGGATCTCAAGCCCTCGCTGCTGTGCCTGCTCGACGCCGTCGAGGACGCCTTCGCGCACGGCGCGCAGCGGATCGACCTCGGCGTCGGCCAGCAGTCCTACAAGCTGCGCTTCGCCGACGGGAGCATGCCCGTGGAGTGGGGGGTGCTGATGGCGCCGGGCCGGCGCCTGCCGCTCACGGCGCTGCGCACCGCGCCCGCGTTCGCCCGCAGCGAGCTGCGCGCCGGCGCGCTGCGGGTGCTGTCCGACGAGCAGGTCGAGCGCCTCAGAACGGCGCAGCGCAGACTGCGCAGGTAGGCCCGCCGCGGGGGGGGCGCGCTCAGCGGAGGCCGAGCGCCCGCTCGACCGTCTGCAGCGTGCGCTCCGGGTCGTGGCGCACGAGCGTCGCCTCGCGCCCGGCGGCGCCCTCGCGCTTGCGCCGCTCCGGGTCGTCGCGGTAGACGGCGAGCGCGGCGGCGAGCGCTCTCGGGTCGTGCGAGGGCGAGCAGATCGTCCCGGTGCCCGGCGGCACCAGCTCGTCGGCGCCCTCGGGATCGGTCGAGATCACGGGCACCCCGACGAGCTGCGCCATCACGATCACGCGCGGCGCGCCCTCGGTCGGGCTCGGCGCGAACACGAGCACGTCGCAGGCCGACAGGAACGCCTCGACGTGGCCGCGCACGTTCGGCGCGAAGCGCACGCGCTCGCCGTAGGGCGCGGCGCGCTCGCGCAGCGCCGGCTCCTCGTCGCCCTCGCCCGCGAGCACCATCAGCACGTCGCCGTCGACGTGGGCCATCGCGTCGATCACGACGTCGTTGCGCTTGCGCCGCTGGAAGCGCGAGATGCAGCCGGCGACGAGCGTGTCGGGGCCGGCGCCCCACTCGGCCCGCAGCCGCTCGCGCGCCTCGGGGTCGAAGCTGACGTCGTCGACGTCGACGAGGTTCGGCACGACGAGCACCTTGTCGGCCGGCACGCCCGCGCCGACGACCGTGCGCTTCGTGCCCTCCGAGACGGCCATGATCGCCCGCGCGCGGCGGGCGGCGAGCGCGTAGATGACGCGCGGCAGGCCGCTGCGCAGGTCCGGCGGCACCGGCCCCCACTCGGCCCACGCGATGCGGCCGGTGAGCTGCGGCGGCAGCAGCGCGCACAGCAGCTGCTCCTTCTTGAAGTGCAGGAACGTCACGCCGACCGGGCGCGCGGCGCGCAGCGCGCGCGCCATCCGCCACAGCGTGCGCGGCGTCGCGAGCGCCGTCTGCACGACGCTGCGTCTGTTGAGCTTCGGGCCGAGGTCGATCGGGACGACCGGCACCTGCGTCTTGGCCGCGATGTCGGGGACGTTCGTGACCAGCAGCACCTCGTGACCGCGCCGGCGCAGCGCCTCGAGCAGGTCGACGTTCGCGTACTCGGCCCCGCCGCGCTCGTTCGTGGTCTGGATGGAGACGATGCGGTCGCGACCCACGGGCGCCGCATACTATCCGCCGGTGCCCCCACGCCTTTCGCCCTCCACTCATCGCATGCGACGAGCTGCGGGCGACGTCACCGCCGCGCTGCGCAGTCTCGTCATCGAGCACGTGGACGAGCTGACCGAGTACGAAGCGGCTTGGGACGCGCTCGCCGCCGCCACCGGCCGCCCCTTCTGCACGCCCGCGTGGATGCTCGCCTGGTGGCGCGAAGGGCGCAGCGGTGACGCGCGCCTGCGCGTGGTGCTCGCGCTCGACGCCGACGGCGCGCTGGTCGGCGTCGGGCCGTTCTTCGCGCAGGTCGCCTACGGGCTCGCCGAGTACCGCCTGCTGGGCGCCGGCTTCACCCACCGCATCGGCCCGCTCGCGGCCGCCGGGCGCGAGTGCGAGGTGGCGGCGGCGATCGCGGCCGGCCTCGCCGCCGCCGACCCGCCGCCCGCCAGCGTTGTGTTCGAGGGGATCGACGCCGCCGACCTGTGGCCCGAGCTGGTCGCCGACGGCTGGCCGAGCCACCGGCGTCCGCGCCTGCGCACCGACGTGACGATGGACAGCCCGGCGATCGCACTCGACGCCGACTACGAGGCGTGGATGGCGCGACGCGAGCGCAAGTTCCGCAAGGAGGCGCGCCGCGTCGCGCGGCGGCTCGAGGAGGAGGGCGTGCACGGCCGGCTCGCGACCGACGAGCAGGCGGTCGACGCGCTGCTGCGGCTGCACTACGCCCGCTGGGAGGGGCGCGGCGGCTCGAACGTCGGCGACGAGGCGCGCCGCGTGATCGCCGACGCCGCGCGCACGCTCGACGACGACGGGCGGCTCGCGGTCGCGCTGCTCGAGGGCCCCGACGGCCCGATCGCCGCCGACCTCGTGCTGCGCGCCGGCGACGCACTCGGCTTCTGGGGCGGCGGCTTCGACCCCGCCTGGGCCAAGCACGCGCCCGGCACGCAGACGATGCTGCTGGCGCTCGAGGCGGGCGCCGCCAGCGGCGCGCGCAGCGCCGACCTCGGCGGCGGCGCGCACGACTACAAGTGGCGCCTGTCGGACGAGAACCGCCCGCTCGCGTGGCGCACGCTGTTCCCGCCCGGCCCGCGCTATCCGCTGATCCGCCTGCGGCTGGCGCCGAAGCACCTGCGCTTCGGCGCGCGCAGACTCGCGCGCCGCCTGCCGCGGGAGCGCCAGGACCAGCTGCGGCGGCTGCTGCGGCGATGAGCACCGTGCTGCTGGTCGAAGAGGGCGGCGTCGGCGGCGTCGCCGACTACACCGCCGAGCTGGCGGCCGCGCTCGCGCGGGCCGGCTGGGCGGTCGACGTCGCGACCGCGCGCGACCACCGCTACCCGCGCGCGCCCGGCGTCGCCGTGCACGGCCTGTTCCCGTACGTGCGCGGGCGCACGGCGCTCGGCCGCGCGATCCGCCGCGCGCGCCTGTCGAAGGCCGTCAACGGCGCGACGCACCTGGCGGCGAACGCGCCGCTGCTGCGGCTCGCGCGCGCCGCCGACGTCGTGCACGTGCAGGGCGGCGAGTGGCCGCCGCTGGGCGCCGTGCAGGCGCTGCTCGTGCGCGCGGCGCGGCGGCCGCTCGTGTGGACGCCGCACAACACGTTCGAGCGCGGCGAGCGCGCGTACGCGCGCTCGCGCTCGCTGACCGACCGCTGGGCCGCCCGCCTCGTCATCCACGCCGAGCACGACCGCGCCGCGCTGCCGCCGGCGACCGCAGCGAAGGCGGTCGTGATCCCGCACGGCGAGTACGGCGGGCTCGCGCGGCGCGGCGCACCGGACGCCGACCCGGCCGCCGCGCGCGCGCAGCTTGGCGCCGGCGAGGACGAGCTGGTCGTGCTGCTGTTCGGCCAGCTGCGCCCCGACAAGGGCGTGCGCGACCTGCTGCTGGCGGCCGCCGACGTCCCCGGCGTGCGCGTCGTGCTCGCCGGCGAGGACAAGGGCGCGCTCGCCGAGGTCGCCGACCTGCGCGCGGACGCGCGGCTCGCGGGCCGCCTCGTCGTGCGCGAGGGATTCGTCCCCGCCGAGGAGGCCGGCCGCCTGTTCGCGGCCGCCGACGTGGCCGCGCTGCCCTACCGGCAGGCGAGCGCCAGCGGCGTGCTGCTGCTCGCGTACGGCTACGCATGCCCGGTCGTCGCGTACCCCGTCGGCGGGCTGCCGGAGTACGTCGTCGACGGCGAGACGGGCTGGCTGTGCGCGCGCGCCGACCCCGGCGCGCTGGCGCAGCAGCTGCGCGCGATCGCCGCCGACGGCCGCGAGGCGTGCAGCGTGCGCGGCGCCGCGGCGCGCGCGCTGGCGGACGAGCGCTTCTCGTGGGACGCGATCGCGCAGCGCACGGCCGCGCTCTACGCCGACGCGCTCGCGCGACGCCCCGCCTGAGGCGGACGCGCCGGGTTCCCGACGTGCGTCCAGCCGCGGGGAGGCCGACATCACCCCTGGGTAACATCCCGATGATGCTCGTCCCGGACCGCACGGCGCCATGACCAGCGGGCTGATGCCCCCGATGGCGTCGGGCGATATCCCGCGCGAGCGCGAGTCGCTGTCGTCGTTCCTCGAGGTGGTCCGCCGCCGCTGGCTGCTGATCGCCGGCGTCGTGCTCGCCTGCATCGTCGCGGCCGTCGCGCGCTACGAGTCCTCCACGCGCAGCTACGACGCGACCGCCAGCGTCGCGTTCGGCAACACGTCGCTCACGCAGTCTGCGCTGCAGGTCCAGCAGGGCAGCGGCGACCCGGCGCGCGACGCCGCCACGAACGTGCTGATCGCCTCCTCGCGCAGCGTCGCGCAGGGCGTCAGAGCGGAGCTGAGATCGCCGGCCTCGCCCGAGACGCTGCAGAGCGCGGTGGCCGTCGAGGCGGCGCCGAACGCGAACGTCATCAACATCACCGCCGCGACGACCAGCCCGGTCTTCTCGGCGCGGCTCGCGAACGCCTTCGCCGACCAGTACCTCGCGACCCAGGAGCAGGCGCAGCTCGCCTCGATCGACGCCGCACAGGCGGATCTGGCGAGACAGATCGCCGCCTCCCCGCCCAACTCGGCCAACCGCCTCACGCTCGAGCAGTCGAGCCAGCGGCTCGACGAGCTGCGCGCGATCGCGAACGGCGGCCTGCAGGTCATCTCGCGCGCGGGCGTGCCCGGCGCGCCGAGCGGCACGAGCCTCAGAACGACGGTCGTCCTCGGGCTGCTGGTCGGGCTCGCGCTGTCGGGTGCGCTCGTGTTCCTGCTCGAGTCGCTCGACCGGCGCGTCAACTCGGTCGAGGGCTTCGAGCGCGGCTACCGCCTGCCGGTGCTCGCGACCGTCCCGCCGAGCGCCTTCAAGGACGACCGCGTGGAGGATCGCGGCCACTCGCTCGAGCCGTACCGGATCCTGCGCAGCGCGCTCGACTTCATCGCCGTGACGCGTCAGCTCGACACGCTGCTGCTGACGAGCGCCGTCGCCAGCGAGGGCAAGTCGACCGCCTCGATCGACCTCGCGCGCGCCGTCGCGCTCGCCGGCCGGCGCGTCGTCGTGGTCGAGCTCGACCTGCGCCAGCCGAGCTTCTCGCACCACTTCGCGCTCGACCCGCGGCGCGGGATCACGACCGTCCTGACGGGGCAGGCCGACCTCGGCGACGTCCTGCTGCAGCCGCTGCCGCAGCTGCCGAACCTGTCGATGCTGCCCGCCGGGGCGCTGCCGCCGAACCCGTCGGAGCTGCTCAGCTCCCCCGCCGTCTCGGCCCTGCTGGCCGACCTCGCGAGCGACGACACGATGGTCATCATCGACGCGCCGCCGCTGAACCCGGTCGCCGACGCGCAGGTGCTGCTGAACAACCCGGCGATCCACGCCGCGCTGATCGTCGCGCGGGTCGCCCACACGACGCGCGACCAGGTCCAGAGAGCGCGGGCGATCCTCGACCGCCACATGCTCCAGCCGGTCGGCCTCGTCGTGACGGGCGTGCGCTCCGCGGGCCGCAACGGGTACGAGGTCTACGGCCCGACCGAGCCCGCGCTCCGCGGCGAGGCGGACGTGCTGCCTGCGGCGCCGGGCCGCCGGCGCGCACCGCGCTAGCCGGAGCCGGCGGTGCTCGCGCTTCGTCAGCGACTGAGCGGCTTCTGGGCCGAGTCGCTGCTGGCGGCGCTCGCCGCCGCGATCGCGACGCTCGCGGTCGCGGTCTTCGCCGAGCGCCGGCTCGGCGGCGCCGGGCTGTTCGTGCCGCTGGTGCTCGTCGGCCTCGTCGTGCTGCTGCGCCGGCCGATCGTGATGGTCACGACGGCGGTGGTGCTCCCGATCGTCTGCGAGGGGCCGACGTTCGGCATCCCCGCGATGACGCATCTCTACGACCGCGTCTACAAGCAGCTGACGGCGCTCGACCTGCTCGTCCTGCTCGCGGGCGTCGCGGTCGCAGCCGACCTCGTGCGCCGCCGCAGACAGCCGCACATGCCGCCGGCGCTGGCTCTCCCGCTGCTGATCGTGGCGCTCGCGATGGCGGCCGGGATCGCGGTCACGCAGGCCGGCGGGTCGAGCCTGAGAGACACGCTCTTCACGATGCACGTGCTCGGCTACATGGTCGTGCTGCCGTTCGCGGTCGTGAACCTCGACCTCGACCGCGGCCAGATCGCCCGGCTGCTCAAGGGCGCCGTCGTGCTCGCGGTGCTGAAGGCCGCGATGGGCCTGATCGTGATGGCCGGCGGCGGCAGCGTCGAGCTCGACACCGGCGCGCACCTGACCTACTACGAGCCGACGGCGAACTGGCTGATCATGATCGCGCTGCTGGGGACGATCGCGGCGATCGTCGGCGGCATGCCGCGCGAGCGCTGGATGCTGATCGCCGTGCCGCTGCTGACCGCCTCGATGGTGCTGTCCTACCGCCGCTCGTTCTGGATCGCGTCCGTGCTGGGCCTCGTGCTCGTGCTGCTGTTCGGGACGTCCGCGCGCGGCCGGCGGCTGCTGATCCCCACGGTGGCGCTCGTGGCGCTCGCGATCTGGGTGCTCGGCACGGTCGGCTTCCAGGCGGCGACGCCGCTCGCGTCGCGTGCGCAGTCGCTCGCGCCGACGAACCTGCAGACCAACGTCGAGGACCGCTACCGCCTCGACGAGCGCGCCAACGTGATCGCCCAGATCAAGCGCGACCCGATCGCGGGGATCGGCGTCGAGCAGGGCTGGGTCGCGACCGCGCGCTCGCTCCCGATCGAGCACGACGGCGGCCGCCTGTACGTCCACTTCGCGCTGCTGTGGTGGTGGCTGAAGCTCGGGATCCTCGGCGCGGCGGCGTACGCCTCGCTGCTGCTGGGCGGGTTCGTGCTCGCCTGGCACGTCTGGAGAGACAACCGCGACGTCCCGCTCTTCCGCTGCTTCGGGATCGCCTCGCTGGTCGGCTTCGCAGGCCTGATCGCGATCGAGACGACCGCGAGCTTCACCGGCGTCGACGCGCGCTTCTCGGTCCTGGTCGCCGCGCAGCTCGGGCTGCTCGCGGCGCTGGGGTCGCGGTCGCGAGCCGCGCCCCCGGCGCGCAAGCCCTGAGTCCGCTCAGTTCGCCGCCAGGTCGGCCTTGACCTCGGCCGTGTAGGCGCCCTTGGTCGCGCCGTTGCTCTGCTCTGCGCCGAAGTACGCCTCGCGGCCGCTCTGCGTGCCGGTCGCATACTGGTCGTGCGCCTGGTAGACGAAGAACCCGCCGAGGCGGCTGCCGTAGCGCGCCTCCATCCCCGCCAGCGCGCTGTGCAGCGTCGTCGCGGCCGTGTCGTAGGTCATGCACTTGTCGTAGCCGTAGTTGTCGTCGAGGCAGCGGCCGTTGTCGGTCGAGAGGCCCCACTCGGTGACGAAGATCGGCAGGTCGGGCGACCCGGCGGCCTTGGTCGAGTTGACCGTCGAGTCGATCCGCGTCGCCCACGTCGGGCCGTACGGGTGGATCGTCCAGCCGGCGGCGTAGCTGCCGAGGTCCGGAACGGCCTTGAACATGTTCACGACCCACGCGTCCTGGTTGACCGCGTTGTCGCCCTGGACCAGCAGCCCGACGTTCGGGTTGGCGGCGCGGATCGCCACGGCGGCCGTCTTCGCCACCAGTGCGTAGGACTGCGCGCGGGCGGCGTAGGTCGAGAGCGAGTTGTCGGAGAACTGGTAGCTGTAGCTCGTCTCGTTGCCGAACTCGATGTCCGTCACGGCCGTGTTGGCCGGGTAGCTCTTGCCCGCCCAGAACGAGCCGCCCGGACCGTACGCCGCGGCCCAGCTCGCGAGGTTCTGCGCCTCGGCCGTCGTCGGGATGCGGCCGTAGAACTCGGCCATCAGCATCGGGCGGATGCCCGCTCGCGCGTACAGGTCCATCGTCGAGGCCAGCTGCGCGGCGGTCGTGTCGATGCTCGTGTTGAGGCGGGCGGTGTGCGCGCCCATGCTCTGGATGAAGGGCTCCTCGTAGTTGAGCGAGCTGCCGGCGACGACGCCCATCTGGAAGCTGCCCGTGACGGGGGTCGTCGGGGCGGGAGCCGGGGCCGGTGCGGGGGCGGGCGCGGGCGTCGAGGACGACGTCGCGGCCGGGTAGGTGATCGAGACCTCGGGCGCCCAGGCGCTGCCGTCGATCGCGGTGCGGACGCTGTAGTGGACCGTCTGGCCCGGCACCGCGGCCGGCGCGGTCGACGTGCCGCTGACGGCCGTGTACGCGTCGGCCTGGCCCGCCACCTTCGTCGCGAGGACATAGGTGGAGACGCCGCCGACGGCGTTCCACGCGAGCGTCGTGCCGCTCACGGCCAGCGACGGCGCGGCGAGCTGCGCGGCGCTCGTGGACGGCGCCGGCGCGGGAGTCGGGGCCGGAGCGGACGGCGCCGGCGTGGAGGCGGGCGAGATCGCCGCGTAGGCGATCGAGACCTCGGGCGCCCACGCGCTGCCGGTCGCGTCCGCGCGAACGCTGTAGCGGACCGTCGCGCCCGGGACGGCCGGCGGCGTGGCCGACGTGCCGGAGACGAGCGAGTACTGGTCGGCCTGGCCCGTCACCTTGCGCACGAAGACGTAGCGGCTGACGTTGCTGACCGCGCTCCACGAGAGCTTCTGCCCGCTGACCGAGATCGTCGGCGCCGGCAGCGTCGCGCTCGTCTGCGTCCCCTTCGCGGTGTCGCGCGCGATGCGGTTGAGCGTGCTCTGCGCCTGCTGGAGTCTGCGGCCGGCGCGCTGCAGCGCGCGGCGCTGCGTGCGGCAGGCGCCGTGGCGGCGCTGGCAGCGCTTGAGCGCGCGCGCCAGCGCCACGAAGCGGTGGTCCGCTGCGCGCTCGGCCGTGGCGGCGCGCTGCAGGCGGGCGGCGACGGCCTTGGCGGCGACGGCCTTCGGGGCCGACGCGTTCGCCGTGGCGGGAGCGGCCGCGAGCACGGCCATGCTGCCGATCAGCAGCAGCGAGGCGAGAAGCATGCGCAGCGACGAGCGCACGGGGAACGCGAGCATCGGGTCTCCTTCGGTAGCCGGGCTGTCTGCGAGAGACCCCTGGCTTTGCGGACCCACCTCGCGGTGGGGGTGCCGTTTGTCGGGAAAAGCGAGCCTGTCGCTCCGCTGTGTCCGATCCGTCGGACGAGGCGGGCGACCGTGCCCACGCTCAAGTTCGGCGGCTCGCGGTCGAGGCCCCAGCCGAGCGGGGATCGCTGGACGGATGTCCAGCACCGCCGGATGGGGCCTCGACGCGGGCCGGCGCGCCCTGAGGGCGCGCCGGCGGTCCGGATCTGCGGGGGTATGCCGCCCGCATCTCACTGCTAGTTGGCGGCGAGGTCAGCCTTCACCTCCGTGGTGTACGCGCCCTTGGACGCCTTGTTGGACTGGAGCGCCCCGAAGTACGCCTCGCGGCCGCTCTGCGTGCCGGTCGCGTACTGGTCGTGCGCCTGGTAGAGGAAGAAGCCGCCGAGTCGGCTGCCGTAGCGGCTCTCCATGCCGGTCAACGCCGTGTGCAGCGTCGTCGCGGCCGTGGAGTAGGTCATGCACTTGTCAAAGCCGTAGTTGTCGTCGAGGCAGCGGCCGTTGTCGGTCGAGATGCCCCACTCGGTGACGAAGATCGGCTTGTCCGGCGAGCCGGCGGCCTGCGTCGAGCTGATCGTCGAGTCGATCCGCGTCGCCCAGTTGGGGCCGTACGGATGGATCGTCCAGCCGGCGACGAGGCTGCCGAGGTTCGGAACCGCCTTGAACATGTTCTGGACCCAGGCGGTGCCCTGCTGGGCGTTGTCGCCCTGCACGAGCAGCCCGAC
>Ga0265319_1001699_pt1 | contig 12712 bp, 21 predicted proteins | sample 4824metaG_FD_192443 | JGI IMG/M metagenome (GOLD analysis project Ga0265319, IMG submission 192443) | Rhizosphere microbial communities from Carex aquatilis grown in University of Washington, Seatle, WA, United States - 4-8-24 metaG | ecosystem: Host-associated > Plants > Roots > Rhizosphere >...
GAGTCCGGCCATTGCATTTCTAATTCCAGAGCCAGATGATTACGAGCACCACAAGCCCAATGACGGCAACAGCCGCCTCAACGCCTCCCATACTATTTGTGCTTAGGGATTGCGGGCGTGGTCGTTTCTACCGGTGCATAGAGCACGGCGTGGTCGGTGTGTGCGGCGGCCGGCAAGCGAAGGAACAGCGCCGCTTGAGCGCGAATAGGGTGCACCAGCAATACCACAAGCAAACCGAGTAAAAGAACGGTCAGCGCCAGTCGAATCATCAAGTGATTTTTCATAGTCATAAGTATACAGGGTTATTTTTAATTTTGGGGCGGCGAACTAGGCGGCGGTGCGCCACGATAGCCAGTCGCATTTCGATCATTCCACTCTCTCGTCGCACCATCGCGCAATTGTTGCTCTCGAATTACTCGCTGAGAATCTCGCTTCATTTTCACATAGTCTTGCAAGCAGGTCGCATCGTCGTCCGTACAGAACGCCATCAGTCTTTTATCCGGCGGCGATATATACGTGTATTCTCTCCAGCCACTGTGCGGGTCGGCTACCCAGTCCCGCATAAAGCCCGAGAATTCGATATACGATTTCGATACCTTCACGCGGTTGTTGTAGCCCACGAGCACCTGTCCGCACATATCGCACCGCGTTTCCTGAACGATTGCCATACTACGCGGCCACAAAGCGGTTAGGCTTCATCGCACGCTTCACGCGCACTACCGGATACTTGAATATGTTGGCGAGCCACGGGAGCGGGTCTTTGGCGCCCGTCTCCTTGAAATACACGTACTCATCGTCTGCGATTCCGGCCTTGGTTTTCAGTTTTAGAATCTCGTCGCGCGATTGATAGAGCACGCCGTCCATCGTGCCTATACCCACAAGGGTAAGTCGGCCATCGCGGAATAGCATACTCTCGCCGAGCAACACGCCATTTGCGAGCACATCCACTTCGGTAAAGTCTTGCCCTTTGTCCTCCAATTCAATCGTCATCAGCACCTTCTGCCCCTTGCGATAATCCATAGAAGTAAAATTAGTTATTAGTGATTTTGATCGCCTAGGCGTAGTGCTCGGGCGTATCGTGCTTATCGCATACGTGCGTATTTGTCTCATCGCCTGCGCTCTCAATTGCCATTTCAGCCTTACTGCAATATTCGCCCTTCTCATCAATGCCCCATCGAATAAAGGCGTCTTGGTAATTTGCTGTAGCGGGCTTTCCACATCCCTTCACATCGCACTTCGGTCGTCCGTCTTCGGTGTATCTCATTTTGGTTGTGATTATTTGATAGTGATTTTATAGTGTCGCTTTTGGAACTCGACGTTGCCGAGGCTCCGGTCAATGATGACGAACGTATCGCCATTGAACTCGAGGTCAGCCGCCTTCGGCCACTCGCAGAACGAGCCGCGCAAGCCTTTATCGTCCGGCCTCTTTAGGTAGAATCCGGTCGTATCCACGTACGAGACGTACCGCGTATCGCGCTTGGCCTCGGGTATCTCAGTCGCAAAGAATTCGCCCGTGTACGTCTCTTCCTTGCTGTCGTACGCGCGATTTTCACACCGCACGTACTCTATCTCCATACCAGTGTGCACCGTTCGCTTGAATTCGCCTAGTGTCTTTTTCATAGTTAGACTTTGTTCTCGTAATACTTTTTGATTGCCGCGGTGATATCGTGCCCATTGCTGAACGCTTCGAGGTTGAGCGCATACTGCATCGAGCCCGGCGTCTGCGTCGAGCCGTCAAAGAACCGCGAGCGAATCGCTTGCCGTCCTTTGTTGGTGATGCCTCCATTTTGGTCCACGGGCAAGCGCATCACGCACTCTTTGAGCACTCCACTGCGTCCCAATTCCGCACGGATAAGAAAGGTTTTTTGACGTGTCATAAGCCTATTAGTTAGCGTGGAACGCGTCCATCACCGCTCCGTCTATTTCTTCCGTGTCGTCTTCATTGAGCGCGTCATACCACGTTTGGTCATCGGCGCGCCAGTCGGTCGTGTACGAGTCCTCGTCATTCCACACCTGCACCTGTCGCTCTGTGCCGTCCACGTCGAGCGTTATAATCAAGTCTTTCGGGATAAAGTCGCGCACGTCTTTCTTGCTTTTGATTTCGATTTTCATAGTGATTTTTGATAGTAATAATTTGATAATTTTGGTCGTCCTACTTTGCTTCCTCTACCCGGCATTCGTGCACGTCGAGCAGGTCGCCATTGTCGCCCTGCACGATTGACAGTTGATTATAGGCAATGGTCTCGGCCTCCTCTTGCGTCTCTGCTTCGATACTCGTCTCCAATATCACGTTGAAAGTTTTCATACCTTAGTTGGCTAGCGGCTCCTTGTAAAAGCACTTCGAGCACTCGAGCATTTCGACGAGGTTGGTGCCGTCTACGTCTATCATTCGGCACTCCATCCGGCCTTCAATGCACTCCGGGCATTTGTCGCCCTCGCGCTCGATAAGGTCTTTCGCTTGTGATTCGGCCATACCGAGCGCGTGTATCATCGTGCTCGTGCAATGTCCGCCGTCCGTGCTGTCGTCGCGCTCCACGGCCTCCTCGAGCCCGCAGTCATATATGTCGTACTTGTATCCACCCTCCTCGCTTCGATATATCGTGATTGTGATTTCGTCCATAGTAGTGATTTGATAGGAATAATTTGATAGTGTTTAGCCGCGCTCTTCAATGAGCTCGACGTACGCGCGGCGGTTGTCTTCTGCGGTGCGCTCATTGCCGCCGGTATCCTCGCTCGCCTCTTCTGCGGTCTGCTCCTCCCAGCCGTCCATACTGTCGCTCGTCTCGAGTGTGCCGTTGTCTGCGAGCTCCTGCGCGATTTGCTGTGCATTGATAGCGTCCTCGGCTTCAATATAAGCGTAATCGGTGCATATGCGGCGCACGGGTACTTGGTAGATTTTTTTCATAATTATTTGATAGTAATTTTTTGATAATGTCTAGCCATAGCGCAATTCGCCGAGCGTCGAAAGTTGCAAGAGCACGTCCGCGGTGTCTGCATCGTCGTTGTCATTGACGATATCCGCAAAGTGCTTCGGGTACTCGGTCGCCATTCTCTGCAAGCCCTTTTTGAGCGTTGCGAGGCTCACCGGATATCGTCCTATAATTTTGCCGTCCGATTCGTCGAACTCCTTGGCGATATGCTTGCCGCCGTCGAGGATTTTCTGTTGCACACTAATAAGGTCAAACTCGCCCGCGTTCTCGCACCAGTAATGCGAGTAGCGCATACTCGAAAGCAGGTTGATGATGTCGTCCCGGTCGAGCACGTGCTCGGTCTTGATGGTGATTGTTTCCATATTAGGCGTACTGGTCTTCCTTCGCTTCCTCGCGGTCTTCCGCGGTCGTAGCCGCCGCAATAAAGCGGTCGTGGTCAAAAGCCGGATTAGTCTCTGCGAGCGCGAGCGCGAACTGCTCTGCAAGGCTCACGCGGTCCGCGGCGCTGTCCATACATAGTGCGGCGTCTCCGCCTACGTCGAGGATAATTTTTGCGATAAGCACGAAGTCTCGTCTAGTCATATTATTTGACAATTACGTTTATAAGGTTGTTGCAATAGAACAGAATCACTGCGAATGGAACGCCGAGCAAGATACTGGCGGTCAAGAACCCGCGCCAATAATGGTACTTGCGCGCCTGCTCACTTATATAGGTATGTCTCATATGCCGTCAGCCGTTATCATTTCACCCGATTCGAGAAAGCAGAATCCTAAACCCTTCTCGCGCATATACTCCTGCGCGCGGTCGTAGATGGTGCTCGCTTCCGGTGCCTCGTAAACGGTCTCTATCGCTGTTTTGGTACTCATTTTCTGGTATTACCTCAAAGCGCTAAATCGGCTTTGATAGTCCTATGATATGCGATGTCGCTGTCGCCGTCAAGTACCCCTAAAATGCCTTTTTCGTGATTGTGGGGATAGCGGATTTGAACACTAATATAGATAATTGTAAAGCGTGGCGATATCGCCGAGCGCGCCGCGGAGCCGGAACGACGAAAGGATTGAGCGGAGCCATAAGGTAGGACGTAGGTAGGGTAATGGTGTAGGGTAATGGTGCGGGCGCGGGTGGTCTTTTTATTTCTAAAAAGTATGGCGGTTTGCGCGAACTGCCCGAAACGGGGAAAAGTGCTCACGTAAATAAGCCGTGGTTTGGGGCGTAAGAGTTGTGTCCCTTTATGCCCCGTCTTGTGTCCCGACGATTTTATGGCTTATTTATTGAGTGCTAGAGTTTTCGGGACATAAGGACATAAGATTTCAAAAATAATTCAGTTTTGGAAAATATATATTTTTATTTACGCGCAACTGATTTTTTTTCATTTCTTATGTCCTTGTGTCCCGCGCCGCGATTATGTTGCGTATTTGCTGAATGAAATGCACGGGACACAAGCCGGGACATAAGCGGGGCATAAGACTTACGCCCCGATTCACCGCGTATATGCTAGAGGTGCTAACTGCGTAATAGTTTTAGTTTTTAGCAAGGTAGGATTTCAGGCTAAAGGCATTCCAAATAAAAGGCGAGGGGGTAGTCCCTTCGGCCATCCCCGGGTGTTTGTTTTTAAAATGATCACCGGTACCCTCTCGAAATTCCTGTACCAATTTCCCGGTGCCGGGAATATGGTTTGCCATCCCGTATCTGAATTTAAAAAGTGACTCCCTTTAAAAAAATCCTACCTTATGGTGTAAGATATCTTTTATGAAACGACCACAGAAAGGTTCGACCATCAAGCAGTACGCCTACGCGACTCGACGTTTAAATGGGCAAGGCAAATCCAAGAAGGAAATTGCTCTGCTCTCAGGCTACGCACCATCGATGGCAGAGAATGCCAAGGCAAAGATCGAGGATACCGAGGGATATCAGAACGCCGTTATCGTTCTAGCGAGCGAGAGCAACAATCTACTTCTGGCAGTAATGGCTGAGTTCAAAGCCCGTGGTCTCGAGGACTTCTCGAATAAGGATCTCGTCGCAGCAATGAATGCTATCGCCTCTGCGTGGGACCGCATCGATACCAAGCGTGCGCCTGACAAGATGAAGACGCCGGAAGGTAATCGTCTTCGCGGAGTATTCACTGAGCGCGTACGCACAGCCGTCATCGAACAGGTTCCCACCGAATCACCGGCTAGCGCCAATCAACCCGAGACTACCGACGCGGAGTTTCACGAGAAACCCGACGACCTAGATTTCTAAAATGGCCGACGTTAAATTTCAGAAGGAGCACAACGAACGAATCGTCCAGGCGCTCATTGAGAATCCCGACCGCATCGATGACAAACGATGGCGGATGGATAACCTGTACTGGATCATCACCAAGGACGGAACGAAGGAGCTGTTCCATATGAACCGAGCGCAGCGGCACTTCTTCGATCACTACCTCAGCCCGACCAATCCGGCAGCGCGCTACTATCGGCACATCATTCTCAAGAGTCGGCAGCTCGGCTTCACGACGTTCGTGGACCTTTGGATTCTCGACGAGATTCTTTTCAATCACAACCGCGAGGGGCTCATCATCGCGCACAAAGTGCAGGACGCGACCGAGATCTTCGACCGCAAGATCGACTACGCCATTCGCAATATGTGCGAGGAGATTAAGAGCGGTGCCTTCAAACTCGTACGCAACAGCGCGAAGAAGATTCAGGTCGTCATCGACTATGGGCCGGAGGAAGGTTCCACCTCGAGCATTCAGGTCTCGAGCTCAGGTCGCTCGGGCACGTATTTCTATGTGCACATCTCCGAGTTTGCGAAGCTCTGTCTTGCGTATCCGAAGACTGCTGCTGAAGTGGAGACCGGTACGTTCCCGGCAGTGCCGTTCGATGGCAGCATCTTTATTGAGAGCACCGCAGAAGGAATGGCCGGGCGCTTCTACGAATTGTTCAACGAAGCGTGGCCGAACCGCGACAAGATTACACCGATGAAATCGCGGGTGATGTTCATGCCGCATTTCTATAACTGGCAGTACGACGATGGCGAGATGGCGAAGATTACTGAGGTGATCCCGGTGAAAGAGATGGACGTGTGCGAAATCGATTGGGCCGAGTACCAGGTCGAGAACAATCTGAATGATCTCGAGATGACGTACTACTACATGAAGTGGTTGCAGATGGGCGGAAAGAATTCCACCGACGCCGTGCACAAATTGCATCAAGAATATCCCACTACCGTCGAGGAGGCATTCCTCTCGACGGGCCAAACGTATTTCCCTACAGCGAAAGTCTATTCGCAGATGCAGACAGTGAAGCCGGGCACGCGCGGAGAGCTGAGCGCGAATGAGAAAGGCGATATCGTTTTCCAAGAGCACAGCGCCGGCGAGCTCGAGATCTTCGAGAAGCCCGAGCGCGGGAAGCGATACGTCATCGGAGGCGACACAGCCGAAGGTCTCGCACACGGCGACAAACAAATTCTCTACGTGCTCAAGCACCAGACCGAGGAATGCGTCGCGGTGTATCGATCCGGAATACCGCCGGATGAATTCATTACGGTCGCGTACAATGTGGGCAAGTTCTACAATTGGGCGTTGCTCGGAATTGAGAGCAACAAGGACGGACTCTGGGTGAATGATGGTCTCGATAAGCTCGGCTACATCAACCTCTATTACCGCAAGGTCTTCGATGACATCACGAAGAACGTGACGAAGTTCTTTGGCTGGAAGACGACGAGCGCTACGCGCCCGTTCGCGCTCGCGGCGCTGAAGGCGGTCTTCCTGCGCAAGACCTCTGGCTTCCCGATGGCGATCCTCTCGGAGATGGTGACGTTCCTGCGAAACGCGAAGGGCCGACCAGAAGCATTGGCCGGGAAGCACGACGACGTGGTGATGGCCGCGTCGATTGGGTATGCGATTCTCCAAGAGCAGGGCAAGTACGTCGATATCTCCAGCTCCGCGCCTGGCTTCTCGATGGGTCGGGCGATATTCGGAGAAACCCAGGTCGGGGAGACGCCCGCTCCGGCTTATGCACAGACCACCGACTCGGGACCAGGCGTACGCGAGCTATGATGCGAACATGGCACGGCGTATTAAAAGCCTCCATCACAATCTTCAAGACGGTGAGAACGTCATCTTCCATCGTGAGCATCGTTCGAAGAAAGGACGTGCGCAACTTAAACCGGGTAGATTGCAGAAGTTCGAGCGATCTTCGCGCCGAAAGTGGAAAAATTTCTCGAAGTCGGAGGATTTTTTCAATCCCGATGGCAAGAATTGGGGCAAGCGTCGGAAATATTGACAGGCTGGGGATTGCATTATTAGCCAAAGTCTCATACTCTCCTCTATATGGATGAACAACTCGGCGTTTCCGATTCAGCTCCTACTCAGGAGGACGGGACCGCACTGCAAACGAAAGCAGTAAAGACGCAAGACTCAGCCGACAGCAAGGCGTCGGTCGCATTCGTTGAAGAGAAGAAGAAGGTAATGAAGAAGTCGCAGTATCGCCAGCGATTCGATGAGCTCTCCACCGAGATTCGCGCGAACATCATCAACACCACGGTTTCATATGGCGAAAAGATTTACGAGAAGACGGGTTGGGGCTCGATGGTTTTCTACAACAAGATGCAGAACGGCGGATACGACATCAACGTCTATCCTCAAAAACTGACCGATCGAAATCAGAATCGTTCGGGCGTTCCTGTTTCGCAGGAGCCGATTGCTCTCTCGAAGATTCTCATTGCAACGTCAGTGCTCGCGGGCAAGACGCCGGATGCGCAGGTCGTCGGAGATGACAAGATTTACAACAAGGCCGCGTACGAACTTTGGAAGCGCACGTGGACGATGAAGGGCGCCAACGGTCAGAACACTCTCGAGCGTACGTACCAGAACCTGCTCACCTACGGTTGGGCTGCGTGGAGAACATACCCACGCCGCATTGCCGTGAAGCGCTCGGGCATCGACAAGATTCTTTTCGATGACGTGTACCGTGAGCCGATGGACCCAGATCGCACCTGGCTTGGTGTCGGTCAGAACGTCGGCGATTATTGGTCGCAGTTCGAGGTCTATTACGAAAAGGATATTCTCAAATCCGAGTTCTTCAAACTCGTGCCGGAAGCCGAGGCATACAAGAAGCGCAAAGGATTCTTCGATGTGGGAGTCACGAGCGACGAGGCGAAGGAAGAGAATCAGACTCTCTCAGAGCATTCGTTCACCATCGGCTACTACGAGAACGTCTTGCTCAACCGCTACGTCGTGAAGTGCGGAAAGTTCGTCATCTTCGATGGCGAGCTCCCGAACGATGACAACTACGGATCGGTCGTCGTCGCGCGCTGCTTCGTGAAGAACATTCTCGATCCGTATGGTGTCGGCCTCTACGAAATGATGCGCGGCAACACGGCGCTTTTCACGTACATCAACTCGCTCAATGCCCAGCAAGTCGAAGCCGAGATCTTTCCGCTTCTCTTTGGTCCGCAGGTGCAGAACGGTTCGAACACCTATCGACGTTCTCCGAATGTCATCAATCCGAAGAATCCTGGCACCTCTATCGACGTGGTGAAGACTTCTGGAAATATCCAGGCGGGCGTTGCATTTGGTCAGCAACAGAAGGTCGCCATCGAAGAGAACACTGGTGTGAACAACATCGTCGCCGGTCAGAATGCCGAGAGCACACTGGGCTCGACGGTCATCTTGAAGGAGGCCGCGCTCAATCGTCTCACTCCTCCGCGCAACTCGATGATGAATGCACTTCAGACCGACGCGCACATTGCGCTTTCGTGGATTGAACAGACGTATCCGGTCGATAAGGTTTTCTTCATCGACAAGGACGAAGACATTGCAGCATTTGCAAAACAGAACCCTGACTACTTCGCGCAGGTCGCGCCGGTCTTCGGAGACAATGGCGATATCGTCGGTCAGGTCGTCACCGCTTCTCCGAACCTGCGTCTCAATTTCGACTTCACTCCGGACGGAAAACTCATCGAAGATGTGCCGACGCGTACCATCTCCGCGCGCAATCTCTTCAACGAGCTCGATGCTCATGGCCACAGCAAATCGTATCTCGAGTTCCTCATCGACCCAGACTCTATGCTCGTCCCCTCGATGGAAATTCAGAAACAGAATTATATGGCGATTTCTCCGATCATCACGAACCAGATCAATCTCATTTTCCAACTCCGCAGCAACGATCCCGACGCGGCCGCTTCGCAGCTCCGCGCGTTCGAACGCCTGCTCAAAATTCAAAAGGAAAATATCTACGACTACATTCCGAAGTCCACGTACGATTCGATCATTGCCGGCGAGCCGCCACAGAATCTTCCGCAAGCCGCACCGGAGCCAGTCGATAAGGCGAAGCTCTACAAGGATGCGCCGGCCGACGTGCAGCGCGAGATTGAACAGGCCGCTGGCCTCCAGCCTTCGCAGTCGAACGATCTTCCTCCTGCGACGCCCGGCACTATCCCTCCGGTGCGCCGCGTGAATCCGGTTGCTGAAGCAGCGAAGAATTCTGACAAGAACGCCGCTCGCCCCAAGGGACCGAACCAGATCAAGACACCACAGCCGCCGATGGGATCGTCGGTCGATGCGAGTGTCGGTCGCGCCGCTAATCTCCCCTTCTTCCCAGGAGGGCAATTGAAATAATTTATGGATGAAAACGTAACTATCAAACAAAAGAAAATCGCGTTCGCTCAAAGTGAACACGTGGAAGTCGTTCTCGCTATTTTGCGAGAGTGCTCTACGCAAGGCCCACTCGTGGGCGAGACTGAATTTGAAACCGTCGTGAATGCAGTGACGCTCGATGCGCAGAGCAATCTGATGATGAAATTCATCAACTCAATCGACTTTATTAAAAAGGGCGGCCTTCACGAACAAACACCATGAGCAAAAAAGCAGTAAAACTTGAGAAGCCAACATTCACCCTCGAGGTGAATTATTCCCCAGAAGCTGTCGAAAAGAAGATGATGAAATTCATCACTCCATCCGGAGATTCTTTTGAAATAAGCGCATCGGAGATGTCCTCCATCCTTATCGGCCAGGTGAATTCTGAGACCGTTGAAGCCACATTCGTCGAGAGCGACCGTGTGAATGTCGTCGAAGTAACGCGTCAGATTCGCGTACGCGCGGACCGCGCTATCAAGAAAGGCGAAGAGATTCGTCTCGACTACACGCACCCATACCCTATCGAATTTGCACTCATCGAAGAAGCTGCAAAGATCGCAAAAATAAATCAGGATGTTCCCGTCTTCACTCTCACTGCCGAATACATCAAAGCGGTCAAGGATAAGACGACTCCCGAGCAACACAAATTCGTCGAGCTCATCTATAAATTCTTCAAGAATTTACACCCTGCAAATCGTGCCGAAAAAAGGAAGTTGGCGAAAGCTGCTTCTTCGGCATGAAGTCGCAGTTTTAAAAATTAAGAACCCTTGGTGGCAGGATAGCTACCACACGTATGTCCCTAGCGACAAAAATTAAAAAGGCGGAGAAACTCGGCATCGTCTTCGAGCCGGGCTATGAGCCTAAAGAAGCCGAGCTCGATAAAATGATTGAGGCGAAGCAAGAACTCCTTGGTCAGCAGAAGGAGGAAGAGCGCATTCGCAAGGCGAATGAAAAGAAGGCTGCTGAAGAGGCAGAGAAGCACAAGGTCGTCCTTCAAGATATCGATGGCGATGATGTCGATCAGGGTGATTATTTCTGGCCTCGCCTCGAGAAAGAAACGATCAATGAGAAGCGTCCCGACGAGAAGGTGCTGCTTCCGACTGATCAGACGGCGCCGGTCTACTTTAATAAAGTGATCGGATATCCTGTCGATCGTGAAGAATTGAAAGAAGTCTTTCTTCAGTTCTTCCCGCGCGCGAAGGGATTCCTGTTCTACAAGGCCCGCGACCGCGAAGTGTATATCGTCATCGTGCCTCTCAAATACGCAACGACGATCAATCGTGCAAACGAATCTCGTCCGGGCGACTTCCAGCGCCACGCGTTGTCATTCATTTCGGAAGGTTCGGTGAACGTCGAATCACTGAAGCTCAAGCTTGCGCGCATTGCCAAGCACTCCTCGATATCCACAGAGGCTATTGCGCGCTAGGAGAGCGTGGTGATAGATTATGAGTAACTCAACGACCACGGACACGATACGTCCGGATACCATATGAGCGACGCACAAATTGGGCAGACGGGAGAAGCGGGAGATGAGTCGGAGCTGGATGCAGCACTGGCATCATCACTCGCAGAAGTCAAAGCTGGAAAGACCATCGGTGTAGCAGATTCCTCGGGAGCGGTTGCACCAACTGGTCAAACTGGAGAAACGGGTCCCACCGGAGCGACGGGCGAAGCGCCAACTGGCGAAACAGCCCCGACCGGAGAAACCGGATCGACAGGAGAGGCGCCAACCGGCGAAGCCTCAGCAACCGGAGCGACGGGAGAAGCGGATATCCGAATTCCCAATAAGGGGAAATGGGAATCTGATGAGGCATATGAAAAGCGGATCGAGCTTTTCGACCTCGTGAAGCGCCGAAAGGCAGCGACAACTCCTGAAGCGAAGGCTGCACTCTCCACCGAAATTTCCAAGGCTAAGGGTGAACTCAAGACCTTGGGCGGAGGTGAGAGATTTATTCAGCCTAGAGGTGAAAGTGGCGCCACAGGTGCCACCGGAGCCACAGGTGAAGTAGATCCAGCCTTGATTGCAGACCAAGAGCGCCTTCGGGCCCTTGGCGGAGCGACTAAGGAGGATATCGCAGCAGTCATCGCACAGACTCGGTTCGAAGACGCGGTGAAAACGGATCTTCAAAGTTTTGTGGGCAAGCATGACGAGTTGAAAGACGAAGACATGCGGGAAGTATTCTTCGACTTCGTAGATCAAAACTACGTTTGGCAAGGCAAATCCGGGAAGGACCTTATGGCTACTCTCGAATTGGCTCACGAAGCAATGTTCCGTCCCTCAGAATCAGTACAGGATCGCGTTCTCAAAGCGGCTAAGGTTGCAGAGAAAGTTGGCGCGATGCAGTTCCCTGGTGGAACCGGTAAGCAAACCACACATTCTCCGGAGATGCAGAAAAGCATCGACGAACTTAAAGCGACCGGGATGTCCGAAGAAAAAGCTGTCGAACTACTCTCCGAATAGGCACTCGTTTAATTCTTTGAACGTATGAGCTTCATTCAAGCCATCATCAAGAATCCCACGCGCTCTCTTGTTCTCCAGAACAAAGGATCGGCAACGGTCATCACGAACGGCTACGTTCTTGATTTGACCTCCGGCCTTGCTGTTCTTGCGAGCTCGAGCTCTACCGTCAAGACCATTTGCGGTGTTGCAAACGGCAGCGTCTCTGCTGCTGATGCTCTCGTGCAATGTTCGGTTATCGAGACGTTTGAGCAGGACGTTTGGATCGCAGACTCTACCAACAACTCCGATGCGACGCACAATGGTCAGGACATGATCCTTGGCGCCAACGCGGGAATCGTAAACAACACTGGCACCACCTCAGCAGTAGGTGTGGTCAAGCAGGTCGGTGTTTACGGTGCGGCGGCTGACAAGAAAATTCTTGTCAAGTTCATCACGGAGTAATTACCAGCTAATCCTCTACTCGTATGACCGGAACAATTGCAGATTACGCAGTCATCGTGAACAATGTGCTCAAGTACATTGCTCCGAAGGTTGCTCCGACGATGCGCTCTGAGTACCTCGACTTTATGTATAAAGTCGAAGACAACCAGCGCATCTACTCTGACACGGGCGTTACTGGTCTCGGTATGGCCGAGATCATCCCCGACGGTGGCGTAGGCGTTTCAGATGCTCCTATCCAGGGCTTCTCGAAGAACTAC
>Ga0265319_1001702_pt1 | contig 12694 bp, 7 predicted proteins | sample 4824metaG_FD_192443 | JGI IMG/M metagenome (GOLD analysis project Ga0265319, IMG submission 192443) | Rhizosphere microbial communities from Carex aquatilis grown in University of Washington, Seatle, WA, United States - 4-8-24 metaG | ecosystem: Host-associated > Plants > Roots > Rhizosphere >...
TTTTTTGAAAAGGCAAAGCAAAGCCCCCTCAATGTGACGCCGGCCGGGGATAATTTGAGGGCCCTTGAGTCACTTGAGAGAAAAGAATCGGCCCGAAAACCCTAATCATTGAAAAAGAAGACAACGGTTGGATTTCGTTTTAATCGAATCTTTCGTCCTCTTGAAAAGGGGAGGGGCGTCCCACTGATTTTGTCCTGGAATAGGACCCTAGCGTTTTGGTCCAGGAAAGGGGATAAATATCCCATATTTGGTAGACGGAAAGCACTTGCACACGACCCCTGGTAATGATAAAGTCTCCCTGAAAAAGGCCATTTCCACACACTTCCCACACCTCTCCGGCTTTCAATCTCGTTTTCGGAGACACGTTTGTTCCTCAAGAAGCTCGAAATCAACGGTTTTAAATCCTTTGCCGACAAGACCGAATTACTTTTTGAACCGGGAATTACCTCGGTGGTGGGTCCCAATGGTTGCGGCAAGACGAACGTGGCCGACAGCGTACGCTGGGTCATGGGCGAGCAATCGGCCAAGGGTCTTCGGGCTTCCGAAATGACGGATGTAATTTTTAATGGGACGGACAGCCGCAAACCTTCCAGCATGGCCGAAGTCACCTTAACCCTCTCCAATGAAGACAAAACCATTCCCTTGGAGTTCAACGAGATTTCCATCACCCGCCGGGTTTACCGCTCCGGCGAATCCGAGTACCTCATCAATAAATCCATCGCCCGCTTGAAAGATGTCCGGGAGCTTTTCATGGGGACAGGGCTTGGTATCAGCGCTTATTCGGTGATGGCCCAGGGCCAGATGGACCAGATCGTTACCTCTAAACCGGTGGAGCGCCGGGCCATCTTTGAGGAAGCGGCCGGCATTACCCGATATAAGGCCCGAAAGGTCGAGGCCCTCCGGAAGCTGGACGCTACCGAGCAAAACCTGGTCCGCATTTCCGATATCACCGCTGAGATTAAGCGCCAGATTTCTTCCCTGGAACGCCAGGCCAAGCAGGCCGAGAAATACCGCGAGTTCAAGGAGGAGCTTGGAAAACTTCAAATCCAGATCCACTTGGATAAGGCCCACAAACTCAAAACCAAATTAAAAGATGTCACTCATAAGATGGCCCAAGTGAAAGACCGCCTGAGCGAGGCCCAAAGCGGAACCCACAAGCTGGAACAGGAAGAAAGAAACCAAAGGGCCCAGCTCAACGAGATAGACGAGGAATTGGCCCTGATCCGGGAGCAGGCCTATAAAGCCGGCAGTGAAGTCGAAGTGACACAAGGCCGAATGGAGAGCACTCAAAGGCATAAGGGAATGCTGGCCGACCAGAAACAACGCAACGACCAACAGGTGATCGAGGCCTTGAGCCGGATCGAGCAATTAAAGGTTTGGGTGGCCGAACGCCTCCAGCTTTTAAGCTCGAAGGGGAGCCAAAAGAGGGAAAAGGACGCCCTCAAGAAAGAGTTCGAGGAAAAATTATCCCTGCTGGACGGGGACTTGTCCCATAAAAACCAGGATCTGGAAAATAAAAACGTCGCCGCCATGGACCTGGTGACACAGGCCGCGCAGATGAAAGCCGAGTTGGAATCCCTCCGTTCCCAAGACGAGGAAACATCCCGGCGGTTCCGGGACCTGACCGCCCAGGTCGAGAAGCTTCTAAATGAAATCACCCAGGCTGAGGGACGGCTGGTGAATATTCAGGCTGAAAAGAAAAACGCTCAGAACGAAGTGCATCAAGTGGATGAGGACATCCTCGGGGCCCAGACCACCCTCTCCCATCAAGAAACCCAAATCGAGGAAACCAACAGCACCCTCAAACAGCTCAATAACAGCCATTCGGAAGTCCGCTCCCGCTTTGGCGTTTTAGAAGAACTTCAAAACAAGCTGACCGGCTACGACTCGGGCGTCAAAGCCATTCTCCAGGCCAGGCAGTCCGAACCCTTGATGTGGCAGGAAGTTTTGGGAGTGGTCGCCGACCTTATTTCGGTGGATCAAAAACACGAGACAGCCCTGGAAACACTTTTGGGAAGCCAGCTCCAGTCCTTGGTGGTGCAAAGCAGGGCAATGGCCCAGAAGGTCGTCGCCCATCTAAAAGCCGAAGGCCAGGGAAAAGTTTCGCTTTTCGTCCTGGAAGACTTGGTCCGGCTGGAAGCCGTGCCTTTTCCGCCGACCTTGTTAAGCGAGGACGGAGTTGAAGCCTCGGTGGCGTCGCTGGTCAAGTTGGATGCCAAGATGGATCCGGTGGTACGGCACCTCTTTGAACAGGATGTGCTGGTTCGCGACTGGCCGACCGCGGAGCGTTTGAGCTCCCTTTATCCAAGGGTTCGTTTCGTGACGTTAGAAGGGGACCGGTTGGGTCCTCTCGGCTTTCTCAAGGCCGGTTCGATCTCCTCCGGAATATCCCTGCTGGGCCGCCACCGTGAGATGACCGAATTGTCCGAAAATATCGCGGGATTAGAATCCCAAATCCAGCAGTCCGAAAACGCCTTAAGTGAAACCAAGAAAAACCGTAAGGAAATCGAGGACCAGCTTTTGGCTTCCGAGTCCCGCCGCCAGCAGCTGAAAATCCGTCTGGCGGAAATCGAGAAGGAAATCGCCCAACTGGAAGAAACCCTTTCCCGTTTAAAGACGGAAAAAGAATCGGAAGAGAAAGAAAAGGCCGCCTTGGAGGGCCATTGGAACGCCGATAAAAACCGTATTCAAGAACTGACGGGCCTGTTATCCAAGAGTGAGCAGGCCCACAGCCTCACCCAGGAAGAAATTTCCGAGGCCCGCCGTCATCTCCAGGAGCTTCAAGGCCAAAAGGAAGAGATATCCAAGCAGATTATGCAGGTGGTGTTGGAATTGGCGGCCCTGGATGAGGTGGCGGCCAGATCCAAGGAAGAGGCTGAGCGCTATCAAACGGAACAGGATCAATTGACCCAATCGGTTGCCCAAAAACGCGAGGAAAACCAGCAGTTGGAATCCCAGGAAAATCAGCTGACCTTAGACCTGGACGACCTTGGAAAAAGGGTGGGCGGACTGTCCCAGGCCAAACAGGAAGCCGACGGCAAGGTAAAGGGGATTGTTGAGAAACGCGAAGGCATCGCTGCCGAAACGGAAGAACGGTCGGAAAAAGTAAGGCTGGCCCGCTCGAAGTTTGAGGAGATTCAAAGGGATCTGCATTCTTTTGAGGTCCAGGAAGCCCAGATGAACGTGGAAATTCGGAACATTGAGGAAAAACTGCAGGTGGAGTACCGGGTCGATTTGGAAAACGCCCCCGTGGAATTGGAGAAGGGTTTTGACGGTGATGAGGCCGAGAAACAAAGCATCGAGCTTCGCGCCAAGATTGAGCGTTTAGGCCTGGTCAACATGGTCGCGGTGGAAGAGTATGATGAGCTGTCCCAGCGATTCAAGTTCCTCTCCGAGCAAAGAGAAGATTTATTGAAGGCCAAGGATGATTTGCAGGCCGCGATCAATAAAATCAACCTGACCTCCAAGGAACTCTTCACCTCCACCTTCGCGACCGTCCAGGAAAATTTCAAGGATGTCTTCCAGCGCCTCTTTGAGGGCGGGAGGGCGGAACTGATCCTGATCGACGAAGGGGACGTCTTGGAGTCGGGAATCGAGATCGTGGCCCGGCCCCCGGGCAAGCGGCTTCAATCCGTGTCGCTCTTGTCCGGCGGCGAGAAGGCCTTGACGGCCATCGCCCTCCTCTTCGCCCTTTTCATGGTCAAGCCCAGCCCCTTCTGTCTGCTGGATGAGATCGACGCCCCCCTGGATGACGTCAACACTTCCCGTTTCACCCACCTTCTGAAGGAGTTCAGCAAGCGCACCCAGTTCATCATGATCACCCACAGCAAGGTCAGCATGGAGACGGCGGACGTGATGTATGGAGTGACGATGCAGGAAGCCGGCGTTTCCAAGATTATTTCCACGAAGTTCAGGGAAAACACACCGGAAGAATCCGCTGTTTCTTGAGCCCCATCGGTTCCTTTCTTGAGAAAAAAATAAAAAGTCGTTTTGGGTCCCTGGCTTCTTCATGGATCAAGGCGGGAAAGGCCCCGCCCTTGGACTTGAATCTGGGCCCGTCCCTCCTGGCCTTGAGGCCCGACCGCCTGGGGGATTTTATCCTCTCGGTCCCCGCTTTGCGAAAGCTGGAGGGGGCCCTCGGCCCCGGGGGCCGGCTCACGCTGGTGGCGGGGGAACGCAACGCCGGGCTGGCCAGGTATTTGTTCCCTAAGGCGAGAGTCCTGGTATTTCGGAAATCTTTTTTTTCCCGTCTTCCTCTTTGGGTGAAATTGGCGTTCGGCCGGTTTGACGCGGTCGTCGATTTTCATTCCTTTCCCTTTTCGACCACTTCCGCTTTGGCGGCCCTCTTGTCCTCCCGTTCCCGGAGAATAGGATTTTGGGATCAAGGCGGGTCGGCGGAATTGTCCCGGGAGATCTTCGACTGGGGGATGGCGGCTCCCGACGAAGCCCTTCCCGAAAAGGAAAAGAGCCTGCTTTTAGCGGGCCGTTTGGTATCGCGGCGGGGAAAAGCCGAGCCCCTGATCCGCCTTCCGGATTTGCCGGAGGAAACAAAAAGAAAAGCCGGCGTTTTTTTCGGGGGCATGAAACTCAGGCCAGGGGACCGGGTGGTCGGGATTCACCCGACGCTTTTGAAAAAGGACAATCGATGGCCGCCCGACCGCTACGTGGATTTGGCCTGGTCCCTGTCCAAGATGGCCCCTGTCAAATTGGCGGTGGTGTACGGTCAAGGCGAGGAAGAGGAGTTGAGGATGTTTCTCGGGAAGCTGGGGCCGTCCACCCCCGTCTTTCCCCTTCCCGGAAACGAACTTTTATTTATACTGGAATGCCTCAGCCGGATGGACTTGTTCATTGGCGGCGACAGCGGATTGACCCATTTAGCCGCCCTGGTGACTCCTGTCGTGGCCGTCTTTGGGCCCAGTGATCCCCGCCGTTGGGGTCCGATGGTCAATGGGATGGGCGCGCCGAAGATTTTGCGGGGGAAAGATGGTTCCTGCGATTCCGTGGGCGCCTCAGAAGTGCTGAGGGAAGTGAAAAAGAAATTAAAAATAAAGTAAGGCTGGGTTGTTGTAGGGCGGCACCCCGTGGCCGCCCTGAAAGAGAAGGGTCAAAATTAAAAGGGGCGGGCGCGGCGGCCCGCCCCTAGACGAACGAACAAAAACCAGAAGGAAGTTCCATGGGTTTATTCGAGAAGATTAAAAACGGGCTGCGCAAGACGGCGGAACAGCTGACGGGAAATATGGAAACCCTCTTCAAGGGGTCCCTGAAACTTTCCGATTCGGCGATGGAGGAGCTGGAGGAGCGGCTGGTGGCGGCCGATGTGGGAACGGCCACCTCCCAGGCCATTGTGAGGGAAGTGGGGGAAAGCATGAGGGTCGAGACGGAGGTTAATCCCGCCGTCCTTACCAGGCACCTGAGGGAAGCCGTGGCCAAAAGGCTCTTAAAAGCCAATCCCCCCTGGGTTTTGCCGAAGCCCGCGGTGATTATTTTAGCGGGGGTGAATGGAGCCGGTAAAACCACCACCGCCGGAAAATTGGCGGCCCGTTTTTCGTCCGAGGGCCGAAAAGTTCTCCTGGCCGCGGGGGATACTTTCCGGGCCGCCGCAGAAGAACAGCTGACGGAATGGGCGGGGCGTGCTAAAGTAGAGTTTATCCGCGGCGCCCACGGGGCGGCCCCCTCGGCGGTGGTTTTTGACGCGTTAAAATCGGGGCTTTCCCAAGGAACGGATTGCTTTGTCGTGGACACGGCCGGAAGGCTCCATAACCGCCAAAACCTGATGGAAGAGTTAAAAAAAATAGTCCGGGTCGCTGAAAAAGCCGCCCCGGGAATTCAGCAAGAAAAATGGCTTGTTTTGGACTCCAATACCGGCCAAAACGCCGTCAATCAGGCCAGGGAGTTCAACCGGGAAGTCGCCCTGACGGGAATCGTATTGACGAAGTTGGATGGAACGGCCAAGGGTGGTATCGTAGTTGCTCTTTCCGAACAGCTGGGCCTTCCGGTCCGTTATTTAGGGATCGGCGAGGGAGTGGAGGATCTGGTTCCTTTTGACGCGGGAGGCTTCGCCGAAGCCTTGGTCCCGGAACCTGCCGTTTGAGAAGCTTGCTTGAGCCCAATGGGTGATTTCACGGGGGAGGAGTTTTAATGGAACGTTTGGTCCTTGCCAATCGGGCGGCTATGTCCAATACGGCCGTTACCGTAGTGGATATCGAGGGTGTTTTGGATATCAATACGGTCGGCGAGTTTGAGGCGATCCTCCAGGAATTATTCAAGAAAAAACAATATAAGATCGTGTTGAACATGAAGAAGCTCACCTATATATCCAGCGCCGGTTTCGGCGTCCTGATGAGCATCATCAAGGATGTGCGTAAAAACCGCGGGGACATCAAGATCGCCAATGTCAGCTCGGACATCTACAAGGTTTTCGACCTGTTGGAACTGCCGGGACTTTTCCACATCCTCAAGACCGAGCAGGACGCCGTCAGCGAGTTCTAGTAAAACCCTCAAAAATTTGCCACAGATGAACACGGATAAACACGGATGGCTTTAGGCAAGAAAAACAAAGACTTATCTGTGTTCATCCGTGTTCATCTGTGGCTGAATAGATTTTTCTTTTCCTCTAATTTTTTCCTTCTTCTTTTCATCCTTCTTCCAAGTCTTTCCCTCGGTCGCGAAGTCCAGATTACCATCCTCTTTACCAACGACCACCATGGCCAAGTGGAACCCATCCGTGAGACGGACACCTCGAAGCCCGTCGGAGGGGTGACCCGGCGGATGGCGCTCATTGAGAAAATAAGGCAGGAAGTCGGGCCCAAAAATGTCCTCTTGGTGGACGGGGGGGACCTATTCACGGGAACGGCCTTATCCGGATTGACCAACGGGGAAGTGGATTGCGCGGCCTACCAACTGATGAAATACGACGCCATCGTCCTGGGGAACCACGACTTTGATTACGGCAAAAAAGGATTGCTCGAGCTTCGGAAAAAATACGCCATCCCCTGGGTTTCGGCCAACACGGTTGTCCGGGGCAATTCCCAAAATTTCGTGAGGCCTTATGTCCTGAAGTACGCCGGCATCCGCGTGGGAATGATCGGATTCAGCAATCCCGACACGCCCGGCTTGACGAGGCGCGAGAACGTATCGGGACTTTTATTCAATCCCCCGGGAGCCTCCGCCAAGGGGCTCCATTCCATCCTCAAAAAGGACGCTGATATTTTCATCGCCTTAAGCCACCTCGGCGTGGACGCGGATAAAAAATTCGCGAAGGATAACGCCTTCTTGGACGTCATCATCGGGGGCCATAGCCACACCCTTTTATTCGATCCGATTGTGGACAAGCGGGCCGACGGAAGCCTGGCCGGGCCCATCATCACCCAAGCCGGATCGCGGGGCCTTTATCTGGGCCGGCTGGACCTGACCATCCAGGGTGCCAGGGACCCCAAGACCCGGAAAGAGGATTATTCGGTCGAGGATTTCCGCTACAAACTGATCCCCATCACTTCCGACCTGCCGGAAGATCCGGCCATGGTCGAGCTTCTCCAAAAGTTTAAAAGCCGCCTGAAATCCAAGCCCTTGGACGAGGTGTTGGCCGTGGTGACCGGTGATTTGACCCGATCCAACCAGGGGGATTCCTATCTGGGTGAATTGGCGGCGGACACCATCCGGAAGTCCGCCCAGGCCGAGGTGGGCCTCGTCAACAGCGGATCCTTCCGGAGCGATTTTAAGTCCGGTGATTTGACCAGGGAAATTTTGTATGAGATTTTTCCTTTCGACGACGAGGTAGTCTCCCTGGAAATGACGGGCTTTACCCTGAGGAAAATATTGGAAGCCTCCAGCCTTAAAAAGGACCAGGGAGGGTTCCTGCAGGTTTCGGGACTGAAGATCCAGAAGGACGGCGGGGATTTAAAAATTTTTGTGGGCGACCAGCCTTTACGGGACCGCCAAAAATACCTGGTCGCGGTCAACGATTTTCTTGCCGGAGGCGGCGACGGCTATGAATCCTTGAAGAGGCTGAATTCCCGAAGGAAAACAAGGGTGATGATCCGGGAGCTGTTGGAAGAGGCCTTGAAAGAACGTCAAAAAATTTCCACCAGCGACCTCGATAAACGCTGGAATATTCCTTGAGGACCGCCCGCCGCCCCCTGCCCTCCGCTGTCCGCGAACCTTTTTAAACCGATTCAAGGCCTTTATTACACCCACCTTGACAGGCCTTTGATCACTCCTATAATGCCCGCAATCATCAACCCGGGGCAGGGGTGAACCAACCGCCCCTGGACTAAAAAATCATGGATCTTAAAATGGCGAAAACCAGCGCGGCAAAATCAAATGAATCCCCCTCTTCCAAGCGGAAGGTGCTGTTCGTGTCCTCGGAGGTCGTCCCTTTCGCTAAAACCGGAGGACTCGCCGATGTGGTGGGTTCTTTGCCCCGTGCCCTGATGAAGCTGGGCTGCGAGGCGGCCGTGGTCCTGCCGAAATATAAGAGCATCTCCCCTGAAAAATACAAAATGAAACTGGAAATCAGGGGTTTGGCGGTTCCCATGGGCATGGGTGAGGTGAACGCGGATATCTATTCCACCCGCTTAGGGGATACGAACGGAACGGTTTATTTCATCCAAAACGACCGCTACTTTGACCGGGACGGGTTTTACGGGACTTCCGAGGGGGACTATCACGATAACGCCGAGCGGTTCGCCTTTTTCTCACGGGCCGTCCTGGAGATGGTCAAGGCACTCCAATGGTATCCGGATGTCCTGCACCTCAATGACTGGCAGTCCGGGTTGGTGGCGGTGTACCTCAAGACCCTTTACCGGCATATCCCCGCTTTTCAATCCATCCGGACCCTTTTCTCCATCCACAACATGGCCTACCAGGGATTGTTCCCCAAATACATCCTGCCCATGACGGGCATCGGTTGGGAGGAATTCCAGCACGAAAAACTCGAGTTTTATGACCAGGTCAATTACTTGAAGGCGGGGTTGGTTTACTCGGACGCCTTGAACACCGTCTCGGAGAACTACGCCAAGGAAATCCAAACCGAGGAATACGGCCATGGACTCCAAGGCGTGCTGAGGTCCCGGTCCAGGGACCTGTACGGCATCGTCAACGGGATCGACTACGATGAGTGGAATCCCGCCACGGACAAGGAAATTCCGGGCCAATACACCGCGAAAAACCACGATAAAAAAATCGAGTCAAAGCAAAAGCTATTACTTGAGCAGAACCTTCAATTCAAAGAGCAGACCCCCGTCATCGGCCTCGTTTCCCGCCTGACGGACCAAAAGGGCTTGGATTTGATCGCCGAGATCATCCAGGATTTTCTCGCGCTGGACCTCCAGTTCATCGTTTTGGGAACGGGGGAGCCGAAGTACCACGCGCTCCTGGAGAGCCTCAAGGAAAAATATCCCTCCAAGTTGGCCGTGGCCCTGAAGTTCGACAACCGCCTGGCCAAACTCATCTACGCGGGGAGCGACATGTTCCTGATGCCCTCCCGGTTCGAGCCCTGCGGTTTGGGTCAAATGATCGCGATGAAATACGGCACCGTCCCGGTGGTCCGGAAAACCGGCGGATTGGCCGACACGGTGGAAAACCTCTCGCCGGACGGCAAAAAGGGAACCGGATTTGTCTTCGAGAATTACAAGGGCGCGGATTTGCTGGAGACGGTTCAACGGGCGGTGGAGGCGTTTCACCAGCCCAAACTTTGGGATGAATTAGTCCAGCGGGACATGAAACAGGACTTTTCCTGGGACGCCTCGGCAAAAAAATATCAGGAGCTTTACGAAAAAATTCTGGTTAAATAAAGCTTTTCCTTTCCCAACCCCGCCTTTTGTCGCCCACCCATAGCTTTTACAACAGGAAGACCTAAAATAGAGTCCATGAAAGATTCCCTGGCAAATCTACTTCAAAAAGAGGAAAACGTCCTCCGTGAACGGTGGCAGGCCTCCGTCCGCCAATTGTATGGGCGATTGGACCGGTTCAGCCGGGATCCGGGCATTTTTGAGGAAGTTCGCGGACTCCTGCATGACCTCCTGGCCTTGGTGGAGCGGTCCGGCAGCGTGGAACAGGCGGTGGACGCTGAATTTGAGAAAATCCTCCTCCATTTAAAGGCGCTTCAGACCCAACATAACCTCTCCTCCACGGACATGGTGTTTCTATTATTCTCGACCAGGGACGCGGTCAAGGATGCGGTTCGGGACGTGCTGGACCAGGGCCCGGATGGACAGCACCAGGTCTCGGTCCATTTTCAGGTCGTCAGCCAGGTTTCCACCCTTTTAAACCGACTGGGGTTGGTTTTCTTCGATGGGGCCATGAGGATGAAGGAAGAGACGGCCAGCCAGGATGTGATGGCCATTGAGTACGCCCTGCTTTATGAAAGGGCCAGGCAAATGGCCATCACCGACCGGCTGACGGGACTCTATAATTTTGGCTATTTTTTGGAGAGGCTCAAGGAAGAAAGGATGAGGGGTGAAAGGTACCACCGCCTCCTTTCCCTGGTGATTTTCGATATCGACCACTTTAAGAAATATAACGACGCCAACGGCCACCCCGCGGGAAACGAAGTGTTAAAGAAAATCGCGCAGATCCTAAAGGAAGAGGCGAGGGAAGTGGATATCGTGGCTAGGTACGGCGGCGAGGAGATGGTCATTATCCTGCCGGAAACCAGCCGCAAAAGGGCCGCTGAATTGGCGGACCGAATCCGGGAGAGGATCTCCCAGACTCATTTCGAGGGGATGACGACCCAGCCTGGCGGCAAAATGACCATTTCCGCAGGTGTCGCGACTTTTCCCGTGGACGCGACCAGCGAGGAAGATCTGATTAAAAAAGCCGACAGCAGCTTATACAAGGCGAAATCCCTCGGCCGCAACCGCGTGGAGGCCTTTGACCCGCCGGTGAAGGTGCCGATCCGCTACAAGTCCCACCGGGAACTTTCCAAGGTATCCTTGGTGGGGAACTTCAACAATTGGGACAAGGACGCGGACCCCATGGAAATGCAGCAGGACGGCACTTTCCAATTCATCATCGCCCTGAACCCGGGGGTTTATCATTACAAGTTCGTTTTGAACGACGTGGAGTGGATTCCGGACCCTGCCTGCCCGGAGAGGGTCCACGACAGTTTGGGCGGCGACAACAGCGTGCTGAGGGTTTCGGCTTAATCCCGAAGGCTTTCCTGCCGGAAACGGCCAAAAAAGGCTAAACATTTTCCCGGCCATTTGATAAGCTTTCCCCTCATTTTACTTAAAAAACGCGGGAAATCATGGCCGAATACAAATCAACCCTCAACATTACCCAAACCTCCTTCCCCATGAAGGCCAATTTGCCCCAGACCGAGCCGGAGAGGCTTAAGTTTTGGGAGCAGATGGGTTTTTACCGGCGCATGTTCGAGAAAAAGGGCGCGGAAAAGTTTGTCCTCCATGACGGCCCCCCCTTCGCCAACGGCGACATCCATATGGGAACAGCCCTCAACAAAATCCTGAAAGACATCATCGTGAAGTACCAGGGCCTCCAGGGGAAGGACACACCCTATGTTCCGGGCTGGGATTGCCATGGCATGCCCATTGAGCACAAGGTTATGGAACAATTGGGGTCCAAAGCCAGGACCATGACCAAGGTGGAGATCCGGGGCGAGTGCCGGAAATACGCGGAAAAATTCATGAACCGCCAGAGGGATGAGTTTAAGCGCCTGGGGATCATGGGAAACTTCGAAAACCCCTACCTGACGATGGACCCGGCTTATGAGCTTAAAATCGTCGAGTCGTTCAATAAGATGCTGTTGGACGGTTATATCAGCCGCCGTCTGCGGCCCATCCACTGGTGCCCCAAGTGCCGCACGGCCTTGGCCGAGGCTGAGGTGGAATACGCGGACCATGAGTCCCTGGCCGTGACCGTGGCTTTCCCGGTCAAACAGCTTCCCGAGGGAGTTTTTCCCAAGACGCCCCGTAAGAATCTATCGTTTCTCATCTGGACGACCACCCCCTGGACCTTGCCGGCGAACCTCGGCATTTCCGTTCATCCCGACTTTGAGTATGTGTCCGTCCAAGTGGGGGAACAATATTACATCGTAGCGAAGGTGCTTTTGCCCCAAGTGGCAAGCGTTTGCGGCTGGAAGGCCGATGATTTTAAAATTGTTGAGGAATGCCGCGGCAGGGAACTGGACCGGGCCCTTTGCACCCATCCCTTCCTGGACCAGGATTCCCTCGTGATGGTGGGAGAGCATGTGACGGCGGACGCTGGAACCGGATGCGTCCATACAGCCCCAGGCCATGGCCGGGAGGACTATGAGGTGGGTTTGCGGTACAACCTGCCCATTTACTCGCCGGTGGATGAGGCTGGCCGGTATGATTCCAGGGTAAAAGAATTCGAGGGAATGTCCGTTTGGGACGCGAACCCCAAGATCGTGGAAAAATTGAAGGGCCTGGGAAGGCTTCTTTCGGTTCAAACCATCAAGCACAGCTATCCCCATTGCTGGCGCTCCAAGAACCCTATCATTTTCCGGGCCACGGCCCAATGGTTCGTCGAGTTGGACCACCAGGATCTTCGCAAAAAAGCCCTGGGCGAGATCGAAGCGATTGATAAAACCGGCGGCTGGATCCCCGCCTGGGGCAGGGATCGTATCCGCAACATGGTGGAAGGCAGGGCCGACTGGTGCATTTCCCGCCAGCGTTCCTGGGGAGTACCCATTGCCGCACTATATTGCAAGACTTGC
>Ga0265319_1001703_pt1 | contig 12692 bp, 11 predicted proteins | sample 4824metaG_FD_192443 | JGI IMG/M metagenome (GOLD analysis project Ga0265319, IMG submission 192443) | Rhizosphere microbial communities from Carex aquatilis grown in University of Washington, Seatle, WA, United States - 4-8-24 metaG | ecosystem: Host-associated > Plants > Roots > Rhizosphere >...
ACGAACTGACTACGCATCATCGAAGCCAGCAGTCATCGCCGACATCATGTCGTAGTGCTAGGTGCCGGCGGTCCGATGCTGACGGAATGGCGCCGCGCAGGAGCAGACGTCGAGTGCTTGGGATTTCTGGGGTGGTCGTTGCCTTCTCTATTTATGGGTCTGCGAAGGTGGCGGCGTAAATGGACTGATCAACTGGCGGGGGTGATCAGCTGGAGCACCTGGCGCTTCCCCGTGGTGGCTGCGGCGCTGGCCGATTCCGCCACGCCTTGGGTTGTGCACGCGGGAAATCCGGCATCTGAAAGCTTGGCGGCTCGCTTAAAACTAAAATTCTTTGAAGCAGTCGTCTCCGCGCCACGCCAGCTGAGTGTGGCGGCCTGCTCAACCCAGGTGGCGGAAAGCTTTCGAAACCAACCCTATTACCGGCGGCGTCCGATTCACGTCGTGCCCAACCCAATCCCGCTCCCGCTTGCATCCGCCCATCGTTGTACCGCACCGGATCGAGGGGATGGCCCTCGCTTGGGCATGGTAGCGCGGCTGGATCCGATCAAAGATCATGCGACCGTTCTACGGGCAATGCCCGCCATTTTGCGACGGCACCCGTCAGCGACACTCGAGTTTGCGGGGGACGGCAGACTGCGAACAATGCTGGAGCGCCTGAGTGCAGATTTGGGCATAACGCGGCAAGTGCGATTTTTGGGCGAGGTTCGCGACATTCCCGCGCTCCTGGATCGATGGGATCTCTTTGTCTACGCCACGACAGAGCGCGAAGGGTTTGGCAATGCTCTCGCTGAAGCCCTGATGGCTGGCCTGCCGTGTGTGGTCACTGAACTGCCGGTCATGCGCGAAGTGTGTGGAGACCACGCAGCGGTGTTCTTTGGCGCAGGCGATCCGAGTGCATTGGCGTCAAAGGTTGACGACTTGCTGGCAGATGAGGGCCGACGCATGGCCTTAGGCCGGCAAGCCCACATTTGGGCGGAGGAGCACTTCGGGAGCAAAATGATCGCGGAATGCTACTGGCGACTTTTGGAGCGGACGAAGACTGGCCCGATAGCAGGAGATGCAAAATGAAGAAGTTGGGTAAAGTGTTGGCAGACCTTCTTCGATCAGAAGCGGGAAGACGACGGCCCATGCGCATTTTATGGCGCTTTTTTTATTGGCAGTGGCGGCAGCGGGTTTCTTCGCGTCCACTGGAATTTAGAACCGTGACTGGCAGCAAGCTGTCGCTTGTACCAAGGGAAGCAGGAGCTCTCTCTGGTTTCTACTATCTTGAATTGCCGGATTTCGAGGAACAAGTTTTTGCGCTCCATCTTCTCCGCCCAGGGGAACTCTTCATAGACGTGGGTGCGAATCAGGGCGGCTGGACCCTGTTGCTTGCCGGGGCGGGGTCGCGGGTGATCGCATTCGAGCCAGTGCCAGCGACGTTTGCGCGCATGCACAGGCAGATCGCCGGCAACACCGAGCAAATCAGGCGACTGATCAGTGCAAGGCAACTCGCACTGGGTGAGCAATCAGGAACGGTCGATTTTACCGCGTCGCTGGATGAGGGTAATCACAGAATCGCCGGCGATACCAACCGAATGCCGGGAGACATCCGTGTGCCGCTGGAAACCTTGGATTCAGCACTAAGGGACGAGACTCCGTTTTTAATCAAAATAGATGTCGAGGGCAGCGAATTAATGGTTCTGCAGGGAGCGAAGAAGATTTTAAAAGCCCCCTCCCTGCTTGGACTCATCATCGAAACGTTTCGCCCCCACAACCATCGGCAAGAAAAGCTCATTGCGCTCGAAGCAATGCTGCTGGAGCTCGGGTTCCGCCCGCACGCTTACGACCCATGGAGCCGGCAACTGCGACGATTGAATGCCTCGGGCGAAGGCGCCCAAAACACGATTTATGCTCGGAGCGACATCGATCTTCAAACCAGGCTGAAGGCCGCTGTCGCGGTGACTGCATTGGCGTGTGCTATTTGAATCACGACGAGAAGAATCCACCAAGTATCCGTCCCCAAAGGGCGAGCACGATTGATATTTGAATGACCCAACCCAGGACAATAACCGCAATTGCCGCCATAGGCGATGTGGCCGATCAAAATTGCTGGAGCGGGATCCCGTATCATTTTTACACGGCTTCGCGGCGCCAAGGCTGGCAGGCGGCGGCAATTCGATTGCCAGTTGAGGAGATGAAGTCTCCGCGCCTAGCTTGGAACTTGAAACAATTGCTGCGCGGCCATGGGCGTGGAGGCTATCAATATAGCAGCGATTTCCAGACTTGGGCTTGGAAGAGAACGGCGCCGACGTTTGATCCATCGCATGTGCTCAGCTTTCACGCCTTCTTTCCGGCATGGAGGGATCTGGAAAAGAACAATGGGCAACTATCCTTGTATCTCGACGCCACACATGAACTCTTGCTGGATCGATACAATCTTAGGGAACACGTTTCAAAATGGATGCAGCAGGAAATGCTCAAGAGAGAGCGTGAAGCACTGCATCAAGCCCGCCGCCTGATATTCTTTCAGCGCTGGGCGGCAAAATCGGCGATCGAATCTTATGGAATAAATTCCTCGAACGTCTTTGTGGTGTTGCCAGGAGCAAATTTGGAAGTGCCGGCGAATTTCAGGATGGCTGACATGGCAGCTGAGCCCGGCCTGGTGCGGCCACTCTACCTTGGATTTGTGGGCAAGGACTGGCGGAGGAAGGGGTTCCTTAAATTGCTTGTGGTGGTTGAAGGGCTCGCACGCATGGGAATTAAAGTCATTCTTCGGTGTGCGGGATCGATTCCTGACGAAGCGCAACAGCATCCCTGCGTCGAGTATCGGGGCTTCATTTCAAAAAAGGACCGGCTAGCCGACCTGCTGAACCTGATGGCGTCATGTGATTTTGGGTGTCTGCTCTCTGATGCGGAAGCATCGAGCATCGCCATTCTTGAGTTTCTGCGCCTGGGCGTTCCGGTAATTTCGACGATTGTCGATGGAATGGGCGACCTTGTCCCGCCCGACGCGGGAATAAGAATACTTCCTGATGCCAGCAGTTCAGAAATTGCCGAAATGATCGCGCAATGCGTCAGGAATCCTGATCGGATGGCTGGATTGCGAGGCAACGCCAGGCGATGGGCCGGATTGATGACTTGGGATCGCTGTGTGCGGGAGATCGACCAAGTGCTGGCAGAGGGTAAATTAAACGGATCTGTACGTCCTTGGCTTGGCTTGGCCGGACTTCAGGCATGATGTCATTTTTAGAGCAATGCGGACATTATATTTGAGAGCCCGTGATCCGGTGGACAGCCCCTATCGTCAGCATGAAGAGGCGGAAGTCACGCGACCGCGTAATTACGCCGATTTTTTTTCCGCTCCGCTTTATCCGGAAGGTTTTTGCACGCAACTTCTGTACAGCCCCAATGCAAGATCCTTGCGTGCCATTATGGCCAACCTGCGGGAAATCCGGCGCGATTCCCATATGCGGCTTTTTGCCACAGCACCTTCGCTGCATATTGTGCTTGCCGAGGTCATGGGATGGGTACGCGGGAGGTATGTCTTGCTGTGCTGGGCGGCAACGCAAAGAACGGCGGTGCATCGCTGGTTGTTCCGGCAGCAAATACGTTTTGCCCGGCGTATTCTGGTCAACGATTCGACCATGCATAAAATGTTGATTCGGGAAAATGGTGTGCCACCCGAAAAGGTCATTTGGGTGCCTTTTGGAGTAGATGTGGATTATTTTAAGCCGGTCGAATCGCCGGCCAATTCTCATTTGCTGGTACCGGGCGATGCAGTACGTGACGAAGAATTTGTAATGGAGCTGTCACGCAGTGGGCTCGGGCCGGTGATGAGAGGCATCAAAGACGCGGGTATCCGGGATTTCTACGCTGCACTGCCGGCGGGTGGGCATGTCGTGGACGTACGCTGGCTACGGCCGTTTTCGGAAATTCGGGCAAACTACCAGCAGGCCAAGGCTGTCATCATCCCGGTCCTCAATGATCGCGAACCGTCGGGCTTGACCGCTCTGCTGGAGGGCATGGCGTGTGGCCGGCCATGCATTATAAATGAAGGGCGTACGACGGTTGATTATGTCGAGGACAATGTCACCGGGTTTGTGCTCAAGGGTCCGCGCCACACCTGGCTCGAGCAGACGCGACGCACCCTTGCGGACGGCGCGGCACTGGAACGGGTCGGGCAAGCTGCACGGGCGCGGGCCGTAGCGCGTCATGCGATGCCATTGGTCCAGCGGCATTGGCTGGACGCTATCCAGGCATAAGCCAGATCTTCATTTTCTAACGACTGCACCATGCAAATTAGCCGCCGCGAGCGTCTCCGCCTTGAGCATCCGTGGGCCTACAAGCTCTACAAGCCGCTCAGCTATCTGCGCTGGCTGGCCCGCGGTCGCACGCTACCTCCAGTGCATGTTTACAAGGAACGGACCATCCGGGCCTATGCCCGGCGACACGGGCTGCGCACGTGGGTGGAAACCGGCACCTATCTCGGTTTCATGGTCGAGGAATTGAGGCGGGATTTTGACCGGATCATCACGATCGAACTCGATTCAGAGCTTTGCCGAATCGTCCGGGCGCGTTTTGAGGGGCAGCCGCACATCGAAGTCGTGGAAGGCGACAGCGGGATCAAGCTGTCTGACGTGTGTGCGCGGCTGCCGGAGCCGGCACTCTACTGGCTTGACGGGCACTTCCAGCCCAACATCGGAACTATGGCGAACGGGGAGACGCCAGTATTGCACGAATTGACCACTATTTTTGCCTACTGGCGTCCGGGCACCGTGGTGCTGATCGACGACGCCCGCCTTTTTGGCGGGCGAGCAGATTATCCGCCACTGTCGGCGATCGTCTCGCAAGCGAAGGCATTTGACCCACGGCTGGGCGTGGAAGTGCGTGACGATATCATTCGCATCACATCCGGGTGAGGGAAAATGACTGAGCGAATCCTGCATGTCCTGACTGCCCCGCGGGCCGAGGGCACGCCGCGCCTAGTACTGGATTGGCTCTCTGTGGAGGGATTTTCCCAAGGGGTCCTGTGCCTGGCTGCGATGCCAACGGAATTAGAGCCGGATTTGCGCGCGAAGGCGGCATGGTGGAACAAGGTGGACCTGATCCGACCGGGCTTGGCCAAATATCGGTCGATTCCGCACGCCGTGCAAGAAGCTTGCCAGCAGTTCCGGCCCGACGTCGTGGTATCGTGGCCTACCTGGACCGCAGGGCTAGTCGGGCTTGGGGCGCACCGTGCCGGTATCAGGCGGATGGTGCAACATTGCGGGAATCCAGCGCGGCAGGAATTGGGCGCCCGGCTTTTGGGTGACGTGCGCTTTCTCCCGTTCTACATGACAGGAGGGATCTTCGCCTGCTGTTCCGACTATGTGCGCGACTCGTTCCGACGTCGCACGCCATTTTTCAAGAATCGTTTCCAAACCTCATACAACTGTGTGCAATCGGGAATGATTGCTGAACGTGCCAACCGGGCGCACGCCACCCAGCAAGCGGGCGAAGGCCCAGTTCTGCTGATGGTCGCGACAATGGAAGATCACAAAGATCACGGCACGCTGTTGCGGGCATTCGCCCTGCTCTTGCAGCATGAACCAAGTGTCCGGTTGCGTCTCGCGGGTGACGGTCACCTGCGGCCGTTGTGGGAGGCTTTGACTGCCGAGTTGGGAATCGCTGAGCGGGTTGAGTTCCTTGGCGCCCGCAAAGATATCCCAGAATTACTGGGCAACGCGGATCTTTTCGTCTTTTCCACCACCCGTCAGGAGGGCTTGGGCATTGTGCTGCTTGAGGCAATGGCTGCGGGAGTTCCAGTGGTTGCCAGCGATGTGCCGGCTTGCCGTGAGTTGCTGTCGGGAGGCACATATGGGCTGCTGGTTACACCAAATGATGTACGAGCGCTGTCTGCCGGAATGGCCTCCGTTCTATCGGAACAGGGGGGAATTGCAGTCCAAACGCAGATCGGACTTGCCCAAGATTTTGCCCGCAAGTTTACGCCACAACGGATGATGGCTGAGTATCTCGGCTTGGCGCACCGAAGTTCTGCGTCCAAGGATAATTGATCCAAATGCGACCCACCCGCGCGGTTTACTCCCAAGACTCGGATCACCTCCTGGTCATTTATGCTGTGATCGCGATAGCTGCGGCGGTGGTGGCCCTGATTGGCATTGGTTTAGAAATTCCCAAGTTGGCCTATGTCATTCCCGCAGCGATGCAGGCGGCGCCGGCAATCCTATCGACGTTGCGGTTTCTGGTGCTAAAGCGCAACCTGGACCATTGGATCGCGTTCGGGGGCTGTTTCATTTTTTTTCACCTGCAACTGCTGAGTCCCCCTTATTGGGCTGAATTCGACCAGCAAATGGCGAATTACAGTACGCTAGCCCGCGCACTTTCGACTGTCGGCGTCCACTTGTTTCCGGTGGCACTCATCGGTGTTGTGCACGGGTTTTTCTCGTTTTGGCCGTCCCGCCAGCGGTGGTGGCCCGAGCAAGTAGGTGAGCCTTCTTACCAGAGGCGTCTGTTCATCGGATTTCTCGTCGTCTTTGCGTTATCGGCGATCCCACAGGTGCTTTACGGACAGGTCGTGGTCGGGGCGATCCGACAGATTATTTACATGCGCGCCGGCGTGACCCAAACGGGCGAGGTCTATTACTCAAACTTTAGCGGTGAAGGCGCGAGTGCGAGCTTGATCAACCTGCAGCATTTTTCGACCTCGCTGGTACTGTTATCGGTGCTGCTTTGGCGCTCGCGCTATCGCCAGATCGTGCGGGCGCTTTTTCCCTTTTCGGTCATTTGGACAGCCGCGAATGTGCTGAGTGGCACGCGAACACAACTTCTGCTCTTTGCCGTTGCCCTCGTGGTCATTTATTTGGCCGATCCGAAGCGGAAAATTTCGATACGGGCCGCCGTACTGCTTCCACTAGGAGTCTTTTTCCTCTCTCAGGTCGCCGCCCAATTCCGCGATATCGGAATCAGGGAGATAAGTTGGGATGAACTGAAACAGAACTTTGGCCGATTGCAGGGATTGGAAACGCTGCACGACCAGACGCGGGCATTGGATTTATTTATCGAGGGCTACCGCTCGCCCTGGTCAACCGGATTTGCACCGGTCGACTGCCTGATCGGGCTGGTTTACCGGCCCATCGAATTCTGTCTCTTTGTCGTGCCCCGCTCAGTCTTTCCCTGGAAACCTCTGGATCCCACGTTTGTGGACCTGAACCGCCTGGTCATCTCCAGTATGAGTTTGAATCCCGATGAGAGCTACTGGGGCCTAACCGCTGGTATCATCGGTCGCGACACGCTGCGGTGGGGGCCGCTCGGCGGTTTAGTCGCGTTGTTTTGGCTTGGGTTTTTGGTCTATACCGCCGAGCGCAGCTACCGTGGCGGCCAGCACTGCCTCGACAATCGCATACTGGCCGGAGCGATTGCCGGGTCGTGCATGGCCATGTATCGGGATCTTACGCCGCTCTGGTGCTTACAGATGTTTCCCGCTGTCTTCACGATTCTATATGCTCGCGGAGCCTTGCCACGCATGCCAAACGGCCTCTTGTTGAGGACCCGATCGCGCGAACATCTTCTGGCTAGAGAACTGCCCCATGTTAGGGCCCAACCTTGATCCGAATCGCCGTCCTTGTTCGTAAGATCGGGCCTTATCATGACGCGCGTTATCGGGCGCTAGCGCGCGAATTTGAGGTTACGGCACTGCAGGTGCGTCCGGGTTGTGAAGATTATGGCTGGAAATTTCAGGCTGATAAAATAAATTATGTCGTCCAAGATGCGACCGGAACGAACCCTCGAGAATTTCAGCGAAATCTATGCGCGCAGCTTGCCGATATAGACCCCGGTGTTGTGGCCCTCACCGGCTACAGTGACCCGGAAGTGCAAATCGGACTGGCTTGGTGCCTGCGAAACCGGGTGCCAACCTTCGTAATGAGCGACAGCCAGGAGATGGATGCGCCGCGGAGTTTCTGGAGGGAGAGACTCAAGCGGATGCTGGTGTGTACCGCGTCCGCGGGACTGGCGGCCGGGACCACCAGCGCTGCCTATCTGGCCAGTCTGGGTATCCCCGCGAAGGCAATCTTCCGCCCTTACGACGTGGTGGATAATGATTATTTTGAGCGAGCCGTGCACCTGCGTCCGGAAATGCAGCGAGGGGGAGACGCTGCGTTTCTGTGCGTGGCGCGATTCATCGAGAAGAAGAACCTCTTTCGTTTGCTCGAGTGCTACCAAGCCTATCGTGAACAGAAGGAAAATCCCTGGCGTTTGATTCTAGCGGGCGATGGACCGTTGCGCAACCCTCTCATGCAGCGCATCGCTGAACTTGGCCTGACCGCAACGGTTTCACTGCCGGGATTCGTGCAGTATGAGGATCTGCCAAAGTTATATGCCTCGGCCCAGGCCTTGATCATCCCAAGTCTTATTGAACAATGGGGCCTAGTTGTAAATGAGGCGATGGCTGCTGGGCTGCCGGTATTGGTTTCAAAAAATTGCGGATGTGCTCCGGATCTCGTCAAGGTTGGGGAGAATGGGTTTCTGTTTGATCCCTTGCACCTTGACGAACTTACACAGTTAATGGAAAGAATCGCGCGAACAGATGTGAAGGCGATGGGTGCAGCAAGTCAGCGCCTGATCGAAAGCTACAGTCTGACTGCATTTGCAGAGGGTTTCCGGAACAGCGTGGAGATTGCATTAACGGCTAGACCTCGGGTCGGTGCGCTCCGGCAGAATGCGATTCGCTTTCTGGGAGAGCGCGGATTGCGCCAAATCTTTCCCTCGTGTTAAATCTAGCTTTTACAATCGGTCCACTAAGCATGGCCGAAGGTGCGGGCCTGACGGCCGCAGCAGCCGGGCTTGGGCGCGCTTTGATTCGTGCGCGTGACGCGAAGCTCACAGTATATGGCAATCCTGTAAGCGATAGGTTGGATTCTGATCTGTGGGTTGGAGCCACATTGGTGCGGAGTAAGGGAGCTGGGCAGTGGCGGGGCGGAATCGACTTGGGATTAAGCCGCGAACTCACAAAGGGAAAATATGACGTCGTGCATTCGCATGGGCTCTGGTTGGGGCATCACTGGGGAGCATTGAGGGCAGGCCAAAAGAACCGGATGTTCCGGATCGTTTCAGCCCAAGGCCATCTCGACGCATGGGCTCTGCGCCGCAGTGCACTGAAAAAGAAGATTGTCTGGCAGCTCTATCAAAAGGAAAGCCTGCGCACAGCGGGTTGTCTGCATGCCTTGCATGAGGGCGAAGTGAGTGCTTTCCGCACCGCCGGATTGGCGAATCCCACCTGCGTGATTCCCAACGGTATCGATCCTCCGCCGGCTGTGTCATGCGATCCGCCGTGGCGGGAAAAATTCGCGCCAGGTGGGAAGATACTGCTTTTTTTGGGTCGCGTAGCTGAACAAAAGGGCGCGGCAGATTTGGTAGCGGCTTGGGCTGAGGTGATTCGCACGCCTGAAGTGTACAAGGCGGGATGGAGGCTCGTGGTCGCGGGTTGGCCGCAACCGGCAACGATAGAACTCATTCAAAAACTCGTGGAACAGCATAGCCTGCAAACTTCGGTTTGTGTGCTCGGCCCGCAAAAGGGATCGGACAAGGGCGCCTGCTTCGCACAGGCGGATGCATTTGTTCTGCCGTCACGCAGCGAGGGCCTGCCGATGGCTGTGTTGGAAGCGTGGAGCTACAGCCTGCCTGTCGCAATGACCGACGCCTGCAATCTGCCGGTCGGCTTTGCCCGAAAGGCGGCATTTCGGATTGTGAATGAACCCGGCCGATTGGCGGCTGGGTTGAGTGAATTTCTGGCTCAACCCCAAGATCTGCGCAATGCGATGGGGCAGGAGGGAAAACGTCTCACTCAAACCGAATTCGCCTGGACCACAGTCGCTGCCCGTATGATGGAGGTGTACGAATGGGGTATGGGCCGTGGCGCGCCGCCCTCCACCCTGCGGTTTCAAGATTCCGAAACCACTTCGGTCGCTGACTCACGCGACCGATGAAACGAAGGGTCGAGTTCTGGTCATCGACAGAGGGAGCTTCCTTTCAACGTGCGCTGGTCGGCGAGTTGTCGAAGGCAAACATGCCGTCGGAACTGTGCTATGAGGTGCCCCAGTCGGCCTATTGGACGGCAAGGTCGGGGCCGGCACGGTTAGCACTCCGGTTGCGGGCGTACGGGGCTTACCCCGTGCGGCTTGCACTACGTTTCATGCGGGCCCCGCAGGGCTTGGTCGCCGTCGTGTGCACGAATACTTTCTACGCGCCATGGATTGCGCTCAAGGCCGCACGGCCGGGCGTTCCGGTGGTGCATTGGGTCTTCGATCTTTTCCCGGATGTTCTGGTGGCAGCCGGCAAATTGCACCCTGGGGGAATCGTTGAATGCAGCTTGCGCCGAATTGTACGCATCACGTTTCACCGGGCGGCGGCCAATGTCTTTCTGGGCGAGCATCTGCTTCGTCATGCCGAGGCGAGATTCGGTCCGATTCCGCGGGCCTATGTAATCCCGGTCGGCGCGGATGGAACGCCGTTCCGTGATTCGCCGCCTCAGCCGCGGTCGGGTGGCACCGCAGTCAAGATTCTCTACTGCGGAAATCTCGGCCGGATGCACGATGTCGATACTGTGGTTGCGGTGGTGAAGCGTGGTCTCCCCGCCGGAATTGAAATGGAATTTTGCGGAAACGGGGCAGGCTTCTTTGTGCTGGAGGAAGCACTGCGGGATGCGGCCGTGGCATCGCGGGTACGGTTGGGAGGTAACCTCCCTGATCTCGAGTGGGCGTCAGCAATGCGTGCGGCCGACGTGGCACTTGTCACCATGCGCACCGGCGCGGAGGGATTGATCATGCCGAGCAAGACCTACAGTGCCATGGTGGCGGGACAGGCAATCCTGGCGGTTTGTGCCCGGGAGTCAGATCTAGCGGATCTGGTTCGGAAGCATGATGCGGGATGGGTGGTTGCTCCGGGGGATGCTTCCGGACTTTCCGCGCTACTTCAACGCATCGCATGTACGCCTGAAGAAATTTTGACCAAGAGGCGCAATGCCTGGCGTGCCGGACAAGCCCACTATGACCAAAGCATGCTGACGTCTGCATGGGTGGGCGTACTTGAGACTGCTGCGCCTATGAACGTAGACTTTGGCAAAGCGATAGTGTAGTGTTGTCAACCACACCACGAACAATGTGATGGCTCGGCTACGCAAGAGAGTGTATATAAAGCATTCCATGAAGAATCTGATCATCATTGGGGCGGGTGGTTTTGGTCGGGAGGTAATGTGTTGGGCCGGAACCTGCAGTGACCACGGCAAGATTTCTCGGATCAAGGGATTTTTGGATGACAATCCGGCGGCCTTGCGCGGTATCGAAGCAGGAGTGCCGATCATCGCCGATGTGGATTCGTACGAACCCAAACGCGGTGACTTATTTGTATGTGCGATCGGTCATCCCCGCCTCCGCCGGTCGATTCATCAGCGCATAACTGAACGCGGAGGGAATTTTGCTACCTTGGTGCATCCTTCAGCGATCGTCGGCGAACGGGCTCAAATTGGGTCTGGCGTGATTATATGCCCTTACGCGGTCGTGTCCGTGGATGCAGTGGTGGAGGACGGAGTAGCCGTTTACTATCATAGCAGCGTGGATCATGACGCTAGGGTCGGACGCTACAGCCAGATCTCAGCGCATTGCGACATTACGGGTGGTGCTGTGCTTGGCGAAGAGGTTTTTGTCGGGAGCCACGCGTCCATCCTGCCGGGAATCAAGGTGGGGGATCGGGCAGTCGTCGGAGCGGGCGCGGTTGTGACCAAGGACGTGCCACCCGGCGTGACCGTTACGGGTGTGCCGGCGAGGCGGAAGTTGAAGCGAGGATGATGGATGACGGATGACGGACGGCTGAGGGCGGATGGCTGCCAATGCAGTTATTCGTTAGTGGTTATTCGGCGCGGCGGAGGGATTGTTTTGCGCTTTCTGTGCTTTTTTGCGGCTAATCCCCGGTTTCCGTATTCATGAGCACCCCGCGCATCTTTCTTTCCCCCCCGCACATGGGCGGCGAGGAACTGGAACTGGTCAAGGAGACCTTCGCGAGCAACTGGATCGCGCCGGTCGGGCCGCAGGTCGACAAATTCGAAAGCGAATTTGTCGCGCTTCTCGGAGGGCAGAGGGCGGAGGGCGGAGGTCGGACGACTGACGGCGGAGGTCGGACGACTGACGGCGGAGGGCGGAGGGCGGAGGGCGGTCAGATGTCGGCCATCTGTCGTCAGCCGTCAGGCAGCGCCCCGCTGCACGCGGCGGCGCTGTCTTCCGGCACCGCGGCTTTGCACCTGGCTTTGCGGTGGCTCAACCTGCAGGCGGGTGACGAGGTGATTTGTTCGTCGCTCACGTTTTCGGCGAGTGCCAACCCGATCCTTTACGAGCGGGCGGTCCCGGTGTTCGTCGATAGCGAGGAGCGTTCGTGGAACATGGACCCGGCGCGGCTGGCTGAGGCCGTGGCCGATGGGATCGGGCGAGGCAGGAAGCCCAAGGCGGTCATCCTGGTGCATCTGTACGGGCAGAGCGCGGATATCGATCCGATCGCGGCGATTTGTGAGGAGCATGGGATCCCGTTGATCGAGGACGCGGCGGAGGCGCTGGGGGCGGTGTATTATGGAGGGCGGACGACGGAGGACGGAGGACGGAGGGCGGAGGGTGGACGGCGGACGGCGGAGGGCGGAGGGCGGGGGGCGGACGGCGGACGACGGACGA
>Ga0265319_1001705_pt1 | contig 12677 bp, 7 predicted proteins | sample 4824metaG_FD_192443 | JGI IMG/M metagenome (GOLD analysis project Ga0265319, IMG submission 192443) | Rhizosphere microbial communities from Carex aquatilis grown in University of Washington, Seatle, WA, United States - 4-8-24 metaG | ecosystem: Host-associated > Plants > Roots > Rhizosphere >...
TCCATTGACGGCCCAGGATTTGGGCCAGAGGCTGTTTTTCCTCGACCAACCGCACCACCTGCTCCATCATTTGGACGTTTTGAAATTCCGGCTGTTCGGTCAGGAAGGAAGCGCCTTCCATATGGACCTCCTCACCCTTAAATTGAAGCGCGCCTTCGATCAATCTCAAGGCCGTCTCAAGGATGCCCAGCTTGGCTTTTTTGAGCGACTCCGCTTCCTTCAATAAGCTCTCGCGGATTTGGGTTAAGGTCCTCCCCGCGAACCGGCTGTTCAACAGCTGGGTGATTTTAGTGATTTCCTTCAGCTCCACCGGGGCTTCGAGCCAGACCAGCTCTTCCTTGACCAATCCCCGCTCCAGGACCAGGATAACCATCACTTTCCGGGAATCAATGGCCACGATTTTAAAATGGTCCAGGGATATTTCCTGGGGCAGGTGAAAAACCGCCAGGCCCGCCAGCCGGGTCATGGCCGAAAGGATCTTCGCCGTGTGGCGCATGAGGGTTTCCACCTCATCCTTCGCCTTTTCATACTGCTGTTCCACCTGCTGTTTTTCCTTGAGGTTCAAGGCCCTCGCCTGCATGAGGCGGTCCACATAGAAGCGATAACCCTGGTCGAGGGGGATCCGGCCGGCGGAGGTATGGGGATGGGTTAAATAACCCTTCTTTTCCAAATCCATCAGGACATGGCGGATGGTGGCGGAGGAGAGGTCCATGTTTTCCGCGATCAACTGGGAACCCACGGGCTTCACCGTGGCCACGTAATGGTGGATGACCGAGGACAGGACATTTTCTTCCCGTTCCTGCAAGAGTTGGTTGAACGCCACGGAGTATCTCCCAGTTCCAATTCGATGTCGAAGGCTTCATCATAATAGGTAGCGAAGGGGGAATGTCAACGTTCCAGCGCCCTCCTCCCACCTGCCAAAATCACGGAAAATAATGGGTTCTCAGGCCACCAATACTTCCAGAAGTCCGTTCAGGACAAAATAGCCTTTGGAAGTGACCCGATAGCGGTCCTTTTCCAGGGCAAGAAAGCCCTCTTTTTGAAAAAGCTTAAACTTCGTTTCGTACGAAATCCCCTGGGATTGGGCGTATCGCTCGATCTCCCCCTTGGCAACACCTTCATTTGTCCTGAGCCCCAGCATTAATTTTTCAAAGGCCCTCACCTGATCCGGCAGATTTTCCCATTGAAGGGTTTGGCCTGACTTTAAGGATTGGAGATATTCACCCAGGTTGTCGCCATGGCTGTGGCGAACACCCCGGACCGTACCCACCGCCGCGACCCCAAAACCCCAATAGTCTTCCCCCCGCCAGATGTTCCAATTATGGCGGCAGGATAAACCCGGAAGGGAGAAGTTGGAGACCTCATATTGCTCGAACCCCTCGGCCGCCAAAAAGGCTTGGGCCCAGGCGTATTCATCGGCCACCTCATCCTCGCCGGGAAGCGCAAGTCCTTCCGCCACCTGCTTCGCCAAGGGCGTTCCCTCTTCCACCTGCAGGGCGTAAAGGGACAAATGCTCCGGCTTAAGGGCGGCGGCTTTCTGAAGGGACGCCTGGAACATTTCCAGGGTTTGGCCGGACAGGCCGAACATCAAATCGAGATTAACGTTCGCGAACCCCGCCGTTCGGGCGTCCTGATAGGCCTTCTCCACCCTTTCCCACTCGTGGCCGCGGCCCAGTTTTTTGAGAATTTCTTTTTGAAAAGCCTGGGCGCCGAAGCTGAGGCGGTTCACGCCAAGACCCCGATAACCCTTCAATCTTTCCAAATCGACCGTTTCCGGGTTGGCTTCCATGGAAATCTCCGCCCGAGGGTCAAAACCCGCCTTGGCCCCGAGGGCGGTTAAAATTTTTTCCAATTCCTCCGGTTGAAGCAAGGAGGGCGTTCCGCCGCCGAAATAAACCGTTTGGAGGGGTCCCTCCAGGTTCGAGGAATCGATCTCGGCGCAAACCGCGCCGACATAAGCCCTCATTTTGGATTCCATTCCCGCGAAAGAAGTGAAATCACAGTAACTGCAGATGGAAGTGCAAAAGGGGATATGGATGTAAGCGTTCAAAATAAAACCTCTCTCACCACAATCGCCTTCTCCCCTTCGGGGATGCGGCGGCACGAAGCCCGAAAATTAGGTTGAAGAATTTCTTCTGATCAAAGATTTATTTCGAGTGAATTGCGGCCCCAAAGGGGGCTTGTGGCGAATGCCTTTCTATTAATGGACGAATCTGAACATCCGTTGGAAATCCGGGCGGAAATTATTGCTGTGCCAGTAAATAAACCAAGCTTTGCCCTTGATCAGTTTCTCGTCCAACTGGCCCCAGTAGCGGGAATCCAGGCTATTGTCCCGGTTATCCCCCATCATCCAGTAATGACCAGGCTCGATGGTCACGGGGCCGTAATTGACCTTGTAGGAGGAGGGTCCGTCCATTTCCAGGGATTCTTTCGGCGTGAACAGGTGCTTCACGTAGGGCTCTACCTGTTTTTCCCCGTTGCGGTAAAGATCCCCGTTGCGGAGCTCGATGACATCATTCGGCAGGCCGATACATCGCTTGATGAAATCCTTGGAATGGTCCTGGGGGTAGACAAAAACCAGGATGTCCCCATGCTGGGGTTTTTTAAACTCAAGAAAGCGGGGCGTTTTATTCAGCAGGGAATATCCGAACTCGTATTTCTTCACTAAAATATAATCCCCGATTTGGAGCGTATCCTCCATGGATCCGGAGGGAATCGTGAAGGGCTGGAGCAGGACCGCCTTGAGCGAGAGGGCCACCACCATGGCCACCCAAAGGGAATCGAGGGTCTCCACGGTTCCCGCGTTGGCGGGATTCCGCCGGAAGGAAGGAAATCCCCAGCGCAGGACCGCCTCCACCAGGGTCAAGACCCCGGCCATGATGTAAAGAATCGTGTTCAAGTTTTCCATGAAAAACTCCTCGAAAAATTTCACCACAGAGTGAACAGAGTTACACCGAGTACGACCCATCCTTTTTACTTAAATCAAGACGTCCTTTAGCCTTACTCTGTGTTACTCCGTGTAACTCTGTGGTTAAAGGCCTTAATCCTCGACTTTTAACACCACCATGAAGGCTTCCTGGGGTATTTCCACGCTTCCAATCGACTTCATTCGCTTCTTGCCTTCTTTTTGCTTGTCCAGGAGTTTGCGCTTGCGGGAGATGTCCCCCCCATAGCACTTGGCCAGGACGTCCTTGCGGCGGGCCCTGACCGTTTCCCGGGCGATGATCTTTCCGCCGATGGCCGCCTGGATGGGAACCTCGAACATTTGTTCAGGAATGATTTCCTTCAGCTTTTCCGCGATGCTTCTGCCGCGGATCGCCGCCCGGTCCTTGTGCACCATAAAGGAGAGCGCGTCGACCACCTCGTTATTCAGGAGAATATCCACTTTGACCACATCCCCCGCGCGGTAGCCAATGGGCTCATAATCCAGGGAAGCGTAGCCCTTGGTGGCGCTCTTGAGCTTATCGAAGAAATCCATGACCACTTCCGCCAGCGGGAGCTCGTAGGTAATTACCGCCCGGGTGGTGTCGAGGAAGCTGGTGTCTTTATGGTCCCCTCTTTTGCCCTGGCAGAGGGTCATCACGGCGCCGATGTAATCGGCCGGGACAATCACCTTGGCGGCAATATAGGGCTCCAGAATTTCCTCAATGAGGGTCGTGTCGGGAAGCTTGCTGGGATTATCTATTAATATTTCTTCCCCGTTGGTTTTCTTGACGCGGTAAATAACGCTGGGGGCGGTCGCGATCAAATTGAGGTTATATTCCCTCTCGAGCCTCTCCTGGACGATTTCCATGTGGAGGAGGCCTAAAAACCCGCAGCGGAAGCCGAAGGACAAGGCCAGGGAGGTTTCCGGCTCGTAGGACAGGGCCGCGTCGGAGAGCTTTAATTTGGACAAGGCTTCCTTCAACTGGTCGTAATCGTCCGTACTGACCGGGTAGAGTCCGCAAAAAACCATGGGCAGCACGTCTTTAAAACCCGGCATGGCCTCAGCGGTGGGCCGGCCTTCCTCGGTGATCGTATCCCCCACCTTGGCGTCCCGGACGTCCTTGATATTGGCAGCCACATAGCCGACTTCCCCCGCCGAGAGGGTTTCGGATTTTTCCATTTTGGGTTTGAAGACCCCGATTTCCTCCACCTCAAAAACCTTGTTGGTCGCCATGAATTTCATCTTGGTGTTTTTTTGGATGGACCCGTTGATGACCCGGATGAAAATCATCACTCCCCGGTAGATGTCGAACATCGAGTCGAAAATGAGGGCCTTCAGGGGCTCCTCCGCGTTTCCCTTCGGGTAGGGCACCCGGGTGACGATCGCTTCCAATATTTCCTCGATGCCGATGCCTTCTTTGGCGGAGGCGAGAATGGCCTCGGAGCCTTCGATGGTGAGCGATTCCTCCATTTGTTTTTTGCACCGTTCCACGTCCGCGGCCGGCAGGTCGATCTTATTGATCACGGGGATGATCGTGAGGTTTTGGTCAATGGCCAAAAAAGCGTTGGCCAGGGTTTGGGCTTCCACGCCCTGGGAGGCGTCAATGAGCAAGAGGGCCCCCTCGCAAGCCTTCAAGCTGCGGGAGACCTCATAGTTAAAATCCACATGGCCCGGCGTGTCGATCAGGTTCATCTCGTACTTCAGGCCGTCCTTGGCTTTATAGAAAAACCTGACCGCCTTGGCCTTGATGGTAATGCCCCTTTCCCGCTCCAGGTCCATTTGGTCCATGAGCTGGGCCCTCATTTCCCGGGGGGGGATGGCGCCGGTAAATTCCAGCAGCCGGTCCGCCAAGGTGCTTTTCCCGTGGTCGATATGGGCGACGATGCAAAAATTTCGAATATGGCTTAACGACAAGGCTGGGTCTCCTGTTCGGTTTGAGGGGACGTAGTATAGGACAGGGTTCGGGGAAAAAGAAGAATGAGATGGGCTGTTCCAGGCGGAAAAGCCCAGGAACCCCGGAAAGGTTCCTGGCGGCCTTTAAGGCAGGAACTCCACGTTATCGATCCAGAAGTCCGTACGGGTCACGACGGGACTGCCGGGCGATCCGGCGGTGTTGTCGCTGTAGGTCCATTGCAAAAAGATGATTTTATCCAGGTGGGCTGCCAAATTATTGGGCGAGGGAGCCGTGCCAAAGCTGGGCCAGCTGAACTGGTTCCAAGTGAGGGTGATGGTCTGCCAAGTCCCGGCCGTGGGGTCCGTCCCCTTCGGCATCGCGGCTTGGTAATGGTCATAACAGCCCCCGCTGCAGCCAACGCCGGTGCAAATGCCGCCGGAGGTTCCCGAATGGGCCGCGGGCGGTTCGGTTTGGTCGATGACCACTTGGAAGACAGGGCTTGTGTTCGTGTCGGTCGGTTGGACGTTAATCATGAACTGGATACCCGTATAGGCGCTGGCGTCAAAATAAGTGCCAGCGGTTTGGTTGTAAAGGGGGCAAACCAATTGGTCGGCCTCATAACCGCAGCCTGTACCAGCCGCCCTTAAATCCGCGGCAAAGTGGAGGGCGAAATTGCTGGAGTTGGTCGCGTCAGGGACCGTGTTGTGAACCACGAAGACTGTCGGCACGGTGTTGGGGGCGTAGCCGGGACCGCCGAAAGTGGCAAGCCTCCAAGTCCCGTTGTTGGTGCCGGCGAGCAGCGGGCTGATATTGGGGCTTCCATTTTCAAAATCCGAAATGACGTTGGGGGCAAGGGGCGCGGGAGCCGGGGCTAAAACCCTCGGCAATGCCGGAACCTTGCCGTTACATCCCTGGCTCGAGACCAGGACGACCAGCGACAAACAGCCGGCGACGAAACATAAACCTTTGAACCGTCCCATCGAAAAGCCTCCCTCGACCCTCATTTAAAGAATTGTACCTCATCCACCCAAAAATCAACCCCCGCGATTCCCGCGATGTTGGCATTGCTTTCTTCCCATTGCAACCAAAGGACTTCCTTCAGGTTTTCACCGGTCAAATTAGGCGGATTCATCGGCCAACCAAAGCCCCCCCGGGTTAAATCGGTGAACTTCACCGAGAATTTCCGCCAGGACCCGTTGGTACTGGGAAGGGTCAAGGTGAAATGGTCGTAACACTTGCCTGTGGAATTGTCGCAATTTCCAGCGGGCGGGGCCTGGGTCTGGAGGGTGGGAATTTGGAAGACTCTTTTTAAGACCTTGTCCGCGGCGGAGGTTTTGTAATAAAAGTTCACTCCCGTGAAAAAGCTCATGTCGTACTTCGAACCGCTTTCCATGGGAATCTGGAAATCCACGGCCGGGAAAACGTTGTTGCTAAGATCCGTCACGGCCCCGGAAATATGGGCGGCCCAAAGGCTGTTGTTCGCTCCCGGCCCCTCGAAATCCAGAACGGCGTTCTCATAGATTGAAAAATTATTGACGACCTGAACCGAACCGGGAAATTGAAGTTGATTCCCTGGTATGGGTTCGAAGAGCAAGGGATTGATCGGATAAAAAGAAACGGGAAACCCGTTGATATCGGTTAAGGGGCCGCTGGGCGGTTGGGACGAGGGAAGGGTTGAGGGAACGCTGTTGAAATCAACCACCACTGTCCGGTCAGCGGTCGTGGCCGGCGCCGAATAGGCTCCCACTGGCGCGACCTTGGCTTCGCAGCCAGCCCAAAGGGCGGCGCAGGACAGGGCCAGGAGGAAAAAAAGGTTAAAACATGATTTCATAAGTCAGCTCCATGTACTGGTTGTTCAATGTCGCCGCGGGAAGGGGCGCGATCGCCGTGATCCCCGTGGTCAAGGAATAGTCCAGGTAAAAATTCGAGTTGCGGTTCGCGTGGAAGGCGGTCGACAGTTTTAAGCTTTGCGTTTGATTGTCCACGTAGAAAACCGAGTAGCCCAAGCCGAGGGGCGGATTGATGTCGGTATTGTCAAAAATATACGGATAACGGGCAAAGGTAGTGCCGCCATAACCCGCATCCGCGCCCTTGCTCCTTTTGTAACTATAGGCCGCCGTCACATCCAAGGCCGGCAAAACCCCGACTTTGATTCCGCTGAGGATCCAAGCACTATCCAAAGTCCCCAGGCCGCTGCTGGTCTGCTCATACCGCACATTGGCCCCGATTTCCAAGTCCCGGTCCCACTGGATCAAGGGACCGATATTCAAGGAAGGACCCACGTTGATGTAGGTGAAGGTCCTCATGGGCACAGGTACGGCCGCTGTCCCGTCCAAAACCGTGACGCTGGTTTGCGCTGGGTTGGAGACAAGGTTACCACTAATTTCCTGGACGAAGTAGACCGACCCCTTGATCTTGAGGGCCTGTTTTTCCAGGGCTTTCACGTCCAAATCAATGCCCAGTCCCTGGCGGTTGGGCGTGCCGAGGCCGTAAGGAAACGTATTATCCTCGGTGCGGTCATAGAAGCTGAAAATACCGCTGGGCCTGGGAACGTTGGTAAAAAGGAACCGGCTGCGCAGGGGAGTTTGGAATATGTCCGTTGTATCCCTCACAGTAGGGCCGTTGAACAGGTCCTGCCTTTGATATAGATCCTGACGTACTTGGGCCAGGGGGGAGTAATAAGAAGGACCCACGTCCAGGAAGCTGAAACTAATTTTGGATTGCTCCAATTGGAAATAGGCTCCACCGGTGGCGGCGTAGTCGCTGATGATTTTATTGTTGTCCCTCTTGTCATCCTGGTAGCTGGAGAAGGCCAGATCCCCCCCAAGGCCGAAATAAAAATTTCCACCGAAACCAAGCCGCAAATCCGGGGTCCAGCTCCCCACCAGATATTGGTGGGCCCAAGTGGATGGGTCGGTAGTGTTGTAGAGAGTGCCGGGAGTGTTGGTATCAAGGGGTTCGTCTAAGATGACACCTTGGGCGCCAAGGTTCAACTGCAGGGATAAGTTGCTAAAATACCATTTTTTGGAAGCCAGGCTCGCCTGCCCCCCGAAAACCCAGTCGGTAAAATTGGTCGGGCCGAAGAAGTTTCCGTTTTTAGTATCAGCGTTGAACCCGTTGGCGATCATATTGGCGAAAACCGACGCCTTGAACCTTTCCACGACAGGCGAGTCGGCCCAAGCCAGTTCCGTCCCTATCCGAAGGCCGCGGAATGGCCATTGGGTGGCGTTATCGAAGTAGCTCTCATACTTTTCTTGGCTGTCCCTGCGGGCCACCATTTCCGGTATGTATTTGAGATCGAGATTGTTCCGGTTCCAAAGGGTAAAGGGCGTGTAGGACTCGTCGAAATCCCCCACCGTGGCGGTGAACCAATCAGGGCTGAAGACCATGGTGATGCGTTGGAAATTCATGGAATCGGTGCTGAGATCCGGCTGGAACCTGGTTTGAAACCGCAAGATGGCGTCCCATTTGACTTGTTTGGAAATAGCTCCGGTCGGTTTTAAGTCCAAATAGCCCCAGGTTTCCCGGTAGCCGGGATCGGGAAAGTTGTAATCCCCATAATACTGGCGGGAAAAGGCGAAGGCCCTCCCTAAACCGTGGAAGGCAACGTTGGGATAATCGGTAAAGCCCTTAAGCCTCTGGAAAATATCGTATTGGGATGCGTCCACCGCCGCGGCACGGCTTTCCCTGGATTTAACCTCATCCTCCACCCTTTTTAGCTCAAATTGGTAAGCCTCGGCCAAGCTGTGGAGATTTTTTTCAGCTTGGGCCAGTTCCGCCTGGCTGGGGGCGGCGGGAACAACCGCCGGGGCCGCTGGCGGTGGTGCCGGCGCGGAGGCCGCAGGCGCGGCGGACAAAACCGCGGGAGAGGCGGGGGCCGTGGTAGGAGCCAAACTATCCGTGTCCCCCGGAGGCGGAGGAATATCATCAGCCTGGGCCACCACGATTTCCCCGTATTTTTCCTGGGCCTGTAGGATTTTTCGGGCCACCTCAAAGCGGGTCAGGACTTTCGAGGATTCCCCATCAGGAAGGAGTCCCGCTTTTTCCAATTGGGACAATTGGGCGTAAGTCGCGTCCCCTGGAGGTACGACCGAGAATAGATCCCCGCCCGCCAAGGCCGCGGCCGGAAGGATAATGGAAAGGACCGCCAGGGTCCAAATTTTGAAATTAGAAGGATACTTCATAGGAAGCCCTCCAAATCTCATCCCAGCGCTCATAGTCGGGATTATCGGTAGTGTATTGGGTCAGGAACAGGTCGCCCTTGAACCGGATTTCGGGAGTGAAGGGAAACTCCAAGCCGTAAGCCAATGTCGTCTTGGTGGCATTGAGCGATTCGTAGGAATAACTTCCGATGCTGGAGTTGTCCAAATAGAAGGGATAATTAGCGTAGGAGGAGGGATTCCCCTGTCCGGTCAATATAAATTCTTTACCCGAGGATCCGGTCCGGACAAAGGCGAAGGAGCCCACCAGGGAAATTCCCGGAATGGGAATGGAAAAATCCGCCGCCAGGATGACCGTATCGGTGATAAGGGGATCCCCCAATCCTACGAGGGTGGTTTTTTGGTTCTTATAATCCAACCCGATGGAATAGGTCCGGTCCTTCAGGCCAGCGGCCTTGGCGATGTCGGCGCCGACCGCCGCCTCCAACCCGCCGAACGTCCGGATGGTGGAAACGTTGGGGGGCGTGTTCGTCTCAACCGCTACGGCTCCGTCGCCCAATCCATCCAGGACATAATTGGGTTGAATCTCATGCATGCCCAGGCTGCCCGAATCGAGGACAAAAGAAGCTTGGGGTTTCAACCAACCATCTTTGCCGATATCGGCTGAAATCCCCAGGATGATTCCCAAACGGTTGGGAGTGGCGTCCCCGTAGGGAAGAATATTTTCCACCGTGCGGTCATAAGCAGCGAAGGCAGGCCGGTTCACGCCTTGGAAAACATAATTATTGATATAGCCAGGCAGGTTGTTGTCCAGGTAAAGATTGGTGCTGATGTAACCCTTGGCTCCCGGCAGGGCGTTATAACGGTTGGTCTGGGCTCCAGGGGAATAAAAGAAGGGGCCGATATTCATGTACTTGGCCTTCAAATGGACTCCGAACAGGTTGACCGAGCCTTCGGACAAGAGGGCCCAATCCTGGAAAGTGCGGTCCGCGTTTCGGCTGTCATCGTTGTATTGGCTGAAAGCGGCTTCCGTGTTGCCGGACAAACTGATCTGGTCGGCTATCGGCAGGTTGAAGCGGGCGCTGATACTCCCAATTTGGTACTGCTTGGCGAAACTGAGGGAAAAATCGGGAAGGTAAGGGACGCTGGCGCTGTTGGGATCATCCCAGAGAAGCAACCCTGTTCCCTTGAATTCCAGGTTGTCGTTGAAAAAACTCATGGAAGCCTGGGTCCCGGCGTAATAATCGCTGAAGCTTTGTTCAGTGGACGACTTCAATTCTCCCGCCATGGCCTGGACCTTGAGGCGGCCCAGCACCTCGTTATCGGGCCAACCCAGCGCGGTGGAGGCTTGAAAGCCCCTCATGTGCCAATCCGTGCCGTGATCCATGTAAACAATTTCCTCAACGTCCTTCCTGGTCCGCCTAAAGGAAGTTGGTTCAATGAAGGTGTAAACCGGCACTTCATAATTCCAAAGGGTGAGCTTGGTGTACTTCTGGTAGAAATCCCCGGCGGTGAAGGTGAATTGTTCGTTGTAATTTTTCAGGGCCAGCCAGCGCAGGACCAAGGGAGGCGTGATGGGATCAACATAATAGAGACCCACGGTGCGGTACAGCCGGGTTTTGGCCTCGAACAAGAGAAAAGGCACCGGTACACTCTTGATCCCAAAATCGATCATCATGACATCGTTGTAATCCATGTTGCCATAGGCCGCGCCATCCCCGTAACCACGGTAAGTGTTGAATATGCCGTGGGAGAACCCGGTCATTTCCGAGCCAGTCCGTTTAAGGTATTCCTGCTGGAGATCGGCGAATTGACCAGCTCGGAGCTGTTGGTCGTAAAGCTTGTCCTCCAACTTGGCCAGGTTCACGTTCATCGCCGATATTTCCGACTTGAACTCCTCTACCAGGTCCCTCAGGCTCTTGGAAGCGGCCGGGGCGCTGTTGTCCGCTGGCGCTGCCAGGGAGGGTTGGGCCAATTCACCCGGAAGGCCGGGAGGCAGCCCATCCAAAGACGGCGGCGGTAAAACGTCCGCTTGGGCCAATATCATTTGGGCCGCTTGGGCTGTGAGTTGGGCCACTTGAAGATTTGTCATATCCCTTACCGGCCCTTTTGGTTTTTCAGCCCAGCCAGCCGCGACCAAATCCTTGACCCTCTCGTCGATCCAAGGATCCCGGTCATGGGAGGACAAGGTCCCATGACTCGCCCACAAGGGCGAGGCCCAGGCGAGAGCCAGGCAAAAGGTCAATTGGAAGAGGATCCGCTTTTTCACTTTCAAAACCCTTCTTTATTAAAAAACAAAGTAAAGCTGGCTGAACACCTGGTCGCCCTCATAGCTGTTGGCGGCAACGTTGGCGCTGTGGAAGATCAAATGTTTGTAACGGCAAATCCATTTCGCGCCTCCCCAGGGGATATCCCAGGACAAACCGGCGCCAATGGAATCGGTCCGGTAATCGATGAGGGGGTAGGTGTAATCGCATTTCCAATATTCCATTCCCAATTCACCGGACAGGTTCAGGTTCTTAAGGGCCTGGATCATTAAGGTGCCGTCGTAAACCGTCTGGTCAAACAAGGACGGGATATCGGCCTGGGTTGGGTCGGTAGCTTTCCCGGAGACTCGGTTGTCCGTGAAGAAAAAGGCGCCATAGAAGGGCGCTTCCATGCCCAACATTTTGTTGAGCTTGAGCTTGGTGGTCAGGGTGATGTAATTGTAGGACTTCAAGTGGGTCAAGTTGATAAAGCTGTTAAACCCGCTGCCCACGGTGACGGGCCTGCCGTTCACGTCCTGGATATTCTCGTTGGGCACCGGCAGGATCAGGGGAATCCTCTCCGTACTCATTTGGAATTGGTAACGAACATCGTAAAGGAGGGCCCCCGGATCCCCGTCATCACGAATCGCCTGGATGTTGCTGCTATAAGTGCTTCGAACGGAGTAAGGATTGGGATAGCCGCCCCAGAAATTCAGGCCCCAGAGTCCCTCGTCATCGGGGTAATAAAAAGAAAGCATGTTGATAGGCTCTATCACGTTATAACCGGTGGGACTATAGACCGTCGAATATTCGGTCTTTTGGGCAACGTCGAAATTAACGACCACATTATCCAAAAAGCTGGGCCAGCTTTTCATCCAATCCTGCTTGCGGCCGTTCCATCCTAAATTCACCTTCCAGCCGTAACGGTCGCTGATCAGGTTATCCACTTCCCCGACGGCCCCATATACGTCCGGAACGTGGTCCTGAGTGAAGTTCACCCCATATCGGGCTAGGTTGAAACCGCTCATCATGACCCTGCTCTGGAAATTGGCGTAATCGTCGCTGATGGCTTGATAGGAAACCGTGAAGGGATAACAGGACAGGGAGGCCAAGCCTGCCCCCGCTTCCACGGCTTTGGGATTTAAGTCCGACAGGTTATTGAGATCGAGTCCGGTGCGGAAATAGGACCCTCCCCACTCAAGGGACAAATAGAAGGGTTTGAGATCGACGCCCAAGTCCACTTCCAGGCACTTCAGGTCCAATTGGGCCACCAGCGGCTGGGAGATTCCGAAATTATCGTTCACCCATTGGGTCGCCACCGAGGTCCGGATCAGGCCGTTGGCGAATGGCTGGGAATACTTGAGCGCTTCTTCCCATCTCTGGGTTTGGGTGGCGGAAGTTCCCATGCGGCCCACCAAGAAGTTGATTTTGGCGTCCTTGGAAACCAGGGG
>Ga0265319_1001706_pt1 | contig 12675 bp, 2 predicted proteins | sample 4824metaG_FD_192443 | JGI IMG/M metagenome (GOLD analysis project Ga0265319, IMG submission 192443) | Rhizosphere microbial communities from Carex aquatilis grown in University of Washington, Seatle, WA, United States - 4-8-24 metaG | ecosystem: Host-associated > Plants > Roots > Rhizosphere >...
TGACACCGACCCTTACCCTATCGAACACGGCCACCCTCACACCGTCAAATAGTCCGACCCTGACCCCGACGCTCACCATTTCCAATACCGCCACCTTGACACCGACGAACAGTCCGACCTTGACCCCGACCCTAACTATATCGAACACGGCCACCCTCACCCCGTCAAATAGTCCGACCCTGACTCCGACGCTCACCATTTCCAATACCGCCACCTTGACGCCGACGAACAGCCCGACCTTGACCCCGACCCTTACCCTATCGGACACGGCCACCCTCACCCCCACGGCTACTGTAACCCTGACCCTCACCATTTCAAAAACCGCGACTAGGACACCTACCAATAGTCCGACCCTGTCCCCAACCCTTACCATCTCCAACACGGCCACAACAACGCCGACGAATAGCGGGACCTTGACGCCTACCCCCACTATTTCCAACACCGCCACCAAGACGTCCACTAATAGTCCTACCGCAACGGCGACCCCAACCCCCACCAACTCGCCGACAGCGACCTTGACGGCGACGGCCACCAACAGCCCTACCCACACCCCGACCATGACTCCCACCAACAGTCCCAGTTCCACCGCAACCGCGACCCCTACCGCCACCTTCACGGCAACGGCCACCAATAGCCCCACTTCCACCTTAACGAACACCGCGACTTTAACCCCCACTAAAACACCTACCAAAACCGCCACGAATACACCCACCTTGACGGCGACAGCCACTCCTTCGCCGACCTTTACCGCCACACTTTCATTTACACCCTCCTTCACGCCCACCATTACCAGTACCCCCACTATCACGCCCACCTTCACCTCCACCGGATCGGTAACTTCCACCCCCACCCCGGATGACCTGCTCTATTTGGATTTCAATTATTTCAATCCCACCCAACAGACGCTGGGAATGGATGTCCGTGTGGATAAGGCGGGGGAAGTTAAAGTGATGGTCTTCAATATGATGGGAGAGCAAGTGGTGAAGCTGATGGACCAAACCCAAAACCAGGGCAATTACCGAGTGGCTTGGGACGGTAGGAACCGCAAGGGCGAGATCGTGGGCAACGCCGTCTACTTGATCGTGACCGACCAGCCGTCAGGGCATAAGGTGCGGAAAGTCATAGTCCTCAAGTAGTCGTTTCCCCGTTGAATTGATGGTCGAATCACGCCGCCTGCAGCCTTCCCCTGAGAAATTTGACGGACCGGGCCCCAAGCGCTAGACTTTGGTGTGATTGCACCTATCTTTTTAAAATCCAAGGTTCCATGAAACGTCCCTTTTTGAGCCCTAGATTCTTTTCTTCCGCCCTTTTGGCGATCATGAGTTCTTTGCCATCGGTTCCGGTTTTCGCGACTTCCAGCGCGATCGTCGGAACTTATTTCGGGAACCAAAATATGGTGGATGCCCCGGCCATTCCGGTTACCTTGGACGGGGCTAAGCAGATTTCCTGCAGCTTTTTCATGCAAAATACCGACACCATGCTGGGCGCTTCTTTTCACGGGAGAACGGTGGGTGCTTGCCCTAACTATACCGTCATCTTTGCCGATGATGACGGCTCGGGAGTGCCGGTAACGACGACGAGTCTGGGCGGCGACAGCGGCGGAATGAACAGCAACGGTTGGACGGATATCGGCTTTACTGGGGGATTTGATCTTCCGGGAGGGAGTTCTTATCACGTCATCCTGACCAGCCAAGGTTCGGCGGACGCTTCCAATTATTTCGTCGTCGACCAATATACCCAGCCCCCGACCCAATTGATCCCCTTCAATCAGTTATTCGATGGTTCCCTTTACACGACCTATGACGACGGCTCGGGATTCGTGGAAACGGATCAGCAGCCCATTTTCGTCATTGAGGGAGCCAGCGCCAATTATGGCAATACCTATTTAACGGCCAATAATCCTTCCGTGGCCGGTCTCACAATTGTCAGCGAGGTGTTTCAGGCCCCGGCGGGAAACATTTGGGTTGGAAAAGTGGGGACTTACCTTCAACGGGTTAACAGTCCCATTGGGCCGCTGCTCTACCAGTTGGAGGACTTATCCTCGCCTTCCACCCTTTCCAGCGGAACCCTCGCGACCAATGCTACGGCGGCTACCTCATTTGGATGGATTGACGTCAACCTTGCCGGCGGACCATTCCAGCTCAATCCCAGCCACAACTATCGCGTTAGTTTTTCCTCGCCCGGATCCTCGGGAACCGCTGTTTACAAAGTCGATAACCCCACGAACCCGGATCCGGGAACCGAGTACGATGACGCGACCTTTGACGGACAAAGTTCCTATACGGCGGTTTCGTCGGATGGGGGCGTCGGCTATACCAATAATCTTTCTTCCGACCTGACTTTCCGGTTTTTGGTTGTCTCGGCGCCGACCAATACGCCAACCATCAGCAAGACCCCCACGGATAGCCCGACGCCTACCGTAACGAACACGCCTACTCCAACCCTTACAGCCACTTTATGTCCCAGCTTATTCACCGGCACCTTGAGCGCCGGGACTTACGACTATTGCGGGGTGAATATTCCTCCGGGAAACCAAGTGGTGATAACCGGGGCTGTCATTTGGAGGGTTACGGGCGATTGCACGATCAATGGATCGGTCAGTTTCGCCGCTTCGAATAGCAGCCTTGCCATCACCGTCACGGGAGGGAACTTTTCCTTGGGCGTCGGAGCCGCGATCATCGGCGATGGATCCGGCTCGACGGGCGGTCCTCCTGGTACTTTCGGCAACGGCCCCTCGGCCTTCATCGGCGGGTTTGGCTCCAACACCTCGGCTTACGGCGGGAGCGGCGGCGGCCATGGGGGAGCGGGAGGGAACGGCGGAGGCCCTGCGGGTGGGACGGCCGGAGGAGTTAGCTACGATAACGCTTCCTCGCCGCCAGGGCCCCAACTGGTGGGTTCGGGAGGCGGCGGCGGTTATGGGCCCTCGGTCTTGGGCGGAAACGGCGGCGGGGCCCTGGCGGTAACCGTTTTAGGAGGAGGAGGCCAAGCAGTTATCGATGGCATCATCTCCATGAACGGGACCCTGGGGTCGAACGCGGTCACTTCCGGAGCGGGAGGCGGCGCCGGCGGTTCAGTCAATATTTCGGCGGACAATTTGTCGGCTGGCGGGACCATTATCGCCAATGGCGGAAAGGGAGGGGACGCTACACTCAACGCGGGAGGAGGCGGCGGCGGGGGTGGGATGATCAACCTCTGTTCCACCAGTTCCTATTCGGCCGCTGGGATTCTTCGAACCGATGGGGGAAGCCATGGAACGGCCCCGAGCCCGGGATTTGACGGACAGCAGGGACAGGTTTTGCATTGCACTATTGTCGTTCTTCCTCCTACCGTGACTCGGACGGCCACCGCTACGCCGTCTGCGACTCCCACCAAAAGTCCGACCCTTACGCCCACCGATACTCCCACCAACACTCCTACCTTAACCCCGACCCAAACTCCAACCTTTTCACCGACGGACAGCCCGACGATCACCCTAACGCCGACCATCAGCGACACGGCTACCCTTTCGCCCACCCTCACCCCGACTTTCACGAACGCCCCCACGAACACTAAAACCACCACGCCTTCCTCCACCCCGACCAAGACCTTTACGGTGACCATGACCCCAACCTTGACGCCAACCGGATCCGTGACTTCCACCTCCACGCCGGACACCGCCCTCTATTTAGACCAGAATGTCTTCGATCCCACGGCTCAGCCGATGGGCATGGATGTCCGGGTGGACCAGCCGGGACAGGTGAAAATCTCCATCTATAACATCGCTGGGGAGCAGGTGGTGAAACTGTTGGAGCAAGAGGAGACCGCCGGCAACTACCGTGTTTTTTGGGACGGTAAAAACAAGATTGGTTCTATTGTTGGAAACGGGGTTTATTTTGTCCTGGTGCATCAACCTTCCGGGACGACCACCCGTAAAGTTATAGTTTTAAAGTAGGGGAACAAGTAAAAGTTTCCTGGGCATCCAACGAGAAAGCGGACTGATTTTAAACGACCCACGTTAGTCCATCCTGAACCGATTTTCGCTTTTGGTTTAACGATCCATCTGGGTTTGATGTACCCGCCAAAAAAGTTGCGCTTCTCATGAGGGCCTCAGATTTTCAAAAAAGAAACCTAAGCCAATATTTATCGAATGTTATAATCTCCGCCATCGCATCAAAAAAATAAAAGGAGCCGCCCCATGCCTGATCCCATCACGACCGGTCCAACCCTAACCTTCGCGCTTCATCCTGATACCAATACGGTAGACGTGACGTTCCAATGGAGCAGCGCGGTGCCCACCAATGTGGGCAGGGTCTCAATTCAAGGCTATGGCGACTTAGAAGAAACCCTGGTGGCGGTTTCTTCAACCCACGCCCCGATGGCGATTGGGCTTCAACCCTCCACCAATTATATTTACCAGGTATTGAGCGTCCAGCGGGATATGTCGACGGGGATCGACACGGTGGTCGCGGCCAGTAATGATTTTACAAACAACCCATTAACTTTCTCCACTCCCTCTGCAATCGGCCCCATTTCGTCCGGCCCTTTTGTGAGTTTTGACGTTGATACGGCCCAAGGCTTCGTCAATGCGACGGTGGCTTGGGAGAGTGATATCCCAACCAACGTGGGACGGGCAAGCTTGCTCAATCTTGGAAGTTTTGACGAAAACCTCTCTCCGGCAGTCAACACGATGCATATGCCGGTCATTTCAGGCTTGGCGCCGGCTTCCAATTTCTCGTACCAAGTCCAAAGCATCATGCGGGACGCCACTACCGCCACGGATGAAGTTTATGCCCAAAGCAATCCGCTTGATCAGAATCCGATGGTTTTTACCACCCCGGCCTTGCCGCCTCCCACAGTCGTATGCCTGAGCAAGCCCCGTTCCAAACCATGTGTTATCGCGAACGGCGGAATTTCCACCCTTACGATCAACGTTCGTAAGAACGGCTTGCCTGTCCCAAATGTTTTAGTTGAATTTAAGATTCAGAAGGGTAACGGACAGTTACAGGATGCATCCGGCCACAAAGGGACCGACTTGAAAGTGTCCTCAAACGCCTATGGCGTGGCGACTATCAATTTTAAGGCTTTGGCGCCTAAACAACTCGCCATCATCCGAATCAGTTACGCCCAGGCCACGAACCAAGCGGTTGTTTTTGTTTTTGTCCACCGGTAGGACGAAACCGGTTCCTTTTATCCGCGGGCGGGGGAAAGTTTCTCACTGCGGTTGGGATACCGGCAATTAACCTAAATTAATCCAACCGGTCATTTTTGCCGCCGTCTAATCCCTTCTCACCCCATGGGGAGGGATAGGCCGGGACCTTACCTTTATCATCTCCACCTTAAAAAGTGATTTATTCCAATGGGAGTGGGGGATTTTTTTCGAACCCCTGGAGAAATGAAGTAATTAAAGACTATTTCCTCGCTTTCATGATTTCGGCCTAGTGAAAAGCTGTGATAAACTAAATACCTCTTTTATATCTCTTGTTTTTCCTAAAGGTGTCTCGTGAAACTTGTGTCCGTTACCATTCCTAGCCTTAACGGAACAGGCGGGGTACCCTCGAAACGATATTTAGGTATTATCCCATTTTTCTCCCTTTTAACCCTCCTGTTTTGGGCAGTCGCACCTTCACCTTCACTCGCGGATGTGGCGAACCTTTATTTGGCGGAGCAAACGAACGCCGGTTTTAATGTGGTGAGCGCGACTTCCGGAAACAACCGTGCTTCGTTAAGGTTCAAGGCCCTCAGTAACGATACGGTTTCTTCCATAAGGATTTTCTGCAGGACGGCCACCAGCCCCCCCAACGTGTTATTGGAATTCCGAAAGGACAACGGCGCCGGTAATCCGGACTTGACCGGCGCGGGCCTTTTAACTCCGGCGGTTACGATCCCTTCCGGTTCCTTGGTCAGCAACACCTGGGTGAACGTGGCTCTTTCACCTTTTGTGACCATCACATCGGGAACCACTTATCATATTGTCCTCTACAGCACCTTGACGACCGGGACGGCGTCCTTCTCCTTTACCAAGGATTCCACCGGCGCCTTGAGCGGCCTTTACCCCTTGGACGGCTCGCTTTACACCACGAATTTTCTGATTACCTCCAACGCGGGAGGCACTTGGACCGCCCAAAACGGCAATCCCGCCTTCAGTCTGCAATTCTCAAGTTCGCTCTCCGAAGGAATCCCCTACGCCCAATCCAATTCCATTACCCTGCACGGCAACAACACTTCGGGGAATCTATCGGACGATGTATGGGGCGGGGAAACTTTTTATAACAACCTGAACCGATTGGTGAACAAAATCGCCATCCGGGTGAGGGAAAGCTCTATCGCTCCCACCGCGCCCCTTAATTTCGAGTTGTGGGATTTGACGAACAGTGTTCTTGTCGACAGCGGCACGGCGGTCAGCCCGGCGAGTGCTACGACCTCATACGCATGGGTGACATTCGGCCTTAGTTCGATTAAAACTTTGTCCGCTGGCACAACCTGCCGACTGACCTTCGGCACCGTCTCGGGCGGCGCGAGTACCTCTTATTTCGAAATTCCCTTTGCTGACGCAGTCAACAATTTGGCCGAACTACCCAAGCTCACCTATGACGGCATTCGTTCCCAATATCTTTCGTCCTCAACGGGAAGCTCCGGAACATTCACGGCTTTTCCCGAGAAAGACATGGCGTTCCGGGTTTTGGAGATCCAGCCCACCTTTACTCCCACGGCGACATCTACTCCAGGGCTGCCTTACGTGGGGAACCAAGCCGTCGCCATGTCGGGCACCGCGTTCCAATTGAACGCGGCCTCGATCACGATCAGTTACCGATTCACCGCCCGTACCAATAAAACCGTCAATTCTCTTTCCGTTTTCGCCACCAGCGTCAGTTCCTCGCCCACTTACCAAGTGTCCCTTCAAAAGGACGATTTTTCCGGAAGGCCGGACGGGGTCATTTTAAGCAGTGGAACGGGCCAATTTACCTGTTGCACCGGCTGGACCTCTTTTCCCACGTCTCCAAGTTATACCCTCGTTCCGGGGCAGGTTTACCATTTGGTGGTTCAATATTTTTCGGGGACCATCGGCGCCAGCAATAAAATCCAACTGGGGAGCGGAAGCCCCAACCACCAGTTGATTCCCCTCGACCAATACAATGACACGGGATTGGACACGCTTTTAAACGCTGGAACGGGATGGATCGATTACAACCAGGTTCCCGAGGGATTTGACTTGGGATATACGGATGGCTCCTTCTCGGGAAACCCATTCGTGGATATCGGGAACGCCGTCTACCAAACATTTCAAGAGGCGGAATATTTTCAAGTGCCGGCCGGCGGCATCAATTTCAATCAATTGGGGGTGGTTCTTTCGGACAACAGCACACCCTTGGCGCCCGTCAGCTTTACCGTTTTTGACGTCAACTTGGGCGTCACCATCACCTCAGGCCAATTTACCGTGCCCGCCTCGGTGTCCAATAGCGCCGTTTGGGTGGACGCGCCAATGTCCGGCACCTTTTCCCTGACTGGGGGCGATTATTGCCGGCTGGTACTTTACGCTCCCGGGACCGACTTCAGCCATTTTTACTATTGGGTCGCGGGATCCACTCAAACCTCCTCGGCTCCTTATCCTTCCCTCAGTTATGACGGGGTGAATGCCAGGCGGCAAAGTTCGAGCAACAGTGGAGGAGCCTGGACCGACGACACGACCATGGATAAAAGTTTCAGGTTCGTCTTCAATCCCTCCCTCCCAACCATGACTCCCACCTTCACCATCACTCCCACCCCAACCGCAACAGCCACCTTCACCCCCACCAATTTCGGGGGGTTCTTCGGGCACCAAAATATCGCTCAGGGAGGGTCCTCCGACACTTTGGCGACGACCACCGACCAAAAGTCCTTCCGGTTCACCCAAAAGGGCAACGCTACGGCCACCGGGATCCGACTTTACGCCACGGTTTCCAATACCTCGCCCCTGTTTTCCATCGGCATCCAAAATGATGATGGAACCGGAAAACCCAACGGCCTTTATATTTCCAGCCTGACCACGTCCTTCGTCAATGGTTGGAACGTATTTTCCGGAATTTCCGCGCCCCTGGCGAACGGGAACACCTATCACGTTGTCGTGAAATGGTCCTCGGGACTGATCAACGGTTTGAACAATATCAGCCTGGCCACGGGAACCCCGCCCTTGGTCGGTATCGTACCCTTTGACCAAACGGTGGATTCTAAATTTAACGTATTGAGTTTCGGGGGTTCTTGGACCGCGGAAAACCTCAACCCCCTCTTCGCCATTGATTACGCCGCATCGCCTTCATTTGGGTCCCCCTACCGGAACGGAAGCGTTTCCGGGGTGCAGGGAAGCAACGCCGCGGGCGAGATATTCCAAGTCACAGGGGGTAACCAATATGTCAACCGCCTGGCGGCTTATGTCTACCGAAGCGCCGGCCTGCCGGCGGACAACCTCTATTATGTTTTGGAAAACGTGGATTTGAACACGGTGGTCAGTTCCGGGATCCTCGCGGCCCCCTCGAGCGTTCCCGTGGGAGTGGCCGATTGGGTGGAAGGATCTTTGGCTTCGCCCGTCGTTTTGTTGAACGGTTATTCCTACCGGATCTGGTTCAAATCCCCCGGGAGCGGAGCGAATTACTACACCCTGGTGTCGGTCTCGGATTTGGGATCGGGGAGCTATTACGATTCGCTGACTTACGGCGGAACCTCCTCCTATTTTGAGAATTCCGGGGACAGTGGAAATTCCTGGAACGCCGATTTTACCCAGGACTTGAGCTTCCGCTTTTCCATCAACACCAATCCCACCCCCACCGCCACCACCACGCCCACTTTTGGGCCTCCTCCCACCTCACCCAATTGTCCGGGATTTGGGGCGGCGTCCACGGGGAATTATCCCGGGGGAGCGACAGGGATCGAGGTTAGGTTAGCGCAATTTCCTTTGGCTGCGACTTCCGCCGTGACAGCGGTGGCATTCCATTTATATAGCGAATCGCCCGTTACGGGAGGCAATGTCCGGGTCGCCATTTATGCCGACGCCTCGGGAGTGCCGGGCGCCCTCATGGTCCAGTCCGCGCTTGTCAGCGGCTCCGTATCCCAAGGTTGGAATATCATTCAAGTGCCCTCGACGGTCCTTCCGGGCGGGGTGAACTATTGGCTAGGTGCCTATCTCAACCTTTCCAGCACCGGATATAACCCGACGGAAAACATCGGGCCCGGTTACAGCGGCGGACCGGATTGGGCGGCTGGCGCGCCAGACCCCTATCCTTACACCTTGGGATTCAGCACCTCTTTTCAATGGACCTTCAAGGCCCTTTGCGGTTCCATTTCTACCTTGACCCCCACTCCCACCCAGACGCCGACGGGATTCGGGGGATACCTGGGGAATCAAAGCGTCGGCGGGCCTCCCAATTCCTATCCCGTCACCTCTGGCACCAAACTTTCCTATCGATTCACCCAAAGGACGAATGGGACCGTCAACGCGGTTGAGATTTCGGGATTCCTCACCAACGGTCCCGGGGCCTATACGGTGGGAATCCAGGATGACGCGGGCGGCATTCCCTCGGGGACATTCCTCGCGGTCAATACCAAAGTGTTTACGGGGGACTATTGGAACTCTCCCATTCCACTGCTGGCCACCAGCCTCCTCGCGAACCATGTCTATCATGTGGTGGTCCAGCCTGGCGCCACCGGAAATTTTGATTCCGCGAACCATTTCGCCCCCTCGATGGGAACGCCCTTTCACCGGTACATTCCATTCGACCAATACCTGGACCCGGCATTCATGACCCTGGTGAATGACGGGACAGGCTGGGCCGATTCGAACAACGTCCCCATTTTCATCTTGGATTACAGCGACCTGCCCCAATACGGGGTTCCCTTCAACACCTACCAGGTCCCCACGGTTCAAGGCAACGGGACATCGGGAAACCCCTCCGATGACCTGTTGATCGCCGAACATTTCCGTAATTTCGGTCCCACGGTCCAGGTCAACAAGGTCGGGGTTTGGGTTTACAGGACCGGCACCCCGGCGGATAAACTTTACTACCAGTTGGTGGACCTGACCGCGGGGGTCACTTTGGATTCAGGGGCGCTGGGCAATTCTAGTTCCGTCCCTGTCATACCTTCCTGGGTCGAGGTGACCTTGAATAGTCCTGTCATTCTCCAGGGTGGGAATTTTTTCCGCTTGTCCCTCAGCTCCCCCGGATCAAACCCTTCCGCCAGTTATATTCCACTGATTTTGGCCGACGCCTCGGCAAACCATTCCAACCTTACCTATGACGGCAACAATTCCTATTTAGAAAGCACCATCGACGGCGGCACCACATGGACCCCTGATCAAAGTACGGATTTGAATTTCCGATTCTCCATGGATACGGGCCCTACTGTGACACCCACCCCCAGTCCCACGCCGACTGTTTTCCCTTGGACCTACCAGGTTTCCGGCTCCGTGACCTATACGGGAAATGACGGGCCGGTTAATTCCCAACATCCCATCAACGTCGTCCTCTATAACAACGCGAACCCTCGTTGGGGAAACACCCCGCCTTGGAGCGCCCAAGTGGCGGTCAATGGCGGAAACTATACGATTAATGTTCCTTTCCCGGGAACCTATTACCCCGTATTTTATTACGCCGATGACACCCTCAATAATTGGCGGCCCCAACCGGGGGATCCTTACCTGTTCCTGGGCGGCGGGGGAGGAGGGTCCAGCAAACCCTTGGGCGCGCAGACGGTGTCGGGATTACTCAATTTGGGATTTACTTCCTTCGGGAATAGCAACCGGTTTGACGGATTCGCGGGAACCATTTCTTACTCCGGGGGCGGGGTGGACGGGACCCATCCCCTGCAAGTTGATCTTTTTACCGACTCGGCCCTCACCAACAAGTACACCCAAGGCGGGGATATCCAGGTTTACAACAACAGCGTTTCCTATGGTTTCGTGACGGATCCAGGCACCTATTACTTGAAGGTTTTTTACGACGCGAACAACAACCAAACGGCTGACCTTGGGGAGAACTACCAGATTTACAACACTACCTGCGATACAACCACGGACACCTCCGTGACAACCTTTGACAAAACCATCGTGAATTTCAGCTTCGGAGGCACATGCCCATCCAACAATACCCCGACGATCACCCCCACGCCCTCGAACCGATTGACCGGGACCGTGACCTATACGGGAAGCATCGGCTCGGTGGGTCCGGGCAGCCCCATCCTCCTGCTGTTGACCGATGACCCAACCTTCAATGGCGGTCCCAAGGTGTTCAGTATGGCCACCACCAACGGGGGGAACTACACCATTGGGGTTCCTTTCTCAGGCACTTATTACTTGGCTTTCTTCCTGGACCTCAACGGCAACGGTAAAAACGACCAGGGCGAACCTTACCAGTTTTACTCGAACCAAAGCGGCTTATCCTCCTTGACCTCGATTTCGATTTCGGGAAATACGATCCTGAATTTAACCCTTGATTCGAGTTACCTCTTCAGCGGAATCGGGGGGAATATCAACTATACCGGCGCTGGAACCGTGTCCAACAACAGCCGGCTTATTGTTGATTCCTACGCCGATCCGGGATTGAACGTCAAGACAGGGGATTCGGCGAGGGTAAATACCAACAACTCCCATTACTCGATTTCGTTTTTCGATTCTTTCACGAGATACTTGAAAGCCTTCCTGGATTTGAACGGAAACGATAATCCGGATCCGGGGGAGCCTTATCAAATTTTCGCGTATAAAGGCGACCCTCCAGCCGATGCCTGCACGCCCAGCCCCGCCAACAACAACACCAGTTTCCTATTCGGGGATGAGAACGCCTTTACCCATACCCCCGTTCCCACGCCTACCATCACCTGGACCGCCACCCTGACGGCAACCCTGACGCCCACCATCACCCCGACGAGTTCGGCCACCAGTACCCCAACGAAAACCCCAAGCTTCACCCCCACGGCGACACCTTCGAACACTCCCACGCCCTCTTTGTCCGACACACCCACGAATAGTCCTACGGCCACTTCGACTGCTACCGCCACCAAGACCCCGACAACCACGCCCACGAATTCGCCCACGCCCACCTTATCCGACACACCCACGCAGAGCCCTACGGCCACCCCGACCGCTACACCCTCCTACACACCCACACCTACTTTGACCGATACAACCACCAATAGTCCTACCGCTACTCCAACGGCCACCCCTACCAAGACCCCGACAGCCACGCCCTCGTATACGCCTACCCCCACTCTGTCCGACACACCCACGAATAGCCCTACGGCGACTCCAACCGACACCGCCACCAAGACTCCGACGGCCACGCCCTCGAATACCCCCACGCCCACCTTGTCCGACACACCCACGAAGAGCCCTACGGCTACACCGACCGCCACCGCCACCAAGACCCCGACCGCTACACCCTCCTACACACCCACGCCCACTTTGACCGATACAACCACCAATAGTCCTACCGCCACTCCAACGGCCACCCCTACCAAGACCCCGACAGCCACGCCCTCGTATACGCCCACGCCCACCTTGTCCGACACGCCCACGAATAGCCCTACGGCGACTCCAACCGACACCACCACCAAGACTCCGACGGCGACGCCCTCGAATACCCCCACGCCCACCTTGACCGATACACCCACGAAGAGCCCTACGGCCACACCGACCGACACCGCCACCAAGACCCCGACCGCTACACCCTCCTA
>Ga0265319_1001708_pt1 | contig 12670 bp, 8 predicted proteins | sample 4824metaG_FD_192443 | JGI IMG/M metagenome (GOLD analysis project Ga0265319, IMG submission 192443) | Rhizosphere microbial communities from Carex aquatilis grown in University of Washington, Seatle, WA, United States - 4-8-24 metaG | ecosystem: Host-associated > Plants > Roots > Rhizosphere >...
CCAACGCCCGCGCCCGCCGGGGCGGCTTTATCCCATTCTCTTCCAGCCGCACCACCAAATGTAACCCGAGGGCAGCGGTGGCCTTTTGGGCGGTCTTGAAGGTCAGACTTGGGTTCGCGGCATCCAGGACGCGCTGCACCACGGCCCGGCTGGTCTTCATCCGGTGGGCGAGTTCCATTTGACTGACTCCATGCTTTGCCATCGCCTGGGCCAGTTGGATGGCCAAGGCGCGTCGTCCGGAGCGTTCTTCGACTTCTGCGCGGATGCCTTCTTCGTCCAGCCAGCTCTCAAAAGAACTGCCGACATGGGGATATTCTCGGGTTGGTTTTTTCTTCATGACTTTTTATGATCCCGCAACCGGCGAAGAGCCAGGGCCTTTTCCTGCGGCGGGCATTTTTGGGTTTTCTTGATGAAAGCATGGAGCAAGAGCAACTTTCCGTCAAAGGGAGCAAAAATGGTGCGGCAAATACGGTTGGGAAGACCGGATCTGACTTCAGACAAACCGTCGCCAAGGCCATCCACCAATGGCCTGCCAATGGGCCAGCAGCGCTGGACTGTCTGGATGTCATCACCGACGATCTTCTTCTCCTCTAGGGAAAGCTCCTTGTGAAAGAATTCCCGCACGGGCTCATTGCCCTACGCTGTGCGATAGAACCGCACGGGAATAAGCTCGGAACGTTCCATGTGTTCTATTGATGACTCAATTTTGAGTCATTGTCAACCTATTGATTGAGAGTTGGCAGGCTTCCCAAGGACGATTTCTGCCCGGATGGCAATGCGGCTTCCAACGTCAAAAACCATTGCGCTCGCCCTGCTAGCCTGGGTTTGGATCCTGTGCTCCTTCGGAGCGAGAGCATCGGGGTGAACTTCGCCGGCGGTGATGTCCTGAGTTTGGCTCCTGCGCCCCGTGGCGACGAAAAAGGGGGCGGAAAAGCAAACTTTCGCGGGAAAGGCCGCCGCGGGTACTGGCCGGTCGGCACCGCAGAACTCAATTGAGCCGTGGGGCAAGTTCCGCTTCGCCGAACGCAGGTCGTGATGGCCATTGGGTCCCAAGTGCGTTCTCCCGGACGTTGGGCGGCGGCGTTTGTTCCAGATTGGAACAGATGCGAGGCGGCGTTATGAACCCGGCGGAGGGGGCGTAAGCAACCCAAGCGCAGGCGCGTTATGCCGGTTAAAAAATAACGTTCAATAAAAATTATTATCGAAAATCAGTGAAGTTTTGGACGGTTGCGCCGATAGGGACTGGCAACTGCTCCCTGGCTCGATACCGGCGATTCCGTGCGGTAGGGCTGGGCCATGGGGCGGCAAGATGGTCATGGCTGCCACCGTTGACACCCCGCGCGCCGCGCCTTTCCTCCACCGATGGGCGTGGGCCTTCGTCGCGGGGTTATTGGCGCTGTATGCGGCGCTGGCGCTGACGGCGTCGCTGCACAAGGGGGTGTCGTACGACGAGGGGGAGGAATTGGCGGTGGGCTACGACATCTGGCTGCACCAGGATTTTCGCATGGAGGGCGCGAATGGAGATTTCGTCAAGCGCTGGGCGACGCTGCCCTATTTGCTCACCCGGCCGGCCTTTCCGCCAAAGGACGACGTGAATTGGATCAAAGCGGAGCCTTACGGCCTGGGCTACCGGTTCTTGTTTGCGGTCCACAACCAGCCGGGGCAACTGCTGTGGCAAGGGCGGATGATGATCGTGCTGCTGGGGGTGGCGCTGGGCTGGCTGGTGTTCTATTGCACCCGGGAGGTCTTTGGCCCGGTGGGCGGGTTGGTCGCGCTGACGTTATTCGCCTTCAGCCCGGACATGCTGGCGTACGGGGCGATAGTCTCGACGGAGATGTCCATTTGCCTGGCGTTGCTGGGGGCGACCTGGAGCATCTGGCGATTGCTGCACCGGGTGACCTGGGGGCGGCTGGCGGCGAGCCTGGGGTTTGTGGCGCTGTTGTTTTTGACGAAGGCGACGGCCCTGATCATTTTCCCGATTGTGGCAATCCTGCTGGCCGTGCGGTTGTGGTCGAAGCGACCTCTCCCATGGCAGTTGGGCCGGGCCCGGACGATCGTAACGCGCCGGGCGCAGGCGGGCGTGGTTTTGGGATTGGTCGCGCTGCACGCGCTATTTGCGTGGGTGATATTGTGGGCGCATTACGATTTCCGGTATGCGGCGAACCCGAACCCGGCCGACCCGGCGATCCAGGCCTGGAATCGCCAGGAAATGAACCCCATCAGCCAACAAACGCGCAACTTTTTGGCCTGGAGCCGGAGCAGGCATCTGTTTCCCGAGGGCTATATTGACGGCATGGAGTATTTGCTGACGGACAGTGAATTGCGCGGGGCGTTCCGGAACGGCCATTGGATCATTGGCGGCGACCGGGCGTTTTTTCCCTATGCGATTTGGGCGAAAACCTCGCCGGTGATTCTGACGCTGCTGGCAGCGGGCCTGGGTTGGTGGGGCGTGGCGCGGATGCGAAACCGCCGGCTGGCCGCCCAACCGCAGGCGGCGGCGGCGATGGTGGAATTTGCGCCTTCGTTCTACCACGTCACGCCGTATCTGACGCTGGTGGTGGTGTTTCTGGCGGTGGCGATTGGACAGGACTTGAATATCGCGCACCGGCACGTATTGCCGGTTTATCCGGCGCTATTTATTTTGACCGGTGGCAGCATCGGGCTGGTCTGGGTGCGCTACAAGCGGTGGGCGCGCGCCGGGGTGGCGGCGCTCCTGCTGGGGTATGCGGCGGAGGCGGCGGCCATCAGCCCGAATTTTCTGGCGTATTTTTCGCCGGTGGTGGGCGGGCCGGGCGAGGGTTACAAGCGGCTGGTGGAAAGCTCGTTGGATTGGGGAATGGATTTGCCGAATTTCAAGAAATGGCTCGATCAGCATGACCCGGCGGGGAAGCAAAAAGTGTACTTCGCGTATTTTGGGACGGACAACCCGGACTATTACAAGATTGACTCGACGCGCATGCCGTCGTTTCCGGCGTGGGCCAATCAGGTGGTTTACACCATGCGCCCGGGAATTTATGCGATCAGCGCGACAATTTACGAGAGCCTGTACACGAGCACGCGGGGTCCGTGGAACAAGAAATTCGAGGAGGCGTATCAAAACTGCGTCAAGAACCTGCAGATATTCAATTCGACGAACAACAACCCGGCGGCGCGCGCAGAATTGCTGAAGCAACATCCCCTGGCGGAATGGATGGGGGAATATGACAAATATGAAAAGTTGCGCTTTGGACGACTGTGCGCGTGGCTGCGCCACAACCATGATCCCGATGACAACGTGGATCATGCGATTTTGATTTGGAATCTCACCCAAAAAGAACTGGATGACGCCCTATTCGGCAAACCGGCGGAACTGGCGGACGCGCCGATTTGGGAATTGAGAAAGGGATGAGGAAAAAGGGCAACGGCAAGTGTGATGCAAGAAGCGCAGTTGGAACGGTTGGTTCTGACCCGTCCGACAAGGCGAACTCGCCGGACGCGGGCGGGCGGGTCGAGGGAGCGATGGGCCAAATCAACCGGAACAGGGCCCGGGAACCTCACGCCGGGCGGGGCCAGTTAAATTCGGTGAGGGCGCGGAATTTCGGCGTCTTTTTCCGCTGGTGTGTCTGCATGCGGCGCAAAATGGTGTCGAGCATCCGAATGGCGTCGAGAATGTAGGGACCCTTGTTGAGCATCACACATTCGGCCCGCTCGCCCATGGCGGCGTCGGTGATTTCCGCACGCGAGGGCCGGCCGGTCTTGGCCAGCGATTCGAGCACCTGAGTCGCCCAAATCACGGGGGTATGCGCCGCTTCGCAGATGCACAGGATTTCCTCCTGCACTTCCGCCAGATGTTCGTAGCCATATTCCACCGCCAGGTCCCCGCGGGCAATCATGACCCCGCCACAGCGCCAGCCCAGTAATTCGAGGAGCATCTCCGGCAGCGACCAGAATCCGCGCTTGGTCTCGATTTTGAGCACCAAGCCCATGTCCGTCCGCCGCAATTTCGTCAGCCGCTGCTTCAATTCCACGACTCCCGCCACGGATTGGGCAAACGACATGCCGAGGAGGTCCGCGTGCTTCGCGGCAAACCGCAAAACGGCCTGGTCCGCCTTGTTCACCACGGGCAAATTCAATTTGCTGTCGGGAAAGTTGAGCCCTTTGCCCGCCCGGATTTTTTCTCCGCCGGTGCGCGCCTGCGTCACGCGCAATACCAAAGCGTGTGGTGCGGCCTTTTCGATTACCGCCGCGATTTTCCCGTCATCAATTAACATCCGCTCCCCTGCCCGCACCTGCCGGAATACCTCCGGCGCGAGGCAGGGCAGCACGGCCAACCCACGGGCCCGGCCGGCCGCCGCACCCGGCCGCACCAGGCGGAATCGCTGCCCGGGATCGAGTTGCAAAAATCCCTCGCGCGCCGGGATCTCCCCGACCCGCCCGGTGCGCTTGCCGCAACGCAAACGCAGCCCGGGGACAAAATAGGCGGTTTTCACCAACGTCGCCTCGCAGCCTGCGAGGTGCCGCGCGCGAATGTTCAGCACCCGATGCGCGTCCCGGGCATCTTCCAAAGTCACTTCGTCTCCCTCCATCAGATTCTCGAGAAAGGCCCGCGAGACCGACAAGGTAACCGCGCCGTCCACGGGGGATTCCGGCGCCGGTTGCCCCGCGGCCACGAGCCATAAATGGCAGGGATTCAGCACTTGGCCGAATTCGTCGCGCACCGGCCGGCATTTCAACACCGCCGGCCCCGGCGGCAGCGCGCCGGTGCGCAACTTGGGCCCGGCGAGGTCCACCAGGATGCGGCATTCCTTTTTCAATTCCTTGCACGCCTGCCAAACATTCGCGGCCATTTGCTCCCAGGCTTTGGCGTCATCGTGTGCGCTGTTGATTCGCGCGCAATCCATGCCTTCGGCCACCAATTCCCGCACCAAGTCGAGGTCGTCCGCTGCCTCGGACGGCAGCGTAACCATCATGCGCACCCACCGGCCCGGCGGGGACGGGCCCAACAGCGCGGCTGTGTGCCGGGTCAGAAGCTCCCGCCCCTGCTCGAAATCCGGCCCCTCGCTTTGGGGGCTGGGCTTGAACTTCGCGCCGCGCAAGGCCGCGATGGTGGCCAGCAAAGTTTCCAAGCTTTTCAAAATGGACGCCTCGCTCCGACCCAGCGAGGTCAGGGCCAGTTGGGAAAGCTGCCGTTGGATCGCGGAAAAATCGTGGCGGCGCAGCGCGAGATAGTGCAGCAAATTCCGGGCGCTGAGCTCGTTCTGCGGGTGAAAGCGCCGCCGCCGTGCCCATGCCGTGGCCGACCGCAGCATCTCGCGCTGCAGCGCTTCCAATTGCTTGGATAAGACATCCCAGGCGTTCGTGGCCATGTTCAACCTTCAATTCGACCGCCTCGCGGCGTCCGGGGTCAAAGCAATTCGCGTAAAATTATGGCAACATATGCCGTTAGGGTGTGGAGATTGTCGGAGGGGGCGGAGCAGTCCGACAAGTCCGAGAAGTCGGACAGGTCCGCCTCGTCGGACGGGTCCGACGAGGCGGACGGAGCGGACCCTGCGGAGCTGCCGGTGCTTCCGAAAAACGGCCTAATTTTCAATTGCGCTTCGGCCTCCGGCGGTTACGCTAAAACCACACCAAAAGTTGGGGGAGCCTGTGGATCGCGGGCTGAGAGTCGGGTCGCCGCCCGAAAACCCTTCGAACCTGACGCGGTTAGCACCGCCGGAGGGAAACCCAGTCGTCAGCGCAGCAGTTTTTTGGAGGCGCGATGAAGGCGGAATCCCCGAGGCGTTGTGAGCCGCAATGCAACCCGCCTCATCCATGGAAAACCAGATAATCGCCGATTCGCCCGAGACCATCGCCAACGGGCACGCCAAGCATGGGGCGTCGCAAGCAACGCCCCTACAGTTTTCCGGTGCCCGCCCGGGTGCGGCTGAACGGGAAACTGGAAACCTTAAACCGCAAACTTCTTCGTTTGATCAACTCGAAACTCAAAACTCGAAACCCGAAACTTTGCATACCCTGTTTCCGCCTTCGCGGCGGGTGTATATAACCGGGTCGCGGGCAGATGTGCGGGTGCCGATGCGGGAAATTCCCCTGACGCCCACGAAGCGGCCGGATGGGTCGGTGGAGAACAATGAACCAGTGCGCGTGTATGACACCGCCGGGCCGTGGGGCGAGGCGGATTTTCATGGCGATGTCGAGCAGGGGCTGCCGTCCGTGCGCGATGGCTGGATTCGCGAGCGCGGGGATGTCGAGGAAATCACCGGGCGGGATTACAAGGCGATGGACGATGGCTACTTGTCTGAGGCCCATGCGGCCACGGCGCGGTTGCGCAGCAATAAAAACAAACTGGCCGTCTTCAACCGCACGGGGCGCAAGGTGCTCCGCGCGAAGCCGGGGAAAATCGTGTCGCAGCTGCATTATGCGCGGCAGGGCATCATCACGCCCGAGATGGAATATATTGCGATTCGCGAAAACATGAAATTGCAGGCGGCGAAGGAGAACAAAATTCCGGCGAGCCTGGGCCGAGATTCGTTGTGGCACCAGCATCCGGGGCAATCGTTTGGGGCGGCGCTGCCAAAGGAGATTACGCCGGAGTTTGTGCGCTCCGAAGTGGCGCGGGGGCGGGCCATCATCCCGGCGAACATCAACCATCCGGAGCTCGAGCCGATGATCATCGGCCGGAATTTTTTGGTCAAAATCAACACGAATATCGGCAACAGCGCGGTGGCGTCGTCAATTGATGAGGAGGTCGAAAAGATGCGCTGGTCGGTGAAATGGGGCGGCGACACGCTGATGGATTTGTCCACGGGCAAGAACATCCACCAGACGCGCGAATGGATTCTGCGCAACTGCCCGGTCCCGGTGGGCACGGTGCCGATTTACCAGGCGCTGGAGAAGGTCAACGGCCGGGCGGAGGACCTGACGTGGGAAATTTTCCGCGACACGCTGCTCGAGCAGGCCGAGCAGGGGGTGGATTATTTCACGATCCACGCCGGTGTGCGGCTCGCGTTCATTCCAATGACGGCCCGGCGCGTCACGGGCATCGTTTCGCGTGGGGGCTCGATTCTGGCGAAGTGGTGCCTCGCGCATCATCAGGAGAATTTCCTCTACACGCATTGGGACGACATTTGCGACCTGATGGCGGCGTATGACATTTCGTTCTCGATTGGCGACGGATTGCGTCCGGGCTCGATTGCGGACGCGAACGACGAAGCGCAATTTGCGGAATTGAAGACGCAGGGCGAGTTGACCAAGCGCGCCTGGGAGCGCGGCGTGCAGGTGATGTGCGAAGGGCCCGGGCACGTCCCGATGCACATGATTGCCGAGAACATGACGAAGCAGCTCGAATGGTGCCACGAGGCGCCGTTTTACACGCTCGGGCCATTGACCACGGACATCGCGCCGGGGTATGACCACATCACGAGCGCCATCGGCGCGGCCATCATCGGCTGGCATGGCACGGCGATGTTGTGCTACGTGACGCCGAAGGAACATCTCGGCCTGCCGGACAAGAATGACGTGCGCGAGGGAGTCATTGCGTATAAGATCGCCGCCCATGCCGCTGATTTGGCCAAGGGCCACCCGGCGGCCCAGTATCGGGACAACGCGCTGAGCAAGGCGCGGTTCGAATTCCGCTGGGAGGACCAGTTTAATTTGTCCTTGGACCCGGAAAAGGCGAAGAGTTTCCATGACGCAACGCTGCCGCAGGAATCGGCGAAGAGCGCGCATTTTTGTTCCATGTGCGGCCCGCATTTTTGCAGCATGAAGATTACGGAAGACGTGCGAAAATACGCGGCGGAACAGGGGTTGAAGGAAGAGGAGGCGTTGAAAAAGGGCTTGGAGGAGAAGGGGCGGGAGTTTGTGGAGAAGGGGGCGGAGATTTACTCAAGCCCGTAAGCCGCCCATTTAAGATCTCAATGTTGGAACAAAATTCCACTTTCATATACTGGGATCGGGATTGGGAATAAGCTTGTAAATCAAGCCGGTATTATTATCAATTCTAACAAAAGAATGGCAATCTCAACTGTAACGGCATTAGTATTCGGAGGTTCGGCCGCAAAGCGGACGGGCGAGAAAATTGTCGATGGATTATTTGAATTCGCCAAGCAAGAGGCGGCTGTCCGGCTCAAGAACTGGAAGGCAAAAAATCATGCGGAAAATATTTTGAAACATATAAGGCAGTTGCGTCACGTAAAAACCATAATGCAGACCGAAAAGGAAGTTGACTTAACTAAATTTTATCACCCCGCAAAAATTGAAATTGATGGTAAGAGAAAAACGATAAACCAACTTGCCGATATCAACTATGATGGCTGCATAGTTATTGAGGGAATCGCCGGGCAAGGGAAATCGACATTCTTGAGATATCTTGCAACTGTTGAATTCTTTACCACCCATCGAATCCCAGTCTTTCTCGAGTTGAGAAAAATTCGCCAGGGTCAAACTTTGATATCGCTGGCTTTACAGGAATTAAAGGCACTTGGGTTCGAAATGGACGAACGAGTATTTAACATCTTTGCCAAAAATGGCCGTATACTTTTGTTTTTAGATGCCTTCGACGAACTAAAAGAAGAGCTTAGACAAGATACCATAACAGATATAGAAACATTGATCCGGCAAAATGACCAATTGCGTATAGTAATAACATCAAGGCCGGAAAGCGGAATTTCGAATTCCCCTTTTCTTAGAATTTTCCGTCTTTGCCTTCTCGAAGGGAATGAATATGAAGCAGTAATAGCTAGAATGTCTCTTGATAGCGAGGTTGCGGATAAAATAATTAGCGGAATCAAAAAAGAGTCCACACACATTGCAAACATATTAACAACCCCGTTGATGGTCTCGCTATTATTGGTAAGGTATAAAATCGATCAGAGCCTACCCCAGAATCGGATAGCATTTTATGACACCCTTTTTGAGCTGCTGCTCCAGAGACACGATAAGACCAAAGGAGGATATAGAAGGCCGCGAAAATCGAGTTGTGGGGATGCAGTACTTTTAGAGTTTTTTAACGCACTATGTTTTGTTACCCGGAAGGCGCATGAAACCTCATTTTCTGTAAGCGAACTCAATGCTTTCGGTAAAGAAGCGCTCAAAATAATAAATGAATCCCATGATGCCGGGAATATGTTATTAGATGTTATTGAGATCACTTGTCTAATTTTAAGAGATGGATCGGATTGCGCATTCATTCACAAGAGCGTACAAGAGTACCATTGTTCCCTGTTCATAAAAGGCCAGCCGGACGAATCCGTAAAACTATTTTACGAAGGGGTTAAACCGAAATGGATGGCTTGGGACGATGAATTGGAGTTCTTGTCCTCCATAGATAGATATCGATTTACTAAATACTATTATATTCCTGAACTGAGCGACGCTTTGGGCGTTAGCAATTCTGCAGATTTCAAAACTGGCGATTTCGATATGACAGAGAAGGTCTATGAAATCTTCAAGGGCGATTTTTTGACGTTCAACCCGGGCGGGAACGAGAGACATAAGTCGCTTAAATGTATTTTAATAGATAAGTTTTCAATTCGCGATTTAACGCGCCATTATATTTCCGCCGTTTTTGCGATAGACAGGATTAGAATTCCTGCTGATCTTTTCAGAAAAGATGAGAGCAGTCCGACACAGGTTGTTTGCGTAGCGGATTTATTGAGGTCCGGGCTATTCACCGAACTTTACTCTGCGTGCCTTTCAATTCTACGGGAATTGGGGGAGGCTTTGAAGAGCTCGGAAGAATATGTCGCTCATGTTTATCGCACAAAGGATATTTTTGATTTTGACAGAAAATCCGCTCCAGACACATCTATCGTTATTGGATAGCATATCTAAGTCTTTCGGCTTGGGTGGGGGGATTGAATGGGTCTGGCTTTTCATGTTAACATTCGGTCGGCGGCACGATGGGTGGCACGGGCATCTTGCCCATGCCTTAATGCGGAGCAAAGTGGGTACATCGTTTTGATTGGCCGGATTCCAAGCATAAGTTCCATTGACTCGCGGTGGGATGACCGTAAACGTGACCTTTTCCATGTGGACCTCCCAATTTGAAAAGGTTGACCTGCGCATCGTGAAAGGCACGGTTGCCGGGGGCGATCAGCCATTGTCGTTTGGGCAGGTTCTGGACTTGTGGCAGAATAACAAAGCTTTTCGGGGATTTTTTACGGATCTGCTTTTATCGGCACCTTTCGACGCTTATTGCTGGGAGAATCGGCCAGTTACGAGCCAGACATTGGGCCAGACTTTTGAGTTTGCGCTGGTGGCCGAGCCGGCCCTGGCGAACTTGCAGGCAGATCCGTCGCCATTTAACACCCATTTCGCGTCGCACCCGGCGGAGGAGGTACTGACGTTCTCAAATCTTGGGGGAGATGCCATGCTGGTGGTGCCGGCACCGAAGGCGGCCATGGAGGCCTATGCGCATTTAGCCCAGTTTCTCAAGTACGCCCCCCGGGAACAGGTGGATGCGTTTTGGCGGGTTACCGGTGCGACGATGGTCGGGCGGGTATCGGCCAAACCCATATGGTCAAGCACGGCGGGATTGGGGGTGTCGTGGTTGCATCTGCGGTTGGATTCGCGACCCAAATATTACCGGCATGAGCCGTATCGGATGGGAAATTGATTCGTGGTCATCAGGGAACAGGGAACGCTAGGCGGGTCCGGAGGCCCCGCCCTACCCCCGTTGGACGGCCCACGCGATAGTAGGGCGGGGCCTCGGGACCCGCCTAGCGTTTGATGAAATTTTTGGATTTTGGGCGATGGTTTGGTGACGCAACGGGCCCGAGTGGAGCTCGGGATTTACATTGATTCCATACGCTATGCTAAGAGATTGCCAAGCCGCCCTCCGGTCTCAGGATAAATAAATATGAGCGAGGCACCGACCATTTACATTCTTGCCGGGCCGAAAGGGTCCGGGAAGACGACGCTGGCGCGGGAGTTTTTGCCGATGGGGGGTGCATTGTCTGAATTTTTTGAATGCGGATTTGGTGGCGTTGGGGTTGTCGCCGTTTGATGCCGCCGGGGGGATGCCGTGGAATTGGAATTGCGAATACGATGAACACGGAAGCTAGGCGGGTCCGGAGGCCCCGCCCTACCACGCCGCGTGCCCTCCAACCCGGGTAGGGCGGGGCCTCCGGACCCGCCTAGCTCATTTTTTCTTTTATCCAATCCGCCGCCTCGCGCGCGAGTTGGTCATGGTCCGTGGAAGCGCGTCAGAGTGTCTCCAAAGAAATAGTTCCCATAGTATTCGGTGGCCCGTTCGGCGGGATGCAATATGAAATCAATATAGGGAGCGCGACAATGCGGACAACGCAAGGGGTTCAGATATTGAAAGCGCGATCCGTCTTTGGGCGCGAGGGGCAGTCTCGCCTCCAATGCAGCCACCGCCGCAGCGTCAACCGGCCCGAGGGCCGGCGGGCAACCGGGAACCGCACCATCAACAATCAGCGTGTCCAAGCCCGATTCGGAATAGAAATAGCCGCAATGGCCAAAACCGACATGAAATGACTGCAGCCGGGAGCTCTTCCCGCAATCATCGCAAATACACGACAGCGACAGGTTGCCGGGCGATATTGTCCCGGGAAAGTGGAGACCCCGAAAAAAGAGCCCCCGGCCACGCAACCCTGCCGGATCCGAAGCGCACCCGGGCAAGTAAAACGGACTAAAGCGGATGCCACTGCACTTGCCAGTTTTAAAATCGTCCTCAGATGCATCGGGTGAATCGCTTGCGAGGCAATCGGCTTGAACGGCGAGCTGCCGGGAAACTCGAATGGAAAAATGCTACCAGCCCTCCTCAAAAGCTAGATCGTGCCGGTAGGTCCGACCCGCCGCGTCTACCATAACAAACGCACTCCCCCGGCGGGCCGGGCGGGAAATCCGCTGCTCGGTGGGCAGTTCCGCCAATGTGACCCGGCAAAGCTCAAGGTCATCAAGCAAAGCGCGCAGGACAAAATCCTTTTTGAAAATGCGTCCGAACATCGGGGCGGGAAGTTTCGAGGCGGATAATGGCGGAATGAAAAATGAATGCGAGCCAAAGCTAGGCGGGTCCGGAGGCCCCGCCCTACCCCCGTTGGGCGCCCACGCGATGGTAGGGCGGGGCCTCCGGACCCGCCTAGCTTTCTGGATTTTTAGCCAAATCGCCTTGCAGCAAAACCCAGGGCCAATTTTCCGCCTTTTCCACCAATTTGGCGCGAACCGGGTTTTCCAAAATATATTTTTCCTTTTCTAATACCGCCGGCCAATCGCGGGGGCGGTGGTCGAAGAAATCCCGTTGCCACGTGATGCCTGTTTGTTTGGCGACGTAGGATTTCCACGACGCCATGACCTTGCGCAGCGTTTCCGTGCGCGGGATGGCCGCCAATCCGTGAACGTGGTCAGGCATGATCAAGAAAAGGCGCAGGTGCCAGCGGCCCAGATCATGATAATGGCGGGCGGCCTGCAGGATTTTTGCGGGAACGCCGGGTTGGGTCAGGGGTCGGGTTTCGCGGTGGGCTGAACAGATGGTAAGGAACAGGATTTCCCCTTCGGCAATCCAATAGGAGGGGTGATGGGGCGGGTATTTGCGAATGAAATATTTTGACTCACGCATGGATACAGAGGAGTTCATGGCGGTGCTGGAGGCAAGGGCATATTTGCGATTTCCGGGAATTCGGAGCTAGGCGGGTCCGGAGGCCCCGCCCTACCCGAGTTGGAGGCCCCGCTC
>Ga0265319_1001711_pt1 | contig 12656 bp, 7 predicted proteins | sample 4824metaG_FD_192443 | JGI IMG/M metagenome (GOLD analysis project Ga0265319, IMG submission 192443) | Rhizosphere microbial communities from Carex aquatilis grown in University of Washington, Seatle, WA, United States - 4-8-24 metaG | ecosystem: Host-associated > Plants > Roots > Rhizosphere >...
AAATTCGTTGCTGGCGAGGCCTCCGAATAGCGGACCGCTGCAGCGGCCCACCTGGGCTGGCCGGCTGGCACGCCGGGAAGGGGTGGTCTCCGCATTTCGCCACAGATCCTCGGCGGGTGGTCCCAGATGAGTTTACTCGGTGAATGCGTTCCCCACATTCATCGCTCATGTAGCAGTTCTGATGGTTTAGTTTTTTAGGTCTAGTTTAGGGTCATGGCCCCGGTGAGTATCGTCGCTCCCGGGGCCGTGTATTTTCGGGCGGACAACCGTGGCGGTGGCACGAAGGTGAGGGTGGGTGGGTCCTCGGGACACACCGAGCTGCCGGGCGTCTTTCATTTCGCCCCAAAATCGCGGCACTTCGTCCCTGCGGGGTTTCCAGATACATTGAAATCTCCCAACTTCCGCCCGTTTTCATTCGCTGCACGCAAGCGAACCGACCTCCACCTCCTACCCCAAGCATGAAACTACCACGCATTATCGTGATGGCTCTGGCCGCCATTGCGCTCACCAGCCCGTTTGCCTTTGGCGACAACGCCGTGCTCTATTGGAACAATCAGGCCTTGGATGCCACGCGGCTGGCGCGCAATCCGCCGCCCATGTCGTCGTTCTTTTTCGCCACTTTTCACGCGGCGATCTTTGATGCGGTCAACGGTATAACCCGCACCCACCACGGCTGGCTCGTCAACGATCCCGCCCCCGCTGGCGCGGACATGGACGCCGCCATTGCCGGCGCTGCGCACACGACAATGGTCGCGCTCTGGAGTGCCACTTCCAATCCGCACAACCTGCAGGTCGCCTATGAGAAGGCGCTTGCCGCGATTCCCGACGGGCCGGCGAAGAAGGACGGCATCGCGTGGGGCGAGCATGTCGCCCAGCTCGTGCTCGAGAAGATCTCGAAAGCCGGCTACAACAAACCGATTCCGGGAAATTATTCCAGCACTGAGCCCGGCAAATGGCGGGAGACGCCATCCCAGTTTCGTCCGCCCCTCCTGCCGTTCTGGGGCCGGGTGACGCCTTTCGTGCTAAGCTCGCAGGATCAGTTTCGTTGCCCGCCGCCGGAGTCGCTCGGCTCGGAGGCCTATGCCGAGGAACTCTCCTTCGTCGCCAAGCACGGCGGGCGCGACCACGCCGACCGCACTGAATACGAAACGCTGAGCACGCCGTTTTGGAATGATGACCTGGGCACCAGCACCCCGCCCGGCCACTGGAACATGATCGCCGAAGACCTGGCACGAAGCAAAAATCTTTCCGTGCCCGAGGCCGCCCGGCTCTTTGCGCTGCTCAACTTCGCCGAGGCCGATTCCGCCATCTCCTGCTGGGAGACGAAATTCTACTACAACGTCTGGCGCCCTGAGACGGCGCTGCGCGAGGTAAACCAGCAGCTTAACCCCAAGGCGGAAGCCATCCCGGATTTCATTCCCAACATGCCCTCGCCGCCGTTCCCCTCCTACACGTCGGGACACAGCACGTTCTCGGCGGCCGGTGCGCGCCTTCTGGCCGTGTTTTTCGGCTCCGATGACATCGAATTCTCCGTTACTTCCGATGCCTTGCCGGGTGCCGTGCGCACCTTCAAGAAACTCTCGGACGCACAAAAGGAGGCGGGCATGAGCCGGGTCTGGGGCGGTATTCACACCATGTCCGACAATCTTGAAGCGCAGAAGGCCGGGACGAAAATCGCTGACTGGACCCTCGGGCACGCCCTGTTGCCGTTGCAATAGCATCTGCCGTTCCTTTGTCCGCATGCAGAGTGCGACCATCCTTCACCCGTCCGACCAGTCCGCCGGATCACTGCTTCCGTGGATTCTCCGCGCCGGTGTGGCCGGCTGTTTCGTCGGACACGGGGCTTTCGGCCTGATTACCAAGGCGGCATGGGTGCCTTATTTTGCCGTCGGCGGCGTCAGCGAGCCTTGGGCCTGGCGGCTCATGCCCTGGGTCGGCGCCATGGATATCACTGTCGGCTGCCTCGCCTTGGTCTGGCCGTCCCGCGCCCTGCTCCTCTGGGCCGCCGCGTGGGGGGTGTGGACCGCGCTCCTGCGCCCGCTTTCGGGTGAGTCGTGCTGGGAATTCTGGGAGCGAGCCGGCAATTATGGCGTACCAATGGCGCTCCTGGCGGTTGCCGGGTGGCGCGGTGCATGGTTCAGCCGTCTGTTTTCGCCGGGAACGACGGGCGTCGTTTCCCCCGGGCGGCTGAACTGGATCCTGCGTCTCGTGACATTTACGCTCCTCGCGGGCCATGCGGGTTGCACGCTGCTGGATGCGCACCCATCCTTTGCACGCAATTTCGCGACAGTCTGGCCGCACGGCCCAGTCGGTTTCATTTCCGCTGCCGGGTTGCTCGATCTGGTGCTGGCGTGCGGCGTTTTGGTCCGTCCGTCGCCGGCGCTGCTCCTCGGCGTTTGTGGGTGGAAGCTCGCCACTGAAAGCCTTTTTCTTTTTGCCGGCGCTCCAGCCTGGGAGGTCGTTGAGCGCTTTGGTAGTTACACGGCTCCACTCGCGCTGGCCTATTTGCTTGTCCACCCAAGTCCGGTTGGCAGCCAACGGACCATCCTCTCCAATTCACTCAACCACGCCTAACGTCATGTTCAAATCCACGCTCCTCGCCGCCCTGCTCGCTTGCATGGCCTCGCTCGCCCTCGCCGCCGACTACACCGCCGTCCCGTTGCAGGCGCGCACTCCCCCGCCGGCCGGCGCCAAGGCCTTCTCGGTGCTCTCGCCTGCTGAAACCGGCGTGAATGTGCCCAACGTCTTCAACGATCCCCGCATGTGGGGCGCCCGTTTTCGCGAACTCACGCTCGGTGCCGTCGAGACCGGCATCGCAGTGGGCGACTTCTTCCACGACGGCCGGCCGGGGATATTCGCGGTCTCGAAAAACGGCCCGTGCGCGCTCTACCGCCAGACGGCACCCTTCAAGTTCGTCGACGTGGCCGCTGCGGCTGGCGTGACGTGCAACGAGGAGGGCTCGAGCAAAACGGGAGCGACAGTGGTGGATATCAACCAGGACGGCTGGCCCGACATCTACGTTTGCCGTTACGACGCGCCGAATCTGCTTTTTATCAACAATCATGACGGTACATTCACCGAAAGCGCCAAGGCTTACGGGTTGGACGTCAAGGACGCCTCCGTGCACGCGATTTTCGCCGACTATGATCGCGACGGCTACCTCGACTGCTACATCGTCACCAATATCCTCGATTTTTCCAAGGCGCCGCAGGGCCGTCGCGCCTATCTTTTCCACAACGATGGCAACGGTCATTTCACCGATGTCACGACCAAGTCCGGCATCTGGGGCCTCACGCAGGGTCACACGGCCATCTGGATGGATATCAATCACGACGGCTGGCCCGACATCTATGGCGCCAACGATTTTGAGACGCCCGACCGGCTCTATCTGAACAAAGGCGACGGCACGTTCACCGATGTCGTCGACGAGCGCCTGCCGCACGTCACTTATTTCTCCATGGGCGCCGATGCGGGCGACATCAATAACGACGGGCTCATGGATTTCATCATCACCGACATGCGCGACCGCAACCACGCGGAGTTCATGACCGGCATGGAGGAGATCGGCCGCGGGCTGTGGGAGATGGAACGTGTGACCGAACTCATACCCCAATACATGTGGAGTGCCGTCTATCTCAATACCGGCACCGACCGCTTTGCGGAGGTCGCGCACCTCACGGGCATGGATGCCACCGGTTGGACCTGGTCTGCCCGCCTCGGTGACCTCGATAACGACGGCCGCCTCGACGTCTTCGAGACCGCCGGGATGATCCGGAACTTCATCGATGCCGACCTCGTCGACAAGCAAAACGTCGCCCCCACGCTGACCGCGCGCGCCAATGTCTGGAAAAACGCCCAGCCGCGTCGTGAGAGCACGCTGGCCTACCAGAATCTCGGTGACTTGAAATTCGCGAACGTTTCAAAGGAATGGGGCCTCGACCATGTCGGTGTCAGCTTCGGCTGTGTCCTCGCCGACCTCGATGGCGACGGTGATCTCGACATTGTATTCGCCAACTACGGCGAGCCCCCGACCGTCATCCGCAACGACACGATCAGCGGCCACCGAGCGGTCATCAAGCTCGCTGGCCGCGCCCCCAACCTCGACGGCATCGGCGCCGAGCTCCTGATCGAGACGGCTTCGGGTGTTCAGGTGCGGCAACTCTTCACCGAGCGCGGCATCGCGTCCAGCGAGCTCCCGCTTGTGCACTTCGGCCTCGGCCAAGACACTGCGATCAAGAAACTCACCATCAACTGGCCGCGCGGCCAGGTGCAAGTGCTGGAGAATCTCCCCGCCGACCAGCTCCTTACCGTCACGGAGCCGGCACTGCCCGAGGGCTTCAAGCCCGCGCCTGCCGTCTTCAAGATGGCGGCGGCCCCCGGCGCACTCTTCACCGAGTCCGCCGCCAGCCATGGCCTCAAACACAGCAACACGCTGCGCCCGTTTGACGAGTTTACCCGCCAGCGGCTCCTGCCGCGCAGGCTCAACGGTCTGGGCCCCGTGCTGGCCACCGCGGACGTCAACGGCGACGGGCTGCCGGACCTCTTCGTGACCGGCACCGCCGGTCAGGCGGGCGAGCTGTTCCTCGGGCAGGCCGACGGCTCTTTCAAGCCCGCAACGTCCCAGCCGTGGGCGCAGGCCACGGAATCCGACGACGTCGGGGCGACCTTCCTCGACGTCAACGGTGACGGCCATCCTGACCTGTTCATCTCCGCCGGCGGCGTGCAGAAGCCGCAGGGCGATTCCTCGCTCAACGACCGGCTCTACCTCAACGACGGCCACGGCAACTTCAGCCTGGCTCCCGCCGGGACGCTGCCGGCCGACGGCGAGAGCACGGGCGCAGTCGCGGCGGCGGACTTCGACGGCGACGGCAAGGTGGATTTGTTCGTCGGTGGTCGCGTGGTGCCGGGCAAATATCCCGCGACGCCCCGCAGCTTCCTTTACCACAATGTCGGCGGGAAACTCGTCGACGTGACGGACACACTGGCCCCCGGCCTGCGCGACATCGGCATGGTCACGGCCGCGGTGTGGGCCGATGTGGATGGGGACAAACGCCCCGATCTGCTGGTCGCCACGGAGTGGGGACCAATCACCTATTTCCATAACACCGGCAAGGGTTTCGAGAATCTCACGGCCAAGGCTGGCCTCGCTGGAGTCACCGGCTGGTGGAGCGCGCTGACGGTGGCCGACGTCAACGGTGACGGCCGGCTGGATTTGGTGGCGGGCAATGTCGGCCTCAACACCAAGTATCACGCCTCCGCCGCCGAGCCGACCGTGCTCTATGCCGGCGACTTTGACGGTACCGGCAAGGAACAGCTCATCGAGGCGCAATACGAGGGTGGCAAGCTCTACCCGTTGCGCGGCCGCAGCAAGCTGGCCTATGTATTCCCGTGGCTGCCGAAGAAATACCCCACCTACCTAGCCTATTCCCAGGCCACGGTGGAGGACATCTTCGGAGCCGATCATTTGGCCAAGGTGCGGAAACTCGCCGCCACCGAACTGGCCAGCGGGGTGTTCATCCAGGAGAAAAACGGCAAGTTCAGGTTCCAGCCGTTGCCGCGGACCGCGCAAATCGCACCGATCAACACCATTATTGCGCGCGATCTTGATGGTGACGGCAAGCTCGACCTCTTCGTGGCGGGGAACAATTTCGGTCCCGAACCCAGCACCGGACGCTTCGACGGCAGCCTAGGGTTGCTGCTCAAGGGCGACGGCCATGGCGGCTTCACGTCGCTTTCCCCCGCGCAGTCTGGCCTCAGCGTCGTGGGCGAGGCCCGCTCTGCCGTGGCCCTGGCGGCCCCCGGTGCCAAACATCCCGCCATCGCCGTGTCGCGCTGCGACGGGCCGGTGCTCCTGTTTACCCCTGCCAACCCCTAATCCAAACACTACGCATTCATGAAACATTCCACGCTCGGAGCATTCGTCTCCCTGTTGCTGTTCGGTGCGGCCCTGACCGCCCGCGCCGCCGATGCCCCCGCCCCGGGGCTTCCCGCCACCCTGAAGCCGCTCACCTTCGATGACGGACGAGGAGTCGTCGAGATCAGCGAACGCCTCCGCTACGAGGACCGCCAGGAGAATTTTGATTTCAACTCGGCGGCGCATTCCCCCACCGACGGCTCGTGGTTTGTCCAGCGTCTCCGGATGGGCTTCACCTGGAAACCGGATTCCAGCGTGACCCTGCAACTGCAGCTGCAGGACGCGCGGGAATGGGACTCCGAGCGACCCAAGGTCCCCTTCATTCTCGGGGCGGAAGGCAATGATGCGTTGGACCTCCGGATCGCAGCCGTGACGTGGGCCGACCCCAAGGATCCGTCCTTCAGCATGACGCTCGGTCGCCAAGTCCTTGCCTTCGGGGAGGAACGGCTGGTCGGTCCGGCGGAGTGGAACAATTTTGCCCGCACTTTCGATGCCGGCAAATTCACCTGGACGGTGGTCCCCGGAAAAACCACCGCCACGCTCTTTGTGAGCAGTGTCGTCAACATCGACGGCACGAACCTGGGCGATGGCTGGAAATTCGATCGTTCGAGCGCAAACGACCTGTTCAGCGGTCTCTACGTCACCTCCAAGCTCGACCAGACCAGTTCGCTCGAAGGCTACCTGCTCTGGCGCGACAAGAAGGACAACAGCCCGGTCTACAACGCGCCGACCGCGGCGATCCCCGCGGCGGCGCGCACCGCTGCGGCATATGACATCGGGCAGGATATATTCACCCTGGGCACCCGGTTCGTGCGTCCGCCCAAGGAGGGAGAGGTCGATTCTGAATTTGAGGGCGCGTGGCAATGGGGCAACGTAAACCGCCAGACCACGACGGCGATCGGCTCGTATGCCGGAAGCACACCGACGCTGCAGCAACAGGCCTGGGCTCTCCACACGCTGGTTGGCTACACGCCGGCGGGCGCTCCCGGGAAACTCCGCTTCGACGTTGAATATAATGTCGCTTCCGGCGATACCAACCGGAAGGATGACAAGAACGGTTCGTTCATGACGCTCTTTCCCAGCGGCCACAAATGGTATGGCTTCATGGATTTGATCAGCTGGAAGAACATGCGCGAATTTGTCGCCACGATGCGGGCCACGCCGCTGCCCAAGACGCTCCTGCGCCTGGATTACCACTGGTTCTCTCTCTATTCATCCCAGGACGCGTGGTATCGCAAGAACGGCGTCGCAACCGTACGCCCCCTCAATGCTGCGGCGCAAGGCGCTCCGACCCGTCTTGGCGGCGAGCTGGACCTGACCGCCAGCTGGACGCCGCGTTCGTGGGCGGCGTTTGAGGTGGGTTATTCGAAATTCTACGCCGGCCCGTATTTGGGCGCCACCGGCGCGAGCAGCGACGCCAATTTCTTCTATCTCCAGACGACCCTGAAAATGTAGGCCGGGCATATCTTTGCTGCTCCCACCGGCGCCGGCCTCCGCTTCATCGGTCTCCGGCGGCCTATTTGGGCTGGCCACCTTTCGTGGCCAGCCCCTATTTTTTCCCGGTGCCTGCCGCTCTACCGCTCGGTCCCCTGCCCACTAAGCCGTCATCCGGCCGCCGGTGGAGTCGCGCTTGGCTTCTCATCGCCCTCGTCGCGGGCCTTGGTTCCGGCTTTGGGGCGGAACGATTGAAGAACGAGCCATCCGCTTTTCTGCGTGCGAGCGCCGACAGTCCGGTCGAATGGCAGAAATGGGACGCGGCGGTGCTGCAACGTGCCAAGGCGGAAGGCCGGCCGGTGTATGTCTTCATCGGCTCATTCCTCAGCGAACTCAGCCGCGCAACCTGCCGGCAGACGTTCGCCAACGCCGACACCGCGGCCTTCCTGAACAAGAATTTCATCTGCGTGATCGTCGATCGCGACGAGCAGCCGGCCGTGGCGGCCCTGGCCCGGTATTACCTGCGCAATGTGAAGCAGGTCTCCACCTGGCCGGCCCACCTGTGGCTCACGCCCGAGCTGCAGCCCTACGAGGGCTCCGGCTACCTGCCGCCCACTGAGGAGTGGGGCAAGGCGAGTTTCATGAAATTTGCCCAACAGGTGCAGAGCGCGTGGGCCACCGATCCCGCGGGTTGCCGCACCCGCGCGGCCGAGGCCGTCGCTTCGCTGATGGCACCCGAATTGCCGGCCGTCGCCGGGCCGGTGCTGGCGGAAAGGATCAAGGGGCAGCTGGCCGCCGCGGCGGAAGCATGGCGCGCCTCGCTCGATGCCACCCATGGCGGCTTCGGCGAGGCACCAAAATATCCCGAACCTGAACTGCTGCGGTTTCTCCTGCGGGGATCACCCGCGGACCGCGCCGCGGCGCAGGCGACCCTGCGGGCGCTGGCTACGAGCGCGCTGCGCGATCCGCTCGACGGCGGATTCTTCCGCTACGCCACGGATGTCGCCTGGCGGATTCCCTACCAGCAGAAGTCAGTCGCTGATCAGGCGCGGCTCGCGCTGGCCTTCCTCGATGCGGCGCAGGGCGACGACGAAAAGGCTTTCACCGCGGCAGCCCGCGGCGCACTCGACTACGCCCTCAACCGGCTGGGCCATGCCGACGGCACCTTCGCGGCGGCGGAGGATGCCACGGGCGACGAATTTGCGGGTTATTATGCCTGGACCGAGGCGGAGATTGATGCCGCGCTCGGCAAGGACGCCGCGGCCTTCAAGCAGACCCACGGCGTCACCGCGGCGGGCAACATCACCGCGGAAGATGATTCCTCCGGGCGTCTGAAGGGAAGGAATCTGCTGCATGCCACGGCGTCGGGCGAGGCCGAGGTCACGGGCTCCGCCGCCCGTCTGCTGGCGGTGCGGTCGCAGCGCCCGGCGCCGATCCGCGACGAGCGCGCCACGGCCGGGGCGCACGGCCTGCTTCTGGCAGCATTGTCGAGGGTGGGTGCCCAGCCGGGCGGAAAGATCTATCTCGATGCGGCGACCCGGACATTCGAGGCCTTGAAAAAACAATTTGGGCTCGGGCCGGATGGTGAACCGCGCCGCTTTGTCGCGGCCAACGAAACGGCGGCCCCGGCGGACTGGACGGCCCTTGCCCTCGGTTGCCGCGAATACGGTCGCGCCGCCCGTCGCCCCGAGGTGGAGGCGCTGGCCGCCAGCCTGCTGGAGCGGGCCGGGCAGACGTATCTTGATGGGAAGAGCGGCGTCTATCTGGCCGTGGCGGCCGGATTGCCGGCGGGATTCTTTGTGCGCCCGCCCGCCGAGGGCGATGCCCCGTCCGCGGAATCGCTGGCACTGCAGGCGGGGGTGCCGCCCGCGCGGGCCCGGGCACTGGCGGCCGGCTTGTCGGCCACGCTGGACGATTCGGGTCCGCCGCCGGCCGGCGATGCGCTGCTGGCGCTGGCGCTTTTCCCTTCCAATTAATCCGCCGCCGGCAAGTCTTGGGGCATGAGCGTTTACACCCCGAACCCGCAAAGATATGCGTCGATTCCCTACGCGCGCAGCGGCCGCAGCGGCCTCAGACTCCCGCGCATATCCTTGGGTCTCTGGCACAATTTCGGTGGCGCCGATCCCCTGCAGAACCAGCGCGCGATGCTGCACCGCGCTTTCGACCTCGGCATCACGCATTTCGACCTCGCCAACAACTACGGGCCGCCACCGGGCTCGGCCGAGCAGAATTTCGGCCGGCTCCTGCGGGAGGATTTCGCCGCCCACCGCGACGAACTGATCATCTCCACCAAGGCCGGCTACCTGATGTGGCCCGGGCCCTACGGGGAGTGGGGCTCGCGCAAATACCTGCTCGCATCGCTCGACCAGAGCCTCAAGCGCATTGGCCTCGACTATGTGGACATCTTTTACCACCACCGCCCCGATCCCGACACGCCGCTGGAGGAGTCGATGACCGCGCTGGCGGATGCGGTGCGCTCGGGCCGTGCGCTCTACGCGGGCGTTTCCAACTACCAGGCCGCCGAGACCCGCCAGGCCGCCGCCATCTTGAAGAGCCTGGGCGTGCCGCTGCTCATCCACCAGCCGGTCTACAACATGTTCAACCGCTGGGTGGAGCCGGAACTCCTGCCGGCGCTCGCCGAGGTCGGCGCGGGCTGCATTCCCTTTTCGCCGCTGGCGCAGGGACTGCTCACCAATCGCTACCTGGCGGGCATTCCGGAGGGCTCACGGGCAAGCAAGCCGGGCGGATTCCTCCGGGCCGAGCAGATTACACCGGCGGTCCTCGCCAAGGTGCGCGCACTCAACGAGGTCGCCGTGGCGCGCGGCAACACGCTCGCGCAGCTCGCCACGCTCTGGCTGCTGCGTCGCCCGGAAATCACCACCGTGCTTATCGGTGCGAGCAAGGTCTCGCAGATCGAGGACATCCATGGCGCGCTGCAACACCCGGCGTTGTCCGCCGATGAACTGACCCGGATTGAGGGAATCCTGGCCGGTTGAAACAGCCTCGCGCCCTAACATGCGACCCGGCCTGATCATGCTTTCTCTCGCGGCGGCGGCGTCAGCCTCGGCCGGCACTCCGCCGCCCACGCCCGCGGACTTTCGGGCGCTGTCGACGAGCGCGGAAAAGGAACTGCGGGGGAACATCCTGCCATTCTGGCTGAGGAACGCGCGCGACCGCACGCGCGGTGGGTTTCACGGTGCGATCGACGAGCAGATGAGGATCGACGACGGCGCCCCCCGCGGCGCGTTGCTCACAAGCCGCATCCTGTGGACTTTCTCCGCGGCCCACCGCCGCTACCCGGATCCCGAATATCTCGAGATGGCGCGCTGGGCCTACCGGGACCTGATGGACCGTTTCCGGGACCGGGAGCAAGGCGGGCTTTACTGGTCGGTCTCGGCGGACGGCCAGCCGCTCGACCGCCGCAAGCAGGTATACGGGCAGGTTTTCGGCATCTATGGCCTGAGTGAATATTATCGCGCCACCGGAGAAAAGGCCGCGCTCGACGAGGCCATCGCGCTCTACCGGGTGATGGACCGGCATGCGCACGACGACAAATACCTGGGCTATTTCGATGCGTTCACCCGCGAGTGGGCGCGGCCGGCGCGCGACGATCCCAGCATACTCGGGTCGACCAACGTGCCGAAATCACAGAATTCACACATTCACATCCTCGAGGCCTTCACCAACCTGCTGCGGGTCTGGCCGGATGACGGGCTCAAGGCCCGCCAGCGTGAGCTCATCGGGCTGATGCTGACGCACATCGTGGACGCGCGCACCCACCACCTGGTGCTCTTCATGCAGGCGGACTGGACGCCCATCGGGGAGGAGTATTCCTACGGCCACGACATCGAGCTCAGCTGGCTGCTGGTCGAGGCGGCCGAGGTGCTGGGCAACCCGGCGGTGAGCGAACAGGTCAAGCCGGTGGCGCTGGCCCTCGCGCGGGTGACCGCGGAGCAGGGGGTGGACGCCGATGGCGGGGTGTTCAACGACGGCAACGCCCGCGGGCCGGCCAACACCAACAAGGACTGGTGGTCCCAGGCGGAGGCGGCGGTGGGTTTCCTGAACGCCTACCAGCTGTCGCAGGACCCGCAGTATTTCGCCGCGGCGCAGCGCAGTTGGGATTACATCGGGCGGAAATTCGTCGACCGGAAGAACGGCGACTGGCTCGGCTCGGTCCAGCGCGACGGGACGCCCGTACCCTACGCCAAGCAGAGCGTCTGGAAGTGTCCGTATCACAACAGCCGCTCCTGCCTTGAACTGATCGAAAGGCTGGAGCGGCTGGGTGCCGCCCGGGCCGGGCAGTGAAGCCCGGCGCTCCTCCATGCCGGACGCCGCTTCATTAACCGGTCAGCGGACAACACGAAGCGCCCTTCGAGGCGGTCTGCTCCTTGCGACCGTGGCCGGCTGCCTGACGGCCACGGCCGCAACCCGGGGCGAGACGGGAATCTCCGGCCGCCCGCTGGCGGCCCGGTCGGTGCCCCGTGGCACCACCCTGTTCACCCAGCTGACGCCCGAGGAGACCGGCGTACGGACCGCCAATGACTATGCCGACCCCCGGATGTGGAACCAACTCTACCATGAGTTCGAACTCGGTCCCATCGGCACCGGGGTGGCGATCGGCGACTACGATGGCGACGGCCGGCCCGACATCTTCGTGGTGAGCAAGACCGAGAGCTGCCGGCTGTTCCGCAACCTGGGAAATTTCAAATTCGAGGATGTCACGGAAAAAGCGGGGGTGGGCGACAAGGGCGAGGCGGCGAAGATCTGGAAGCAGGGCGTGACATTCGTCGACGTCAACAATGACGGCCGGCTGGACATCTACGTCTGCCGCTTCGGCGCACCCAATCTCCTCTATATCAACCAAGGCGACGGAACGTTCAAGGAGATGGCCCACGCCTATGGTCTCGACGTGAAGGATGGCTCGCTCATGGCCGCCTTCTGCGACTACGACCGCGACGGCTGGCTCGACGTTTATGTCCAAACCAACCTGCTCGACAACGCGGGGCATCCGGGCGGTCAGCCTGACTATCTCTTTCACAACAATCGCGATGGCACCTTCACGGATGTGACCGCGCGTGCCGGCATGGCGGGCGGCGATACGCAGGGCAATTCCGCCACGTGGTGGGACTACAACAACGACGGCTGGCCCGATCTCTACGTGGCGAACGATTTCGCCATGCCCGATTTTCTCTACCGCAACAACGGCGACGGCACGTTCACCAATGTCATCGACCAGGTGGTGCCGCACACGCCCTATTCCTCGATGGGCGCCGACCTCGGCGACCTCAACAACGACGGACTCATCGAC